>Ga0213823_1000050_pt1 | contig 119777 bp, 113 predicted proteins | sample MC6MC0907MG_FD_179887 | JGI IMG/M metagenome (GOLD analysis project Ga0213823, IMG submission 179887) | Enriched soil aggregate microbial communities from Iowa State University, Ames, United States - MC6-MC0907-MG | ecosystem: Environmental > Terrestrial > Soil > Unclassified | place: USA... | reverse complement strand
TCAAGAACCATGCTCGCAGCACGTTGCTTGAACTCGCGGGTATAGGTCTTACGCTCTTGCATGGAACCTCCTGAATGGGCGAATCATATCGCCCTTAAGAGGTGTCCGGGATCATTAGGCCAGTTCAGCTTGCCCCGCGAAGAGGCCGGCGCAGGCAACCGCACATCTCAATCCACCCCAACAAACCCACCGGTCTGGTGATGCCACAACCGCGCATACAACCCTTGCTGCGCCAGCAACTCACTGTGGCTGCCACTCTCGACGATATGCCCTTTGTCCAGCACCACCAGCCGGTCCATCCGGGCAATGGTCGAAAGCCGGTGGGCGATGGCGATCACGGTCTTGCCCTGCATGAGCGTTTCCAGGCTCTCCTGGATCGCGGCTTCAACCTCAGAATCCAGCGCTGAAGTGGCCTCGTCCATGATCAGGATCGGTGCGTTCTTCAATAGCACCCTCGCAATCGCGATACGTTGACGCTGGCCGCCAGACAACTTGACCCCACGCTCGCCCACATGCGCATCGAAGCCGGTACGCCCTTGGGCGTCGGTCAACTGCGGAATGAACTCGTCGGCGCGGGCGCGGCGTACGGCTTCAAGCAGTGCCGCTTCGCTGGCCTCTGGGCGGCCGTACAGCAGGTTGTCGCGGATCGAGCGGTGCAACAGCGAGGTGTCCTGGGTGATCATGCCAATCTGCGCACGCAGGCTGGCCTGGCTCACTTCGGCAATGTCCTGGCCATCGATGAGGATGCGCCCACCCTGCACGTCATACAGCCGCAGCAGCAGGTTCACCAGGGTCGATTTGCCTGCGCCAGAAGGGCCGATCAGGCCAATCTTTTCGCCCGGGCGGATGTTCAGATTGAGCCCTTCGATCACGTTGCTGGCTTTGCCGTAGTGGAAGTCCACATCGTCGAAATGCACCGCGCCACGGCTCACCTTCAATGCCGGCGCATTGGGCTTGTCAGTGACGGTGACCGGCTGGGCGATGGTCTGCAGGCCGTCCTGGACCATGCCGATGTTCTCGAAGATGCCGTTGACCACCCACATGATCCAGCCCGACATGTTGACGATGCGGATCACCAACCCGGTGGTCAGGGCAATTGCCCCCACGGTAATCAGCGACTGGCTCCACAGCCACAGCGCCAGGCCGGTGGTGCCGACCACCAGCAAGCCGTTGAGGGTGGTGATGACCACGTCCATGCTGGTGATCACCCGCGAGGCCAGTTGCGTTTTTTCGGTCTGCTCGCGGATCGCCTCACGGGCGTACTGCTGTTCGTAGTCGGTATGGGCGAACAGCTTGAGGGTGGCGATGTTGGTGTAGCCGTCGACGATGCGCCCCATCAGTTTGGAGCGTGCGTCGGACGAAATTACCGAGCGCGCCTTTACCCGTGGCACGAAGTAGAACAGCGCGGCGATGTAACAGGCGATCCACGCCAACAGTGGCAGCATCAGGCGCCAGTCGGCCTCGGCGAACAGGACCAGCGAGCTGACGGCATAGATCAGCACGTGCCACAGGGCATCCACTGCCTGTACCGCCGAATCGCGCAGCGAGTTGCCGGTTTGCATGATGCGCTGGGCAATACGCCCGGCGAAGTCGCTTTGAAAGAAGTTCAGGCTCTGCTTGAGCACATAGGAGTGGTTTTGCCAGCGAATCAGGCTGGTCATGCCCGGGTTGATGGTCTGGTGCACCAGCAGGTCGTGCAGGCCGAAGAACAGCGGGCGCAGCAGCAGGATCACCACCAGCATCCAGATCAGCTCACCGCTGTGTTCGCTGAAGAAGTTGGCATTGGGCGTGCCTTGGGCCAGGTCGATGATACGGCTCAGGTAGCTGAACATCGCCACTTCGATCAACGAAGCGACCAGGCCGACCACCAGCAGGGCGGCGAAGCTTGGCCAGACCTGGCGCAGGTAATACAGGTAGAACGGCCACACCGTGCTCGGCGGTGCTTCGCTCGGTGCCTCGCGAAAAATGTCGATGAGTCGTTCGAAACGGCGGTACAGCATGGGTGACAACACTCCTGTTGGTCCGGCCTTCAGGCGGGTTCACGTCCCTGTGAAACCTGCATTCAGTCGATACGTTTGGCGGACTTGATATAGACCGGATCGGCCGGCACGTCGCGCATGCCCTTTTTCACAGTGGTTGGTGAGTTGACGATCTGGTCGACCACTTCCATGCCTTTGGTCACCTTGCCAAACACGGCATAGCCACGGTCACGGCCTGGGTTGAGGAAGTCGTTGTCAGCCACGTTGATGAAGAACTGGCTGGTAGCCGAATTCGGGTCCGAGGTGCGGGCCATGGACAGGGTGCCGCGGGTGTTCAGCAAGCCATTGCTGGCTTCGTTGCGGATCGGGTCCTGGGTGCTCTTCTGCACCATCTGGTCGGTGAAGCCGCCGCCCTGGACCATGAAGCCCGGGATCACGCGGTGGAAGATGGTGTTGTTGTAGAAGCCGCTGTCGACGTACTGGAGGAAGTTCTTGGTACTGATCGGCGCCTTCTCGGCATTCAACTCGATTTCGACCTGACCGAAGCTGGTGTCCAGCAACACGTGAGGGGTCTTGTCGGACGCCATGACGCTGGTGGCGAAGGCGACCGAGCAGGCGGTGAGCAGGAGTTTTTTCAGCATGGGCTCAAAGATCCTTGAGAGGTGGAAGCAGCTGCAAGAAACTGCAGCAGGGTCTGGTTGAAGACCTCGGGTTGATCGAGGGGCGTAGCGTGCCGGGAATCGTCGATGACTACCAGCCTGGCCTGCGGCATCAGGGCTACGTAGCGCTCTTTCAGATGTATCGGCGTGTAATCGTGGTCGGCGGCAATCACCAGCGTGGGACAGCGAATTTGCCCAATGCGTTCCTGCACGCCCCAGTCAACGATGGCGTCAAAGCTTTTGAGGTAGGCGCGCTTGTCGTTGCGTGCCCAGCGCTGCGCCATCTTCTGGCGCAGGTCAGCTTGGCCGGGCTTGGGGAACAGGCGCTGGGCCAGGCCTTTGCCCACGGTCTCGACGCTGAGCAGGCGTGCCAGGCCCCAACGCTTGGCCCACCAGGCCCAGTCGCTGCGGGAGCGGCGCTTAACCTCCGGGGCGCTGTTGACAATGCACAGGCTGCGCAGCCAGCGCGGGTGATCGACGGCAAACTGGAAGCCGACCATCCCACCCATCGACAGGCCCACGAAGTGCACCGGGCCGGTCTGCAGGTGTTCGAGCAGGGCCAGCAGGTCTTCGCTGAAGGTGGCGATCTGGTAGCCGTCGCGGGGTTTGTCGGAGCGGCCGTGCCCGCGAATGTCCATGACGATGACCCGGTAGTGGCGGCTCAACAGCGGTATCTGCAGCTCCCAGTCCTGGCAGCTGGAGCCCAGGCCATGCAGCAGCACCAAGGGTTCGCCCTGGCCGTATTCCTCGTAATGCAGTAAGCATCCTTCGTGTTCGAAATAGGCCATGGGCGCGGTCCTCTCAGGCTTGTGGGGGGGCTGCGAAGGGCACGTCCAGAGGCGCGGTGTCGAAGTTGCGCAGCAGGTCGATGAGAATCTGCGTAGCCGGGCCCAGGGTCTTCTCTTTGCTCGAATAAAGGTAGAACAGTGGGTGACGGCTGCCACCCTGATCCAGCGGCAACGGCTTGAGCACGCCTTCACGCAGTTCGCGCTCGATCATGTGCCGCGGCAGCCAGGCAAAGCCCAGGCCGCTGCTGACGAAGGTGGTGGCGGTGCCCAAGCTGCCGACGGTCCAGCGCTGCTCTGCGCCCAGCCAGCCGACATCCAGCGGTTGGGCGCGGCCAGAGTCGCGGATCACCACCTGCAGCTGGCTTTCCAGGTCCTGGAAGGTAATTTCACGGCCCAGGCGGTGCAGGCTGTGTTCGGGGTGGGCAACGGCGATGAACTCTACCGCGCTCAGTTCGGCGCCCAGGTAGCCGCCGATGCTGTAGCTGCTGATGGCCAGGTCAGCGATGCCTTCGCGTAGCACTTCCTCGACGCCCGACAACACCTCTTCACGCAGACGCACCCGGCAACCGCGGCTTTGCGGCATGAACGCACTCAGCGCACGAACCAGCCGGGCGCTAGGGTAGGCGGCGTCGACCACCACGCGCACCTCGGCTTCCCAGCCTTGCTCCATGTGATGGGCAAGGTCTTCGAGCTGGCTGGCCTGTTTGACCAGGTGGCGTGAGCGGCGCAGCAGCACGTTGCCAGCCTCGGTGAGCACCGCTTTGCGCCCATCGATGCGCAGCAGCGGAACACCGAGCTGCTCTTGCATGCGGGCCACGGTGTAGCTGACCGACGACTGCGAACGGTGCAGCGCCTCGGCGGCCTGGGCAAACCCCCCGTGATCGACCACTGCTTGCAGTGTTCGCCACTGATCAAGGGTTACGCGCGGCGCTTTCATGTTTCGCTCCTGTTGTCCTAAGCTGCGCTCTTCCAAGGAGAGCGCCCCATGAAGAAATGTTGTGCGGCAATACTGATGTGCCTGCCCCTCGGTGCCATGGCTTACCCCATCGATGTGGAGAAGCAATTGGAGGATGGGGTCAAGCTCGACTACACGGCCTACGATACCGCCTACGACATTGGCGCCATCACCCTCAACAACTATGGGCAGGTGCCTGCAGCCTGCAAGGTGATGTTCCGCAACGGCCCGGAAGCGCCGCGGGTGCGCCGGGTGAACGTGCCGGCGGGTAAAAGCGTCGACGTCACCGCCAAGTTCAATCGCCAGATCATCAAATTGCGGATCAGCGTGAACTGTACAGCGGAATAAACGGATTAATCGATTGATTGAACCAACTTTTTACGCTTTTTTATCGATAGGTCAAGCCTTAATCTCACCTCCATCGAATCGCACCCTTTTTGCCGATGGAGGCACCCCATGTCCCGCGTACTGATCATCGAAAGCAGCGCCCGTCAGCAGGATTCCGTTTCCCGTCAACTGACCCGCGACTTCATCCAGCAATGGCAGGCCGCCCACCCGAGCGATGAGATCACCGTACGTGACCTGGCTGTGACCTCGGTGCCGCACCTGGATGCCAACCTGCTCGGTGGCTGGATGAAGCCCGAAGAGCAGCGCAGTGCTGCCGAACTCGAAGCACTGGCCCGCTCCAATGAGCTGACGGATGAACTGCTGGCGGCCGACGTGCTGGTGATGGCTGCGCCGATGTACAACTTCACCATCCCCAGCACCCTCAAGGCCTGGCTGGACCACGTGCTGCGCGCCGGCATCACCTTCAAGTACACCCCGACCGGCCCGCAGGGCCTGCTGACTGGCAAGCGCGCCATCGTCCTGACCGCCCGCGGTGGCATTCATGCCGGCGCCACCAGCGACCACCAGGAACCCTACCTGCGCCAGGTGATGGCGTTCATCGGCATTCACGATGTGAATTTCATCCATGCCGAAGGCCTGAACATGAGCGGCGACTTCCACGAGAAGGGCATCAACCAGGCCAAGGCCAAGCTGGCTGCGGTGGCCTGAGCGTCAACGAATTCCCAACCCTGACACCTGTTTTTGCTCCTTTGGGTGTATCTGCCCGGCCTGATGGCCGGGCTTTTTTATGCCTGCGGCCCATGCGATCAATTGTAGGAGCGGCCTTGTGTCGCGAAAGGGCTGCAAAGCAGCCCCATCATGCTTGAGGTGAAGCGTAAATCTGGGGCCGCTACGCAGCCCTTTCGCGACACAAGGCCGCTCCTACAAAACTCAGCCCGCACATTCCGCAGGGTTGAACAGATTGCCCGCAACCCGCTAAGGTCGCCGCCTTGATCCACGAGATGCAACCATGGGCTACTTGATTATCGTCGCGCTGATTCAGGCGTTTTCCTTCAGCCTGATCGGCGAGTACCTGGCCGGGCACGTCGACAGCTACTTTGCCGTGCTCGCGCGGGTGCTGCTGGCGGGCCTGGTGTTCTTGCCGCTGACCCGCTGGCGCCAGGTCGAGCCGCGCTTCATGCGTTCGATGCTGCTGATCGGTGCGCTGCAATATGGCATTACCTATGTCTGCCTGTACCTGAGCTTTCGCGTGCTCACCGTGCCAGAAGTGCTGCTGTTCACCATCCTCACGCCGTTGCACGTGACCCTGATCGAAGATGCCTTGAACCGGCGTTTCAACCCATGGGCGTTGCTGGCCGCGCTGGTGGCCGTGGCGGGAGCCGCGGTGATTCGTTTCGACAGCATCAGTGGTGAGTTCTTCATCGGCTTCCTGCTGCTGCAACTGGCCAACTTCACCTATGCCGCCGGCCAGGTGCTGTACCGTCACCTGATCGCCCGAAACCCCAGCGACCTGCCGCACTACAAGCGCTTCGGCTACTTCTACCTCGGGGCCTTGATCGTCGTGCTGCCGGCGTTTTTGCTGTTCGGCAATGCCCAGCACCTGCCCAGCACCGATGTGCAATGGCTGGTGCTGTTGTTCCTTGGGTTGTGCCCGACCGCGCTGGGCCTGTACTGGTGGAACAAGGGCGCGTGCCTGGTTTCCGGGGCGACGCTGGCCGTGATGAACAACCTGCATGTGCCGGTGGGGCTGTTGCTCAACCTGTTGATCTGGAACCAGCACGAGCCACTGGGGCGGTTGCTTATTGGCGGCGCGGTGATTCTGGCGTCGGTGTGGATGAGCCGGTTGGGTAGCCGCACTGACGTCGCGCTGACCCGCAAGGCCTGATATGCATACCCTCGTTGTCATCGTCGCGCCGATCTTTGCCCTCATCCTGGTCGGCTACCTGTGCCGTCGCGCCAACAAGCTCGGCGACAAGGCCGCAGCCGAAATCAACAAGATGGTGGTCTGGCTCTGCCTGCCGGCCTTGCTGTTCAAGGTGACCGCCACTGCGACCTGGAGCGAGATCTGGCACCCAGGCTTCATCGTGGCGTTTGGCACGGGCGCTCTGGCCATGTTCGTGGTCACGCTGGCGTGGCGGCTGTACAGCGGCCATAACCTGGTTGCCGCGAGCATCGACGGGCTCAGTGCAGGGTATGCCAACACCGGCTACATCGGCATCCCGCTGTGCCTGTTGCTGTTCGGCCAGGCGGGCTTGCAGCCGGCGCTGATCTCGTCGTTGATCGTGGTGTGCCTGGTGTTCGCCATTTCGCTGACCTTTATTGAGGTCGGGCTGCAGGAAGAGCGGCAGGTCGGCCGGGCGGTGCTGGTGGTGAGCAAGGCGCTGGCGAAGAACCCGCTGGTGATTTCGCCGGTGGTGGGGGCGGGGTGGGCCATGAGCGGGTTGGGGCTGGCCGAGCCGGTGAAGCATTTTCTCGACATGCTGGCGTTGGCCACCACGCCGTGCGCCTTGATATCGTTGGGCGCATTCCTGGCAGAAAAGCGCGCAGGTGCGCAAGCCAGCCCGTGGCCGTTGGTGGGATTGAAACTGGTTGGGCAGCCGGCCCTGACCTGGGTGCTGGCGTACAAGGTGTTCAGCCTGCCGAGCATGTGGGCGGCTTCGGCGGTGCTGCTGGCGGCGCTGCCGACCGGGACCGGGCCGTACATGCTGGCGGAGTACTACAACCGCGAGGCGGGGTTGATTTCGCGGACGATCCTGTTGTCGACCGTGGCTTCGTTGGTGACCCTGACCGGGTTGTTGTACCTGCTGGGTTATGCGGGATGATTGGGGGGCGCTTTGCGCCCCATTCGCAGCACAAGGCTGCTCCTACAGGGAGCGCGTACCTCCAGTAGGAGCAGCCTTGTGCTGCGAATGGGCTGCAAAGCAGCCCCGGCGATCTCAAGCCTCGCTCATCTCTTCCAGCCGCTGTGGCACAGGCTCTTGTGCCACGCGCCCGCTCAACCCCACCCGCATGTCATTGCCACTCGGCTGTTGATACAAGCTCAAGCCAAACTCCGGCAACACCGCCAGCAGATAATCGAAGATATCCCCCTGAATCCGCTCGTACTCCGCCCACACCGTGGTGGTGGTGAAGCAGTAGATTTCCAGCGGCACACCCTCGGCGCCGGTCTGCATCTGCCGGACCATGCAGGTCATGCCCTGATGCACATTGGGGTGGTTCTTCAGGTAAGCCAGCGCAAACGCGCGGAAGGTGCCGATATTGGTCAGCTTGCGGCGGTTGGCGGACAGCTCTGCCACCGGCCCCAGCGCTTCGTTCCAGGTTTGCAGTTCCTGGCGCTTGCCAGCCAGGTAGTCGCCCAGCAGGCGCACTTGGGTCAGGCGCTGTTCCTCTTCGCGGGTCAGAAAACGCACACCCGCCGCGTCGATGAACAGGCTGCGCTTGATGCGCCGGCCGCCTGACTGCTGCATGCCGCGGTAGTTGCGGAACGATTCGCTCATCAAGCGCCAGGTCGGGATCGAGACGATGGTCTTGTCGAAGTTCTGCACCTTCACCGTGTGCAAGGTGATGTCCACCACATCGCCATCGGCACCGACCTGGGGCATTTCGATCCAGTCACCCACATGTAGCATGTCGTTACTGGTCAATTGCACGCTGGCCACGAACGACAGCAGGGTGTCCTTGTAGACCAACAGCAGCACCGCCGACATGGCACCCAGGCCCGACAGCAGCAGCAACGGCGAGCGGTCGATAAGCGTGGCGACGATGACGATGGAGGCGAAGATCCACAGCATCATCTTGGCCAGTTGCACATAGCCCTTGATCGAGCGGGTGCGGGCATGCTCGGTGCGCGCGTAGATGTCGAGTAAGGCATCCAGCAGGCACGACAGGGCCATGGTCATGAACAGCAGGGTAAAGGCCAGGGCAACGTTGCCGAGGAAGTGCTGCGCCGTGTCGGACAGCTCCGGCACCAGCTTCAGGCCAAACTGCAGCACCAGCGACGGTGTGGTCTGCGCCAGCCGGTGCAACACTTTGTTGTGGCGCAGGTCATCCAGCCATTTCAGCGCCTGTTGGCGCGCCAGCAGGCGGGTGCCGTGCAGCATCAGGAAGCGCGAAATGCGGCCGACGACTAGAGAAATCAGCAGCAGGACGGCCAGACCGATGGCGGCGTGGAGCATGGGATGTTGATCGAGGGTGCCCCAGAGGTCGAGGGAGTCACGCCAGATTCGTTGGATATCCATGGGGTTTTGAACAGTCTGTATTGCCAAACGAAGCGCCATTAGAGCGCGGATGCCGATAAAGTTGCCAAAAGAAATTCGGCTATGGCGGCAGAAAACGTTACCCTATGCAACTGAATTTCCCGCACTTGCCTGAGGTTACCTCCGTGTTTTCCCAATTCGCCCTGCACGAACGCCTGCTTAAAGCCGTGGCCGAGCTTAAATTTGTCGAGCCGACCCCGGTGCAGGCAGCGGCCATCCCCCTGGCCCTGCAAGGGCGTGACCTGCGTGTGACCGCGCAGACCGGCAGCGGCAAGACCGCGGCATTCGTCCTGCCAATGCTCAATCGCCTGGTCGACCTGAGCGGCCCGCGCGTGGAAATCCGTGCGCTGATCCTGCTGCCCACCCGTGAGCTGGCACAACAAACCCTCAAGCAGGTGCAACTGTTCTCCCAGTTCACCTACATCAAGGCCGGCCTAGTTACCGGCGGTGAGGACTTCAAGGAACAGGCCGCCATGCTGCGCAAGGTGCCGGACGTGCTGATCGGCACCCCGGGCCGCCTGCTCGAGCAACTCAACGCCGGCAACCTGGACCTGTCCCACGTCAAGGTCATGATCCTCGATGAAGCCGACCGCATGCTCGACATGGGCTTTGCCGAAGACATGGAGCGCCTGTGCAAGGAGTGTGAGAACCGTGAGCAGACCCTGCTGTTCTCCGCCACCACAGGCGGCGCGGCCCTGCGCGACATCATCGGCAAGGTGTTGAAAGACCCTGAGCACCTGATGCTCAACAGCGTCTCGCAGTTGGCCGAAGGCACCCGTCAGCAGATCATCATGGCTGACCACGACCAGCACAAAGAGAAGATCGTCCAGTGGTTGCTGGAAAACGAGACCTACCAGAAGGCGATCATCTTCACCAACACCCGTGCCCTGGCCGACCGTATCTATGGCCACCTGGTGGCCAAGGACGTGAAGGCCTTCGTCCTGCACGGTGAGAAGGACCAGAAAGACCGCAAGCTGGCCATTGAGCGCTTCAAGCAGGGCAGCTCCAACGTGTTGGTGGCAACCGACGTTGCCGCCCGTGGCCTGGACATCGACGGCCTGGACCTGGTGATCAACTTCGACATGCCACGCAGCGGTGACGAGTACGTGCACCGTATTGGCCGTACCGGCCGTGCGGGGGGCGAAGGCCTGGCGATCTCGTTGATCACCCACAACGACTGGAACTTGATGTCGAGCGTCGAACGCTACCTCAAGCAGCAGTTCGAGCGCCGGGTGATCAAAGAAGTCAAAGGCACCTACACCGGGCCTAAAAAGGTCAAGGCGTCGGGCAAGGCTGCCGGTACCAAGAAGAAAAAGGTCGAGAAGAAGTCGGGTGACAAGAAGGCTGGCGTTAAGCGCAAGCCGACTGCCAAGCCAAAGGCCAACGCGCCACTGGCCAGCTCCGACGGCATGGCGCCGCTGAAAAAGCGCACGCCAGCGGCTGAGTAAGTCGTCTGTAGCCCTATCGCCGCCTTGCCGGCGATAGGGCCTTTACCGCCTCTGCGTCACTCCGCTTTCTTCTCCGCTGTCTTCAATTCCTTGATTCGCGTATCGATCAGCTGGCACTTGTCCGGCAAATGCCGGCTGCACAGCTGGTAGTCACTGGAAATCCCCGTGTTAAGGGCTTCGGCACAAGTGGGCGGGCTAGTGCTGGTCGCAGCTCTATACAGTTTCGGTCACGGTATTCAGGGGCAGGGAAGGGCGGGGTAGTGGCATGGCCCAGATCGTAATCGGCAATCAGTAAGTTAGCACAGGCTGGAAATTACTGATTAGCACAGGGGTGCCGTGCTAGAGCGGTTGCACAACGTTCATAATCAGTAAATCAGTAAATCAGTAAATATACATACATACGCTGTGACCGTATGGGGTGCTTTGACTGTTAAGTGAAAAAATTACTGATTACTGATTACGGGGGCTTGGAGCCGCTCTATAGCGCACCTTTCAGCGTAATCAGTAATTTTTTCAATTACTGATTATTGTGCTGGCTCTGTGCCATCCCTGGCGCCCAGCTCCCGATCACCCAGCATTCCAGTAGCGCTTCACGGTCGTCAGGCTCAGCCCGGACAGCTTGGCAACTTCGCTCTGTGACCGCCCCTCCTTGAATGCTTGGACCTTTTCCACTGTGCTGGTAGCCACCGGTCGCCCCAGCTTCTTGCCTTCGTTCTTCACGCGCTGCAGGCCCGCCTGGGTGCGTTCAATGATCAGGTCGCGCTCGAACTCGGCAACAGCCGTAAGAACACCCATTGTCATCTTGCCGGCTGGGCTGTTCAGGTCGACACCACCTAGTGCCAGGCAAACCACCTTGATCCCACGCTTCGCCAGCTCCTTGACCGTTGACTGCACGTCTATGGCGTTCCGTCCAAGGCGGTCGAGCTTGGTGACCAACAGGATGTCGCCTTCTTCCATGCGCTCCAGCAGCTTCGCGAACTGCGGTCGCTGAGCAGCCACTGTGCTGCCCGATACTGTTTCAGTGACTATGCGCTTGGGCTCCACAGCGAAGCCTGCGGCCGTGAGTTCCTGCACTTGGTTCTCCGCGGTCTGGTCACTGGTGGATACCCTGCAATACGCAAACGTCCTCATGGTGATCACCTCTCTAGCTAGTGCCAACAAACGTAGTGCCAGGCTAGGCTAGCGCCAACAAACGGTCAATGCCTATTTGTTGGCACCGACATGCAGGCCGATCAGTGGTAGCGTTTAGCGCTCGATTGTTGGCACCAGTCAGAGCCCAGCAAATAAGGGGGCAAGCTGGAGCCTGTGGGTGATCATCACCGAATGATGATCGTTGCAAATAGGTGGGTCAGGCGCAGCGAGAGAGACACATGCAGGGCGAGGCGGTGGTCGACTTGCTAGGAAAAGAGTGACAGGGGGCTGAAATACTTGACCGTGGGTGGGTGGGGTATCGTCCCCGAGCGTCGCTCTGTACGTAAATAGGCTTCTGTGATCCCGAGCTCGTTTTTCAAAAATCCGAAAAATATATTCCGACAAACGGCAATCCGAAAACTGTGCCACCCCTTTAGAAACCGTGTAACCGTGAGTCTATATAAAACTTAAATATTCAATAAAAACAGTTATCTATGAATGCGGATTCACACCATAGCAAAAAACGCGCCAAATACCCGACAGGCGGTACTTCCGAGTCCCTCATAACCGCATAACGTGAAGGCATCACGAAATCACTCGGGGGGAGCGACAAGTGAGCCAATCCACAACCGCCACGCTGTGCACCGTCCGAGAGCTAGCCAAGCTCGCAGGCCTCGACGTTTCTACTTTCGCCAAGCACCCCGAACTGCTGCCTGCCACCACTGTGCGCACCGGCAAGAGTGGCCGCCCGCCCAGGGTGTGGACCACCGCGCAGCTTGCCGAGCTGATCCAGAAGCGCACCGCTGGCTGGACCGACTTGGAATTGCGCCTGCGAGCCGCATTGCTCGACCCACGCCCAGCGGAGGCCGCTATGGTGAACCCGTTCCCAGGTTACCGGCATATCGCGGGCTCCCTCTACCTCGTGCCCAACCGCGACGGTGTAGATCACCCCGAAGATGCACCTGAAGATGAGCGTCCTGCCATCACCGCTGCGCTGATCCATGAGCGCCATCTGGACGCCGAACGCCGTGCCGCTGCCCGTGCTCGCTCTCGCGCCCGCCACCACAAATCGACTCCGGCTTGAGGCCACCGCCATGAAATCGAACCTTCTGAACTTCCCTGGCCCGATGAGCCGTGTCATATCGCGATTCAGCGCCGACGCCCTGAGTACGGTGGAACCGCTTGGTGGTGCTTACAGCCTGCTCGGTTCGCAGTGCCAATACCTGCCGCCCGCGCCCGTTGACCCTCGGTGCCGCTACTACGGGCCGCGTGTGGGGATGGCCGGCTACCTCATGACCGATGAAGAACTTTTGATTGCCGCCGCCATGACTGAGAAAGCCGCAGGCGTGACCGAACACTGATACCGGCGCCTGCCGGAGGAGCATCCGAAATGGCATTTGCAGACCTGATGGCCCAACTTAACCAAGGCGTTGGCAATCTCACCGGCACGCCGATGGGTCAGCTCGGCATGAGCCTGCTGGCCGCGTCCGGCCCTCAAGCTGGAAATCCTGGTGGTGCTGCCCGGTTCGGTCAGGCGCTGGCCGGCATGAGCGAGCTGCAGCGTGCACAAGCGCTGAACGAATATCGCCAACAAATGGTTGCTACACAGCAGGCTGACCATCAGATGCGTCAGCAACAGGCCCAGGCGCGCATCGACCAGCAGCAACGCCAGCAGGATGCGTTCAGTGACCCGGAATTCCTCGCCACCTTGGGGCCGATGGCGCGGCTGATGGCCCAGCACGGGCTAGATCCGCAGCAAGTGATCCGTGCCCAGCAAGCCGACAACCTGCAGCAACACCGTGCCGCCCAGCTGCAGCAGCTAGCCTCCCAGTTCGACCAGCGCCAGGCCCGTATCGGTGCCGGTGATAGCGGCGCCCAGTCGAGCGTTCCACGCCAGCGTGCACTGCCAACGTTGATCCCCGAGCACCTGCCAAACGGCATGATTCAGGATCACCGCCTGAACCCACAAACCGGCGAGTTCGAGCCTTGGGGCAGTCCGTACAGCAAGTACGCACCCGGTCGCGCCAAGACCAACAAGGCCGTGGATGCCGTCGCGGATGAACTGGCCCCGGCGCCGGAGCAAAGTGGTCTGGATGCCTTGCCTGGTAACGGCAATTTGCAGAGCTACGCGCCGCAATCCGGCCCGGTCGGCGTCATGCCGATGTCCGCTGGCGGCTCCTTGGCGCAGGCGAAGACCAAACCGGCCGGCAGCGCTGACGACAACCTCAAGGCAGCCAATGCTGCCATCGCATCGGGCAAGTCCCGGCAGGCAGTGGTAAGCCGGCTGATGCAAGCGGGCTACACCGCTGAGCAGATCCAGGCGGCGGGTATCTGACCATGGCCATGTCCTTCGACGACTTGCCGGATGAAGCGGCAACCCCTGTGCCGAAGGTTCAGGCCAAGCGATTGTCGGCAGGCCTGAGCTTCGACGACTTACCGGATGAAGCCCCAGCCGCTGTGCCGAATGCTGCCCCCGAACTGGGTGGCATCGCTGGCTACATGAGCCGATTCAATCCCGGCGAGCTGTACCGTGGCGCCGCGCGGTCGGTGGACAACATGGGTCTTGCCGCTGCTCGCGTCCTTGGCATCCCTGCCGCCCAAGCATTCGACGCGGCGCACGGATTGGTCACCGACGACGCGCCAAACATGGCGCAAAACGCCTTGAGCCAACATGTGCTGAACCCGCTGCAGCAGCGCGCTGACTCGCTTGCACCTGCGGCTGATGCCTCCATGGCGGACAAGGTCATGCACGGGGTCGGCGGCCTCGGTGGCAACATGTTGGCGATGCTGGCGACTGGCGGCTTGTCCCGCGCCCCGGCCATGGCTGAAGCCGCCACGACGACCCTGCCGCGAGTTGCCGGTGAGGTAGCCCAGGCGGCGCGCACCATGGCCGTGCCAGCGGCAACCGATGCGATCAACACCGGCCACGACATCGAGGCGCAGACGGGATCGCTCCCGCAGGCGCTCGGAGGTGCGGCCGCTGCTGGTGCCGCGAACATCGGCATGGGCCTGCTGCCCGCTGCGCTGCCTGGCAACCTGGCAATGCGTGTCGCGACTGGCGCGCCCGTTGGCGCTGCTACGGGGGAAGTCACCCGGCACCTGCGCAACCTGGCGATGCCAGAAGGTATGCAGCAACCTTTCGACCCGTCCAATCTGGCGGTGGATGCGCTGACTGGCTCTGTGCTGGCAGGCGCTATGGGGCGCAATCCAGAAGCTCGTGCATCTGTGGTCGACCGCATGACCAGCCTCCAGCAGGACGCCATCAACCGCACCGACCCCGCCGCCCTTCAGGACCCCGCAGCACAGCTGCCAGCGGCCCAGCCTGAAGCGCAGCAGTCCATGCCGATAGAAACCCCAGCGCCTCCGCCAATCGCCCCCAAAGTGCTGTTCGCAGGCTCCAGCAATGTGCGTCCGTTGTTTGAGTCGATGGGCATGGACCAGAGCCAGATGGACAGCAGCCTGTCCCTACTGGCCGATGATGTCCCGGACATAGAAGCGGCCCGCCGTGGCGCGATCAGCTGGGAAGAAACTGGCCGGTTGGCAGCCCTGACCGGGACCACTGTCGACTCGCTGCGCAAGCACCGCGCAGGTGTCGCTTTTAACGCCGAAGAACAGGTGGCAGCAACGCGCCTGCTGAAAGACCAGACGGTCAAAACGCTGGGCCTTGGCGCCAAGATCAGTAGCGGCAGTGCCAGCGAAATCGAACAGGCCAACTTCCTGCAAAGCCTCAACGACCTGCGCACCACGCAGAAGGCTGTCATGGCCAGCCGAGCCGAAATCGGCCGCGCCTTGTCTGTCATGCGTGCCGACGTGACGACGATGAAACAGGCGTCTCACCTGCTCGATGGCGTAGGCGGTGCTCAAGGTGCCAAGGCCATTGCCGATGCACTGACCAATGCCGCCCGCGTGGGTGGTGTTGAGGCCGCCAACAAGCTGGCCCGCCAGGCTGGCAGCGATGGTTTCTGGACCGCGTATAAGTCGCTGCTGCTGTCCAGCCCGGACACCCATGCGGTGAACATCATCAGCAACCTGGCCACCAGCCTGATGCAGGTTCCAACCCGCGCAGTTGCCGGTGGAATCGGTGCAGCCAAGCGCCTTATAGGACTGAACGGCGAAACCCGCTTGGGAGAATCCATCTACCAACTGGGCGGCATGCTCGAAGGCGCCGTCAACGGCGCCCGTGGCGCGGTCGATTCGTGGCGCACCGGCGAAGATGCGTTCGGCGGTGAGAACAAGGCCGAGGTCTACCGCACTGATTACCCAGGCCAAAAGGTGTGGGGTGTGCCACTGCGCCTGCTCCAGTCGGAAGACCAGTTCTTCAAGTACTTGAACGACGGGATGGCTCGCTACTCGGGCGCTTACCGCATGGCCGCCAGCGAAGTGAAAGGCCAAGGCCCGCTGGCCGTTAACAAGCGTGCGCGAGAAATCCTCGCCGACCCGCCCAAGGAACTGATCGAAGCCGGCGAAGACGCGGCCCTGTTCCACACCTTCAACAACCAGGCCGGCAAGATCACCCAAGCCGTGAACAACCTGCGCCACTCTCTGCCGTATGGCACTGGCAACCTGGTTGTGCCGTTCCTCAAGACACCGGCCAACCTGATCACCTACGCGGCCAAGCACAGCCCCGCCGCGCCGATCTTCAAGCAGGTGCGCCAGGATTTGCGCGCAGGTGGCCATGTGCAGGAAGAGGCCCTGGCGCGCATGGGCATCGGCTCGCTGCTGATGTCGTTCGGTGCCATCGGGCAAATGGGCGGATGGCTGAACGGGGGTGGCCCCTCGGACGAAGAAAAACGCAAGGCTTGGCTCGCGGCGGGCAACAGGCCGTACACAATTCGCGTCAATGATGAGTGGTACGACTACAGCCGGATTGAGCCACTCGCCACCCTGGTGGGCATCAGCGCCGACATCGCCAGCGGTGTCGAAGATCAGGCCCTTGGCTTCGCCAGCATCATGAAAGCGATTGGCCGCAACTTCACTTCGAAAACCTGGCTCCAGGGCCTGAGCGGTGTGATGCAGGCCATGAGCGATCCAGACCGCTATGGTGACGCCTGGGTCAACCGTACTGCAGCCACCCTGGCGCAGCCCGCTACGATCCTGAGCCATGTCGGTCGGTACATGGACCCCTACCAGCGCGAAACCGACCGCGCCAGCTTCGTCGATCAGCTCAAGTACCGGTTGCCGGGCCTGCGCGAAAGCCTGCCCCAAAAGCTCGACGTCTATGGCGAACCGATCATGGAAGCTGATCGCCAGATCGGTCGGGCGGGTCCGTTCCCACTCTCCACGCCGAGTGATGACCTGGTGCGCAAGGAAGCAAGCCGCCTTGGTTGGGCACCCAGCAAGCAGCAGGACTCTTTCACCTCCGGCAAGCAGAAGCATGTGCTGACGGCCGAGCAGGTGCACGAACGCGACCAGATCACTGGCCAATTGATCCACCGCGACGCCACTGCGCTCATGCGCAGCAAGGCGTGGCAGGCAATGGACGACGATCAGCGCCGGCAGGCCCTGGACAAGGTTGTCACCAAAGCGCGCAACGCCGTGAAGGTCGCGCTGATCCCCTACGTGGTCAACGGTAAACGTGGCCCGCTCGACCGCCTGAAATCCAGCATCCAACAGAGCGAGGCTCGCCGATGAACACCGCCATTCAAGACGCCAAACGAGCAGTGGCTGACGCCCAGCACCGGGTCGACGCACTTGTGCATCAGCGCGACAGCGTCGCCGCTGAACTGCTAGTTGCAGAGGCTGCACTGCGCACCGCGCACACCGCGCTCAACCAGATCAAGGGCGCCGATCATAAGGCGCTGATCGCTGCCCGCAAGGATGAACTGGCCCAACTGCGCGACCGCATTGAGCAGGCCAAGCAGCCGAAGGCCGAGAAGGTCGACCCGGTACAGGAATGGCTCGACCGTTTGAACTGGGTGCCAATCAGCCTGGGTGTGCACCTGGCGAGCACCGGGCAGAGTGCCCTGGCCGCCGACCAGATGGCCGAACTGGACGACAACGCCAACGCCCGCTTCCGGGTACAAGCCGAGCGTCTGGTAACCAACAAGGCGTGGCCTGGCCTGAGCGATGACACCCGATTCGACTCCCTCAACAGCGCATTGGCAGCCGCCCGTGAAGAGCAAGTGCGCATTCTCAACGACATGGTTGGAGCCCGCTGACATGAGTTTCTATTCCCGCGAACACCTGGAGCAGTTGCGCAACGACGCGACCTTCAACCAAGTTGACACTGCCCGCGCCCGGATCGAACGCACCGCTAACGATGCGTTCATGGTGATGCTCGACGCCCCGCTGGTGGACATCATCACGGTGCTCGGTGTCGCCGCACCACGCGCGATCCTGTGCACGTCTATAACCGAAGCCGAAGGCGAACTGCTGGTTCAGTGCCTGCGCATCCAGCGCGCTGAGCGTCAGAAGGTCAGGCAAGGGCGCGTCTTTGGCTGGAGCCCCGAACAGGTATGCCGCCGCCCGCTGACCGATGAAGAACTGAGCACCTACCGTGCCGAGGTCAAGCACCGAGCAGAGACAGCGCGACTGATCCAGCAGCTGAACGAAGCGCTTGAGGGTCAGAAACGCGACGCCGCGACCCAGGCCGGCATCGACCACCTAACCGAGCGCTACGGCCTGGTACAGGCCAAGCCCACTGTGCCGAACGCCAACACTGTGAAGGCCGACCCCAGCGCTGCGCCGATCTATGCCGGTCGGCACGCACCCACTGCGCGCAAAGGAGCACGAAAATGAGCGAATACCTTGAAGAGCTGGGCGCCGAGTTGACTGGCGGTGCAGGCGTGCCGAACGAAATCGACGACGACACCCCGCTGCCGAACGAGCTGGCGGCTGCCGTCGAAGAATACGACGCCTACGCCGAGCTGCGTGACGCACATGTGGTGAAGGAAGACGACACCGACGACGACCAGCAACAGCACCGCGGCCCCAGAAGTGTGCCGCTGGGCGCCCTGCAGGAAGAGCGCAGGCGGCGCCAGGCAATCGAAGCCGACCTGGCCCAGGCTCGTGCGCAGCAACTGGCCCAGCAACAGCAGTTCGAACAGATGCTGTTGCAACAACAGCAAATGGCGCAGCAACAGCAGGAACAGCCCATCGACTTCTCCGAGGATCCCGAAGGCTACATCAAGCAGAAGGAGCGCCAGTTCGAACAGCGCCTTGCCGACGTGCAGGGCCAGCAGCAGGTGGCGGTGCAGCGCGCACATGTGCAGCAGGTCATCCAGGCAGGCACCCAAGCTGAGCAGGCATTCATGGCCGAGGTGGGCGAGGACAACTACCGGCAGGCGTTCGACGCGGTAAATGGGCAAGTACTCCAGGCCCTGCGCCAGTCGTATCCACAGGCGACTGAGCAGGAACTTCAGCAAGTACAGCTCCACGGGCTTATGACTCACGCGCAGCAGTGTCTAGCGCAGGGTAGAAATCCTGCTCAAGCTTTATATGAGCGCGCACAGGCGCTCGGGTTCAAGCCTGGCCATCGTGTGCCTGGCCAGGCCCGCCCCACCGCACCGACTAGCTTGTCGAGCCTGCCGTCTGGTGCCTACGACGACGGCGGCGGCCGGCTCACTGCAGCCAAGGTCAACGCGATGAGCGACAGCGAGTTCGCTGCCCTGGTCGCCGGCATGAAGCGGTCGGCACACGCCGGGCCGGGGGTGTGACATGCCAGCGAAGGGCGTTCCATTAGGCCCGCGGCGCTCTAAGCGATATGAAGCCTTGCTACGCGACATCCAGCTGGAGGTGGAGCAGACGCCCGAACTCGCGCTGCGCGGGCGGTTGATCTGCCGTGGTTTTCGGGCTGGGTTGGCAGCAGGAATACAAAGGCCGACGACCTTCGAAGTGGTCGAGCAGCTATTGCGCGAAGAAGTTTTCGGCGCCGCTACGGTGCCACAACCCGAGGATGGCAGTGATGACGATTGATCGCAGAGACGGCACAACGCGCAAGCCAGTGCCAAGCAAACCCACGGTGTTTCCAGAGTCGAAGCCAGAGCGTGGCGGGCGTGGCAGGGGCAGCAGCGGTGTGCCGGAGTCGCAACGCCCGGCACCACACAGGAAGGTTACTGATTAGCTGCCTCGGCAGGCGCAGCGGACGCGCCTTCAGCCGGCTTTACCTTTTTTGCCTTCTCCGGTTTGTTCGAGAAGTCCACTTTGTCGATCAGCTTCATGATGATCTCATGGGTGTTCAACGGGTAAGGGTCGTTGCTCACCTTCGAAAAATCTCTCCCACCGAAGATCCGCGAAGCAATGTCCGCCTTGAGCTTGTGCTGTGCTTCATCAGGCAGCGACGCCAAGAACGGTGATATCGCTTTCATGTCGAGCGACGTTTGCAAGTGATGGTACTGCTGTTCCCGGTGCTTGGCCGACTCCCGCGCCAGGTAGGTTGCTGGCACACCCAGCAGGAAAACCAAGCTGACTTTACTGAGGAACCTTTCCCACTCGAAAGTCGCGATGGTTGACTCAAGCACTGCCCAACCCAGTACTCCTACAATCAGCAACATGCAGGCCAAGGCTCCGAGTCTCAAATTGTCTGCCGTCTCCTTTTCCATCGCCGCGCTGCCCTCGTAGTCACCAGCGATCATGCGTGCTGCCGCCTGCCCAGTCACTCGGTTGATGTCATCGGTTTTCGCTGTGATATCAGCCTGTGCGTCACTGTAAGCCTGGGTAATCTTGTCGATCTCAACCTGCGCGACTTGCTTCAGTTCGCCTAGCTGCTCCCTGAGTTCACTGACGGCAACCTCGCATTGCCGCATCACCCGCTTTAGATCATCAGCCTGCTGTTGGCGCTCCTGGCGCAGCTTCTCATCGTTGCTAGCCTTACCTTGCGCTATACCGAAGCGCAGCGGATTGTTTGCACCCCTGATTACCTTGTCGGCTTTTTCGATTGCTTTTGTGAGATCAGCACCATGTGCACTAAGTCGATCACCTGCAATTTGCAGTGCGGCAGTGTCGCAGCGAGCAATCTCATTACCGCACAGGATGGCGTCTATTGCCAATTCTCTGAGCTCAGCAATTATCTCGGTAGTATCGCTTTCGGAAGATTTGGTTGCGGCAAAGATGTCATCGCTCAGCTTCTTCACGCGGAGAGCAGCTGGCGGGCTTATCTCATGAAGAGGAGTATCCTCAACTAGCTCTCGAACTATGGAAGCGATCTCATCGAGAATATGAAACAACTGTGCAAGGTCTGAAGATATAATCATGCTTGGAGGCTTCGGGGAATGAGTTCGGCAAAGGGCTGCGAAACGTGTCGTACAGGTTTTAATGAAGCAGTGCACGCTACTGAACTGCCATCACTCTGTCCACCACTTCGGCTAGAGCCTCGACGATATCGTCGAGGCTGGCACATTCAGCGTCGATGCGCCCTGATGCGATGTTCAGCACACGCAGCTGCTCGCCGACAGGGTGCCGGGCCAAGTACTGCTCGCAGCGCTCGCGAGCGGACAGCAGCGGCGCGTCAGGGTCGACCAGGCCTACTACATGGCGTAGGCCCAGCTGCTTCTTGATGTGCATCAGCGCGCCTTGCGCTGTAGTGGGGCGGCGATTTATGGTCTTCCACCCTTGGTGATGTCTTCCATCAGTTGATCGAAATCCATGTCCTCATCGCTGATAGGCGCTGCCTGGTGTTGCACGACGGCCACCGGTTCGGGTCGGGTAGCTTCGTGCTCGATAGTCTCGTGACGCGTGTGCCCGAGCTGCGGCTTGCGGCTGGCCTCGACGGTGACGGGACCATGGTTGAACGCCGCCAACATCTTGAGCCACTCCACCATCGGCGATTCGTCGGGCTTCTTCTTGTCCGGGTTTTCGGGCTCTGCCACCTTGCCGATACCCCGGTTCAGCACGTCGTTCCGCAGATCCCGCCGTAGGCGTGCATCCGTCGCCGGGTTGAGCGCCTCGTCGATGCTCTTCTGCATCATGATCTTGGCATACTCAATCGCGAGCATGTCCACCTCGTGTTGTGCCCTGCGCTTGGCTGAATTGCGCGCAGCCGCTTCCGTACTGCGTTGAATGGCGGTGTCGTTATCAGCTACCCGCTGCCGCACTGCACCGTAGGTGCACAAGGAGAACGTGGGCGGGGTTAATGGGGCGGTGCTGCTGGTTGTGCTGGGCATGGCCTCAATCCTCCGAGAAGTCCCACGGTTTAAAGTCAGCTGGTACGGCATACTGCTTGAGGGCTTCACGCGCCCTGGCCACTTCGGCGTCGGTCATCCGTCGTGGGGCTGGACCCGTAACTGGTTTCTGCAACCGAGCCAGGTGCCCTCGGGATTCGGCATCCTTGAGGAACTGGTAGAGCATCAGTACCTTGAACACCGCCGTGTTGCCGCGTGGGTGATCTTCGAAAACCCTGAACATCTCGCGCAAAGACTCCAGCTTCTCCATCGGGATGCTCTTCAATGTCCTTTCCAGCCAGTCGAGGTCCATCACCGCTGACTCAGGGTCGGCCTTGGCGGCTTCGATGAGCGGGCTGCCGGGGCGAAAGCAGCCGACATCTCCGGTCCTGGCCTGACGCTTTTTGTAAGCCGCCAGTGCCGCCTCCCCGAACACGTTCGGTCGCTTACTCATGATCGACCCCCTCGACTTTCGGGAGGTCGTCAGGGACGGTGTTCTCCATGAGGTAGGAATAAACAACCTCTGGCTTTTTGCCTTGCCAGTACGTTTGTCTGCGCCAGCACAGTGCTCTACGGCTGGCATTGGTGGGGCTACCTACCTGGACGGCACCTGCTTTGCGCGCTGCCCGGCTCACCGACGATGGGGTCAGGTCCAGGCCTCTAGTTGCGGTGGAATAGAGGGTGCCCAGCTGTGCGCATATGTCCTGAGCGCGACCAATGTCTTTGGCAAAGAAATCTTTGCCCTCGGCGAAGCATTCCGCGAGGAGTGCCACCAGCGGATTGCGCGATTCCTGCTGCATCTCCAGTGCGCCGGCTGTCTGCGGCACGTCATCAAACGGGTTGTAGTGGTCGGGGTGCTGCCAGTTAGCGAATAGGCCAGCCACCAGCTCCGGACCTTCCTCACCTGAACAGAAATTCTCCCAGGCGACCCGTTCTGCCAGGGTTAGCGGCTGCCCATGATCCACCATCACCAGAGCACGGCGATCACCCTGCGCGAGGGGCAAGCAATCGAGGTTGTTCGTCGAGATTACATAGTGCGTGAAGTTGCGTACCTGCTTTGACCCGATGCGCATCTGCCGCGAGGCCACGTATTCCTCGGTAGTCCGGCTCTTGAACCGCTCGTACCCAATCGCTGATCGGCTTGCGGATTGCGGCATCTCATGCACGAAGACCACCCGCTTGTGGTCCGTCAGCTCCGTGAACTTCTCGTTCAGGTCTTCGCCCGTGCAGGACGAGACCAAATCCGCGCCGAACACACGCATGAATAGCTTGAAGAGCTTCGACTTGCCGGTGCCGCCGTACTCCGAGTACATCACGGTGAACCACGGCAACCTGACCTCAGGGTGTTGGTAGATCCAGGCATACGCGGCGAGGAAGAACGTTACAGTGCGGTTGCAGTCCGGGGCGAACCCGCAGAAGCGGCGTAGCTGGTTTATGAATATCTGCACGCGTGGGTCATCCAGGGTGACGCCCTCGGCAGGGGTTGCCATGTCTTCTTTGTAGACGTACCAAAGATTCAGCACTTCGGGGTCACGGTACTGGTAGCCGAACCTTGCGTCTCCAGTGCGCTCCGGGTCGTTGGTGGGTTCCATCGTGGTGCGTCTCACCACCCGGCGCCCAGGCCACTTGTGCCCAAGCCACCAATCACCAATGGGAACGGTCTTCTGCATGCGTGCGGCTGGTACGCCCTCGCTGGCGGGGACCAGCCACTCCAACGTCACTTCGCCATAATACTCGGCGGTGTGCTGCCCGAAGCCATCGCGCGCCATGCGGTCACCGCTCTTTTTGTGTAAGGCTTGGCTGGTGGCCCCCGTTGATACTATCGCGAAGTCCCCTGAAAGCTTGTCCAACTGAGCCCTCGATATAGCATCTGGCCAAGGGTAGGCTTTCAGCTCTGATTGCGGAGTGGGTGGCGGCACAATGTTGGTGTCCGCTCCAGCCGTTACTGGCACAGGGGTAGCCAATGGCTGGTTGGCGGCGCCGTCCTGGCGGTTGCGCGCCATGCTGGCAATCAGTGAGGCTGCACCGGCTGCGGTGAAGTCGACGGTCGATGTAAAGCTATTCATATGGAGTCATCCTTTAGCCCGGCAGCGCTTACGGCGCCTGTCCGGGTTCTTGTTGGCCAATGGACGCCCATAAGTGGTTGCGGTGCTGCGCTCTGACGGCGCGGTCACGTTCATGCGGTTTGCTGCATTGGCTTAGTGCCGCAAGCGCGCGGTTTTTGCGCTTGCCGGTCGAGCCAGGCGTAGACTTCTTCAAGATCCCATACGGCAACCTTGGCGCGCCCTGTGCTGCGCAGTCCGCCGAGAGAAATAGTGCCTGGGAAGGGGTCGTCTGCGAGCTTCATCCACTCGTAGACAGTCGTGCGGCCGACCGGGAGGATTTGCAGGATGTCGCGCAGCTGCCCGTAGCGGCTGGTGCGAGGGGGGACGGCGTTTTGGGTTTGCGGTGCGTTCATGGTAGACCTCGAAATCAACGAGCCGAGCGCTGTGGCTGGCTTGCTGATCCCGATGGCGACTGTTTCTTCCGTGTCGCGCTTCGATCTACCTGTCAGGCTCCTATGGCGGGCCTTGGGGCGGGGATAGCGTGGGTTAGGTGCTCCGCTTCCTGCAGTCACCTATCAAGTGCATTCACGATAGTCCGGTATCATTGGTTATGCAACGGTTCTTGAACCGTCGTGCTATTGCCGCTCGTCAGCTTGGCCTCTTCGCGTAGTTGATCCAGCCAGTCAGCGTAGATCTGCATGGCTTCGATCCGCTCCGGCATAAGGTCGTCACGGTCATAGGCGCCGCCGAGGGGGTCTTTCGTTTCGTGCCCCATCGCCAGTTCCAGCACATCGGGGTCTAACTTGAGGTGTCGTTTGCCGAGTGTTCGCCAGGTGGCGCGGAATCCGTGGGGCGTCACCGTGCCCACGTTGTATTCCATTTGCTTGGTCAGCAGCAGACGTATGCTCTCCGGGTGCATTGCTCTATCCGGTGCGAGTCGAGAGGGCAGCACATATTCGGCCTGGCCCATGCGCCGCTCTCGAAGCTCGCGCAGGATTTCGACCGCTTGGCGGGGCAGGGGCACACGGTGGAGCCTGTCGACCTTCGGCATGGTGTAGTCCCACCAGCCGGTGTCCAGGTCCAGATCCGCCCACCGCATCGTCGCCAGCTCGCTCGGCCGTACCGGCAGCATGGTCAGCAATCGCATGCCGTACCAGCTCGGGCTGCGCAGCGGGTGTGCCTCCAACTTGCACAGGAAGTGACCCAGGTCCGCAGGGTCGAGGATCGCCGCGTGGTGGCTCTTGGCACGCGGCTCGCCCTTCTTGCGCTTCGATATCAGTCCCTCGCAGCCGTCAGCGACGTTGCTTTCCACGTAGCGAGCTACCTTGGCGTAGTCCAGCACGCGCTTGATCACGCTGAATGCGTAGCGCTCGGCGGTAGGGCGCTTTGGGTCCGATTTCTGATAGGGCAGCAAGGCCTGCCTGATGTGTTCAGGGTTGATCTGCTTTATGGGGGTATCGCCAACTGGGACGCCGTTTACGGTGATCCCGTAGATGGCAGCCAGTGCGTAGCGGTGGCCCTTTTCGGTGCTGGGTGACCACTCGTTGGCTGTCAGGTTGTGCTCGACGAATTCAACCGCCACGGCCCGGAAGGTCTGTGCCTGCTCGGCACGCCTGGCTGCGACTTTGGCCTGCTTTTCGGCCTTCGGATGGATGCCGTCACGGGCACCGGCTTTCACGCCCACAGCTGCGCTGCGAGCGTCCTGCAGCCCCATGTGATCCCTCGGCAGCGGCACACCCTCCTTGAGGATGTAAAAGCGGCCCAGCGTGTGAACGAACTCCTTACCGTCGACCCAGTAGCGCAGCCGCCAGGACCGAGTGCCGGTTTCCGTCACGATCAGGGACAAGCCACGCACAGTACCGTCTGGATGGGTACCGAGCTTGGCGCTGCGCACCGTGGAATCGGTGAGCGGCTTCTTTGCTGCCGCGCTGGCGGCTTTCTTCGGCTGGGTGGCCATAACTGTATATCCGGTGCCGTAACGGGTCTGTGGTCACGGTAGAATATACAGTTTTAGACCGGATAGTGTCTAACCCAGACGAACGAGTGCGAACAACAACGGACTGGTGAAATGCCCGTAATTACTCAGCTTTGCGCTCTGCGGCCTTGAGTTCCTTGATTCGCGTATCGATCAGCTGGCACTTGTCCGGCAGATCCTTGCTCGCCGTCCCCAGCTCCATACCCTGGAGCTCATCGTTGATCTCCTTGGCCTTCTGCGGGTTCTGTTCGGTCAGCTGGCTGACCAGCCCGGCCAGTTCTTCGCGCTTCTGGGTGGCCTCCTCCGGCGTACAGGCCCAAGCGGGCAGTGCGCAGAGCAAGGCGGTTGCACAGGTGATGCGCAGCAGCGATTTCATCCTTTCTACCTCTCGCGTTGGCTATGCGCGGTGGAGGGTTCGGCTCCCTGAGAAGTTCAGCATCTGCGACAGGTGGCCTCCAGCTTTGCAGTTCCGTCCTGACTGATCCGCTTCAGAAGGCCTTTGCTGATGCTCTTTTCCTATCGAGTAGTAGTCCCTTTCTCTAACGCCCTCTAACCGCCGAGGCGCCATTGATGAGGGGTAGCCATACCGCTAGTCTCGGCAGAAAAGAGTGGGTATTGTATGTACGACTGTAAATACAGGTCGTCTCATGTTTTTTGAGTGGGATGAAGCCAAGAATGAAATCAACATCCGTAAACACGGCATCGACTTCGCCGATGTGCCAGACATGTTCAACCATCCTATGCTCACGCGACGAGACGATGATGTGGCATGTAGTGAAGAGCGCTGGGTTTGCCTGGGCTGGCTCAAGGCGCTGATAGGCGTTGTGGTTTATACGGAAAGGCGAGGCGAGGTAATACGCATCATATCCGCACGCAAAGCCACCAAATGGGAGGCCAAACACTATGACCAAAGCATCGAAAACTGATTGGGGCCGTTTGGCCCGGCAGGAAGACAAGGATATCGATACTTCCGATATCGCCGAGTTGGATCAGGATTTTTTTCGCCAGGCCGACCTGCGGGTTCCTGCAAAGCAGGCGGTGACCATTCGCCTGGACGCTGATGTTCTTGCCTGGTTCAAGGATCAGGGCGCCGGGTATCAGACGCGTATAAATCAGTTGCTGCGCCAGTACATGCAGGCTCAGCAAAGACAGCGCTGATATCTTTCTGAACGCAGCCTGTCAGCGGCAGGTCCCAACCTGTGTACCCCTTCCGTCCACAGCAGGAGCCTGCCGCCATGAGCACCACCTACGACTGGGACTTGATCGAACGCTTGCTGCATGAAGTGCAGAACAGCGCCGGTCACAGCTTTACGCCACGCCCCTATGCCGAGCAGCACGCCGCGGCGCTAGCCGCCAAAGGCCAGCCGATAGGCGATCTGGACCACCTGAAGACCCGAGCCTGCGAATACGAAAAACTGCTGTTCGAGCGCGGCTTCATCGAAAGTCGGCCTGATGAAGAGGGGGGCAACGGCGAAAACTTTGTCCTCAGCGAACGCGGTTCGCGCCTGTTGAGCCTGATCGACAGCAGCATCCCGGGCTTCGAGCACCCGCGTCAGGTCTTGGATGAACAAGCCGATGCGCTGGATGAAGCGACCTTTGAGCAGGTGTCATCGAAGGCACAGATTGCTTGAGGTCGTTTTGAGGGTGGCATGGGTGGGCCTGTAAACCCGATAATCGGCAGTCTTTGAAGACTGCCGAGCTGATCCCATGCCAATGATTACCCCAAAGGCCCGCCGATGAGCGCGGCCCGGAAGAACCCCGACGCTTTCGCTTTCCAGGTCATGCTTGGGTTGTGCCTGATCTGGGGCTGCCAGCAAGTGCTGATCAAGACGGCTGCCGTCGACATCGCCCCGGTCATGCAGGCCGCCTTGCGCAACTGCATCGCCGCTGTGCTGGTGGGCCTGATGATCTGCTGGCGCGGTGGTTGGGAGCAGGTGGGCAGCACTTGGCGCGCCGGGCTGTTGGCGGGTGGGTTGTTTGGTGTCGAATTCCTGTTCATCGCTGAAGGGTTGAAGCTGACGTCGGCAGCGCACATGTCGGTCTTCCTCTACACGGCACCCGTTTTCACGGCGTTGGGCCTGCACTTCATGCTGCCCAGTGAGCGGCTGCGGCTGCTGCAGTGGTTGGGGATCTTGCTGGCCTTTGGTGGGATCGCGACCGCGTTTGCCGGTGGCATGTCGTTTGAAGAAATGGACAGCCGCACGTTGCTGGGCGATGCCTTTGGCGTTGTGGCGGGGTTGGCCTGGGGTGCGACGACGGTGGTGGTGCGCTGTTCACGGCTTTCGGAAGCGCCGGCGACATTGACCCTGTTCTATCAGTTGGCGGTGGGCTTTGCCGGGCTGCTGCTGATTGCCTTGCTCAGCGGCCAGATCGGCGCGGTGTCGCTGACGCCTTTGGCGGTGGGCAGTGTGCTGTTCCAGGGGGTCGTGGTGTCGTTTGTCAGCTACCTGACCTGGTTCTGGTTATTGCGCAAATACCTGGCGTCTAACCTCGCGGTGTTTTCGTTCATCACGCCGCTGTTCGGCGTCACGTTCGGCGTGCTGCTGCTGGATGAGCCGCTGAGCGTGAACTTTGTACTTGGCGCGGTGATGGTGTTGCTTGGCGTAGTGCTGGTGAGCGCCGAGCCTTGGGTGAAGCAGCAATTGCGCAAATGGGTGGGGTGATAGCCGCTGCCCTAGGCTTCACTGACCGTCAACCGAAACCCCTGTAGGAGCAGCCTTGCGCTGCGAAGAGGCCAGTGGCAGCAGCGAGCATCTACGTTGTTGCGACTGGCCTCTTCGCAGCGCAAGGCTGCTCCTACACGGATTGCGCGGTGGTTGAAGGGGCCGCCAGGCAGCTGGGGTTGGCATGGGCTGCAGTCAGCACCAACACCCCGGCCACTGCCAACCCGCTCGCGGCCAGCAGCAACGCCAGTTGCAGGCTCCCCGTGTAATGGTTGCTGACTGCCGCCAACAACGGCCCGCTGAGTTGGCCGAGCGCAAAGCACGCAGTGAGCAGCCCGGCATTACGCTGCGTCGCGTGTGGCGCCAGCTCCCGCGAGCGCTGCATCACCAGCTGCATGCAGGCCAAGAACGGCGCGCCGCACAGCACCACACCCAACCCCAAGCCAAGGCCACCGCCCATCAGGCATGCGAGCACACCGAGTGCTTGCAGCCACAGGGTGGCGGTCAGCCAGACAGAGGTCCGACCGGCCCGGCGCATGCTCACCAGCAGCACGCCCAGCGCGGCTGCCAGGCCAAAGGCCGGCCAGAACAGGTCGGCCATCCACTGGCCGTGAAACTGCTGGTTGGCCATCTGTGACAAGAAGGTGGCCGGCAGGATGTAACCGACGCCGTACAAGGCATAGACCAGCCCAAGGCGCGCAATCCCGGCATTGCCTACCCTACCGGGCTGCGCAGTGGCCGGGTGCACGGTTTGCGCTTGCGCCTGGGGCAACCAGGGCCGTACGGCCAATAGCATCATCAGCGCCGCCACCGCGTAGATCAGCCACAGCGCTGCCGAACCCAGCCCCAGCCCATGCGCAACCAGTGCCAACAGCCCAGTAACGGCGATCCCCAGGCCCGGCCCGGCAAACACCAAGGCGCCCAAGCGTGGTTGATGGTGTGCATTGGCAACCTGCTGGCTGAGGCTGGTGATCATCACCAATACCCAGGCGCTGGCCACGCCGGTACCGAAGCGCAACAGCAGGTGGCTCCAGAAGCCATCGGCGGCCCACGAGGCCAAGGTCAACAGCACGCACAGCCACAGGCCACCTTGCAGGCGCAGGCGTACCTGGGCAGGTTTGCGAGCGAACATGCCATCCACCGCACCGATGAAGTAACCCAGGTAATTGGCCGCCGCGACCAGCCCGGCGGCCGTGAGGTCGAACTGGCCTTCGGCGATCAGTTGCGGCAGTTGTGGGGTCAGGGCGAAGCGGCCGATGCCCATGGCCATCATCAGGGCCACGGCGCTGGCCAGCAGTTGTATACGGGGCGACATGGAAGGGCTCCTGCACGTTGGTAAGCGATGGATGGCAGGTTAGGCCGGTTTCATTTTCATTAAAATTGAATAATGATGATGAAGTTGTTCTGTTTTGGAGAAAGATATGGAGTTCAGCCAACTGCGCATCTTCCAGGCGGTCGCGGAGGAAGGTTCGGTCACACGCGCCGCCGAGCGCCTGCATCGGGTGCCGTCGAACCTGTCGACGCGCCTGCGCCAGCTCGAAGAGCAATTGGGCGTGGAGCTGTTTCTGCGCGAGCGCCAGCGCCTGCAATTGTCGCCCGCGGGCAAGGTACTGCTGGACTACGCCAATCGCTTGTCGGCGCTACGTGACGAGGCGATGGCGGCCGTGCAAGGTGGCCAGCCGGCTGGGGAGTTTGTGCTGGGCACCATGTACAGCACCGCAGCCACCCACCTGCCGGCGTTGCTGGCGCGTTATCACCAGGCGTACCCGGCGGTGAACCTGCAGGTGCGTGCAGCGCCCAGCGGTGAGCTGTTCGAGGGCTTGCTCAGCCATGGCCTGGACGCGGCCTTGGTAGATGGCCCGCCAAGCCTGGCCGGGCTGGACGGTGTGCCGCTGTGCGAGGAACAACTGGTGTTGATCACCAGCCCCGAACACCCGCCCGTGCACACGGCAAAAGACGTGGCAGGCAAAGCGGTGTTCACTTTCCGCCAAGGCTGCTCGTACCGAATGCGCCTGGAGGCCTGGTACGCCCACGCTCATACGCCGATGGGGCGGGTGATGGAGATCGAGTCGTACCAGAGCATGCTGGCCTGTGTGATTGCCGGCGCGGGCGTGGCCATGATGGCGCAATCCATGCTCGACAGCCTGCCTGGGCGCGACCGGGTGCGGGTCCACCGGCTGCAGGCACCCTTCGATCAGGCGGTCACGTGGTTGATGTGGCGCCAGGGCATGCGCGGGGCAAATTTGCAGGCCTGGATCGATCTGCAACAAAGCGAAACGATTAACCAATCGTCGGAATGCGCCATTCAGGCTTGATCCGCGTCAAAATGGCCCTTATCTCTAAGACCAGATGCATGCGCAATACAGGACATCGGGCTATGATCTGTATGAAACATCACTGGATTGATTGACCGTGAGGCTGACCCGTCAAGGGGGCACTATGAAGAAACCACTGTTCAACTGGCTCCACGACTTGGCTGTCGCACTGGGGTTGATTCCACCCCCCCTGCAGCCGGTGCCGATCCCGACTGATGAAGAGCAGCGCAAGCGCCAACCGCGCCGTCGCTGAAATGACAAAGGCCGCCGCATCATTGCTGATGCTGCGGCCTTTTTGTTGCGGCGAATCGTCTGTATGGCCTAGTGCGTATCAGGCCAGCTTGACTGCTGCCATCGATTTACGCGACATCAGGCTGACTGCGACAAAGCTCACCAGGCCAACTGCCAGGCTGTAGTAGATCGGCGTGTTGGCTTCCAGCCCATCCTTGAACATGAACAGCAGCGCAGTAGCGAAGCCCAGCGACATGCTGGCGATGGCGCCTGCGGTGGTTGCGCGTTTCCAGAAGATCGCACCAATCAGCGGGATCAGCATGCCGCCGACCAGCAGGTTGTAGGCCAGGGTCAGGGCGTTGATTACATCGTTCACCACCAAGGCGATACCCAGTACCACCAGGCCGGTCAGCAGGGTGAACAGGCGGCTGATGGCCAGGCTCGACTGCTTGCCGCCGCGCAGTTTGGGCAGCAGGTCTTCAGTCAGGGTGGTGGACGCGGCCAGCAGGCCAGCGCTGGCGGTCGACATCATGGCCGCCAGGGCCGCCGCCATCAGCAGGCCACGAATGCCATCGGGCAGGGTGCTCTTGATCATCTCCGCAAAGGCATTGTTTGGGTTGGCCAGGTCGGGCATCAGTACGTGCGCGGCCATGCCGATCAGGGCGCAGGCCAGGCCGTACACCACGCAGTAGACGCCTGCGGTGGTACCGGCACGTTGGCAGACCTTCTCGTCACGGGCAGTGAATACGCGCTGCCAGATGTCTTGGCCGATGAGGATGCCGAAGAAGTAGATCAGGAAGTAGGTGATGATGGTGTCCCAACCGATGGTGGTCAGCTGGAAGCTGGCCGCAGGCAGTTTGGCCACCAAGGTGTCCCAGCCACCGGCCTTGTACAGGCATACCGGCAACAGGATGAACATCAGGCCGACGGTCTTGATGACGAACTGGACGATGTCGGTCAGGGTCAGCGACCACATGCCACCGATGGTTGAGTACAGCACCACCACGCCACCGCCGAGCATCAGCGACATCCAGAACGGCAACTCGAGCAGCACTTGCAGCACGGTCGCCATCGCCAGGGTCGAGGTAACGCCGATCATCAGCGCGTACGCCAGCATGATCGCCGCACTGGCCTGGCGTGCCATCGGGTTGTAGCGCCGCTCCAGAACCTGGGTCACGGTGTAGATGCGCAGGCGCAGCAGCGGTTTGGCGAGGAACAGGTTGAGGGCGATGATGCCCAGGCCCAGGGCTGCGCACAGCCAGAAGCCAGAAATGCCGTGGACATAGCCCAGGCGTACAGTGCCGACGGTGGAGGCGCCGCCGAGTACGGTAGTGGCCATGGTGCCCATGTACAGGGTCGGGCCGAGGTTGCGTCCGGCCACCAGGTAGTCTTCCTGGGTTTTTGCCCGACGCATGCCATACCAGCCAAGCCCGAGCATGCCGGCGGTATAGATCATTACAACGATGATGTCCAAGGCCATTGGGGGTCTCCCGATTATCTTTATTATGGCGAGATCGACCGCACGGGCTTAGCGCCACCCGGCGGTCTAGTCTTGTGTTGGCGGGCCTCAGTGGCCCTCCCTCATGGCTCCTGCCGGGGTATTGCAGTCAAGCGGTGCCGTGCTATCGCCAGGATCAGCGACGCACGACGCCCGGCAGCACGCAGAGCATCTCGAACAGCAGGTTGGCGCCGAGCAGCGAGGTGTTGCCGGTGGTGTCGTAAGGCGGGGAGACTTCGACGAGGTCACAGCCGATCAGGTCCAGGCCGTGGCAGCCGCGAATGATCTCCATCGCTTGGATCGTGGTCAAGCCTCCAATTTCAGGGGTGCCGGTGCCAGGGGCCCAAGCGGGGTCGATACCGTCGATGTCGAACGACAGGTAAACCGGGCCGCCGCCGACTTTTTCACGGACTTCGGCCATCAGCGGTTCCAGCGATTTGTGCCAGCATTCCTCGGCCTGCACCACGCGGAAGCCCTGGCGACGGCTCCAGTTGAAGTCGTCGGCGGTGTAGCCCTGGGCGCGCAGGCCGATCTGTACAACGCGGTCACAGTCGAGCAGGCCCTCTTCCACGGCGCGGCGGAAGGTGGTGCCGTGGGCGATCTTCTCGCCGAACATGTGGTCGTTGACGTCAGCGTGGGCATCGATGTGCACGAGGCCGATCTTGCCGTGCTTTTTATGCAGGGCGCGCAGGATCGGCAGGGTGATGGTGTGGTCGCCGCCCAGGGTCATCGGGATAACGTTGTGCTCGACGATTTCGTCGTAGGCTTCTTCGATGATGCGCACGGCGTCGAGCAGGTTGAAGGTGTTGATGGCCACGTCACCGATGTCGGCCACCGACAGCGAGTCGAATGGCGCAGCCCCGGTGGCCATGTTGTACGGGCGGATCATCACCGACTCGGCGCGGATCTGACGCGGGCCGAAGCGGGTGCCGGAGCGCAGCGAAGTGCCGATGTCCAGGGGCACGCCGATGAATGCGGCATCCAGGCCGGCGGCGCTTTGCAGGTGGGGGAGACGGAGCATGGTGGCGATGCCGCCGAAACGCGGCATTTCGTTGCCGCCCAGTGGTTGGTGGAGAGTCTTGTCCACGGTGGGCCTCATCAGTCGGTCGATTGTTGTGTTTGTTCGAACCTGTGCCGCGGCGCGCCTGTGTAGTCTGGTTGTGCCGGCGGGCAGGACATTTCGGCCGAGTTTGCGCAAGGTAGTGCGTAGGAAGAATCGCTACCGGCAAATACTTACTTCAGGAATTTCTGAACTAATGCCCGCGCAACCGGTTAGACTTCACGCATTTACTGTTGCGGAACCGTTGCACCATGACCTCGACCCTGCCCGATCTGAAACTCCTGCGCATCTTCGTCAGCGTGGTGCGTCACCAGGGCTTCGCCAACGCCCAGCGTGATTTGAACCTGTCGACGTCAGCCATCAGCACGTACATGAGCCAGCTGGAGGGCGGGTTGGGGATTGTGCTGTGTCACCGTGGTCGCGGCGGTTTCAGCCTCACCAGCAAGGGCGAGCTGTTCCATCAGGAGAGCCTGCGCTTGCTGGCCGAGCTGGATGGGTTCGAGCAATATGCCGCGGCCCTCAAGGGTGAATTGCGCGGCACGCTCAACCTGGGCGTGATCGACTCCACCGTGGGTGACCGCGCGCTGCCTCTGGCCGAAGCCATCGGCGCCTACAGCCAGGAGCACCCGGCGGTGCACTTGCACCTGTCGGTGTCCAGCCCGTACGAACTGCAATTGGGTGTACAGGACAACCGCCTCGACCTGGCCATCGGGGCGTTTTCTTCGCGCATGAGCGGCCTGGTTTACCAGCCGCTGTACCGTGAGCAGCACTGGCTGTACTGCAGCAGCCGCCATCCGTTGTTCAACGAGCGGCGCATCCCTGAGCAGGTGGTGACCCAGCAGCGCATGGTCGGGCGCGGCTACTGGAGCCAGGCAGAGCTGGCCCGGCATGGCTTCAAGCACAGTGCGGCGACGGTGGAAAGCATGGAGGCGCAGCTGATCCTGATTCTCTCCGGTGCCTACATTGGCTACCTGCCAGAGCATTACGCCCAGGCTTGGGTGGAGAAGGGCGATCTACGGGTGTTGTCGCCGTCTACCTTCGGCTATCAGGCACCCTTTTCGTTGATCATTCGCCGTGGCCGCAGCCGCGAGCCGTTGATTCAGACGTTCCGTGACCTGCTTAAAAGCCAGCTCAACGTGGGCTGATACACAGCCTGTTCATGCATTCCGTCGGGACGGGCTCAATTCCTACAGAACTTGACCGCTAACCTGATAGCGCTCTGCTAAACATCAACTTGCGCTGATGATTCCTCCCTATTTCATCCTGCAAGGATCGCCCAAGATGCGCATGAATTTGCCCGTCACTGAGCACGAAAGAACCTTCTCCAGCGATCAACGCCTGATCTCCACGACGGACCTCAACAGCCGCATCACCTACTGCAATGACGCCTTCGTGGCGATCAGCGGTTTTACCTACGACGAACTGGTCGGCCAGACCCACAACCTGGTGCGTCACCCCGACATGCCCCCGGCGGTGTTCGGGCACATGTGGGACACCATCAAGCAAGGCAAACCCTGGATGGGCGTGGTCAAGAACCGCGCCAAAAACGGTGATTACTATTGGGTCAGCGCTTACGTCACCCCGGTGTATGAGCAGGGCAGGGTCAGTGGCTATGAGTCGGTGCGTTCAGTGCCGACGCGTGAGCAGATTCGCCGTGCCGAAGCGCTTTACGCGCGCTTGCGTGCCGGCCGTTCGCCGGTGTCGTGGGCGGCGCGGCTAGGGCATGCATTGGGGCACGGCTGGCCACTGATTGGCGCGGGCCTGCTGTCGGCGGCGAGCTACCTGTGGCTGCCGCCCTACGCGGCCCTGGGGGTGCTGATGAGCAGCCTATTGGTGGCCTGGTACCTGGTCGAGCATCACCACAGCCAGGCCATTCGGCGCACACTTGGCGAGCACCCGAAAGCCTTCACCAGCCCGTTGGTGGCGTTGACCTACAGCGACAACCTGGGCCTGCAGGGCCAATTGGACATGGCCATCATCAGCGAAGAGGCCCGTTTGCAAACCGCCTTGACCCGCCTGGTGGATGCCGGCGTTGGGGTGAAGTCGCGGGCGGCGCAGTCGGCTGACCTGTCCGACGCCCAGGCGCAGATGCTTGACCGCCAGCGCAACGAAACCGACCAGTCCGCCACGGCCATCGCGCAGATGGCGGCGACTATCCAGGAGGTTACCCACAACGTGCAAAGCACTGCCCATGCGGCAGGCGATGCCGACCAGTTGGCGCAGCAAGGCAGTGAGTTGGCCCAGCAGAGTCTCAAGGCCATGGGCAGCATGAGCGATGCGGTCAACGACATCGGGCAGGCGGTCAACGCGTTGGCTGAGCAGACCCAGTCGATCGGTAGCGTGGTCGATACGATCACCTCGATTGCCGAGCAAACCAACCTGCTTGCGCTCAATGCCGCGATCGAAGCAGCGCGCGCCGGGGAGCAGGGGCGCGGCTTTGCCGTGGTGGCCGATGAGGTCCGCTCTTTGGCCCAGCGCACCCGTGCCTCGACCGAGGAGATCCACCAGATCATCGCCTCATTGCGGGCAGGGGCAGAGCGGGCGGTGAGCACGGCCAGCCGCGGCGAGCAGATTTCGCGCGACAGCGTACACAGTGTCGAAGCGGTGCAAGCGGCGTTGACCGGTATCGCCCAGGCGGTCAGCCGGATCACCGGTATGAGCCAGCAGATGGCGACCGCCTCTGAGCAGCAAAGCCATGTTGCCGAGGATATCAATCAGCAGATCGTGAGGATTGCACAGCTGTGTGATCAGAGCGCCGGGCAGGCCAGGCAAGGGGCGGAAATCAGCCAGGACCTGGAGCGTATGGCGGAGTATCTGCATAGCTTGGCGGAGCGTTTCAACCGCTGATGTTCGGCGTATCCCACAAGGAAGTGGGGCTTTTCTGCAGGGCTATGGCACACTGCGCCCGGTAAGGAGAAGCCGATGCCCAGACCCCGCTGCGAGCGCTGCCAGCGCCCGCTCGACCACTGCCTTTGCCCATTGATACCCTCGCTCGACAGCCGCACCCGCGTGGTTCTGCTGCAGCACCCCAGTGAAAGCTCGCACGCCCTGAATACCGCCCGCCTGGCCGCCCTTGGCCTGGTCAATGCCCAATTGCGCGTTGGCGAGGTGTTCGACGACCTCATTGAATTGCTGCAGACGCCAGGCTACCGGCCGGCGCTGCTGTTCCCGGGTGAGCATGCCCAGGTGCTGACGGCTTATGGTGAGGGGGATGACAGGCCCTTGCTGTTGATCGTGCCCGACGGTACCTGGCGCAAGGCACGCAAGCTGCTGTACCTGAATCCGTTGCTGGAGGCCCTGCCGCGTGTGACGCTGGGGGCGGTCGCGCCTTCGCGCTACCGGTTGCGCAAGGCGCCGGAGCCGGGGGCATTGTCGACCCTTGAGGCGGTGGTGGAGGCGCTGAACGTGCTGGAGCAACCTGTCAGCTTCGATGCATTGCTCAAACCGTTCGAAGCCCTGATCGAGGGGCAGATCAAAGCCATGGGTGCCGAGACGTTCCAGCGCAATCACGGCACCCCATAAACGTGTAGGAGCAGCGCAAGGCTGCTCCTACACGTAAGGCGTATCAGCCAACAGTCAGGTTGCCCCGACTGTTGATCAACGCATCTCAGGCAGCTGTGCGTCGGTCTTCACCTCATTGCTGGCGATGGCTTCTGGCGGCAGCGAAATACGCTGCTTGCTCAACAGCTCACCCATGGTTGCCAACACGCGGTACATCGAGAATTCCTCGGTGTAACGTACTTCGGTGTAACGACGGTCGGCGTTGTACAGCTCGTTCTCACTGTCGAGCACGTCGAGCAGGGTACGTTGGCCAAGGCCGAACTGATCCTGGTAAGCCGCGCGCACGCGCTTGGTGGTTTCGGCGTATTCACGCGCAGTCGGGGTCTGCTTGCGTGCGTTGTTCATGGCGTTCCAGGCCAAGCTCAGGTTCTCGGTCAGTTCGCGCAGCGCGTTGTTGCGGATGTCCAGGGCCTGGTTGATCTTGTGGGCATCGGACTGCAGGCGTGCCTTGTCGCTGCCGCCGCGGAACACGTTGTAGTTCAGTTCGACACCGGCCTGCCAATCGTTGTTGCTGTGGCCCTTCTCACCGCCAAGGTTGTTGTTGGCACCCGTGGCCAGCACAGCGTCCAGGCGTGGGTAGAAGGTCGACTTGGCCACTTCGTACTGCCGCTCGGCCGCATTGACGTCGGCCTGGGCGGACTTGATGTAAGGGTTGTTCTGGCGCATGGCTTCCCGGGCATCGTCGAGGGTGCCAGGAATTTCAACCTTGATCGATTGCGGCCCTTCCAGTTCATCGGGGTGTTTGCCGATGACGCTGAAGAAGTTGGCCTCGGCATCGGCCAGATCGACTTCGGCGGTGTCCAGGTTGTTCTCCGCCAAGGCACGGCGGGCGCGGGACTGATCGAGGTCGGCGGTGCTGCCGACACCGCGCTCGGTGCGCAGGCCGATCTGGTCGTTCACCCGCAGGTGGGCTTGCAGGTTGTTCTTGGCCAGCGTCACCAGCTCACGGCGCTTGAGCACTTCGAGGTAAACCTCCACTGCGCGCAGGGCAACATCCTGGGCGACCGCCTGGGTGTAGTAGGCGCGGGAGGTGGCGACCGCTTCGGTGCGGCCTACTTCGTTCGAGGTGTTGAAGCCATCGAACAGCATCTGCCGCAGGCGCAGCTCAGACTGGGTGTAGCTGAGGGTGGCCTTGTCATGGTTGCGCGTACCGTCTGGGTTGGTGCCGCGGGTATTGAGGTTGTCCGAACGCTGGCGGCCATAGCCTGCGACCAGGTCAACGGAAGGGTAGTAGCCGCCACGCGCGAATTTCACGTCTTCATCGGCAGACAGCTTGCTGTTGCGGTTGGAGCTGATCTGCGGATGGTAGTCCACGGCGCTCTGAACAGCCTCGGTAATCGACATCGCCTGTACGTTGGCACACGCCATTGCCAACAGTAATGCACTGGTGATGGGGGTCAAAACGCGCATGGGTACCTCTCCCTGATCCTAAAATAAGTCCTGCTGGTCGCCAAAAAAATGACGATATAGTTATCATGCAAATCGTTTCAGGTTTTTAACAACAGAGCTAAGAACATTCAATCAAAGTGATAAGAAGATTTTCTCATAACAGATATTGATATTTGACTTATCAGGTCTAAGAGGGCGCGGGCGACGCTTAAGGACCACCGAAATCAAAGCGCCTGAAAGTCTCGTTATTCAAGGTTTACAGCCAGTTCCAGAACTTTTGCAGCTAAAAAAAAGGCTGGATAGGCGAAATAGATATTTGGCGACAAAAAAATGACGATCGAGGATTTAAGCCCGCTATGTGTTCACCAAGAGGGTGCTATTACTGGCGCACGCAGCATTGATCACTGCTTGCGCAGGGTCTTTTGCTTGAGGATATAGAGACTGACCAGCACCGCGCTGGTGAGCATGAACGCTCTAGCCCAGAACAGCGGTACCAAGTAGCACGACAGGCCAATGCTGGCCCACATCAGGCCGATGGCGTAAACCTTGCCTTTTAGTGGTATGCCTTCGCCACTGAGGTAATCACGGATCCACGGCCCGAGCTTCGGGTGATGGACCAGCCAGTAGTGAAAGCGAGGCGAGCTGCGCGCGAAACACGCCGCCGCCAATAGCAGAAAAGGGGTGGTGGGCAACACCGGCAGGAATATCCCCAGCACCCCCAGCGCAACGCTGAGCCAGCCGACGGCCAGCAGCAGGTAGCGCACAGCCGACTCAGTGGTGGCGAGGCTTGAGCAGCGCCGGCTTCTCGTCAGGGGCGTGCAGCAGCAGGAACAGCGCGCTGAGTGCTTCCGGGATTTGCACGATCATGTCGTCCTGCAGGTTGGCATTGCTGGCGATGTCGGCGAACTCTGGTTGCTCGTCGAACAGGCCCGAACCGACCATGATCGGCAGCAGCATCTCGCTGACTTCTTCTTCAGCGTTCTCGAACCAGGCCTCTTCACGCAGGAACACGCCCTCCATGAAGCCGATGCACCAGCCGCGCAGGTCGGAATCGTCCGGCTCGTCGGTCAGGTCCAGGTCGCACGGCAGGTCGAATTCTTCGTCGCTGGCCAGTTGACGCGCGATGTGCGCCTTCAGTGCCACCAGGGTCGCTTCGATCTCGGTGCGCTGGGCCTCGCTGGCGTAGTGGGGTTCTTCGGCGAACAGGGCGTCGATCCACTCGCGCTCCGGTACGTCCTCGGCATTGATCGACAGGGCCGTGAGGTAGCCGTGAGCGGCGACGTAGTCCAGCGCTTCTTCGTGCAGCTCGTCGGCGTCGAGGAAGGCTTGCAGGCGGGTGAGTTGCTCGGCGAAGGACATTACAGGGCTACCTTGGGGAATAAACGATACCGAATTCTAGCACCTTGCAGCGTTGGCGGGGCAAAGGGAACGTCTGTCACAGCGGCACCCTGCGTGGGTTAGCACTGGGGTATAATCCGCGATTTTTCATCCAGGGGCGGTCTTTGTCGGCCGTCTGGTAAAAACCGCTTACGCATTCGGCGTGTGCGGGGCGGGTTTTTCGTCCAGCCTGTCTCCAGGATGGTACGGCGATTTGTGGAGTTGCACATGCTCGAACAGGCTCAGCGCGTTCTCAAGGATATCTTCGGCTACGACAGTTTCCGTGGGCGCCAGGCAGCAATCATCGAATGCGTGGCCAACGGCGGCGATGCGCTGGTACTGATGCCCACCGGCGGCGGCAAGTCGCTGTGCTTCCAGGTGCCGGGGCTGCTGCGCCCAGGCCTGACCGTGGTGGTTTCGCCGCTGATTGCGTTGATGGACGACCAGGTCGCCACGCTCGACGAGCTTGGCGTGGCCGCGGCCGCACTCAACTCGACGCTGAGCGCCGAGCAGCAACGTGAGCTGGCCGGGCGCATGCGCCGCGGTGAGCTGAAGATGCTGTACCTGGCGCCTGAACGTCTGGTTCAGCCGCGTATGCTCGACTTCCTGCGCGACCTGGACATCTCGCTGTTCGCCATCGACGAGGCCCACTGCGTGTCGCAATGGGGCCACGATTTCCGTCCGGAATACCTGCAGTTGGGCCAACTGGCCGAGCTGTTCCCGCATGTGCCGCGCATCGCCCTGACCGCCACCGCCGACATGCGCACCCGCGAAGAGATCGTCCAGCGCCTGCACCTGCAGGGCGCCGAGCGTTTTCTTTCCAGTTTCGACCGGCCCAACATCTTCTACCGCATCGTGCCCAAGGAGGCGCCGCGCAAGCAGCTGATGGCCTTCCTCGGCGAGCGTCGCGGCAACGCAGGCATCGTCTACTGCCTGTCGCGCAAGAAGGTCGACGAGACCGCTGCCTTCCTCTGCGACCAGGGCTTCCCGGCGCTGCCGTATCACGCCGGCCTGGCTGCCGAAACGCGATCCGCCAACCAGCACCGCTTCCTCAACGAGGAAGGCTTGATCATGGTCGCCACCATTGCCTTCGGCATGGGCATCGACAAGCCCAACGTGCGCTTTGTCGCCCACCTCGACCTGCCCAAGTCGCTCGAGGCCTATTACCAGGAGACCGGCCGTGCCGGCCGTGATGGCTTGCCGTCCGATGCCTGGATGGCTTACGGCCTGCAGGACATGGTGATGCTCAAGCAGATGCTGCAGAACTCCGAGGGCGACGAGCGCCACAAGCGCGTCGAGCAGCACAAGCTCGATGCCATGCTGGCCCTGTGTGAAGAAACCCGCTGCCGCCGCCAGTCGTTGCTGGCCTACTTCGACGAAACCCTTGAGCAGCCCTGCGGGCATTGCGACAACTGCATCGACCAAGTGCAGACCTGGGACGCCACCGAACCTGCTCGCCAGGCGCTGTCGGCCGTATTCCGTACCGGCCAGCGCTATGGTGTCGGGCACCTGGTGGACGTCCTGCTGGGCAAGGACACCGAGAAAGTGCGCAATTTCGGCCACGAGAAGCTTTCGGTGTTCGGTGTCGGCAAGTCGCTGGCCGAGGTCGAGTGGCGTTCGTTGTTCCGCCAGTTGGTCGCACGCGGCCTGGTAGATATCGACCTTGAAGGCTACGGGGGCCTGCGCCTTTCCGACAGCTGCCGGCCGCTGTTGCGCGGCGAGGTGACCTTGCAACTGCGCCGCGACCTCAAGCCGCAGACGGTGGCCAAGAGCGCTGGCAGCGGCGGCAGCCCGGCCAGCCAGTTGGTGCGTGCCGAAGAACGCGAGCTGTGGGAGGCGCTGCGTACCCTGCGGCGCAAGCTGGCCGAGGAGCACAGCGTGCCGCCTTACGTCATCTTCCCCGATTCGACGCTGCTCGAAATGCTGCGCAGCCAGCCCGCCAGCCTCAGCGACATGGCCCAGGTCAGCGGCGTAGGTGCGCGCAAGCTGGAGCGTTACGGTCAGGCCTTCCTGGAGGTGCTCAACAACAGCGGTGGCACCGATGAGGCGCCCAAGGTGGTGCTCGACCTGCGCCACGAGCTGGTCAGCCTGGCGCGCGCGGGCATGACCCCCGCGCAGATCGCCGGCCAGCTCAATTGCAGCGAAAAGAACGTGTACAGCCTGCTGGCCGAGGCCATCGGTCGCCAGGAACTGAGCCTTGATCAGGCCCTCGACCTGCCGGAAGACCTGATGATGGAGGTGCAGGACGCCTTCCTCGACGGCGAAGGCGAGCTGCCGCCGGTGTCGACTATCGCGCCCTTGTTTGGGCCACGGGTACCGGAGGGGGTGCTGTATTGCATACGCGCAGCATTGGCCGCGGAGTTCGACGTTTAACAGCCGGCAGGTTCGAGGCCAGAACCGCCAACTGCTGACCTTTGTCATGCTTTTTGACGATTATCGAACACTGGCAAGCGCCCGAGCCTTGCCACGTGGTCCGGGGCATGGTTAGCTGCCTAATAATTAGATCTATTCAATGAGTTGCTTATGCCCCTGACCGACAACCAACACCGCTTCGGCATGCAGCTGGCCCAGATGTCCCGGGGCTGGCGTGCCGAGTTGGACCGCCGCTTGGCCGGGTTAAACCTGTCCCAGGCGCGCTGGCTGGTGTTGCTGCACCTGGCCCGTTTCGAAGAAGCACCGACCCAGCGTGAGCTGGCCCAGAGTGTGGGTGTCGAAGGCCCGACCCTGGCGCGCTTGCTCGACAGCTTGGAGGCACAGGGCCTGGTGCGCAGGCAGGCAGTGCTTGAAGACCGGCGGGCGAAGAAGATTTTGCTGTGCCCACCGGCCAAGCCGCTGATCGAACAGATCGAGACCATTGCCAACGCGCTGCGGGTAGAGCTGTTCACCGGGGTGGATGAGGCGGACCTGGAAGTGTGCATGCGGGTGCATGCGAAGATTCTGGGTAACCTCGAAAAATCCTGATTTCGGGGCCGGATACGGCCCCATTGATTCAGAAGGTATGCCCCAAGTTCAGGTACACCGCCTGCTCATGCGCACTGTTGGCCCCATAGCTCAGGTTCAACGGCCCCAACGGTGTCTCCAGCCCCAGGAAGATACTCGCCGCATTGATGTAGCCACTGTCGAACTCATTGTCGTTGTTCCACGCCCGCCCACGTTCCAGTGAGCCGCCGATGTACAACGGGAAGTCCAGCGGCACGTAGGCCCGTGGCGTCAGGCGGCGGTAATAGACCATGCGCAGCAAGCTGATGTTCTGCCCCGACACCGAGTCCTGGCGGAACCCTGACAGTTCCCGCGCGCCGCCCATCACGAAGCTTGAGGTCACCACCTCGGCATCATCCAGCGTGCGCCCGTAGCGCCCGCCCAGCACCCAGGTATTCGGGCCACTGCTGATGGCCTTGTCCAGGTTGAACAGCCACTGGCGGTAGTCCTGGTCGGAGTCGAGCGATTTGTCGTACTTGCGCAGTGTCAGGCCGATGTCTTCGCCGCTGTGCGGGAAGTACACGTTGTCGAGGGTATCGAACGAGTACTTGAGCTCGTAGAACCCTTCATTGAAGCTGACCTTGGGCAGGTCCTGGTCACCGATACGCACTTCGGCTTCCCCCCAGGCCTTGCCCGCGCCAAGGCGCACTTCGCCATAGGTGCCGATCTGCCGGCCGAGGTTGAGGCCAAAACCATAACGTTCCAGGCGGTACTCGGCGATCGGGTCGTTGTCCAGGGTCGCCTCGATGTTGCGCGAGCCTATGTCCAGGTAAGGCGCGACGAAGTAGCGCGAGCCCACATCCAGCGGCTGATAGAACTCGCTGTAAAGCTCTTGCTGGTCGCCGATCTGGGCGCGGGTCAGCCATTCGGCGCCCAGGCTGTTGATGCCGTTGACCCGGTAGCTGGCGCCGAGGTTGAAGGCGCTGTCGCCGCGCAGGTCATCCGACAGGTTCAGGCCCAGGCGCAAGTAGTCGGTGCCGCCGCGCCTGCCGCGGGCATTGATCACCAAGGTGTTGTCAGCGCCTTTGTGCACCACGCGGTACTGCACCCGGTCGAAGTAGTCCAGGCCATACAGCGTGCCCATGTCGGTCTGCAGGCGGTCGAGCTCCAGCGGCGCATCGATCGGCTGGCGGATATAGGAGCGGATCACGTCATCGCTGACCTTGGAGTCGTTTTCCACCCGGATCGCAGTGATCACCGGCGTGCGTTGACGCGGCGAGCGGGCAACGGCCAGGCTGCTGTCGCCCTCGGGCTGGCGCAACGCGGCCAGGCGCGGGTCGAGCAGGCGGGTGGCGCGGTAGCCGGCTTCGATCATCTCGCGGGCACGGCCGAAGTCGGTCACGCCAAATGCGGCCAGCGTCGGCTGGATCAGGATGTCGTCGCGGTGCAGGCTGGCCAATTGTTCTTCAGAGTTGCGCCGGGTCATCAGGGTGATCGACTGGTTCAGCACATCAACCACCGTGGCCAGTTGCTTGCGGTCACGCAGCGGCGTACCGATGTCGACCACGATAGCCAGGTCCACACCCATGTCGCGGGCCACATCCAGTGGGATGTTGTCGACCATGCCGCCATCCACCAGCAAGCGGCCATCCAGCTCGACCGGGGCGAACACCGCGGGGATCGACATGCTGGCGCGGATCACCTGGGGCAGGTGGCCGCGGCGGAACACCACTTTTTCGCCGCTGGCGATGTCGGTGGCCACCGCCCGGAAGGGGATGGGCAGTTTGTCGAAGTCGCGGGTGTCGGCGGTATGGGCCAGCTTGCTTTCCAGCAGCAACGCCAGGTTCTGGCCCTGGATCACGCCCAGCGGCAGGCCCAAGCTGCCGTCGTCGCGAAAGCTCAGCTTCTGCTTGACCAGAAAATCACGGTCGTCCTGCTTGCGCCGGAACGGCACATCCTTGCGCGGGGGCGCATCCGACAAGGCCTGTTGCCAGTCCAGGGTAGTGGCCAGCTTTTCCAGTTCTTCGACGCTGTAACCCGAGGCGTACAGCCCGCCGATCACCGCCCCCATGCTGGTGCCCGCGATGGCATCGATGTGCACGCCTTGTTCTTCCAGGGCCTTGAGCACGCCGATATGGGCCAGGCCGCGTGCCGCGCCGCCAGAGAGCACCAGGCCAACCTTGGGCCGTACCTGCTCGGCGGCATTGACCGTGGCAGCAACCAGCATCAGCAAAAAGCAGAACAGCGAACGGCGCATCGTGAGTCTCAAACCGTGGGCGAAAGACCGCTAGTATAAGCGGCCCCTTACCTGGAGATGCTTCGCAATGGCCATCAGCAAGCCTGAAATCGTCATCACGTATTGCACGCAGTGCCAGTGGCTGCTGCGCGCTGCCTGGCTGGCCCAAGAACTGCTCAGCACCTTTGCCGACGACCTTGGTCGGGTAGCACTGGAGCCGGGTACCGGTGGCATCTTCCGCATCACCTGTGATGGCGTGCAGATTTGGGAGCGCAAGGCCGACGGTGGGTTCCCGGAGGCCAAGGTGCTCAAGCAGCGGGTGCGTGACCAAATCGACCCGCAGCGCGACCTGGGCCACAACGATCGCTGATCAGGCGCCTTCGGCCAGCGGCCGTGGCTTTACGGGTTGTTCGGCTGCCAGGCGGCTGGACAGCACGATGGCGAAAATGATCAGCGCGCCACCCAGCAGCATGCGTACCGTGGGCGTTTCGGCGAACACGGCCCAGGCCACGGCGATGCCGTAGACCGGCTCCATGCCGAACACCACGGCAGCCGTGCGCGCCTTGATCACGGCCAGGCTGGCGACAAACAGGCTGTGGGCCACGCCCGTGCAGAAGACGCCGAGCAGGGCGATCCACAACCAGTCCATCGGCGTCACCGCGCCCAGCCCGGGTGCTGCGAACGGCAATAGGCACAGGCTGACCACAAGGTTTTGCCACAGTGCTGCCTGCACGGCGGGCAAGCGGCCGGAACCGGCGCGGTTGGTCAGCGACAGCAACGAGAACAACAGCCCCGACAGCAGCGCCCAGAGCAGGCCGCCAGTGGCCTCGCTGGCCAGGTCGAAGGCCGGTGTGACCAGCACCAGGCCGATGCTCACCAGCAGCACCAGCACGGCTTCATTGCGGCGGATGCGTTCGCGGAACAGCAGGCCTTCGAGGATCACGGTAAAGGCTGGGAAGCTGGCGAAGCCCAGGGTGGCGATGGCCACGCCGCCCACCTTGACGGCGATGAAGAAGCTGACCCAGTGCCCCGCCAGCAGCACGCCGCCGAGCAGTAGGCGGCGCACATCCTGGCCACTGAGCCGGTGCCAGCCTTGGCGGGCAAAACTGGCGAACAGGGCCAGGGCCAGGACGGCAAAAACGGCGCGGCCGAAAACGATGATGGCCGGGCTGGCGCTGGCGGCCAGCTTGCCGAAGACGCCGGTAAGGCCGAAGAACAGCGCGCCAATGTGCAGGGCGCCTAGGGCTGTGCGGTGGTTCATGGTGGTCCTTGAGCAAGAGTATGTCAGTACTGGCCCTTTCGCGGGGCAAGCCCGCTCCCACAGGTACGGCGCAACCCCCGAAGCATGTGGGGGCGGGCTTGCCCCGCGAAAGGGCCAGTGCAGGCACAGTGTAAGTCTTCAGGCAGACCCGTTCTGTCGCCCACCTAGCGTCCGTTATCGTCAGACTCTCGCCGCAACGCCAAAGGCGTACAGCCAAACGCCCGCAACATCGCCGCCGAAAACGCACTCTGCGAGCTGTACCCCACACGCGCCGCAATCTCCCCCATTGGCAGCACCGTCTGCTCCACCAGATGCCGTGCCTTGAGCAAGCGCCGCTGGCGCATGTAGTCCATCGGCGTCATCGCGCATTCGGCAATAAAGCGTGCATGCAGGCGAGCAGTGGACAGCCCGGCCAGGCGCGCCAGGTCGGCGACCTGCAACGGGTAGGCAGCATGTTGCTCGATATGCGCATCGAACGCCGCATAAGGCAGGCGCTGGCTGGCCCTGATGCTGGCGGCTGCCGGCGGGGTAAGGCTGGCCAACAGCAGTGCCGCGCCTTGGCGGGCGATCAGCGGGTCGCCCATGGGGCTGGCCGCCAGCCAGTCCACCAACTGCTGCTGGCGAGCGTCCAGGCCCAAGGCCGCAGGGCGATCGAGCAGCCGGCGGCTGGCATCGGCATGCTCGCCCAGTTGCTCGCGCAACCAGTGCTCCCCAGGAACATCCAGCACCAGGCAGTCGCTGCCAGCACCGCTGGAGCAGGTGTGGTGCGCACCCGCCGGCACCACCATCAGTGCCTGACGATCTACCCGTGCACCGTGGCCCTGGACCTCGAATTCCAGGCGGCCGCTGAGGCCGAACACCAGTTGCGGGTGTTCGTGGCTGTGGGCGATCAGGCTGTCACGGTAGTGGCGCAGCGAGAGGATCGGGCCTGTGGTCATGGGGGCGTCCTCGCAGGGCAGACGCGTATTGTGCCTCATTCACTGCAGGCCATCACCCGTCATGGTTTTGCCACAGCGCTGTCATCCGCGCCTGCCAGTCTCCAGCAAACTGCGCCGGAGCCCGCCCATGACCCACGCTGAACTCTCCCGTCCCTCGCGCAAGCAACGTGTGCGCACCGTGTGGATTTCCGATGTGCACCTGGGCACCCGTGACTGCCAGGCCGAGCACCTGTCGCGGTTTCTCAAGGGCTACCAGGCCGACCGCATCTACCTGGTCGGCGATATCATCGATGGCTGGAAGCTGCGTGGCGGCATCTATTGGCCGCAAGCCCACACCAACGTCATCCGGCGCCTGTTGACCATGAGCAAGCGAGGCACCGAGGTCATTTATGTCACCGGCAACCATGACGAATTCCTGCGCCGTTATTCGAAGCTGATGCTGGGCAACATCCAGTTGGTGGATGAGGCCGAGCACCTGACGGCCGATGGGCGCCGCCTGCTGGTGATCCACGGCGACCAGTTCGATGTAATTACCCGCTACCACCGCTGGCTGGCGTTTCTAGGTGATCGTGCGTATGAGTTCACCCTGGTGCTCAACCGTTGGCTCAACCACTGGCGTGCCCGTTACGGCTATGGCTACTGGTCGTTGTCGGCTTACCTCAAGCACAAGGTGAAGGGCGCTGTGAGCTTCATCAGCGACTTCGAGGATGCCATTGCCCACGAGTGCACCCGCCGCGGGTTTCAGGGGGTGGTATGCGGGCACATCCATCATGCCGAGATCCGCAAGGTGGGGGAGGTGGAGTACCTCAATTGCGGGGATTGGGTGGAGTCGTGCACGGCCTTGATCGAGCACTGGGATGGCAGCATCGAGCTGTATCGCCTGGCGGATGCGCAGGCGCGACACGCTGAAGGCCGCAAAGCGGCCCAGGCCAGTTAAAGGCTGATCTTGCCCAGCAAGATGTCACGGAACATGGCGAAATCACCGATCAGGCTGTAAAGCGGATAGGTAAACGTCGCCGGCCGGTTCTTCTCGAAGAAGAAATGCCCGACCCACGCAAAGCCATAGCCAAACAGCGGCACGGCCAGCAGCAGCAACCATTTGCCGCTGCCGATGGTGTACGCCAACAAGGCAATCACCAGGCTTGTCCCGACAAAATGCAGGCGGCGGCAGGTGGGGTTGCTGTGCTCGCCCAGGTAGTAGGGGTAGAACTCGGCAAAACTGCGAAACTGCGCTGTGCTGTTCATGGCACTGCTCCGGGATTAATACTTCTGGATAAGATGCACGGCGTGGAGCCTGAATCGAGTCTAGAGTCATTGGCGGGGCCTACCAGTGACAATAGGCGCCAATTGAGTATCCTTGGGGTTCACCGCAGGAGCGGTCAGCATAAGAAGCCTGTCATGAGTGAAAGAACCACGTCAGCCAGCTGGGCATCTGGGATCGTCAAGGCACTCGAGCTGGAAGGGCTCGATTGCCCAGCCATGTTCAAGCAACTCGGGCTCGACTTCGCCGCCCTCGACGACCCCGACGCGCGTTTCCCTCAGGATTCCATGACCCGGCTCTGGCAGCTGGCGGTGGAACTGTCGGGCAACGAAGCCATCGGCCTGAACATGGCGCGGGTAGTGCGCCCGGCTTCGTTCCATGTGGTGGGCTATGCGTTGATGTCCAGCCGCACTTTGGCTGAAGGCTTCGAGCGGCTGGTGCGTTACCAGCGCATCATTGCCGAAAGCTCCGACTTGAGCTTCCGCCTCGGCCCTGAGGGCTATTCGCTGATTCTGACCGTGCATGGCGACCATCTGCCACCGACCCGGCATAGCGCCGAAGCGTCGTTGGCGTGCGCGCTGTCGTTGTGCACCTGGCTCAGCGGGCGGGTCATACAGCCTCGCCGGGTACTGGTGCAGGGGCCGCAGCCGAAGAACATCGAACCCTACAAGGTCGCCTTCCATTCACCGTTGGTGTTCGATGCACCGCACGATGCGCTGGTGTTCGAGCGTGCCGACATGGAAGCGCCACTGCCGACGGCCAACGAGGCCATGGCCATATTGCACGACCGTTTTGCCGGTGAGTACCTGGCGCGCTTTTCGGAAAGCCGGGTCACCCACCGGGTGCGCCAAGTGCTGTGCCGCATCCTGCCCCAGGGCGAGCCTAAGCGTGAAACCCTGGCCCAGGCCCTGCACCTGTCTCAGCGGACCTTGCAGCGGCGCCTGCAAGAGGAGGGCACCAGCTTCCAGACCTTGCTCGACGATACCCGCCGTGAGCTGGCCGAGCAGTACCTGGCCCAGCCCGGCATGACGCTGCTGGAAACCGCCTACCTGCTGGGTTTCGCCGACCCGAGCAATTTCTACCGGGCGTTCCGCCGCTGGTTCGATGCCACGCCCAGCGAATACCGCGCCCGCCTGGGCGCGGAGCCTGAAGGGGTCAGTGACGCCAGAACGCCGGCATGCACAACACTAGCACCGTGATGATCTCCAGCCGGCCGAGCAGCATGCCGCCGGCGAGGATCCACTTGGCGGCGTCCGGCAGCGTCGCATAGTTGCCGGCTGGGCCGATCACTTCGCCCAGCCCCGGGCCTACGCCCGACACGGTGCCGGCGGCACCGGTCAGCGCGGTCATCCAGTCCACGCCCAGCAGCGACAGCAGCAACGCCATCACGCAGATGGTGATCGCGAAAAAGAACGAGAACGTCAAGATCGAGCGCACGATTTCTTCGTCGAGGCGGTGCCCGTTGTACTTCTGCTTGATCACTGCGCGCGGGTGGATCAACTGGTTAAGGCTGGCCTTGAGCAGGATGTAGGCGACCTGGAAGCGGAAGATCTTGATACCGCCTGCGGTCGAGCCGGAGCAGCCGCCGACGAAGCCCAGGTAGAAGAACAGCATCAGCGAGAAATTGCCCCACAGGCTGTAGTCGCCCAGGGCGAAGCCGGTGGTGGTGACCACCGAGGTCACGTTCAGCGCCACGTGGCGCAAGGCATCCAGCCAGTGCAGGTTGGTGGTGGCCCAATACCAGGTACCCAGCACGACCCAGGTGACCACCAACATGCCGAGCAACCCCTGAACCTGCTGGTCGCGGATCAACGCCCGGCGGTTGCCGCGCAGGGTGGCCACATACAAGGTGAAGGGCAGGCTGCCGAGGATCATCACCACCACCGCGACCCAATGCACAGCAGGGATATCCCATTTCGCCAACGACTGGTCGGAGGTCGAGAAGCCCCCGGTGGAAATCGCCGACATGGCGTGGTTGATGGCATCGAATGGCCGCATGCCGGCCCACCAGAAGGCCAGCGCGCCGAGCACGGAGAAACCGACGTACACGCCGACGATCGACTTGGCGACCATGTGTGAACGCGGCATGACCTTTTCGGAGCGGTCCGAGGACTCGGTCTGGAACAGGCGCATGCCACCAATGCGCAGCAGCGGCAGGATCGCCACGGCCATGGCGATAAAGCCGATGCCGCCGAGCCAGTGCAGCATCGAGCGCCACATCAGGATCCCCGGCGACATGCTGTCCAGGCCGCTGAGCACCGTGGCGCCGGTCGCGGTGATGCCGGACATGCTCTCGAAGAAGGCGTCGGTGTAACTGATGTGTTGCGTCAACAGGAACGGCAAGGCCGCGAACACGCACACCACCAGCCAGCTGCTGACGGTCAGCAGGTACATGTCGCGCGGGCGCAGGTGCACGTGCTCGGGCCGGCCCTGCACGACCATGAGCAGGCCGGCGATGAAGGTGATCAGGCTGGACCAGAGGAACGACGGCATGTCGCCAGTGCGCTCGAAGATCACCAGGGTCGCCATGGGCACGACCATGCTGACGGCCAGGGTGATCAGGAAGATGCCGATGATGAAACCAATGATCCTTAAGGTCGGCAACGCCATGTGATCTGCTCTGACTCTGAACGGAAGGGCGCCATTCTACCTATGGGTCTGGTGATGTAAACGCTAGAATGGCCGCACATTCACCTGCCAGGAGGGTAGCCGATGGAGGCTCTCGACGCATTGCTCAACCGTGTTTCCGTGCCACGTCTGACCGACCCCGCGCCAAATGATGCCCAGCGTGAGGCGTTGTTCCAGGCTGCATTGCGTGCACCGGACCACGGCCAGCTGCGCCCGTGGCGGTTCCTGACCATCGAAGGCCAGGGCCGTGAGAAGCTGGGCGAGCTGTTCGCCGAAGCGGTGCAGCACAAGGGCGATGCCAGCCAGGCAGCGCTGGACAAGGCACGCGCCATGCCGCTGCGTGCGCCGTTGCTGATCGTGGTGATCGCCAAGCTGCAGGATCATTTCAAGGTGCCCAAGTCCGAGCAGCGCCTGGCGGCCGGGTGTGCGGCCCACGGGATTCTGATCGCGGCGCATGCCCAGGGTGTCGGTGCGGTGTGGCGTACCGGTGAAATGGCGTTCGATGCGCATGTGCACAAAGGGCTGGGGTTGGCCGAGCATGAGGAGTTGATCGGTTACCTGTATGTCGGCACGCCGGTGAACGAGCCGCGTACCGCGCCGGTGCTGGACACTGCTGATTTTGTCAGTGCCTGGGGCGAGTAAACGCTGAGATTGTTGGGGCCGCTATCGCGTAACCCGTGTAGGAGCAGCCTTGTGCTGCGAATGGGGCGCAAAGCGGCCCCGCCCCAGGCTCAACCAACAACCTGTGCCACAGGCAACTCCAGCCGTGCCACAAATCCCCCTTGCGGATGGTTCGCCAGCACCAGGCTGCCGCCATGGCGCTCGGCTGCCTTGCGCGCAATCGCCAGCCCCAGTCCATGCCCAGCGGCTTGCTGCCCCGGGGCGCGGAAAAACGGCTCACCCAGCTGCGCCAGGTGTTCTGCCGCCACCCCAGGCCCATGGTCACGCACGCTCAGCACGATGCGGCCCTGCTCACGCTCGGCGCTGACTTCGATCGGCTGCCCGACCGGGTTGAAGCGCAAGGCATTGCGCAGCAGGTTGTCGACGGCGCGCTCGATCAAGGTTGGCCAACCCTGCAAGGTCAGCCCAGGTTGCGCCTGCAGGCGGACCTCCTGCTCCGGCGCGCTGAGCAACGCATCCTTGCGCACGCCGCCCAGCAAGGCGTTGAGGTCGACCGGCTCGGCATGCGCCTGCTCGGCATCGACACGGGCCAGGGCAAGGATTTCGCTGATCAGGTCTTCCAGCCGGTCACATTCGCGCGTCAGGCGCGGCCACAGCGCTTGACGCTGCTCGGGCTCAGCCCGTTCGGCCAAGGCCAGCGCGATACGCAGCCTAGCCAGCGGTGAGCGCAGTTCATGGGAGACGTCGCGTAGCAACTGGCGCTGGCTGCCGATGGTGCTCTGCAGGCGGGCACCCATCTTGTTGAAGTCGTTGGCCAAGACCCCGAACTCGTCGCGCCGGGCGGCCAGGCGCGCCAGGCTGTTCTGTTGGTAGCTGGTCTGGCCGAGGTCGTGCACTGCGCTGCGCAGGCGGCTCAAGGGGCGGGTGATGGACAGGGTCACCAACAGGCTGAACAAGGTCAGTACCACCAAGGCGATGCCCAGTGCACTGAGTGGCCAGAGCAGGCTCTCGCGGTGCCACGCGTCCAGCTCGGGGTGCGGGATCCGGTAAATCAGCAGGTACGTCTCACCGCTGTAGGGGCTGGTGTATTCCTCGGTCAGGCGCCGCCACGGCAAGCGCCGCTCGTCATTGTGCTGGCGCGCCTCGAAGGCCGCTGCGCGGCGCGGGAAGGTGCCGGGCACCACCGCCTCGCCGCTGTCGTCGAGCACTTGCACATCGATCTTGAAGCGCTGCTTGCGGCGTTCGAGGAACTGCTGCGCCGAGGCCGTGCCTTCCTGTTCGTAGTGCTTGGCCCAGTGGCTGGCGAGGGTGTTGAGGCCTGGGTGGCGGCTGAGGATCCAGGCGTCCTGGTTGAGCATGTGGCCCAACAGGATCGATAGCCCGGCAACCAGGGTGATGGCCAGCCAGAAACTGGCCAGGATGCGCCAGAACAGTGAACGCAAGTGCACCTCCTGCAAACGGGAAAAGCCCGGCCCGCAGGGGTGCGGGCCGGGCGTCGGGCGGTTAGCTTACTGGGCCTTCGCGGCTTTTTCAGCTTTCCAGGCCTGGAACGCTTGCCATTCGGCTTTCTTTGCAGCCCGCTCTTTCTGCAGTTCGTCGAACTGCTTTTGTTGCTCAGGCTTGAGCAGGGCGCGGACCTGGCTGTCGGTCTTGTCGTGGCTGGCCTTGAGTTCATCCTGCATGGCCTTCTGGTCGGCGGCCGGCAGCTTGGACAGGTAGCGCTCAGTGATGTCGCGGCGTTGCTTCATCTGCTCGCCCATCAGCTTGCCGATCTGCTGACGCTGGTCGCGGCTCAGGTCCAGTTGGGCGAAAGGCGCATCACCGCGATGATGCGGGCCGTCGTGACGCGGGCCGCCTTCAGGCATGGCCATGGCCACGGTCGGCAGGGCGGCGGCGAACATCAGGGCGATAAGGGTCTTGCGCATGGTGTCTCTCCTTTCATAGGCCGGTGGTTACCGGATGAGCACAGTCTACGCAGCCCACCGTCAAGGGCGGTCAGGGGAGGGTAAAGGCTGGGTAAAGATGGTGGCTGAGATTTTGGGGCCGCTGCGCAGCCCATCGCCGGCAAGCCAGCTCCTACAGCGATAGCGCTGCCCTTGAACACTGCACTGCTCATGTGGGAGCTGGCTTGCCGGCGATGGGCTGCGCAGCGGCCCCAGCGATCTCACAAGCTGTAGTAATAGCCCCGGCTACGCAACGCAACGATGCGCGGGCGGCCATCGGCATGGGGCCCGATTTTCTTGCGCAGGTTGCTGACGTGCATGTCCAGGCTGCGGTCATACAGGGTCAGCTTGCGGCCAAGACCAATCTGCGCCAGTTCCTGCTTGTCCAGCGGTTCACCGGGCTGGCGCAGCAGGGCTTCGAGGATGCGGCTTTCGGACAGGGTCAGGGTCATCTCGCGGCCATCGATGCTGGCCACGCCACGTGCCGGGCTGTAGATCAGGTCGCCAATCTCTACCTGGGTGGTGGTGGCGGCCGGGTGGCTGCGGCGCAACACGGCGCGCAGGCGGGCAGTGAGCTCCCGGGGGTCGCAAGGTTTGGCCAGGTAATCGTCGGCGCCCAGTTCGAGGCCAAGGATGCGGTCCAGCGGCTCGCCGCGCGCCGACAGCATCAGCACCGGCAGCTCGGCATGGTCATTGCGCAGTTGTTTGAGCAGCTCCAGGCCGCTGCCGTCAGGCAGCATCACATCCAGCACCACCGCCGCTGGCGCATGCGCGGCCAGGGCCTGACGTGCGCTCAGGCCATCGTGGCAGGCACGTACAGAAAAACCTTCCTGGGTCAGCCAGCTGCCGAGCAGCTCGCACAGCTCCTGGTCATCATCAATCAGTAACAGCTCACTCATGACTCACTCAACTCAACCATCGACGGCGTCATATTGGTCCGCCAGTGGCAAAGATACCGCAGACTGATGGCAAGTGTGTAACCAGTAGCACCGCGTGGCCTGCTTTCGCGGCCAAGCTCGCGCCTGCAGGTTTGCGCAAAGCGCGAAGCTTGCGCTGTCCCTGTGGGAGCGGGCTTGCCCGCGAAAGTAGGCGACACGGCCTTGAATCAAGGCAGAACTTGCTTGAATGGCTTGACGATGACGCTGTCGTACACGCCCGCGGCAATGTACGGATCGGCATCGGCCCAGGCCTGTGCAGCGGCCAGGGAATCAAACTCAGCCACGATCAGGCTACCGCTGAAACCGGCTTCACCTGGGTCGTTGCTGTCGATGGCAGGGTGTGGCCCGGCCAGCACCACGCGGCCTTCGGCCTTGAGTTGCTGCAGGCGCTCGATGTGCGCAGGGCGGGCAGCCAGGCGCTTTTCCAGGGAGTTCGCGACGTCGCTGGCGATGATGGCGTAGAGCATGTCAATCCTTGGGTTTGGAGGTAGAAGGGTCGTCGTGCAGGTGACGCGACAGGTAAACACCTTGGGCTACCAGGAAGATCACGGTCATGCCCAGGCTGCCGAACACCTTGAAATCGACCCAGAAGGCCTGGAAGGTGAAGGCGACGAACAGGTTGGCCGCGCCGCAGACCAGGAAGAAGCAGATCCAGGCCAGGTTCAGGCGGGTCCAGATGGCATCGGGCAGGGTCAGGGCGTGGCCCATGATGCGCTTGATCAGCACCCGGTCACCGATGAAGTGGCTGCCGGCGAACGCCAGGGCGAACAACCAGTTGACCACCGGCGCTTTCCATTTGAGGAAGGTTTCGCTGTGGAAGGTCAGGGTCAGGCCGCCGAACACCAGGCAGGCGACCAGGGTCAGCCATTGGCCTTTTTCCAACTTGCGCTGGCGCAGGAACAGGGCACCGTACACCACCAGGGAACTGGCGATGAGCATGGCCGTGGCACTGTAGATACCGCCGAATTCGAAGCTGTGGCCGGCGACCTCCATGGGCCGCGGGTCGAGCTTGTAGACGATGAAGAACAGCAGCAGCGGGATGAAATCGATGAATTGTTTCACAATGGCAGCCAGAATCGGGATGTGACGGCATAATAACAAACATCGATTCCAGCGGTAGCGCTCCTCCATGAATGTTGATCTGCACTGTCACAGCACGGCCTCCGACGGCGCCCTGTCGCCCACGGTCCTGGTCGCCCGGGCCCATGAGCACGGGGTGCAAACGCTGGCACTGACCGACCATGACACCCTCGAAGGGCTCGTCGAAGCACGCCAGGCCTGCCACGCGCACGGCATGCACTGGGTCAGCGGGGTAGAGCTGTCGTGCACCTGGGGCGGGGCAACCATCCATGTGCTGGGCTATGACTTCCCGCTCGACGCACCGCCCTTGCTCGACGCCATCGAGGCGTTGCACCGTGGCCGCTGGCTGCGCGCGGAGGAAATCGACAAACGGCTGGCGGCCAAGGGCATGCCGGGTGCGCTCGACGGTGCCAGGGCCGTGCAACAAGAACTCGGCGACAGCGGCAACGCCCCAGCGCGCCCGCACTTTGCCGAGTTTCTGGTGCGCGCAGGGCACGTCAAGGACCGCGGCGAGGCCTTCCGCAAGTGGCTGGGCGCCGGCAAACTCGGCGACGTCAAGCAGCATTGGCCGACCCTGGACGAAACCGTTGCGACCCTTCGCCAGTCCAATGCGTGGGTGAGCCTGGCCCATCCGATGCATTACGATCTGACCCGCAGCAAGCGCAGACGGCTGATTGCCGACTATATTCAGGCAGGCGGGCAAGCACTTGAGGTGGTCAACGGGATGATGCCCGCCGAGCAGGTGGGCACGATGTCTATCCTCACCCGTGAGTTCGGCCTGCTGGCAAGCGCTGGCAGTGACTTCCACGGCCCCGGCACCTGGGGAGAGATCGGTGCCTACCGGCCTTTGCCCGAGGACCTGCCACCTCTGTGGCGCCGATTCAGCCATGAACAGCCTATGGCGGTATGAACAGGAAGACTATGTGAGCCAATTTTTCCAGATACATGCGGAAAACCCGCAAGCGCGCCTGATCAAACAGGCCGTCGAAATCATTCGCAAGGGCGGTGTGGTGGTCTATCCCACCGACTCGGCCTATGCACTGGGCTGCCAGATCGGTGACAAGAACGCCATCGAACGGGTCCGCCGTCTGCGCCAGTTGGACAAGCAACACAATTTCACCCTGTTGTGCTGCGACCTGTCGCAAATGGGCCTGTTTGCCAAGATCGATACCTCCACGTTCCGTCTGCTCAAAGCGCACATTCCGGGGCCCTATACCTTTATCCTCAATGCCACCCGGGAAGTGCCGCGGCTCTTGATGCACGAGAAGCGCCGCACCATCGGCCTGCGCGTGCCCTCCAACCCTATCGTCCTGGCGCTGCTCGAGGAGCTGGGAGAGCCGTTGATGAGTGTGAGCCTGATCTTGCCGGGCGATGAAGAACCCATGACGGACCCCTACGAGATCCGCCAACGCCTGGAACACCATGTCGACCTGATCATCGATGGCGGCTTCGGCGACCTCAAGGCATCCACGGTGATCGACCTGACGGGCGATGAGCCTGCCTTGATCCGCGAAGGCTGTGGCGACCCGTCCCCGTTCCTGGTCAACGCGTGAGTCAGGTGGAAGCGCCCGAGGCGCCGGCCGAGGAGGTCGAGTCGCCTCAACAGTTGCAATTGGCGCTGGTCTACGGCGAAGCCCTGACCGAGATGCCGGTGGACTTGTACATCCCACCGGACGCCCTGGAAGTCATTCTTGAAGCGTTCGAAGGCCCGTTGGACTTACTGCTGTACCTGATCCGCAAACAGAACATCGACATCCTCGACATCCCCGTGGCAGAGATCACCCGCCAGTACATGGGGTATGTCGAGCTGATGAAAAGCGTGCGCCTGGAGCTGGCTGCCGAATACCTGGTCATGGCTGCCATGCTGGCCGAAATCAAGTCGCGCATGCTGTTGCCACGTTCCACCGAGGTCGAGGAAGAAGAGGGCGACCCGCGCGCCGAGCTGATCCGCCGCTTGCAGGAATACGAGCGCTTCAAGGCGGCGGCTGAAGGTATCGACACGTTGCCACGGGTGGGCCGCGACATTGTCGTGCCACGCCTGGAGGCCCCCCAGGCCAAGGTGCGCAAGCTGCTGCCACAGGTCAGCCTGGAGGAGCTGCTGGTCTCGATGGCCGACGTCATGCGCCGCAATGACCTGTTCGAAAGCCACCAGATCACCCGCGAGACGCTGTCGACCCGCGAGCGCATGAGCCAGGTGCTCGACCGCCTCAAGGGCGGCGCTTTCGTGCCCTTTATCGAGCTGTTTACGGCAGAAGAGGGCAAGCTGGGGGTGGTGGTGACGTTCATGGCGATTCTTGAGCTGGTGAAGGAATCGCTGATCGAACTGGTGCAGAATGAGGCTTTCGCCGCGATCCACGTGCGGCTTCGCGCCGAGTTTGTTGAAGAACCTGATGAACCTGAATGAACCCCGCGACCTGGCGTCGCTGATCGAAGCCTTTCTGCTTGCCTCGGGCAAACCGCAGTCCCTTGAGCGCCTGTACGAGTTGTTCGAAGAGGCGGAACGCCCGGAGCCCAAGGTGTTCAAGAAGGCCCTGGAAGTACTCGGCAAGTCGTGCAACGGCCGCGCTTTCGAACTCAAGGAAGTGGCCACCGGTTATCGCCTGCAGATCCGCGAAGACTTTGCCCCTTGGGTCGGGCGCCTGTGGGAGGAGCGGCCGCAGCGTTATTCCCGTGCGTTGCTCGAGACCATGGCGCTGATCGCCTACCGCCAGCCCATCACCCGTGGCGAGATCGAAGACGTGCGCGGTGTGGCGGTGAACAGCAACATCATCAAGACCCTGATGGAGCGCGAGTGGATCCGCATCGTCGGCTACCGCGAAGTGCCGGGCCGGCCGGCGATGTTCGCCACCACCAAGGCCTTTCTCGACCACTTCAACCTCAAGAGCCTTGAGGAGCTGCCGGCGTTGGCCGAGTTGCGCGAGATGGAGCCCGAACCCTTGCTCGACCCCGACGAGGCGCCGGTGCCTGCGCACCTTCAGGCGTTGGCCGATGCAAGCCTTGGGGATGAGGCTGAAGCCGAGGCGCCGAAGGATGAGACCAGCTTCCGCAGCTTGCTGGTGGAGTTGGATGCGATGGAAGAAGGGTTGAAGACCGACTTCGATGATTTACGTGAGCAGGACGTGGTTGAGCCAGAGCCTTCGGTTGAGGGTGAAGACCCGGTACAGCCCTGAGCCCTCTACCACCAGTGCCGGCCTCTTCGCGGGGCAAGCCCGCTCCCACAGGTAAGTAGCAAGCTTCAGGCATTCTGTGTGGGAGCGGGCTTGCCCCGCGAAGAGGCCGGCACTGCCAACGCCAAACCATTGGGCAGAAAACCCATCCAGCCCCCATAAAACCCACTACGCTCCAGTGCGTTCCCGACACGAACCGCGTATGATGCGCGGCCCTTTGGCGCGTTCGTCGCCAAGACCCCTTTTTCATTCCTACACCGGGAGGTGCCCAGATGAGTGAGCAAGACCTGCAAAATACCGAAATTACCCCTCCATCCGGCGAAAAGCTGCAGAAAGTGCTGGCGCGCATTGGCGTTGGTTCGCGCCGTGACGTCGAGGCCTGGATCAGCCAGGGCCGGATCAAGGTCAATGGCGTTGCCGCCACCCTCGGCCAGCGCGTCGACCTGCACGATGCCATCGCTGTCGACGGCAAGCTGATCAAGCGCGAGGAAGCCGCTGAGGCCACCCGCCGCGTGATCATGTACAACAAGCCCGACGGCGAGATCTGCACCCGTGACGACCCGGAAGGCCGCCCGACGGTGTTCGACCGCCTGCCACGCCCGAAAGAAGGGCGCTGGATCAACATCGGCCGCCTGGACATCAACACCACCGGCCTGTTGCTGTTCACCACCGACGGTGAATTGGCCAACCGCCTGATGCACCCGTCCTACGAGATGGACCGTGAATACGCGGTGCGTGTACGGGGTGAGGTCGACGACGAGATGATCGAGCGCCTGAAGGCGGGCGTGATGCTCGAGGACGGCCCGGCCAAGTTCACCGACATCCAGAAGGCCCCGGGCGGCGAAGGCTTCAACCATTGGTACCACTGCGTGGTGATGGAAGGCCGTAACCGCGAAGTGCGTCGCCTGTGGGAGTCCCAGGGCATGGTGGTCAGCCGCCTGAAGCGCGTGCGTTTCGGCCCGGTGTTCCTCAACTCCGACCTGCCGATGGGCCGCTGGCGCGAAATGACCCAGGGCGAAATCGACATCCTGGCCGCCGAAGTGGGCCTGCAGCCGGTGGCGCTGCCGACCTTGAACCTCAAGGCCAAGGACAAGATGGAGCGCATGCAGCGCAAGTCGAGCCGTCCGATGGGGCGTGGCGAGCGCGTGCGTAACCTGCGCCCAGCCAGCGATGCGACGGCTGGCGAGCGCCCAGCGCGTCAGCCGCGTGACACCGGCGCCGAGCGCACAGCGCGCCCGTCGCGTGATGAAGCGCCACGCAAAGGCAACCGTGGCAGCACGGTGGCCGAGCGCCCGAGCGAGATGCGCAAGCGTACCGGCAAGCCAGAGGGCGACAAGCCGGCAGGCCGTGGCCGCGGCAAGCCGCGCGGTTGATCCGCAGCGTGAGATAAAAAACCAGCCTTCGGGCTGGTTTTTTTTCGCCTCCACCCAACCCGAATGAAGCGCGGACCTGGGGCGTAAAGCGGCCCCAACTCATTGATCAATCACCCTTTTTCTGACGAGTGGAAAGCTGGCAAACCACCGTGTAACGTTTTTTATACAAAATCATCCCTTTCCGGCCATCGAATGCGCATTTTCCTACACCTGTAAACAGAACTTGCCGCGCCAATGTCGCCAGCGCTCCCCCTCTACCGTGGCCACCTATTGCCCAAACCCCCGCCACACGCTGATATAGGAGGCATTGCCGTGTGCAAGAGCCCGCCCACAGAGGCGTGCTGACAAAACAACAAATGGAGGCGCCATGTACGCCGATCACTCCGCCTTTCAAGGCTCACACCACAGGATCGCTGCGTTTTTTCCCAAGGAAATGACGCAACGCGTTGACGCCTGCGCGCTTGCAGGGGTATACAGTGCGCCGCGTTTTACCTGTGACCCTCTTGCGTACCGCGCACTCTTGATCACACCCGGCTGAACCGCCTCGGCGGCGCCCGCGTTCAAGAAACCCAAGGTAACCACCTTGCCCATTCCGCTGCGCCACGAGCGCGGTGGGTCCGATTTCGTCACAGATAAAAACAATGCAGGTGACTTCGTTCATGAGTGGACAAAACATGCATTCAGGCGAGCTAAAGCGGGGCCTGAAGAACCGCCACATCCAGTTGATCGCTCTCGGTGGTGCGATTGGTACGGGTCTGTTCCTCGGCTCGGCAGGCGTGATGAAATCCGCCGGCCCGTCGATGATCCTTGGCTACGCCATCTGCGGCTTCATCGCCTTCATGATCATGCGCCAGTTGGGCGAGATGATCGTCGAAGAGCCGGTGGCCGGTTCGTTCAGCCACTTTGCCCACAAATACTGGGGCGGTTTCGCAGGCTTCATGTCGGGCTGGAACTGCTGGGTGCTGTACATCCTGGTGGGCATGTCGGAACTGACGGCGGTCGGCAAGTACATCCACTACTGGTGGCCGGAGATCCCGACCTGGGTCACGGCGGCGGGCTTCTTCCTGCTGATCAACTTCATCAACCTGATGAACGTGAAAGTATTCGGTGAGGCCGAGTTCTGGTTCGCGATCATCAAGGTCGTGGCCATCGTCGGCATGATCGGCCTGGGTGCCTACCTGCTGACCAGCGGCAGCGGTGGCCCGTATGCGTCGGTGACCAACCTGTGGGCACACGGTGGGTTCTTCCCGCATGGTGTCAGCGGCCTGGTCATGGCCCTGGCGTTCATCATGTTCTCCTTCGGCGGCCTGGAGATGCTCGGTTTTACCGCAGCCGAGGCCGACAAACCGAAAACCGTGATCCCCAAGGCTATCAACCAGGTCATCTACCGCATCCTGATCTTCTACATCGGCGCGCTGGTCGTGCTGTTGTCGCTGACCCCATGGGACAACCTGGTCGCCAGCATCGACGCGTCCGGCGGCAGCTACGGCAGCAGCCCGTTCGTGCAGGTGTTCTCCCTGCTGGGCAGCGATGTGGCCGCCCACCTGCTGAACTTCGTGGTCCTGACCGCAGCATTGTCGGTGTACAACAGCGGCACTTACTGCAACGCCCGCATGCTGCTGGGCATGGCCGAGCAGGGTGATGCCCCGGCGGCCCTGGCCAAGGTTGACAAGCGCGGTGTGCCGGTGCGTTCGATCCTGGTCTCGGCGGCGGTGACCCTGATTGCCGTGCTGCTCAACTACTTCATCCCGCAGAATGCGCTGGAGTTGCTGATGTCGCTGGTCGTGGCGACCCTGGTGATCAACTGGGCGATGATCAGCTACTCGCACCTGAAGTTCCGCCAGCACCTGAACCGCACCGGCCAGAAGCCGCTGTTCAAGGCGCTGTGGTACCCCTACGGCAACTACATCTGTCTGGCTTTCGTGGTGCTGATCCTGGGCATCATGCTGCAGATCCCGGGTATCCAGATCTCGGTGTATGCGATCCCGGTGTGGGTGGTGGTGATGTTCCTCTTCTACCTCATCAAGCCTAAGCGTGACGCGCAGGCTAACGGGGCTGCCAGTACCGTGGCCAAGTAATCGCCATAGGCGGCAAGAAAAACCCGATGCCAGGTGACTGGCATCGGGTTTTTTGCGTTACGCGCCCCTTGTAGGAGCAGCCTTGTGCTGTGAAGAGGCCAGTGCAACCAGCACAAAACTCAGATCTGCTCCAACAACCAACTGCGAAACGCCCGCAACGACGGCAGCGCTTCGTTGCGTGGCGGATAGATCAGGTAATAGCTGCGTTGGCTGGCAAACGCCTCGCCTGGGCTGAACAGCTCGCCCTTGGCCAGTTCCTCTTCCACCAGTATCCGCGGCACCAGGCCGATGCCGATGCCGGCGCGCACCGCCTGGATCAAGTGCGACGTCAGCTCGAAGCTCGGGCCCAGGCGCATCGCCCGGTGCGGCAGGCTGTGGTGCGAGAACCACTCGCCCCAGGCATGCGGGTTGTTGGCGACGTTCAGCAGCACTTCTTCGCTGACCCGGGCAGGGCTCCAGCCATGCGCGTCGGCGCCGGCCTCTGGCGGCAGAATCACCAGCAGTTCTTCGGCGTGCAGGCGGTGGCAGATCAGCCCCGGCAGGTCGTGGCTCGCCACACCGATTGCCGCATCGATCTCGCTGGTGTCGAAGTTGATCGCTTCGATCCGTGAATGGATATGCACCAGCATGCCCGGGTGGGCGCTGTAGAACGCATGCAGCCGCGGCAGCAGCCATTTCGAGCCGAAGGTGGGCAGGGTGGCCAGGCGCAACGTGCCGACACCCGACTGGTAGGCCAGCGCCTGCAAGGTGGCGCTGCGGATGCGCCCCAAGGCTTCGCTCAGCTCGCGCTGGTACAGCCGGCCGACGTCGGTCAGCTGCACCTGGCGCCCCTCGCGGCGGAACAGCGTCAGCCCCAATTGCTGCTCCAGTGCCTGCACCTGGCGGCTGACAGCGCTTTGGGTCAACGACAGTTCGGCGGCGGCGCGAGTATAGCTTTCATGCCGGGCGGCAGCCTCGAACGCCAGCAGCAGCGACATGGACGGTGTCAGGTGGCGGTAATTCATTCATAAAAGTCATCGATAGCGGCAGGATTATCCGTTTGCCCTTGGCGCGAAACTACAGGAACATTGGCCTATTCGTCATCTGGTGTGAATCAACCCATGCCGGCATGACAGGTTTTCCGTGAATTAGCCCATATCAAGAGGCCATCCGTCGATGATCGCCCAGCTGCCGACCAGTGCACCGACCGCCAACTACCCCGAATTCCTCGAGGCCCTGCGTAACAGCGGCTTCCGTGGCCAGATCAGTGCCGATTACGCCACCCGTACCGTGCTGGCCACCGACAACTCGATTTACCAGCGCCTGCCCCAGGCAGCGGTGTTCCCACGTGACGCCGATGACGTGGCGCGGGTCGCCGCGCTGATGGCGGACGCGCGCTTTGCCCAGGTCAAGCTGACCCCGCGTGGCGGCGGCACCGGCACCAACGGCCAGTCGCTGACCGATGGCATCGTCGTCGACCTGTCGCGGCACATGAACACCATCCTCGAAATCAACGCCGAGGAGCGTTGGGTGCGGGTCCAGGCCGGTGTGGTCAAGGACCAGCTCAATGCCGCGCTCAAGCCCCACGGGCTGTTCTTCGCCCCTGAGCTGTCCACCTCCAACCGCGCCACCGTCGGCGGCATGATCAACACCGATGCCAGCGGCCAGGGCAGCTGCACCTACGGCAAGACCCGCGATCACGTGCTCGAACTGCACAGCGTGCTGCTCGGCGGTGAGCGCCTGCACAGCCTGCCCATCGATGACGCTGCGCTGGCGCAGGCCTGCGCAGCGCCAGGCCGGGTTGGCGAGGTCTACCGTGTGGCCCGCGAGATCCAGGAAACCCAGGCCGAGCTGATCGAAAGCACCTTCCCCAAGCTCAACCGCTGCCTGACGGGTTACGACCTGGCACACCTGCGCGATGAACAGGGGCGCTTCAACCTCAACAGCGTGCTGTGCGGCGCCGAAGGCTCGCTGGGCTACGTGGTCGAAGCCAAGCTCAATGTGCTGCCGATTCCGAAATACGCGGTGCTGGTCAACGTCCGCTACACCAGCTTCATGGACGCCCTGCGTGACGCCAATGCGCTGATGGCGCACAAGCCGCTGTCGATCGAAACGGTCGACTCCAAGGTGTTGATGCTGGCCATGAAGGACATCGTCTGGCACAGCGTGGCCGAGTATTTCCCGGCTGACCCCGAGCGCCCGACCCTGGGCATCAACCTGGTGGAGTTCTGCGGTGATCAGCCGGACGAGGTCAATGCACGGGTGCAGGCGTTCATCCAGCACCTGCAGAACGACACCAGCGTAGAGCGCCTGGGGCACACCCTGGCCGAGGGCGCCGAGGCGGTCACTCGCGTCTACACCATGCGCAAACGCTCGGTGGGCCTGCTGGGCAACGTCGAGGGCGAGGTGCGCCCGCAGCCGTTCGTGGAAGACACCGCAGTACCACCGGAGCAGTTGGCCGACTACATCGCCGACTTCCGCGCATTGCTGGATGGCTACGGCCTGGCCTATGGCATGTTTGGCCACGTCGATGCCGGTGTACTGCACGTGCGCCCGGCGCTGGACATGAAAGACCCGGCCCAGGCCGCGCTGGTCAAGTCGATCTCCGATGCCGTGGCGGCGCTGACCAAAAGCTACGGCGGCCTGCTGTGGGGTGAGCACGGCAAGGGCCTGCGTTCAGAATACGTGCCCGAATATTTTGGCGAGCTGTACCCGGCGCTGCAGCGCCTGAAAGGCGCTTTCGACCCGCGCAACCAGCTCAACCCCGGCAAAATCTGCACCCCACCCGACAGCGCCGAAGGCCTGACCCGGGTCGATGGCGTGACCTTGCGCGGTGACCTCGACCGCACCATCGACGAGCGTGTCTGGCAGGACTTCAGCAGCGCTGTGCACTGTAACGGCAACGGTGCCTGCTACAACTACGACCCCAACGATGCTATGTGCCCGTCGTGGAAGGCCACCCGAGAGCGTCAGCATTCGCCCAAGGGCCGTGCCTCGTTGATGCGTGAGTGGCTGCGTTTGCAAGGCGCGGCGGATATCGACGTGCTGGCGGCGGCGCGTAACAAGGTGTCCTGGCTCAAGGGCCTGCCGGCACGGCTGCGCAACAACCGCGGGCGTGACCAGGGGCAGGCGGACTTCTCTCACGAGGTCTACGACGCCATGGCCGGTTGCCTGGCGTGCAAGTCCTGCGCGGGGCAGTGCCCGATCAAGGTCAACGTGCCGGACTTCCGCTCGCGTTTCCTCGAGCTGTACCACGGCCGCTACCAGCGCCCATTGCGGGATTACCTGATCGGTTCGCTGGAGTTCACCATCCCATACCTGGCGCATGCGCCGGGGCTGTATAACGCGGTGATGGGCTCGAAGTGGGTGAGCAAGCTGCTGGCCGACAAGGTCGGCATGGTCGACAGCCCGCTGATCAGTCGTTTCAACTTCCAGGCGACCCTGACCCGCTGCCGCGTTGGCGTGGCCAGCGTGCCAGCGCTGCGCGAGCTGACCCCGGTCCAGCGTGAGCGCAGCATCGTGCTGGTGCAGGATGCCTTCACCCGTTACTTCGAGACGCCGCTGCTGGCCGCGTTCATCGACCTGGCGCACCGTCTTGGCCACCGGGTGTTCCTGGCGCCGTACAGTGCCAACGGCAAACCGCTGCACGTACAGGGCTTCCTTGGCGCGTTCGCCAAGGCGGCGATCCGTAATGGCACCCAGCTCAAGGCCCTGGCCGATTGTGGTGTACCGCTGGTGGGGTTGGACCCTGCGATGACCTTGGTCTATCGCCAGGAGTACCAGAAGGTGCCAGGCCTGGAAGACTGCCCGAAGGTGCTGTTGCCGCAGGAATGGTTGATGGATGCATTGCCCGAGCAAGCGGCTGCCAATACTGGCAGCTTCCGCCTGATGGCGCACTGCACCGAGAAGACCAACGTGCCGGCCAGCACCCGGCAATGGGAGCAAGTGTTTGCCCGCTTGGGCTTGAAGTTGGTGACCGAGGCTACGGGTTGCTGTGGCATGTCCGGTACTTATGGGCATGAAGCGCGAAACCAGGAGACCTCGCGGACCATCTTCGAGCAGTCTTGGGCGACCAAGCTGGACAAGCAAGATGAACCGCTGGCGACGGGGTATTCGTGCCGCAGCCAGGTCAAGCGCATGACCGAACGGCAGATGCGCCATCCGCTGGAAGTGGTGTTGCAGTACGCGCAGCGTTAAACCTGCACCGGCCTCCTCGCGGGCAAGCCCGCTCCCACAGGGATACCGTTGACTCGACGGTTGTGGTGATTCCTGTGGGAGCGGGCTTGCCCGCGAAGAGGCCGGTACAGGCAGTGCACAATCAGGACTGCTGCAGGGTATCCCGAGCCCGGCGCGCCTGCCTGTACAGGTAAAGGCTCAACACCAGCCCGCACGCCGCAGCCCCCGCTGCAAACAAGAACATCGAAGCAAACCCGAACCCCGCCGCCACCGCGCCCACCAGCGGGCCGGTAATCCCCAGCGACAAATCGATGAACAGCGAATACGCCCCAACCGCCGCGCCGCGGTTGGCCGCCGACACTTGGTTCACCGCCTCCACGCCCAGCGCCGGGAACACCAGCGAAAAACCAAACCCGCTCAGTGCCGCACCTGCCAATGCCAGCTCGGCACTGGGTGCCAGCCACAGCATCAACAACCCCACGGTCTCTACCGAAAGGCAGGCAATCGCCACGCGAAAACCACCGATGCGATTGATCAGGTTGCCGAACATCAAGCGGGCACTGATGAAGCTGGCGCCGAACAGGCTCAAGGTCAGTGCGGCATTCGGCCAGTCGCGGCTGGCGTAGTACAAGGTGATGAACGTGGCGATGGTGCCAAAGCCGATCGAGCCCAAGGCCAGGCCTGAGCCATGCGGGAACACCTTGCCCAATACGCTCAGGAAGGGCAGGCGCACGCCGCTGACGATGGGCGCCGCGCGCTTGGGCCAGGCCAGCAGAAGGCCGGCCGCGCACAGCAGCATGATGCTCACACCCATGCTCCATAGCCCCAGTGTCTTGACCATCAGCACCCCCAGCGGCGCGCCAATGGCCAGAGCGCCATAGCTGGCAATGCCGTTCCAGGAGATGACCTTGGCGGTATTCTCAGCGCCCACTCGGCCGATGCCCCAGCCGATCGCGCCAGAGCCCACCAGGCTTTCGGCGCTGCCCAGCACCAGGCGGCCGATCAGCAAGCAGGTCAGGCTCAGCCAGGGCAGGTGGGTGAGAAAGGCGCAAGCCAGCATGAATACGCCGCTGAGCCCACAACCGGCCAGGCCATACATCACCGCCTTCTTGCTGCCGAGGTTGTCGATGATGCGGCTGGCCGTCGGGCGGCTGAGCAACGTGGCGAGGTATTGCACACTGATCACCAGGCCAGCGACCACGGCACTGAAGCCCAGGTCGTTGTGCACGTAGCTGGGCAATACGGCCAGGGGGATGCCGATGTTCAGGTAGCCAATAAAGGTGAAGAGGACGATGGAGACGACTTGCAGGGTAACCGCAAGGGGGCGCGGTGAGTGGGGCATGGGGGCCTTCGTGGCAGAGTTCTGGACGGTGTGAAAACGTGATGACGGGGGTGGCCCGCAGGTCAGCCGTTTTCACACAGTCGGGGGATGCGCAGTTATTCCTGGTCAGCGCTGGATTGATCGTCACCATCCTGGTCGACGGCAGGCGTCGGCTCGGCATGGACGGTAACGGTTTGCTCTTCTGGGTTCAGGCTTGGGAAGGGAAGATTCGGGATTTCATGCATCTCGTCGTTCCTCGCAAGTGTGAGTGAAAAGGCTGCGCCAGGCGCGTGTGGGGCTTTAAAAAGCTGGGGCAGGATACAGCAGTCTGGATGACAGTTTGAAATTTTTCCCGTTCGTTTGTCGGTTTTACGGGCGAATAGCGGACATTTGCCTTACAAAAAACGGGGCCATTGCGGCCCCATTTTCGCTTGTTACTTACGGCCTTCGGCCGTCTCGGCCACCTTGTCGGTGCGCGCGCACATGATGAAGTCGTTGCGGTGCAGGCCTTTGATCGAGTGGCTCCACCAGGTCACGGTGACCTTGCCCCACTCGGTCAGCAGGCCGGGGTGGTGGCCTTCGGCTTCAGCGATTTCACCCACGGCGTTGGTGAAGTCCAGGGCGTGCTTGAAGTTCTTGAAATTGAACACGCGCTCCAGCTCCATGTGGCCGTCGCGCATTTCGATGTTCCAGTCCGGGATTTCGCGAATCAGCTCGGCCAACTCTTCGTCACTGACTTTCGGGGCGTCGGCGCGGCAGGCTTCGCAGTGGGCTTGGTTCAAGGCATTCATGGTGTCTTTTCCAGTTCGAGTTGTTATCAGGGTGGCTTCAGGCAGCAACCTTGGGTGGAAACTTGGGGGTGTGCAGGCCCAACTGCATGGCTTGCTGCACCATGCCCATGATGTCTTCATGGGCCAGGTCGAATAGGCGCTTGAGGTTCGGCAGCACGAAGTACAGTGGCTGCAGAATGTCGATACGGTACGGCGTGCGCATCGCCTCGATCGGGTCGAACGCCTGATGTTCCGGTTCGTTCGACAGACTGTAGACCGTTTCTTTCGGCGAAGAGAGGATGCCGCCGCCATAGATCTTGCGACCTTGCGGGGTCTCCATCAGGCCGAACTCGATGGTCATCCAGTACAGGCGCGCCAGGTAAACGCGCTGTTCCTTGGTCGCAGCCAAGCCGAGCTTGCCGTAGGTGTGGGTGAATTCGGCGAAATACGGGTTGGTCAGCAGCGGGCAGTGGCCGAAGATCTCGTGGAAGATGTCAGGCTCCTGCAGGTAGTCCAGCTCTTCCGGCGTGCGGATGAACGTGGCGACCGGGAAGCGCTTGCTGGCCAGCAGTTCGAAGAACGTTTGGAAGGGGATCAAAGCTGGCACCCTGGCAACCTGCCAGCCGGTGGTGGCGCCCAAGACCTTGTTGACCTCGCCCAATTGCGGGATACGGTCGTGGGGCAGCTTCAACTGATCGATGCCGTCCAGGTATTCCTGGCAGGCACGGCCTTCGATGACTTTCAGCTGGCGTGTGATCAGCGTGTTCCACACCGCATGCTCTTGCTGCGGGTAGTCGATAAAACCATGCGCATCGGGCTCGCGTGCCACGTATTGCGTCTGTTTCATGTGGCTCTCCTGGTGAGGGCTTTTCTTGTTATGTCCACGACATACCTAAGGAATATCCGCTCATTGCCCGATTTGCACGGGGGTAGGGTGGCCACCCCGGTCCAGGATCGGTCCTGGTTCGTAACGATAATTTTACAAAAAGGCGTAGGTGTCGGAAAATCCGGGGCAAAGGGCTGATGGTTTACGGGTTTTTGTCAGCTTATCTTTACGAATTTTCTGCGTCGGGTTGAAAAACTTCGGCGCTTCGAGAGCGTTCATGCGTATCAAAGTGCATTGCCAGAACCGCATCGGCATCCTTCGCGACATCCTCAACCTGTTGGTGGAGTACGGCATCAACGTGCTGCGTGGTGAGGTGGGCGGCGACCATGGCAACGCCATCTACCTGCACTGCCCGAACCTGATCAACCTGCAGTTTCAGGCACTGCGGCCCAAGTTCGAAGCCATTGCCGGGGTGTTCGGCGTCAAACGCGTCGGCTTGATGCCCAGCGAGCGCCGGCACATGGAGCTGAACGCGTTGCTGGGTGCGTTGGACTTTCCGGTGCTGTCGATCGACATGGGCGGCAGCATCGTCGCCGCCAACCGCACTGCGGCGCAGTTGCTCGGGGTGCGCGTCGACGAGGTGCCGGGCATGCCGCTGGCGCGTTATGTGGAAGACTTCGACCTGCCCGAGTTGGTGCGCGCCAACAAGTCGCGTATCAATGGCCTGCGGGTCAAGGTGAAAGGGGATGTGTTTCTCGCCGACATCGCCCCCTTGCAATCCGAGCATGACGACAGCGAGGCGCTGGCCGGCGCGGTGCTGACCCTGCACCGCGCCGACCGTATCGGTGAGCGCATCTACAACGTGCGCAAGCAGGAGCTGCGCGGTTTTGACAGTATCTTCCAGAGCTCGCGGGTGATGGCGGCGGTGGTGCGCGAGGCACGGCGCATGGCGCCCCTGGATGCTCCGTTGCTGATCGAAGGGGAGACCGGCACCGGCAAGGAGTTGCTGGCACGTGCCTGCCACCTGGCCAGCCCGCGTGGGCAGTCGCCGTTAATGGCGCTCAACTGTGCGGGGTTGCCAGAGTCCATGGCCGAGACCGAGCTGTTCGGCTACGGGCCGGGTGCTTTCGAGGGTGCGCGGGCCGAGGGCAAGCTGGGCCTGCTGGAACTGACGGCCGGTGGCACGCTGTTCCTTGATGGGGTCGGGGAGATGAGCCCGCGTTTGCAGGTGAAACTGCTGCGCTTTCTGCAGGACGGTTGCTTTCGCCGCGTAGGCAGTGATGAAGAGGTGTACCTGGATGTGCGGGTGATCTGCGCCACCCAGGTGGATTTGTCCGAGCTGTGCGCGCGCGGTGAGTTCCGCCAGGACCTGTACCACCGCCTCAACGTGCTGTCGCTGCACATTCCGCCATTGCGTGAGTGCATGGACGGGCTGGAAGGCTTGGTGCAGCACTTTCTCGACCAGGCCAGCCGGCAGATCGGCTGCGCCTTGCCACGGTTATTACCGGCCGCGATGGATAAACTAAGCCAGTACCACTGGCCAGGCAACGTACGGCAACTGGAAAACGTATTGTTCCAGGCGGTTTCGTTATGTGAAGGCGGTGTAGTTAAAAGCGAACATATACGGTTGCCGGACTACGGTGTGCGGCAGCCGTTGGGGGAGTTTTCATTGGAAGGGGACCTTTCACAGATTGTCGGCCGTTTTGAAAAAGCCGTGCTGGAAAGTTTGATGGGGGAATTTACAAGTAGTCGCGCACTGGGCAAAAGATTGGGTGTTTCGCACACCACGATTGCCAATAAGTTGCGGGATTATGCATTGGGCAAGTCAACTGAATAATGCCAGCCGACTGGGTTTATTTGTTCGCGGGGAAACCCGCGAAGGGCCCCAGCGGGGCCCCGATCTCAAGGGTTAGCCGTTAGAGCAACCGTTCCCCATCACGCGGTATTCAAGAATGTGCTTCTGGCCCTGGGAGTCCTCGTAGGTCATGCGGGCGGGCACGACTTCACAGACGTTGGGCACTTCGCTCATGGAGATGACGCGGGCAATGTCCAAGTGCTGCGAGTAACTGTACTGTTCAACCGGAATCTGCTCGGCATCGTTTGCTTCGCCGGCCATTGCCGCGCCGCAAAGACTGCCAAGTACCAATACCAGTAACGCTTTCATTTTCTATTTACCTGTCTAAGGTCGTGAGGGGGTGCGCGGCGCTTGTGGCGCCGCGAGTACTGCTAGTTTTAACGATCGGGATTTAGCGGGTGATTAACGCTTGCCTTCGTGGGGGCTGTTGCCAGAAGTTAATCGCCTTGCCGTTGTTGGCGAGATGAATTCTAGGCAGGTGGCAACCGCTGAAACAGTGGGACTTTTGATAAAGTGTTTTGACAGAATCTGTAACAATCGCGCGAAAAAAACCGCGATTCTTTCTGCCCAGGGCTGCGAGCCGCGTGCTAGAGCGCTTTGCTCGTACGTCAGTACCAAAATCCGCTGCTTTACTACCAACGTCGAATGGCTTTTGCCGCTCTGGTACAGTTACAAACGGTTCCATACAAAAACAACTATTACACCGAGGTAACACAGATGAGTGCGGCTCCACTGTATCCCGTTCGTCCCGAGGTTGCGGCCACTACCCTGACCGACGAGGCCACCTACAAGGCCATGTACCAGCAATCGGTGATCAACCCGGACGGCTTCTGGCGCGAGCAGGCCCAGCGTCTCGACTGGATCAAGCCGTTCACCAAGGTCAAGCAGACCTCGTTCGATGACCACCATGTCGATATCAAGTGGTTTGCCGACGGCACTCTGAACGTTTCCTCCAACTGCCTGGACCGTCACCTCGAAGAGCGTGGCGACCAACTGGCGATCATCTGGGAGGGCGACGACCCTTCCGAGCACCGCAACATCACCTACCGCGAGCTCCACGAGCAGGTCTGCAAGTTCGCCAACGCCCTGCGCGGCCAAGACGTGCACCGTGGCGATGTGGTGACTATCTATATGCCGATGATCCCCGAGGCCGTGGTCGCCATGCTGGCCTGTGCCCGCATCGGTGCAATCCACTCGGTGGTATTCGGCGGCTTCTCCCCTGAGGCGTTGGCTGGCCGAATCATCGACTGCAAGTCCAAGGTGGTGATCACCGCCGACGAAGGTGTGCGTGGCGGGCGTCGTACGCCGCTCAAAGGCAACGTCGACCTGGCGCTGACCAACCCTGAGACCAGCAGCGTGCAGAAGATCATCGTGTGCAAGCGCACCGGTGGCGATATCGCCTGGCACCAACACCGCGACATCTGGTACGAAGACCTGATGAAAGTGGCCTCCAGCCACTGCGCGCCGAAAGAGATGGGCGCTGAAGAAGCGCTGTTCATCCTTTACACCTCCGGCTCCACCGGCAAGCCCAAGGGCGTGCTGCACACCACCGGGGGTTACCTGGTTTACGCCGCGCTGACCCACGAGCGCGTGTTCGACTACCGCCCAGGTGAAGTCTATTGGTGCACCGCCGACGTTGGCTGGGTCACCGGCCACAGCTACATCGTCTACGGCCCGCTGGCCAACGGCGCCACCACCTTGCTGTTCGAAGGCGTGCCGAACTACCCGGACATCACTCGTGTGTCGAAGATCGTCGACAAGCACAAGGTCAATATCCTCTACACCGCACCGACCGCAATCCGCGCCATGATGGCCGAAGGGCAGGCTGCGGTAGAGGGTGCCGATGGTTCCAGCCTGCGCCTGTTGGGTTCGGTCGGCGAACCGATCAACCCCGAAGCGTGGAACTGGTACTACAAGACCGTCGGCAAGGAGCGTTGCCCGATCGTCGACACCTGGTGGCAGACCGAGACCGGCGGCATCCTGATCAGCCCGCTGCCGGGCGCTACTGGCCTCAAGCCGGGCTCCGCGACCCGTCCGTTCTTCGGCGTGGTGCCGGCGCTGGTGGATAACCTGGGCAACCTGATCGATGGTGCTGCCGAAGGCAACCTGGTGATTCTCGATTCCTGGCCGGGCCAGTCGCGCTCGCTGTATGGCGACCACGACCGCTTCGTCGACACCTACTTCAAAACCTTCCGGGGCATGTACTTCACCGGTGACGGCGCGCGCCGCGACGAGGATGGCTACTACTGGATCACCGGGCGCGTGGACGACGTGCTCAACGTATCTGGCCACCGCATGGGGACTGCCGAGATCGAAAGCGCCATGGTTGCCCATTCCAAGGTTGCGGAAGCGGCTGTGGTGGGCGTGCCGCACGACATCAAGGGCCAGGGCATCTATGTTTATGTCACCCTCAATGCCGGCGTGGAGCCTAGCGAACAATTGCGCCTGGAGCTGAAGAACTGGGTGCGCAAGGAGATCGGCCCGATTGCCTCGCCGGATGTGATCCAGTGGGCGCCAGGGTTGCCGAAGACACGCTCGGGCAAGATCATGCGGCGTATCCTGCGCAAGATCGCCACGGCGGAATACGGCTCGCTGGGTGATATCTCGACCCTGGCCGACCCGGGTGTGGTGCAGCATCTGATCGACACGCACAAAGCCATGAACCTGGCTACGGCCTGATATTGGGGCAGAGCGCGAGCCCTTGTAGGAGCGGCCTTGTGTCGCGAAAGGGCCGCAAAGCGGCCCCGGCATTGCCAGTGGCGAAGCTGAAATGATGGGGCCGCTTCGCGCCCCATCGCGACACAAGGCCGCTCCTACAGGGGTGTGTAGGTGTCAGAAAACCCCGCACGGGCAACCGGCGGGGTTTTTTGCTTTACTGTTACCCGACATTCATCGGTAACTCTTCTGTCACCGATTACGCACAGGCACGGGGCGAGCGGAAACAGTCATGACCCGTTTCGGTGCGTTCGCCGAGCCATTTTCTGCAACACAGCACGCTACACTTGCCGTCGTACAAGGCTTTGCGAATAATAGGCCCAGTAATTGCTAGGTCTATAGGTTATTTTCCTTGCGCCTTTGCATGTTTTGCAATGGCTGTCAACATCGCCCGCAGTGGTTTCAAGCGCTTCTGTAAGTAGTTGTCGCTTTGAAGAAATATCGACTACCGGGCTGTCGTTAAAATGCCACTCACTCGCTCGTGGTCTGCGGCCTTGGTCGAACCCTGCGCGGCTCGCGTTGTACCCATTCGCATATCGGGCAGTTGTTACCCTGCCTTGTATTGCCCCGTACCGATGGAGTTACCTGATGAAGAAGCTCGCACTGCTTGGCGCCCTGGCGCTGTCCGTGTTTTCCCTGGTGTCGCAGGCCGATGAAAAACCGTTGAAAATCGGTATCGAAGCCGCTTACCCACCCTTCGCCTTCAAGCAGCCCGACGGCAGCATCGCCGGTTTCGACTACGACATCGGCAATGCCCTGTGTGAAGAGATGAAAGCCAAGTGCACCTGGGTCGAGCAAGAGTTCGACGGCCTGATCCCGGCACTGAAGGTGCGCAAGATCGACGCTATCCTGTCGTCGATGTCGATCACCGAAGACCGCAAGAAATCGGTCGACTTCACCAAGCGCTACTACCTGACCCCAGCGCGCCTGGTCATGAAGGAAGGCACCACCGTCAGCGACAACCTCAACGAACTGCAGGGCAAGAAGATCGGCGTGCAGCGTGGCTCGATCCATGACCGCTTCGCCAAGGAAGTACTGGGCGCCAAAGGTGCCACCGTGGTCCCTTACGGCACCCAGAACGAAATCTACCTGGATGTCGCGGCCGGTCGCCTCGATGGCACCGTGGCTGACGCCACCCTGCTGGAAGATGGCTTCCTGAAGACCGACGCTGGCAAAGGCTTCGCGTTCGTAGGCCCAGCATTCACCGACGCCAAGTACTTCGGTGATGGCATCGGCATTGCCGTGCGCAAGGGCGACAAGGCTAACGTCGACCGCATCAACGCGGCCATCGACGCCATCCGTGCCAACGGCAAGTACAAACAAATCGAAGCCAAGTACTTCAATTTCGATATCTACGGTCCAGACTCGAAGTAAGACGTCGGGTTAAACCTGTGTAATGGTGCAAACAGCAGAGGCTCTGAGGTTTGCACCATTTTTCATTCTCTAGGTCGAGGACCTCATCATGTTGAAAGGCTACGGGGCAGTCATCCTCGACGGGGCGTGGCTGACGCTGCAGCTCGCCCTGTCGTCGATGGCCCTGGCCATCGTGCTCGGCCTGATCGGTGTGGCGCTGCGCTTGTCGCCGGTGCGCTGGCTGGCCTGGCTGGGCGATCTGTATTCCACCGTTATCCGTGGTATTCCGGACCTGGTCCTGATCCTGCTGATTTTCTACGGCGGGCAAGACATCATCAACCGGGTGGCACCGCTGCTCGGCTACGAAGACTACATCGACCTGAACCCGCTGGCTGCGGGTATCGGCACGCTGGGCTTCATCTTTGGCGCGTACCTGTCAGAAACCTTCCGCGGTGCCTTCCTCGGTATTCCCAAGGGCCAGGCCGAAGCGGGCGTGGCGTATGGCATGAGCAACCGCCAAGTGTTCTTCCGCATCCAGGTGCCGCAAATGATTCGCCTGGCGATCCCGGGTTTCACCAACAACTGGCTGGTGCTGACCAAGGCCACCGCGCTGATTTCAGTCGTCGGCCTGCAGGACATGATGTTCAAGGCCAAGCAGGCGGCCGATGCCACCCGCGAGCCTTTCACCTTCTTCCTGGCGGTGGCGGCCCTGTACCTGGTGCTGACCAGTGTCTCGCTGCTGGCCCTGAAGTATCTCGAGCGCCGCTACTCGGTGGGCGTCAAGGTGGCTGAACTATGATCTTCGACTACAACGTCGTCTGGGAGGCATTGCCGTTGTACTTCGGCGGCCTGCTGACCACCCTCAAGCTGCTGGCGATTTCGCTGTTCTTCGGCCTGCTGGCGGCCATTCCGCTGGGCCTGATGCGCGTGTCGAAGCAGCCTGTGGTCAATCTCGTGGCGTGGCTCTACACCTACGTGATTCGCGGCACGCCGATGCTGGTGCAGCTGTTCCTGATCTACTACGGCCTGGCGCAGTTCGAGGCGGTACGTGAAAGCTTCGCCTGGCCGCTGCTGTCCAGCGCCACGTTCTGCGCCTGCCTGGCGTTCGGTGTCAACACCAGTGCCTACACCGCAGAAATCATCGCCGGCAGCCTCAAGGCCACGCCCCACGGCGAGATCGAGGCGGCCAAGGCCATGGGCATGTCGCGCATGAAGATGTACCGGCGCATCCTGCTGCCGTCGGCCCTGCGCCGGGCGCTGCCGCAGTACAGCAACGAAGTGATCATGATGCTGCAGACCACCAGCCTGGCGTCGATCGTCACCCTGATCGACATCACCGGTGCCGCACGCACGGTCAATGCCCAGTACTACCTGCCTTTCGAGGCCTACATCACGGCGGGCGTGTTCTACCTGTGCCTGACCTTCATCCTGGTGCGCCTGTTCAAGATGGCCGAACGCCGCTGGCTCGGCTACCTGGCGCCGCGCAAGCACTGACCGCTTTGTGAGAATCGACAGCATGTACAAACTCGAAGTCCAAGACCTGCACAAGCGCTATGGCAGCCATGAAGTGCTCAAGGGCGTGTCCCTGGCGGCCAAGGCAGGCGATGTGATCAGCATCATCGGCTCCAGCGGTTCGGGCAAGTCAACCTTCCTGCGCTGCATCAACCTGCTGGAGCAGCCCCACGCCGGCAAGATTCTGCTCAATAACGAAGAGCTGAAACTGGTCGCCGGCAAAGATGGTGCGCTCAAGGCGGCCGACGCGCGCCAGTTGCAGCGCATGCGCTCGCGCCTGTCGATGGTGTTCCAGCATTTCAACCTGTGGTCGCACATGACCGCGTTGGAGAACGTCATCGAAGCCCCCGTGCACGTGCTCGGGGTGAGCAAGAAAGAGGCCCTGGAAAAGGCCGAGTACTACCTGGCCAAGGTGGGTGTGGCCCACCGCAAGGATGCCTTCCCGGGGCATATGTCCGGTGGTGAGCAGCAGCGCGTGGCGATTGCCCGTGCCCTGGCCGTCGAGCCTGAGGTGATGCTGTTCGACGAACCGACCTCGGCCCTCGACCCCGAGCTGGTGGGCGATGTGCTCAAGGTCATGCAGGCGCTGGCCCAGGAAGGCCGGACCATGGTGGTGGTGACCCACGAGATGGGCTTTGCCCGCGAGGTGTCGAACCAGTTGGTGTTCCTGCACAAGGGCCTGGTCGAAGAGACCGGCTGCCCGCGCGAGGTGCTGGCCAACCCGCAATCGGAGCGGCTCAAGCAGTTCCTCTCCGGCAGCCTCAAGTAAAGTAGGCTGCATCTTTGCACCAGAATAGGGCATGCTGCGCAGCGAGCGCAGCCTGACCCTGTGCCACTGACGTGAACGCCCCCCAAGGTTTCGGACCGCACCCTATGACCACCCAGCGAATCGGTTTTCTCATCTGGCCCAGCACCAAGCCCTTGACCCTGGCGCTGGCCGAGGAAGTGTTGCAGGTGGCCCAGCGGGTGCATCCGGATGTGGTCTACGACTTGGCGTTTCTGCAGGCCGAGCCGGCGGTGGAGGGCGCTTGGCGCCTGCCGGGCGAGCCGTGGAATGGCCGCCTCGAAGGGTGCCAGAAGCTCTTGTTGCTGGCCGATGAGCCGCCGCAGGCCGTGGGTTCGGTGCTGTCGACTGCACTCAAGCAACTGGCGCGCAGTGGTTGCATGATCGGTGGTTTGTCTGCCGGTGTGTATCCGCTGGCGCAGCTTGGCCTGCTCGACGGGTACCGCGCGGCAGTGCACTGGCGCTGGCAGGATGATTTTGCCGAGCGCTTCCCCAAGGTCATCGCTACCAGCCACCTGTTCGACTGGGACCGTGACCGCCTGACTGCCTGTGGTGGCATGGCGGTGACCGACCTGTTGCTGGCCGTGCTGGCGCGTGATCATGGCGCGGAGCTGGCGGGGGCGGTGTCCGAGGAGCTGGTGGTCGAGCGCATTCGCGAGGGCGGCGAGCGTCAGCGCATTCCGTTGCAAAACCGCTTGGGCTCCAGCCACCCCAAACTGACCCAGGCTGTGCTGCTGATGGAAGCCAACATCGAAGAGCCGCTGACCACCGACGAGATCGCCCAGCATGTGTGCGTGTCGCGTCGGCAGTTGGAGCGGATCTTCAAGCAGTACCTGAACCGCGTGCCCAGCCAGTATTACCTCGAGTTGCGGCTGAACAAGGCGCGGCAGATGCTGATGCAGACCAGCAAGTCGATCATCCAGATCGGCCTGTCGTGCGGGTTCTCCTCGGGGCCGCATTTCTCCAGTGCGTACCGCAATTTCTTCGGCGCCACCCCGCGCGAAGACCGTAATCAGCGGCGCAGCAGCAGCCCGTTCGAGCTCAGTTCGGCGCCTGCCGAGAAGGGCTGACAGCGGTGCTCAGGTGTCGATACGCAGGTTGTGCATGTCCGGGCACGCGGCGAGGATGTCGAGAGGACGGTTAAGCATTTCGCGCGCCGTTCGTTTGTAAAGTGCCGAGCCAACGATCTGTTCGATGGGGTGGTCGATGATGTTGCCGAATGAGATCTCCGGGAACTGCTTGGTCATGACGACTCGTCCGTCGATGTCGATATCCAGCTTCACACCCATCTTGTAGTAGGGGTTTTCTGGGCGGTAGCGGCCCTGGTAGTAATCCTCTAGTCGCTGCGGCGCAAGGTTCGGACTGACCAACACCGGAATCGGGCTGGGGTGGGCCTGGATCCGCGCCAGTGTGTTTTTCACCATCCCTACATAGTTGTCATCGAACTGGCCGAGGTCGTAACCCTCGGCAGAATGCGCCTGTATGCCGTGATCGGTGCAGAAGCGGCTGAACTGCGCCCGGGCTTCAGGGTTGGCTATCCACAGGTGGTTGAACACCATCCAGTCGACACCTAGGGCTGCACACTCATCGATGATGGTTTCGCTATGCAGCATGTTGCTGGCAAGCAGTGTCGACTCCACGCCTACGATCCATTTCAGCCCATCAAGCTTGGCGGCGGCCAGGCGGCTGATCGCCTCGGTGGTCACTGCGTAGTAGCCGTCACCCCGGATGCCATCGTGCACGGCCTTGGGGCCGTCGATCGAAATCAGGAAGGCCAGGCGGTCGTGATAGCGGCTCAGGGTGTCGAAATGCTTGTCCAGCAGCGTGCCATTGGTGCAGATCACCATGTGGCAGCCCGCTTCTGCCAGCGCCTGCACGAACTGGGAAAACTGTGGGTGGAGCATGGGTTCACCGCCTGTCAGCACGACTTCGCAGGGGTGCTTGCGAACGAAGTCGAACAGGTGTTGGCAGTCTTCGAAATCTAGGCGGGTTTTCTTGAGGTTGCGGTGAAAGCCCGTGGCGCCTTCGTGGTCGAGCCCGTCCTCGCGCCACTGGAAGCACATGCTGCAACGCAGGTTGCAGGCGCTGAGCAGTTTCAGTGAGATTTTCGAGATGCCTTGGCTATGCACCTCGCCATTGCTGGCGAATGCCTGGATCGCTGTCTTGAGTTGGTCGGCGCGCTGTCGGTAGTGCGCCATGTAGTCGGCGTTGCGCTTCAGAAAGCGCTGCCGCGCGGTATCGCTTGGTACGGGACGGGTTACGTCAGTTGTCCACATTCAAAGTTTGCTCCAGAGTCAGCAGGTTTGCGGTGATAGTTCGGGTTGCGTCGGCGTCAATCAGTGAGAGCGCGCTGTCGCTCAGCTGTGAGCGTTTGTTGCTCAGGCTGCTCAGTGCTTCAGCCAGTTTCTGCGGTGTGGTTGCATCCAGTGCTGCCCCGTGGGCCAGAAAATGGGCGGCATTACGTCGTTCGTGTTCGGTAATCGGTTTGGCCAGCAACAGCGGGCAGCCGTGTTGCGCGGCTTCGCTCAAGGTCAGCCCGCCAGGCTTGGAAAGCACCGCCCAGCTACGGGTGTAGAGAGGGCCGAGGGTTGGCTGTGAGGGCAGCAGCAGCAGGCGGCCAGCCTTTATTGAGCTGGCATGGCGCTGCCCGAGATGTTCGAGCAGGGCAGGGTTGTCGCCGCACAGTGCGGTGACTCGCTTCACGGCGGGATGCGCCAGCGCTTGCTCTAGGCAGTCGTAGGCGCCTCCGAGACCCCAGCCCCCGCCAGTGACCAGCAGGTGGCCGGCCTCGGGGGGCGGGCGGTGTTGGTGCTCGTCCAATGGAATACCCAGTGGCAGCAGCGTGATGTTGCGTGCCCGCAGCCAGTCGAGGGTGGCGTTGTTTGTCAGGCGTGGCGTGACCAGCGCGTCCAGTGGCAGTCGCCAGCCAGCAGAGGTGCAATAGTCGCCTAGCACTCCCATGACTTTGAATTGCAGCCCCAGGCGCCGACGCAGATCGATCAGGAAAAACGCGGCCAGGTAGCTGGTGGCCATTGCCACGCGCACTTGGCCCAGGCTTTGGTGTGCTGTCGGGGTTGGCCTGTGCAGCAGGCCGAGTGCGCGATACAGCCAAGCGAATCGCCAGGGTTGAAGGTGCCAGCGGCTTAAATTGTCGCGCTGCTGCTGGCACTCGTTGCGGTATTGGTCCAGCAGCAGGGTATGCAGCCACGTCGGTATCAGTTGACGTAAAGAAATGACGCAGCTGGCATGGCCCGCCTTCGTCAGGTTTGCCTCCAGGCGCCGAGCCATTACCTGTGGGCCGGCCCCGGCTTCGACGTAGACCAGTGCAATGCGGGCACTCATGGTGCGCAATGCCTGGCATCGAGGCTGGTGCGAAGCGCCTTCAGGTCGATGCGCTGGATGCACATATCGCTTCCGGGGCCGTAGAAGTCCTTCAGTGTGCCGCTTTCGACCGCGCCGAGCTTTGCCCAGATGGCGTGCATGTTGCTCTTGCCTGGTGCGGCGTAGGTTTCTACATAGCCTTGGTGGGCCTGGGTGTGCTGAAGGATATGTCGGAGGGTATCGAACTGCATGCGCATCTTCATTGCGCCAGGCAGCCTGCGGCTGGCAATGAAGAAACCGCCCCAGATTACATGGGGCGGGTCGCAGCGGCGTTGGTGGTAGCCGCACAGGCCGACCCGTTCACCATTGATGTGGTACTGGAAGTAGCGCCGGCCGTCGTCGATACCGGCCTCGCGGCAACTCACATGGTACTGGCTGGTTGCCAGGGCTTCGTGTGCCAATGCGGCTGGGGCGTTGGTTGCGAGGAAAGGCTCGAGCTGTTCCAGGGTCAGTTCGCTGCGCTGCAGTGGGGCGGTGTTCGACCGCATTATCAATTGAGCAAAATCAAGGCGCATGTGGCGCTCCGTGACATGAGTTTTAACCAGTTGGCACGCTAAATGTGCGCCTGCTGACCATGCTAAAGAGGGCGCTCGCATCGTGGTGTAGGATTGGTGAGGCTTTGCGTGTGGCTGATTACTATTTCTGGCTTAGGAAAAATCTTTTGCCGGCGGCCGATCCAGGCGTCTTCTGGATGCCGGATTTTTTCCAAAGGGTGGGGGAGCAACGTTACACTGCGCGATTGCGACAGTGTTTGTCGCATTGCCGAAAGCCTGGGTAAAACAGGGTTTTGCGCTGTAACAAGTTGTCGCTTGGCCGCAAGGACAGGCGCTGATCAGTCCTTACAATCCCCCCATCGCTCGCCACTTCCAGGCCAGCGTTCCTCTTCAGGAGACTCAGATGTCCGTTGAGCAAGCCCCGGTGCAACGTGCCGATTTCGACCAGGTGATGGTCCCCAACTATTCCCCGGCGGCCTTCATTCCTGTCCGAGGCGAGGGTTCCCGAGTCTGGGACCAGTCGGGCCGCGAGCTGATCGACTTCGCCGGTGGCATCGCCGTCAACGCCCTGGGTCACTGCCATCCGGCACTGGTCAAGGCGCTGACCGAGCAGGCCAACACCCTCTGGCACGTGTCCAACGTCTTCACCAACGAGCCGGCCCTGCGCCTGGCGCACAAGCTGGTAGACGCGACCTTTGCCGACCGTGCCTTCTTCTGTAACTCCGGCGCCGAGGCCAACGAGGCCGCCTTCAAGCTGGCCCGTCGCGTGGCCCATGACCGCTTCGGCCCTGAAAAGCACGAAATCATCGCCACCGTGAACAGCTTCCACGGGCGTACCCTGTTCACCGTCAGCGTCGGTGGCCAGCCGAAGTACTCCGATGGCTTCGGGCCGAAGATCACCGGCATCAGCCATGTGCCGTACAACGACCTGGAAGCACTGAAAGCACAGATTTCCGACAAGACCTGCGCGGTGGTAATCGAACCGATCCAGGGCGAAAGTGGTGTGGTGCCGGCCGACAAGGCGTACCTGGAAGGCGCACGCAAGCTGTGCGATAAGCACAATGCCCTGCTGATCTTCGACGAAGTGCAGACCGGCGTTGGCCGTACCGGTTCGCTATACGCTTACCAGCACTACGGTGTAACCCCGGATATCCTGACCAGCGCCAAGAGCCTGGGTGGCGGCTTCCCGATTGGCGCCATGCTGACCACCACCGAGCTGGCCAAACACCTGGCCGTCGGCACCCACGGCACCACCTATGGCGGTAACCCGCTGGGTTGCGCCGTCGCCTGCGCCGTGCTGGACGTGATCAACACCCCTGAAACCTTGGCCGGCATCAAGGCCAAGCACACGCGTTTCAAAACCCGCCTGGAGCAGATCGGCCAGCAGTACGGCCTGTTCTCCCAGGTGCGTGGTGTCGGCCTGCTGATCGGTTGCGTGCTGACCGACGCCTGGCAGGGCAAGGCCAAGGACGTGCTCAACGCCGCCGAGAAAGAAGGTGTGATGGTGCTGCAGGCCGGCCCGGACGTGGTGCGTTTCGCGCCTAGTCTGGTGGTCGAAGACGCCGACATCGATGAAGGCCTGAACCGCTTCGAGCGCGCCGTGGCCAAACTGACCCAAGGCTGATTCGCCAGCGGTCCCTTCGCCGGCCCTTAGCGGGCCGGCGATAGCTGAATTCCAGTGCGGGCGCGTGCTTGCCGTTTCAATCACGCGCCCGCCGTTTTTTCGCGCCGTCACGAACGGCCCGCTTTACCAAAGGAGTGACACCATGCTGGTGATGCGCCCCGCGCAAATGGCTGACCTGAACGAAGTGCAGCGCATGGCTGCCGACAGCCCCATTGGTGTCACCTCGCTGCCGGACGATACTGCCCGTCTTGGCGACAAGATCGCCGCGTCGGAAACCTCCTTCGCCGCCGAGGTCAGCTTCAATGGCGAAGAAAGCTACTTCTTCGTGCTCGAAGACAGCGACACCGGCAAGCTTGCCGGCTGCTCGGCCATCGTCGCCTCGGCCGGTTACTCCGAGCCGTTCTACAGTTTCCGTAACGAGACCTTCGTGCACGCCTCGCGCGAGCTGAAGATCCACAACAAGATCCACGTTCTCTCGCTGTGCCACGACCTGACTGGCAACAGCTTGCTGACCAGCTTCTACGTGCTGCCCGAATTGGTCGGCAGCGGCTGGGCCGAGCTCAACTCGCGTGGCCGCCTGCTGTTCATGGCCTCGCACCCGGAGCGTTTTGCCGATTCGGTGGTGACCGAGATCGTGGGCTACAGCGACGATCAGGGCGAGTCGCCCTTCTGGGATGCCATAGGCCGCAACTTCTTCGACCTCAACTACGCCCATGCCGAGCGCCTGTGCGGGCTGAAGAGTCGTACCTTCCTGGCCGAACTGATGCCGCACTACCCGATCTACGTGCCGCTGCTGCCCGACGAAGCCCAGGAGGCCATGGGCCAGGTGCATCCGCGCGCGCAGATCACCTTCGACATCCTGATGCGGGAAGGCTTTGAGACCGAGCACTACATCGACATCTTCGACGGCGGGCCGACCTTGCACGCACGGGCTTCGGGCATTCGCTCGATTGCCCAGAGCCGTGTAGTACCGGTCAAGCTGGAGGAGGCCCCGGCCAAGGGGGGGCGCCCGTACCTGGTATGCAACGGCCAGTTGCAGGACTACCGCGCGGTGTTGCTGGAACTCGACTGGGTGCCCGGCAAACCGGTCAGCCTGGGGCGCGACGCGGCCGAGGCCCTGGGTGTCGGTGAGGGTGCAAGCGTGCGGCTGGTTGCCGTGTAAGGCGTGAGCCTGCGCAGGCAGCTCGAAACAGCAAGCTCGAAACGAAGCGTTTCGCGGTGGCAGAGGTCGCCGCTCAAGGAGATAGCATGATCGTTCGTCCCGTACGCAGCAGCGATTTACCCGCGCTGATCGAATTGGCTCGCAGCACTGGTACCACCGGGCTGACCACGCTGCCAGCCAACGAAGAGCGCCTTGGGCATCGCGTGGGCTGGGCCGAGAAGAGCTTCCGTGGCGAAGCCGAGCGGGGCGATACCGACTACCTGTTCGTGCTGGAAAACGACGAGGGCCTGGTGGTGGGCATCAGTGCCATCGCCGGGGCCGTCGGCCTGCGTGAGCCTTGGTACAACTACCGGGTCGGGCTCACCGTCAGCGCCTCGCAGGAGCTGAACATCTACCGCGAGATCCCCACCCTGTTCCTGGCCAACGACCTGACCGGCAATTCCGAGCTGTGCTCGTTGTTTTTGCGCAGTGACTACCGTTCTGGCCTCAATGGCCGCTTGCTGTCGCGGGCGCGGATGTTGTTCATCGCCGAGTTCCCGGAGCTGTTCGGCAAGAAGATCATTGCCGAGATGCGCGGCATGTCCGACGAGCAGGGCCGCTCGCCGTTCTGGGAAAGCCTGGGCCGGCACTTCTTCAAGATGGAGTTCAGCCAGGCCGACTACCTGACCGGGGTGGGCAACAAGTCGTTCATCGCCGAGCTGATGCCCAAGTTCCCGCTGTACACCTGCTTCCTCTCCGAAGCCGCGCGCAACGTGATCGGGCGTGTACACACCGACACCGAGCCTGCGCTGGCCATGCTCAAGCAGGAAGGTTTCAACTACCAGGGCTATGTCGACATCTTCGACGCAGGCCCCGCCATCGAGTGCGAGACCGCGAAGATTCGCGCCGTGCGCGAAAGCCAGACCCTGGTGCTGGCGGTCGGTACCCCGGGCGATGACGCCACCCCTTACATCATCCACAACCGCAAACGCGACGACTGCCGCATCACGGCCGCGCCTGCACGCCTGGCGGCTGGCACCCTAGTGGTCGACCCGCTGACCGCCAAGCGCCTGCGCATGGGGGCTGGCGACAACGTGCGTGCCGTGCCGCTGTCGGCGAGCCGGGAGGCCCAGTAAATGACTACGCATTACATCGCCGGCCATTGGCAGGCCGGCCAGGGAGCACCCCTGCAATCGCTCAACCCCGTGACCCAGGCGGTTGTCTGGGACGGGCAGGGCGCCGACGCCAGCCAGGTTGACGCTGCCGTGAAGGCTGCGCGCCAGACCTTTCCGGCCTGGGCACAGTTGAGCCTGGAGGCACGTATCGATGTGCTGGAAAAGTTTGCCGAACAGCTGAAGCAGCATGCCGAAGCGCTGGCGCACTGCATCGGCGAAGAAACCGGCAAGCCGCTGTGGGAATCGGCGACCGAAGTCACCAGCATGATCAACAAGGTGGCGATTTCGGTACAGAGCTACCGTGAGCGCACCGGTGAAAAAAGCGGCCCACTGGCCGATGCCACGGCCGTGCTGCGGCACAAGCCCCACGGTGTGGTGGCGGTGTTCGGGCCCTACAACTTCCCCGGCCACTTACCCAATGGGCACATCGTGCCGGCACTGCTGGCGGGCAACTGCGTTGTCTTCAAACCCAGCGAACTGACGCCCAAGGTGGCCGAACTGACGGTCAACTGCTGGATCGCCGCTGGCCTGCCTGCCGGAGTGCTCAACCTGGTCCAGGGCGCGCGCGAAACCGGCGTGGCGCTGGCGGCCAACCCGGGTATCGACGGGTTGTTCTTCACCGGCTCCAGCCGCACTGGCAACCTGTTGCACCAGCAGTTCGTCGGGCGCCCGGACAAGATCCTCGCGCTGGAAATGGGCGGCAACAACCCGTTGCTGGTGGACGAGGTCAAGGACCTGGACGCCGCGGTGTACACCATCATCCAGTCGGCCTTCATTTCTGCTGGCCAGCGCTGCACCTGTGCACGACGCCTGCTGGTGCCGCAAGGGGCGTGGGGCGATTCGTTGATCACGCGGCTGGTCGAGGTGTGCAAAAGCATCACCGTTGGCGCTTTCGACCAGCAGCCAGCGCCGTTCATGGGTTCGGTGATTTCGCTGCAGGCAGCGCAGGCGCTGATCGCAGCCCAGGCCGAGCTGGTGGGCAAGGGCGCCGTGAAGTTGCTGGAAATGACCCAACCCGAGGCCGATGCCGCGTTGCTGACGCCAGGCATTCTCGATGTCAGCGCCGTTGCCGACCGCCCGGACGAAGAGTTCTTCGGCCCGTTGCTGCAGGTGATTCGCTACGCCGATTTCGAGGCCGCCATCGATGAGGCCAACAACACCCAGTACGGCCTGGCCGCCGGTCTGCTGTCCGACTCCCGCGCCCGTTACCAGTACTTCTGGCTGCGCAGCCGGGCGGGCATCGTCAACTGGAACAAACAGTTGACCGGCGCCGCCAGCAGCGCGCCGTTCGGGGGTGTCGGCAACAGCGGCAACCACCGCGCCAGCGCCTATTACGCGGCCGACTACTGCGCTTACCCCGTGGCTTCGCTGGAGACCGCCAGCCTCGCCTTGCCGGCAACCTTGACGCCGGGCGTCACCCTATAACAAACGGTCTCGGAGCCTAGCCGATGAAATCCTATGAAGTGAATTTTGATGGCCTGGTGGGGCCTACCCACAACTATGGCGGCTTGTCTTACGGCAATGTGGCTTCGCAAAGCAACAGCCAGCAGGCGTCCAACCCGCGTGAAGCGGCGCGCCAGGGCCTGGCAAAGATGAAGGCCTTGGCCGACATGGGCTTCAAGCAGGGCGTGCTGGCCCCGCAGGAGCGCCCGGACGTGGCTGCGCTGCGCCGCCTGGGCTTCACTGGCAGCGATGCCGAAGTGATCCAGCGCGCCGCCAAGCAGGCCATGCCGTTGCTGGTGGCCAGCTGCTCGGCCTCGAGCATGTGGGTGGCCAACGCTGCCACGGTCAGCCCCAGTGCCGACACCGCCGATGGCCGCGTGCATTTCACTGCTGCCAACCTCAACTGCAAATACCACCGCAGCATCGAGCACCCGACCACCAGTCGTGTGCTGGGGGCGATGTTCGCCGATGACAAACACTTCGCCCACCACGAGGCATTGCCGGCGGTGGCGCAGTTCGGTGACGAGGGCGCGGCCAACCACACCCGCTTCTGTCGCAGCTACGGCGAGGCGGGCGTCGAATTCTTCGTCTACGGCCGCAGCGCCTTCGACAGCCGCTACCCTGCGCCGCAGAAGTACCCGGCACGGCAAACCCTGGAGGCTTCCCAGGCCGTGGTGCGGCTGCACGGCCTGCGCGACGACGGCGTGGTCTACGCTCAACAGAACCCGGCAGTGATCGACCAGGGCGTGTTCCACAATGACGTGATTTCGGTGGGCAACGGCGAGGTGCTGTTCTACCACGAGGACGCCTTCCTCGAGACCGAAGCGGTGCTTGGCCAGCTGCAAGCTAAACTGGCCCACAAGGGCGGCAACTTCCAGGCCATCCGAGTGCCGCGTGCGGCGGTGGCAGTAGACGACGCCGTGCGTTCGTACCTGTTCAACAGCCAGCTGCTCAGCCGTGACGACGGCTCCATGCTGCTGGTAGTGCCGGAGGAGTGCCGCAGTAACGAGCGCGTCTGGGCCTACCTGGAACAACTGACCCAGCAGGGCGGCCCGGTCAAAGAGGTCAAAGTGTTCGACCTCAAGCAGAGCATGCAGAACGGCGGAGGCCCTGCTTGCCTGCGTCTGCGCGTGGCATTGAAGGAATCGGAACTGGCGGCGGTGAATCCAGGCGTTATCATGACCGCGCCGCTGTACGACACCCTGCTGCAATGGGTCGACAAGCATTACCGCGATCGCCTTGGCGAAGCGGAGCTGGCCGATCCGCAACTGCTGGTCGAATGCCGTACGGCACTGGATGAGTTGACCCAGATTCTGAAATTGGGTTCGGTCTATCCGTTCCAACGCCAACCTTGAAGAGAGACTAAGTAATGACCGATGCCCTGCGCCTGATCCTCGAAGACGAAGACGGCACCCAGCTGGAAACCTCCTGCACCCGTTTTGCTGTGGTCTGGCAAGGCAAGGAAGTGTGGATTCAGCAGGACGGCCGCGGCCAGTTGCTGATTGGCGTGGATGTCGATGAAAACGACACCGAGTATGCCAACCTGCTGCTGCGCCCGATGGCCACCAACCTGGTCAGCCTGCAGCTGGAAATGGAGCTGGCTGAAGCCGCTGATGGCGACGATCACGTCCATGGCCCTGATTGCGGTCACCACCACTAAGGAAGTGCCTATGCTCGCCCTCGGCAAATTGCTTGAGCTGACCTTGACCGATCACGAACCGGCCGAGAAGACCCAAGTTACACCCAAGGGCGTGCGTTTGCGCTGGCTGGGGGAGGGCGCCCTTGAGGTGCGCCCGCCCGAGCATGAGGACAGTGGGCTCGACCTGCTACTGTCGGCCGGTATCCATGGTAACGAAACGGCGCCGATCGAGTTGCTCGAGCGCCTGTTGCATGGCGTGGCCAATGGCAAGATCAAGCCGCGTTCGCGGGTGTTGTTCCTGTTCGGCAACCCGGCGGCCATCCGCAAGGGCGAGCGCTTCGTCGAGCAGGACATCAACCGCCTGTTCAATGGTCGCCACGAGCTGTCCAGTGGTTTCGAGGCGCTGCGCGCCGCCGAGCTTGAACAGTTTGCCCGGGTGTTCTTCAGCAAGCCGGGCCGCCCCCGCCTGCATTACGACCTGCATACCGCCATCCGTGGCTCGAAGATCGAGCAGTTTGCCCTGTACCCCTACAAGGAAGGGCGCAAGCATTCCCGCCGTGAGCTGGCGCGCCTGGCCGCAGCGGGTATGGAGGCCGTGTTGTTGCAGAGCAAGTCGTCCATTACCTTCAGCGCCTTCACCTACGAGCAGCTCGCCGCCGAGGCGTTCACCCTGGAGCTTGGCAAGGCGAGGCCGTTCGGGGAGAACGAGCAGGTCAACCTCGACAAGCTGGAAGAGCGCCTGATCCAGATCATCGAAGGCACCGAGCCTGAGACTGAAGATTCGCTGGAGGGCTTGAAACTGTTCCGCGTCGCCCGCGAGATCATCAAGCACAGCGAGGGCTTCCGCCTGCACTTGCCGGCGGATATCGAAAACTTCTCCGAGTTGAGCATGGGTTACCTCCTGGCCGAAGACCTGGCCGAAACGCGCTGGGTGGTCGAGGAGGAGGGCGCGCGGATCATCTTCCCTAACCCCAAAGTAAAAAACGGCCTGCGCGCGGGAATTCTGGTGGTACCGGATTCGGGCCAGTGCCTAGGCTGAATACCGCCCTTGTAGGAGCAGCACAAGGCTGCTCCTACCGGAAATGCAGGTTTATTGGATCCTGTTTCACCCTGAAAACCTTTTAATTCACCGTCTATTCCATTTTCCCTTCCCTTCGGCCGTAATGGGCTTGCCAGTGGCGAAAGGCTGCAATTAGCATCCGATCATGTCATTTTCGTTTGCAACCGCCTGAAAACCGTCTATTCGACGTTTTCCATCGCATAAACACACTGCACCGAGTTTGCAGGACCGATATAATGCGGCCCTTTGCCGTCGTTTCGTCGACGCGTTTGCCCACCAGGGCCGCCGTTTCCGTGGAAGAACCTATGAAAAGCGCAGAAATCCGTGAAGCCTTCCTTCGCTTCTTCGAAGAGCAGGGACACACCCGAGTTGCCTCCAGCTCCCTGATCCCGGGCAATGACCCGACCCTGCTGTTTACCAACGCCGGCATGAACCAGTTCAAGGACTGCTTCCTCGGCCAGGAAAAGCGCGCCTACACCCGCGCCGTCAGCAGCCAGAAATGCGTACGCGCCGGTGGCAAGCACAACGACCTGGAAAACGTCGGCTACACCGCGCGTCACCATACGTTCTTCGAGATGCTGGGCAACTTCAGCTTCGGCGACTATTTCAAGCGCGACGCGATCACCTACGCCTGGACCTTCCTGACCTCGGACAAGTGGCTGAACCTGCCGAAGGAAAAGCTCTGGGTCACCGTCTACGCCACCGATGACGAAGCGTACGACATCTGGACCAAGGAAATCGGCGTGCCGGCCGAGCGCATGGTGCGCATCGGTGACAACAAAGGCGCCCCGTACGCGTCCGACAACTTCTGGACCATGGGCGATACCGGCCCGTGCGGCCCTTGCACCGAGATCTTCTACGACCACGGCGCCGACATCTGGGGCGGCCCACCCGGCTCGCCGGAAGAGGACGGCGACCGCTACATCGAGATCTGGAACAACGTCTTCATGCAGTTCAACCGCACCGCCGATGGCGTCCTGCACCCGCTGCCTGCCCCCTCGGTAGACACCGGCATGGGCCTGGAGCGTGTCAGTGCGGTACTGCAGCATGTTCACTCGAACTACGAGATCGACCTGTTCCAGAACCTGCTCAGCGCCGCGGCCAAGGCCATCGGTTGCAGCAATGACAGCCAGGCGTCGCTGAAAGTGGTCGCCGACCATATCCGTTCGTGCGGCTTCCTGATTGCCGACGGCGTGCTGCCGTCCAACGAAGGCCGTGGCTACGTGCTGCGCCGCATCATTCGCCGCGCTTGCCGCCACGGCAACAAGCTGGGCGCCAAGGGCAGCTTCTTCTACCAGATCGTTGCTGCACTGGTGGCCGAGATGGGCGAAGCCTTCCCAGAGCTGAAGAGCCAGCAGGCGCATATCGAGCGCGTGCTCAAGGCTGAAGAAGAGCAATTCGCCAAGACCCTGGAGCAAGGCCTGCGCATCCTCGAGCAGGACCTGGCGCAACTGCAGGGTGACGTGGTGCCGGGTGACGTGGTGTTCAAGCTGTACGACACCTACGGCTTCCCCATGGACCTGACCGCCGACATCGCCCGCGAGCGCGAGCTGACCATCGACGAAGCCGGTTTCGAGCGTGAAATGGACGCTCAGCGTGAGCGTGCGCGCTCTGCCAGCGCCTTCGGCATGGACTACAACAGCCTGGTCAAGGTCGACACCGCCACGGACTTCCTGGGCTACACCACCACCGAAGGCCAGGCCAAGGTCATTGCCCTGTACAAGGACGGCCAGGCCGTCGAGCAGTTGGGCGAAGGCGAGCAGGGCGTGGTGATCCTCGACCGCACGCCGTTCTACGCCGAGTCCGGCGGCCAGGTGGGTGACAGCGGCTTCCTGCAGGCCGGCGCCGTGCGCTTTGACGTGCGCGATACCACCAAGACCGGCGGTGCCTTCCTGCACCACGGTGTGGTTGCCAGCGGTGCATTGAGCGTGGGTGCCGAGGTCGAGGCCAAGGTCGACGCCGACGTGCAGCACGCCACCTCGCTGAACCACTCCGCCACTCACCTGCTGCACGAAGCGCTGCGCCAGGTGCTGGGCGATCACGTACAGCAGAAGGGCTCGCTGGTCGACAGCCAGCGTCTGCGTTTCGACTTCAGCCACTTCGAGGCGGTCAAGCCAGAGCAGATCAAGGCGCTGGAAGACATCGTCAATCGTGAAGTGCGCCGCAACACCGAGGTGCTGACCGAGGTGACCGACATCGAGACCGCCAAGCGCAAAGGCGCCATGGCCTTGTTCGGCGAGAAGTACGGCGATACCGTGCGCGTGCTGAGCATGGGTGGCGACTTCTCGGTGGAGCTGTGCGGGGGTATCCATGCCAAGCGCACCGGCGATATCAGCCTGTTCAAGATCATCAGCGAAGGCGGCGTGGCCTCTGGGGTACGTCGTATCGAAGCGGTTACCGGCGCGGCTGCGCTGGCCTACCTGAATGCTGCCGAAGAGCAGGTGAAGGAAGCCGCGCAACTGGTCAAGGGTAACCGTGACAACCTGATCGACAAGCTGTCGGCGGTGCTCGAGCGCAACCGTCAGCTGGAGAAGCAGCTGGAACAGCTGCAGGCCAAGGCCGCCAGCGCCGCCGGGGATGATCTCTCCAACGCGGCCGTTGAGGTCAAGGGTGCCAAGGTGCTTGCCGCTCGCCTGGATGGGCAAGATGGCAAGGCCTTGCTGGCCCTGGTCGATCAGCTGAAGAACAAGCTCGGCCACGCAGTGATCCTGCTGGGCAGTGAGCATGAGGGCAAGGTCGTGCTGGTGGCCGGCGTGACCAAGGACCTCTCCAGCCAACTCAAGGCTGGCGATCTGATGAAACAAGCCGCTGCGGCAGTGGGTGGCAAGGGCGGTGGCCGTCCGGACATGGCCCAGGGTGGCGGCGTCGACGTCGCTGCGCTGGACCAGGCCCTGGCGCTGGCCGTGCCGTTCGCAGAGCAGGGACTTTGAGATGAGGGGGCCGGCGGTCTAGTCGCCGGCTCCTTCATGTTGGATTGTTTTTTGGGGCCCTGTATGGGCTGAGGCACCATTGAAATGGCGTTGATCGTACAGAAATTTGGCGGCACCTCTGTCGGTTCCATCGAGCGGATCGAGCAGGTAGCCGAAAAGGTCAAGAAACACCGTGAAGCGGGCGACGACCTGGTGGTTGTGCTGTCGGCCATGAGCGGTGAAACCAATCGCCTGATCGACTTGGCCAAGCAGATCACCGATCAGCCGGTTCCGCGTGAACTGGACGTGATCGTGTCGACCGGTGAGCAGGTCACCATCGCCCTGCTGACCATGGCCTTGATCAAGCGTGGTGTGCCAGCGGTGTCCTACACCGGCAACCAGGTGCGCATCCTCACCGACAGCTCGCACAACAAGGCGCGCATCCTGCAGATCGACGACCAGAAGATTCGTGCCGACCTCAAGGAAGGCCGCGTGGTCGTGGTAGCAGGCTTCCAGGGCGTCGACGAGCACGGCAGCATCACCACCCTGGGCCGTGGCGGCTCCGACACCACCGGCGTGGCCCTGGCGGCGGCGCTGAAGGCTGACGAGTGCCAGATCTACACCGACGTCGATGGCGTCTACACCACCGACCCGCGCGTTGTGCCACAGGCCCGTCGCCTGGAGAAGATCACCTTCGAAGAGATGCTGGAAATGGCCAGCCTCGGTTCCAAGGTGCTGCAGATCCGTTCGGTGGAGTTCGCCGGCAAGTACAACGTTCCGCTGCGCGTGCTGCACAGCTTCAAGGAGGGTCCGGGTACCCTCATTACCATTGATGAAGAGGAATCCATGGAACAGCCGATCATTTCCGGTATCGCCTTCAACCGTGATGAAGCCAAGCTGACCATTCGCGGCGTGCCGGACACTCCGGGCGTGGCCTTCAAGATCCTCGGCCCGATCAGCGCCTCGAACATCGAGGTCGACATGATCGTGCAGAACGTGGCGCACGATAACACCACCGACTTCACCTTCACCGTACACCGCAACGAGTACGAGAAGGCGCAGAACGTGCTGGAGAACACCGCCCGTGAAATCGGTGCCCGCGAAGTGATCGGCGACACCAAGATCGCCAAGGTCTCGATCGTTGGCGTTGGCATGCGCTCCCACGCAGGCGTTGCCAGCCGCATGTTCGAAGCCCTGGCCAAGGAGAGCATCAACATCCAGATGATCTCCACCTCCGAGATCAAGGTTTCGGTCGTGATCGAAGAGAAGTACCTGGAGCTGGCCGTACGCGCGCTGCACACCGCGTTCGAGCTGGACGCTCCTGCCCGACAGGGCGAGTAAGGCGCTGCCTGGAAGGGCGCGGCTTGCCGCGCCCTTCGCGTTTCTGCTCGCCACGCACGCTGCTGCGGGGTGGGCAACCAGGGCTGGGTCGTCGTCCGCGACCAGGCCCCCGATACCAAAGACTGTTATCCCTGAATGTTTTGCGTAAGGAGAAAGCTATGTTGATTCTGACTCGCCGGTGCGCCGAGAGCCTGATCATTGGAGACGGCGAGATCACCGTGACGGTGCTTGGCGTCAAAGGCAACCAGGTGCGTATTGGCGTCAGCGCCCCGAAAGAAGTGGCTGTGCACCGCGAGGAAATCTACCTGCGGATCAAGAAAGAGAAGGACGAGGAGCCAAGCCTTTAATTCTTTTGAAGTTTTTTTCAAAAAAAGGGTTGCAAAGGTGAAAGAGGTTCTTTAATATTCGCCTCGTGTTGCGGTGAGGTGGCCGAGTGGCCGAAGGCGCTCCCCTGCTAAGGGAGTATACCTCATAAGGGTATCGGGGGTTCGAATCCCCCCTTCACCGCCATTATTCGCTTAGGCCGCTGTAAACAGTAAGAACGCTAAGTAGTTGAAATTAAACGAAAAAAGTTCTTGCAAAAATGTTTCAGCGACCTATAATGCGCGGCAAGACACGGACTCATAGCTCAGCTGGATAGAGTACTCGGCTACGAACCGAGCGGTCGCAGGTTCGAATCCTGCTGAGTCCGCCACTTTTGAAGTGGCTTTGCTTACAAGGCTACTTCAAACAACCAGTGGTAATCTGGTCTAAAACTACCAACCACGGACTCATAGCTCAGCTGGATAGAGTACTCGGCTACGAACCGAGCGGTCGCAGGTTCGAATCCTGCTGAGTCCGCCACTTTTGAAGTGGCTCTGCTTGCAAAGACGCTTCAACAAGCCAGTGGTAATCTGGCCTAAAAATACCGACCACGGACTCATAGCTCAGCTGGATAGAGTACTCGGCTACGAACCGAGCGGTCGCAGGTTCGAATCCTGCTGAGTCCGCCATACAATCAAAAAGCCCGCTCAAATGAGCGGGCTTTTTGTTTTCTCCCGTTCACTGTTTCTCAGTGATGCCCGCTAGACTGCACATAAACCGGCCCGATAATCTTTTGCGCGGCATTTGTGTTTTTTCTTTTGCTCCCGCCGTCGCACACATAGCTTCGAGCGTTGTCCTAGCTTTATCTCGCAAACGATTGTTCTGGCCAAAAATTTAAGCGATCTGACAGCTTAGGCAGTGTATGATTGCGCCCGTCAGCCCCGCCGGGGCTTGTGGAATACCACCATGGACTTACCCAGTAGTTACTCCTTAACAAGATTCATACAGATAGATCTGACCGATTGATTCCCCCGGCGTGCTCCGCTGCTGGGAGTGGAGTTCGCCTATGACTGAAGTAGAAGTAAAGAAAGCGCAAGAGAGCCTGCAGGATCGCCTGGCTCAGGTGGTCGAACTGCTGCAGCGCCAGCGCGTGGTCGAAGACCTCACCCACCGCCAGGAGGGTGCTCATCACGACCTGGTCGAAAACCTCGTCCACCGCCAGAACCTCGTTGAGCTGCAGCGCAAGCTCGATGACCTGCACCCCGCCGACGTCGCCTACATCCTCGAAGCATTGCCCCTGGAAGACCGCCTGACGGTCTGGCAGCTGGTGCGCTCGGACCGCGACGGCGACATCCTGCTTGAAGTATCCGATTCGGTTCGCCAATCGCTGATCGCCGACATGGACGATCACGAACTGCTCGCCGCTGCCAAGGAAATGGACGCCGACGAACTGGCCGACCTGGCGCCCGAGCTACCGCGCGACGTCGTTCACGAGTTGATGGAAACCCTCGATGCCCAGCAACGCGAGCGCGTGCGTTCGGCGCTGAGCTACGACGAGGAGCAGGTCGGTGCGTTGATGGACTTCGAGATGGTCACCATCCGCGAAGACGTCAGCCTCGAAGTCGTATTGCGTTACCTGCGCCGCCTGAAAGAGCTGCCGAACCACACCGACAAACTGTTCGTGGTCGACTATGACGGCATTCTCAAGGGCGTGCTGCCCATCAAGCGCCTGCTGGTCAACGACCCGGACAAGAAGGTGGCAGAGGTCATGGCGACCGACCCTGTGTCCTTCCACCCCGAGGAAGATGCCTACGACGCGGCTCAAGCCTTTGAACGTTACGACCTCGTATCCGCCCCGGTGGTGGACAAGAGCGATCGCCTGATCGGCCGTCTGACCATTGACGAAATGGTCGACCTGATCCGTGAGGAGAGCGAGAGCGAAGTGCTCAACATGGCCGGCCTGCGCGAAGAAGAAGACATCTTCGCCTCGGTCTGGCGTTCGCTGCGCAACCGCTGGGCGTGGCTGGCCATCAACCTGATTACTGCATTCCTGGCTTCACGGGTGATCGGCCTGTTCGAGGGGTCGATCGAGAAGCTGGTGGCGCTGGCCGCCTTGATGCCGATCGTGGCGGGCATCGGTGGTAACTCCGGCAACCAGACCATCACCATGATCGTGCGTGCGATGGCGCTGGACCAGGTGTCGCCAGGCAATACCAGCCGCCTGATGCGCAAGGAGCTAGCAGTTTCGTTGCTCAACGGCTTGATCTGGGGTGGCGTGATCGGTGCGGTGGCGTTCTGGCTGTATGGCAGTTGGTCATTGGGCCTGGTGATGACCGCGGCAATGACCTTGAACCTGCTGTTGGCAGCGTTGATGGGGGTGTTGATCCCGATGACCCTGACACGCCTGGGGCGCGATCCGGCGATGGGCTCCAGCGTGATGATCACGGCGGTGACCGACAGCGGCGGGTTCTTCATCTTCCTGGGCTTGGCGACGCTGTTCCTGCTCTGATTATTGGGGGGCCAGCCTATGGCCGCTCCTACACACGATTGCTAATGATGTGACGAACAATAAAAAAGCCAGCTTACGCTGGCTTTTTTATTGTTCGCTGGCAACCTTCAGGAAGCGTCGGCGGCCATTTCTACATCGTGAGCGATGAGGGCGACCAGGGCGTTCTGCTGGCGGTGGGACAGTTGGCGGAAGCGTTGCAGCAACTCGCGCTCATGCAGGGACAGTTCAGGGCTGTCCAGGCGCATGCTCAGCTCGTCACCCAACGCGCCTTCCTGGATAAGGCTCTGTTCCAGGCGCGCGATGATCTCGGAGTTCATGCTGCGGTGATGGTTGCGCGCTACCTCGGCAATGCGCTCACGCATCCCATCTGGCAGGCGGACGACAAACTTGTCAGCAGTGCGGCTGGAGTAAATAGCCTGTTTCATTGGGCGCATATAAATTGACCGGATTTACTGGTTCAGGGGACGCGGTTCTCAAATTGGCCGCACGGGGTGGAAATACGACCGTGGCGACAACAAAATGTTCAACCCTCGTGGAAAATTGGATGCTCATCTTGCCTCATGGTCGCCGTTTCCTTGGCGTCAATTCTGTGACAAATAGTGAGCCCGGTAAAGGCTTTATGCCAGTACCAATTATCAGAAATGAGCACTGGTTTGAAAAGTTTTACATGCTCCGACTTGTCCCGCCGTCAGTCTTCTGCCGTCAAAAACTGGTAAAACGCAGCAAAAGGCCAAGAAAACTCCTAGAATGCGCGGGTTTCCTTCCATAGAGCATAGTGGCTATGCAACATGACGCAAGCGCACGGCGATCAGCGACAGGCCGCCTGATATTTCTGATAGGACCGTCGGGTTCAGGGAAAGATTCCCTGATCGATGCCGCGCGCGAGCAACTCACTGCTGCCGGGGTAAAAATTGCTCGCCGCATCATCACGCGTTCGGCCGAAGCCAAGGGTGAAGCAGCCCAAGGCGTCACTGCCCAACAGTTCGAAGCGATGCGTGCGCAGGGTGGATTTGCCATGCATTGGCAAGCCAATGGCCTGAGCTACGGGATCCCGCAGCACGTTGATCAATGGCTGGAAGCGGGCAGCGCGGTGCTGGTGAATGGCTCCCGCGCCTATCTGGCTGAAGCGCAGCGGCGCTACCCGGATCTTCTGGCAGTGCTCATCGACGTGAAGCCCCAGGTATTGCGCCAGCGCTTGCTGGCCAGAGGCAGGGAAACCCCGGACGAGATCGAACAGCGGTTGGCGCGTAATGCGGGGCTGCAAGCCTTCAACGACCCTGCGGTGCATGTGCTGGACAATTCCACTACGCTCGACGCAGCGGTGACCGGGTTGTTCAAACTGCTTCATGATGAAGGCGTAATCCGGTACCTGACCCAACCAGCCACGTAACCGCAGAAAAGGATTACGTGAAAAAGGCCTGTTGCAGCATGACAAACGGCAGCATGCTGGTTAACATGCTGGCCGTCCAACTGTGCAGTGTTCACTGCCCGGTTCTAGCGTCTCAGTAGCTCAATTGGATAGAGCATCCCCCTCCTAAGGGGAAGGTTGCAGGTTCAATTCCTGCCTGGGACGCCATTTCCTTCCGAGCGACTCCACACCTTCATCACCCTCCGACGCTTTTGTCGGCAAACGTGCGCACACGTTGCCTACAGCCCCCAGTGCTTCAATGCCCACAGCGCGCCCATGCCCACGCCCAGCGTCAACAGCGTGCTGCGCGTACGCCAGGCCACTAGGCCCGCCAGTATCGCGGCGGGAATCTGCGGGTTCATCCAGTCGAAGTCGGCGTGCCGGTCAGGGAACACCACGGCCGGCAGCACCAATGCGGCCAGCACGCTGGCCGGCACGTAGGCCAACGCGCGGCGAAACAGCGGCGGGATGCGCAGCACGGTGTAGAACTCGATGAACGACAAGCGGACCGCGAAGGTGCCCAGGCCGATCAGCAGGAAGGTAATCCACTGGCTCATTTCGCTCATCATGCGTCCTGCTCGATGTGTTCATCCGCCACGGGCTGTACGGGTTTTTTTTGCTGCAGGCTCTCTAGGGTCAAGCCGGCGATGATCCCACCCAATGCACCCGCCAACAGGCCCAGGTTATATGGCAGGTCGACCGCCAGCACCGCGAGCAGGCCACCGGTCAGCGCTGCGCCGAGCGTCGCCCGGTTACGGATGCTGGGGATTAGCAGCGCCAGGAACGACAAAGGGATGGCAAAGCCCAGCGACCAATCTTCGGGGATGCCAGCGCCCAAGTACATGCCGGCCAGCACCGAAAGGTTCCAGCCAAACCACATGGTAATCGCCGTGCCAGCGTAGTAGTGAAAGGCGAAGCGCCCGAGCTCGCCTGAAGACATCTTCAATGAGCACAAGGCAAAGGACTGGTCGGAAAGCAGGTAGGCCATCGGCCATTTATGGCGCCGTGGCAGGTGGCTCAGGTGCGGGGCGAGGCTGGCGCTGTACATCAGGAAGCGAAGGTTGATCACCAGTGCCGTGACCACCATCGTCACCGGCAGGGCGCCGCTTTGCATCAATTGCATCACCACCATCTGCGCGGAGCCGGAATAGAACAGCAACGTCATGCCGACGGCATCGGCGGGCGACAGGCCCATGCCGATGGCCGTGACCCCGGTGATCAAGCCGAAGGGCACGACCCCGGAGGTCAACGGCAGGACGCTGTGGGCGCCCTGTCTGAACGCTTGGGTCGCGCTGGGGTACGGCATTTGAATTCCTTGACGGTGTACGGGAGGGGGATGCTCGCTCCCAAGGTAATGCGCGTGAAAGTTGCCCGCAATGGCTGCGTGTTCAAGGTGTCGCCCCCTGCCAGAGGAAGGGGGCATTGCTCAGCGATGGATCTGCGCGGTCAGTCTATGTTGTTGGCCGCCGACCAATCGGCGTACCAGGTGCGGAACAAGGCGTACTGCTGTTCGGCATAGCGGCGTTGGGCGTCGCTCAACGCATCGCTTTCGTTGAAGTGCAGGGCGTATTCCTGGTCGCCATTGAGCACCATCAGGTGCTTGTAGTACAGGACCAGGTCGCAGCCTTCGTCGAACGATGACAGCACGGCCAGGGCCGCTTCCAGCTCACCGGCCAGCCGGCGTGCTTTCGCATCGCCTGTGGCTGCGCGTTTGGCCAGCGCAACCAGATGCAGCACTTCGCGCGGCAGGGCATTGCCGATGCCAGTGATGGCGCCGGTGGCATTGCAGTTGACGAAACCGTGCACCACCTGGGTATCGACGCCCACCATCAAGGTCACGTCGTCATCTTTGGAGGTGATGAATTCTGCGGCATAGCGCAGGTCGGCACCGCCGCCGAATTCCTTGAAGCCGATCAGGTTCGGGTGCTCGCGGCGCAGGTCGAAAAACAGGTCGGCGCGGGTCGCGAAACCATAGTACGGGCTGTTGTAGATCACCGCCGGCAGCTGAGGGGCAGCGTCGAGAATGGCCTTGAAGTGGGCCTTTTGGGCTACCGCCGAGGCGCCGCGGGACAGCACGCGGGGGATCACCATCAAGCCCTGGGCGCCGACTTTGGCGGCATGGGCGGCATGGGCCACGGCTTCGCGGGAATTGACCGCACCGGTGCCGACGATGGTCGGGATGCCGGCGGCGACCAGGCGGGCCACGCCTTCCTGGCGCTCGGCCTCGGTCAGCAGCGGCCAGTCGCCCATGGAGCCGCAATACACCACGGCGCTCATGCCAGCGTCGATCAGCTCGCGGCCTTTGCGTACCAGCGCGTCGAAGTCCGGTTTGCGGTCCGGGGTGCAAGGTGTCATCAGTGCGGGGATGGTGCCGGTGAAGATGTTGCTCATGGTCATTACCTCGAGAGTTGTCGTTCTTGTTGGTCGGTCAGCGCTTGGCAGTGCGCGCCACGGATTCTTCGTCCACCGCCCGCAGCGACTTGCCGCGTGTCTCCCTGGCACCGGCGACGGCAATGATCGAGATCACGGCGGAGGCCACCAGGTACCAGGCGATCGGTGTGGAGCTGTTGTATTCCTTGAGCAGGGTCACTGCGATCAGCGGGGCCAGCGAACCGGCGAGGATCGGGGCGACTTGGTAGCACAGCGACAGGGCGGTGTAGCGCACATGGGTGGGGAACAGCTCGGCCATCAGGGCGGAGTAGGGCGCGTAGGTCATCGACTCGATGGCCAGGCCCAGGGTGATGGCGGCCATGATCAGCCAGTTGTTGCCGGTGTCCATCATCGGGAAGCCGATGAACCCCCAGAAGGCGGTGAGCACGGCGCCGATCAGGTACACCGGCTTGCGCCCGATGATGTCCGAGAGGTAGCCCATGAACGGGATCATGAAGAAGTGCAGCAGGTGTGCGCCAAACATCAGCAGCAGGACCTGTGACGTGTCCTTGTGCACCACCAGCTTCAGGTAGGTGATGGAGAAGGTGACGACGATGTAGTACAGAATGTTTTCGGCAAACCGCGCACCAATGCCGATCAGCACCTCGCGCCAGTATTTGGTGACCACCTCGACCACGCCCAGTTGCTGGCTTTCCATCAACTGCTGGCGGGCCTGGGCTTCTTTGAAGATGGGCGCATCGTCGACCCGGGTACGGATCCAGTAGCCAATCAGCACGACCACCGCCGAGAACCAGAACGCAACGCGCCAGCCCCAGTCCAGGAACTGCGCTTCAGTCAGGTTGGTGGAGAGCAGCAAGAGGATGACCGTGGCAATCAGGTTGCCTGCTGGCACGCCGGCTTGCGGCCAGCTGGCCCAGAATCCGCGGCGGTTGTCCGGGCTGTGTTCGGACACCAGCAATACCGCGCCGCCCCATTCACCGCCAAAGGCAAAGCCCTGGATCAACCTCAGTACCACCAGCAGGATGGGGGCGGCGTAGCCGATGCGTTCGAAGGTGGGCAAGCAGCCCATCAGGAAGGTGGTCACCCCGACGACGATCAGGCTGATCTGCAGCAGGTGCTTGCGGCCGACCTTGTCGCCGTAGTGGCCAAACACCAAGCCGCCGATGGGGCGTGCGAGAAAGCCCACGGCGTAAAGCGCGAAAGCCGCGATGATGCCGTCCATTGCACTGCCGGTCTGGCGGAAGAACAGCTGGCCGAACACCAAGGCCGATGCTGTGCCATAGAGGAAGAACTCGTACCACTCGGCAACAGCGCCCGCCATCGCGGCTGCCACCACACGTTTGATCCCTGCAGGCGCCTTGTCTGCTGTGTTCGCGGCATTCACTGATGCCGCCGTTGAGGGTGTGGCCATCGTTTTGCACTCCGATACGTATTATTGGAAGAAGGAGTAGGCAGTTCGGCATCGATTGGGTGCCGTGCATTCCTTATATGGTATTTCGTATACGATATCTAGATAAGCAAAAACGAAGCCAAACAGACCGCTCACGGTAATGCGTGTAGGAGCAGCCTTGTGCTGCGAAGCGGTCAGCGCCGCCTGCGAAGATTAACGGGGTTATTACCGGCCTCTTCGCAGCACAAGGCTGCGCCTACAAAGGGCGCGCGGTGGGTGAGAGAATTAGTTATGGGGCAGGTGATCGTAAAGGCTTTGGCACACACCATTGATGTGCGCTTCGATCAGCCGAGCAGCTAGCTCCACATCCCGTGCACGGCAGGCGGCGACGATATCGCGATGCTCGTGATCGGCTCGGTCCTTGCCCGCCGACAAACTCATCTGCATGCGCAAATAACGTTCGACCTTGTCATGAATGGAGCGAATCAGGCTGATCAAGTAGGGGCGTTTTGCAGGCTCGTACAAACAAGCGTGCAACGCCCAGTTGAGGTCGGCCCAACGGCCGATGTCATCCTCGCCGATGAATTCTGCGCAGATAGCTTCAGCACGGGCAAAGTGTTCTTCGGTCATGTTGGGGATCGCCAGGCGGATCGCCTTCACTTCCAACAACACCCTCACCTCGAACATCTGCGCCAGTTCCGGCTCCGAGATGCGCGTGACCAGTGCGCCACGGTTGCGATGAAAGTCCACCAGGCCTTCCGCTTCAAGGCGTTTCAAGGCTTCACGTACGGGAATCTTGCTGACATTGAAGGCGTGCGCCACTTCGTCCTGGCGCACGGGTTCGCCTTCGGCGAGCTGGCCTGAAATGATCGCCTCACGCAGGTGCTTGGCGATGATTTCCGACATAGAAGGGGTCGCCCCCAGGTTGGTGGCTTTGAAGGACGGCAGCGGCACAGGATTTTCCAGCAGGTGGCATTGCGGATATCTTATACGAAACCTTGGTCTATCCAAATCAACCGCCACCGCGGCGTCACACCAGGCTGGCTACCGGATCCTCATCTTCTGATGCGGCGACCTGCTCCTCGATCTTCGCTTGTACCTTTTGGTGCATGTCCTCTTTCATGCGCTGGGCGATCAGTTCGTCGACCTTTGCCTTCATCTCCGGCGGCAAGGCGTTGTACTCCTCTGGCGTAATGCCGATCTCACGCAGTAATTTTTCCTTGATCATCTCGCCAGGTGATTTGGCCATGTAGTCGCGAAACTCTTGCAGGGCGCTACTGGTCGTCTCTGTTTCAGCATCGGCTTGCTGGCGCGCAGCGACCTCAGGGTTTTGCAGCGCTACCTTGAGTTTGGCAAAGGCTTCTTCGCGCGCATCCTCGGCGTTTTGCTGTGAGGTGTTGCCTTGGCTGTGCTGTTGCGCTGCGGTGTTGCCGGTGGCCGCTGGCGCGCGCAGTTGCGCGGCTTGGGCGACGGCCTGTTCATCGGTGGCGCGCTGGGGTTGGTGAACTACTGTGGGCTGCCAGCTGACGCCGTTGGGGGCGATTATCATGTTTCCTCCTGGAAATCTCATTGGCAGGCACTCCGCGCAAAAGCCATGCCAGCACTGAACAGGCCGAAAATAGGCCTTCGGGCCTATTCCGGTTACTTTCCGGTGGGCATATGCTTGCCCGTCAGAGGCATTGCCTTGCCGCATGCGGCAACCATCAATACTGTCGGCAGCCCCTTGAACGGAGCGCAGTTGCTGGGCATCAGGGAGAGCGTCCATGAGTCAGGAAACCATGCCGGCACCCGCCGGTTTCAGTGAGCAGCAGCTGCAAACCTTGTTCGAGTTGGTAAGTGACGGCATCTGGGACTGGAATGCCAACACCGGCTACGTCTACCGCAACCCAGGCTGGTACGCCATGCTCGGCTATGCCAGTCATTCCATGGCCAACTCGGTGCTGACCTGGGAAAGCGTGATTCACCCGGAGGACTACCCGCGGGTCATGGCGCATTTCGAGGCCTACATCAATAACCGCAACGAGCGCTACCTGATCGAGTACCGCTGCCGCTGCCAGGATGGCAGCTACCTGTGGATCGAAGACAGCGGCTACATCATCGACCGCAACGACGACGGCTCGGTGGCCCGCATGCTTGGCGCCCACCGCAATATCGATGCCGGCAAGCGACGGGTGGCCCAGCTTGAGCAGCAGAACCTGTCGCTGGAAGGCCTGGTGGCCGAGCGCACCCGCGAGCTGTCCTGGGTCAACCAGCAATTGCAGCGTCAGCTGGATGAAAACCGCGAACTGGCCGAACGCGATGCGTTGACCCGCATCGCCAATCGGTACCGGCTGGAAAAGGTGTTGCTGCAAGAGTGCGAGCGCGCCCAGCGCTTCCGCCACCCCTTGTCGCTAATTGCCATGGACGTGGATGACTTCAAGCCGATCAACGATCATTACGGCCATGCCCGTGGCGATGCGGCGCTGGTGCAGGTGGTCGACAACCTGCGCACCTGCCTGCGCGAGCATGACCTGTTGGCGCGCTGGGGCGGTGACGAGTTCGTCATCGTGCTGCCGCAGACGGCGCTGGACGATGCGCTTGAAGTGGCCGCACGGTTGCGCCAGGTGATGGAGCAGGTGGAGCCGGTAGGCGAGTGTCGCCTGACCATGAGCTATGGGGTGGTGCAGTGGCAGGAGGGTGAAGAACCGGATGATTTGTTGGCCCGCGCTGACAAAGCCCTGTATCGCGCCAAAGGCGTGGGTAAGAACGCGATAGCTGAATGAGCTGACGATGGGTGAATGGGGCCGCTGCGATGGGTCGCACAGCGGCCCCTTTGGCCGCCACAGGTCCCCGCTGATCGAAAGAAAAAAGACCCGCGGCGCCTTGCGGCGCAGCGGGCCAAATCGGCCTCAGCCGCTTCAGTGTCAGATATGCAAGGCGTGGCCCAGTGCACGCAACGCAGCTTCCTGTACCGCTTCACCCAGCGTCGGGTGGGCGTGGATGGTACCGGCGATGTCCTCAAGGCAGGCGCCCATTTCCAGCGATTGGGCAAAGGCCGTGGACAGTTCCGAGACCGCCACGCCAACCGCTTGCCAACCCAAGATCAGGTGATTGTCGCGGCGCGCCACCACGCGCACGAAGCCGGCTTTCGACTCAAGGCTCATGGCCCGGCCATTTGCCGCGAACGGGAACTGCGCGACGATGCAGTCCAGGCCTTGTTGGCTGGCTTGCTCCGGCGTCTTGCCGACCACCACGATTTCCGGGTCGGTGAAGCACACTGCGGCGATCGCATTCGGCTCGAAGCGCCGTGCCTTGCCAGCGATGATCTCGGCGACCATCTCGCCCTGGGCCATGGCCCGGTGTGCGAGCATTGGTTCACCCGCCACATCGCCGATGGCCCAGACATTGCGCATGCTGGTCTGGCAGCGTTCGTCGATGGCGATGGCGGCGCCGTTCATCTTCAGTTCCAGCGATTCAAGGTTGAAGCCTTGAGTACGCGGGCGCCGGCCGACAGCCACCAGCACCCGGTCGGCCTCCAGGCGCAGTTGCTGGCCTTGGCCATCACGGGCCAGCAGGCAACCGTTCTCGTAACCCTCGACGCTATGGCCCAGGTGCACGGCAATGCCCAGCTTCTTCAGCGCCTCGGCCACCGGTGCGGTCAGCTCGCTGTCGTAGGTCGGCAGGATGCGCTCGCGCGCTTCCACCACGCTCACCTGCGCGCCCAGCTTGCGGTAGGCGATACCCAACTCCAGGCCGATATAACCACCGCCCACCACAACCAGGTGCTGCGGCAAGGTTTCGGGTGCCAACGCTTCGGTCGAGGAAATGATCGGCCCACCCAGCGGCAGCATCGGCAGTTCGACGCTGTTGGAACCTGTGGCCAGCAACAGGTGCTCGCACTGGATGCGTTGGCCGTCGACGTCGACATGCTTGCCGTCGAGGACCTTCGCCCAGCCATGGATCACCTTGACCCCGTGCTTCTTCAGCAAGGCAGCCACCCCGGTGGTCAGGCGGTCGACGATGCCGTCTTTCCAGGCCACGCTGCGGGTGATGTCCAGGCGCGGTGAGCTGACACTGATGCCCAGTGGCGATGGCTCGGTGTAGCGCGAGGTCTGGTGGAACTGCTCGGCGACATGAATCAGCGCCTTGGACGGAATACAGCCAACGTTGAGGCAAGTGCCGCCCAACGCCTGGCCTTCCACCAGCACGGTGGGAATACCCAATTGCCCGGCGCGGATGGCGGCTACATAGCCGCCAGGGCCGCCGCCGATGATCAGCAGGGTGGTTTCGATAGTCTGTTGCATGCTCACTCCACGAACAGGCAGGCGGGTTGCTCAAGCAGGCCACGCACGGCCTGGATGAACAGCGCAGCATCCATGCCGTCGACCACCCGGTGGTCGAACGAGCTGGACAGGTTCATCATCTTGCGTATGACGATCTGGCCGTCGATCACCATCGGCCGCTCGACCATGCGGTTGACGCCGACGATCGCCACTTCCGGGGTGTTGACCACCGGTGTACTGACGATACCGCCCAACGCGCCGAGGCTGGTCAGGGTGATGGTCGAGCCAGACAATTCCTCGCGGCTGGCCTTGTTGCTGCGCGCGGCGGTCGCCAAACGGCCGATCTCGCTGGCATTGCCCCACAGGCTGCCGGCTTCGGCGTGGCGCAGTACCGGTACCATCAGGCCATTGTCGCCTTGGGTGGCGATGCCCACATGCACCGCGCCATGGCGGGTGATGACTTGCGCTTCGTCGTCATAGGTGGCGTTGATCTGCGGGAAGTCGCGCAGGGCCACGACCAGCGCGCGGACCAAAAACGGCAGCAGGGTCAGCTTGCCGCGGCTGTCGCCGTGCTTCTGGTTGAGCTGCTGGCGCAGGGCTTCCAGGGCTGTGACGTCGATCTCTTCGACGTAGCTGAAGTGCGCGACCCGGCGCTTGGCGTCCTGCATGCGCTGGGCGATCTTGCGGCGCAGGCCGATGACTTGCACCTGCTCGCTGTCGGTACGCTTGGCGTAGCCACTGGGCGCTTGCCCGGCGGCGGTCTGTGGCTTGCTCATGAACGCATCGAGGTCTTCGTGCAGGATGCGCCCGGCTGGGCCGCTGCCATGCACGTAGCGCAGCTCGATGCCGGCATCCAGCGCACGCTTGCGCACGGCCGGGGAGGCCAGCGGCTTGTCGCCCGCCTGGCGCGGCACGATGGGCGCGGCAGTGGCGGTGGCTGCAGCCTGGCAGGCCGGCGCTGCGACGGCGGCACGCGCTGGCGGTGTGTTGGCTGCTGGCGCGGCCACTGGCTCGACGGGCTTGGCTTCAGCGGGCTTGCCCTGCGGCGCGTCGACATGGTTGCCGCTGCCTTCCACTTCGATGCGGATCAGCTCGCTGCCGACCGCCATCACCTCACCCGGCTGGCCACCCAGGGCCAATACCTTGCCGCTGACCGGCGAAGGGATTTCCACGGTCGCCTTGTCGGTCATGACATCGGCCACCACCTGGTCTTCGGCGATCACATCACCGACCTTGACGAACCACTCGACCAACTCGACTTGCGCGATGCCTTCGCCAATGTCCGGCATCTTGATGACGTGCGTGCCCATTCAGACCTCCATGACCCGTTTCAATGCCGCACCTACCCGCGAAGGCCCTGGGAAGTAAGCCCATTCCTGTGCGTGAGGGTAGGGGGTGTCCCAACCGGTGACGCGCTCGATCGGCGCTTCGAGGTGATGGAAGCAGTGCTCCTGAACCAGCGCCACCAGCTCGGCACCGAAACCGCAGGTACGGGTAGCCTCGTGCACCACCACGCAGCGACCGGTCTTTTTCACCGACGCGACGATGGTCTCCAGGTCCAGCGGCCACAGGCTGCGCAGGTCGATGACTTCGGCATCGACGCCGGTTTCTTCGGCAGCCACTTGGGCCACGTAGACCGTGGTGCCATACGTCAGCACGGTAACGTCGCTGCCGGGGCGGGTGATTGCTGCCTTGTCCAACGGCACGGTGTAGTAGCCATCCGGCACGGCGCTGTGCGGGTGCTTGGACCACGGCGTCACAGGGCGGTCGTGGTGGCCGTCGAACGGGCCGTTGTAGAGGCGTTTGGGCTCAAGGAAAATGACCGGGTCGTCGCATTCGATCGAGGCGATCAGCAGGCCCTTGGCGTCATAGGGGTTGGACGGCATGACGGTGCGGAGCCCGCACACCTGGGTGAACATCGCTTCGGGGCTCTGGCTGTGCGTCTGGCCGCCATAGATGCCGCCACCGCAGGGCATGCGCAGGGTCAGCGGGGAGATGAACTCGCCGGCCGAGCGATAGCGCAGGCGGGCCATTTCCGACACGATCTGGTCGGAGGCCGGGTAGAAGTAGTCGGCAAACTGGATTTCCACCACCGGGCGCAGGCCGTAGGCGCCCATGCCCACGGCAGTGCCGACGATGCCGCTTTCCGAGATCGGGGCGTCGAACACGCGCGACTTGCCGTACTTGGTCTGCAAGCCTTCAGTGCAGCGGAACACGCCACCGAAGTAGCCGACGTCCTGGCCGTAGATCACGACATTGTCGTCACGCTCAAGCATGATATCCATGGCCGAGCGCAGGGCCTGGATCATGGTCATGGTAGTGGTGGCCATGGCGGTTTCCGGGTTGATGCTGTTGTTATGGTCGTTCATCTCAAACCCCCAGTTCCTGGCGTTGACGGCGCAGGTGTTCGGGCATTTCCTTGTACACGTCCTCGAACATCGAGGCCGCGCTCGGGATATGGCCGTTGGCCAGGGTGCCGTACTGTTCAGCTTCCTTCTGCGCGGCGATGACCGCAGCCTCGAACTCGGCGGTGACCGCCTGGTGCTCTTCCTCGGACCAGTGGCCGATCTTGATCAGATGCTGCTTCAGGCGGGCGATCGGGTCGCCCAGCGGGAAGTGGCTCCAGTCATCGGCAGGGCGGTACTTGGACGGGTCGTCGGAGGTGGAGTGCGGGCCGGCACGGTAAGTGACCCATTCGATCAGGCATGGGCCTAGGCCACGGCGGGCGCGTTCGGCGGCCCAGCGCGAGGCGGCGTACACAGCGACGAAGTCGTTGCCGTCGACGCGCAGGGAGGCGATACCGCAGCCCACGCCACGGCCGGCGAAGGTGGTCGATTCACCGCCAGCAATGGCCTGGAAGGTGGAGATCGCCCACTGGTTGTTGACCACGTTGAGGATCACCGGCGCGCGGTACACGTGGGCAAAGGTCAGGGCGGTATGGAAGTCCGACTCGGCGGTGGCGCCGTCGCCGATCCAGGCTGAGGCGATCTTGGTATCGCCCTTGATCGCCGAGGCCATGGCCCAGCCGACCGCCTGCACGAACTGGGTCGCCAGGTTGCCGCTGATGGTGAAGAACCCGGCCTCGCGTACCGAGTACATGATCGGCAGCTGGCGCCCCTTGAGCGGGTCGCGCTCGTTGGACAGCAACTGGCAGATCATCTCCACCAGTGACACGTCGCGGGCCATCAGGATGCTCTGCTGGCGGTAGGTGGGGAAGCACATGTCGGTGCGGTTCAGGGCCAGGGCCTGGGCGCTGCCGATGGCTTCCTCGCCCAAGCTCTGCATGTAGAAGGACATCTTTTTCTGGCGCTGGGCAACCACCATGCGGCTGTCGAAGATGCGCGTCTTGAGCATGGCGCGCATGCCTTGGCGCAGCACCTGCGGGTCGATGTCTTCGGCCCATGGGCCGAGGGCGTCACCGTGCGCGTCCAACACGCGGATCAGGCTGTTGGACAGCTCTGCGGTGTCGGCAGCGTCGACGTCGATGGACGGTTTGCGGACAACACCTGCATCGTTCAGACGCAGGTAGGAAAAATCGGTCTGGCAGCCTGGCCGGCCGGTGGGCTCGGGCACATGCAAACGCAGGGGGGCGTACTCGTTCATGCTTTTTACGCTCGCTCGAATGTTGTTTTTGTGAGCTCTGAAGCGGCCGCCGCTGAGTACCGGCTTGTGACTGGTAAGTCAGCGTCACCTACATCTTAGTGGCACGGCAGGAGAATTTTTCTCTCAAGTTGGTTGCCTTTGCTGACGGGCGCAGATAAACATTCCGCATAAACACAAAAAACCGGTGAATTTGTCTCATGCGCAAACTCGATCGTACCGATATCGGTATTCTCAACAGCCTTCAGGAAAACGCCCGCATCACCAACGCGGAACTGGCGCGGTCGGTCAACCTGTCGCCCACCCCCTGTTTCAATCGGGTCAAAGCGATGGAGGAGCTGGGGGTGATCCGCCAGCAGGTGACCTTGTTGTCGCCGGAGGCGTTGGGGCTGGACGTGAATGTGTTCATCCATGTGAGCCTGGAAAAACAGGTCGAGCAGTCGCTGCACCGCTTCGAGGAAGAGATCGCCGAGCGCCCCGAGGTGATGGAGTGCTACCTGATGACGGGCGACCCGGATTACCTGCTGCGGGTGTTGCTGCCCAGTATTCAAGCGCTGGAGCGGTTTCTCGATTACCTGACGCGGTTGCCGGGCGTGGCGAATATCCGGTCTAGTTTTGCCTTGAAGCAGGTGCGCTATAAAACGGCGCTGCCATTGCCAGCGAATGGGATGACCCTGCGCGAATAAGGGAAGCGGAATTACACACCTGTAGGAGCAGCCTTGCGCTGCGAAGAGGCCGGTGAAATCACCGTAGATCTTTGGTGTTTACACTGGCCTCTTCGCAGCACAAGGCTGCTCCTACCTGATTCGGGCGGCCTGAAATAGAGGCAAGCAAGAAAAAGCCCCGCCAGTTCGCACTGGCGGGGCTTTTTCATTCAGCCTTGGCTATCAGCCGTGATGAGGTTTGTGCTCATCAGCGGTTTCCAGGGCAGTTTCCTGCGTCGATGCAGCAGCTTCCTGCGCGGCTTTAGCCGCAGCCTCGGCTTCACGCTTGCGGCGACGCACTTCACGTGGGTCGTTAGGCGCGCGGCCGTTTGCCAGCATTACAGTGGCGGTTTCAACCACGACAGGTGCTTCGACCGGTGCGGGCTCTACCGCAACTGGAGCAGGCTCAGCGACCACTTCCGGTTGGGCTTCGGCAGCCGGAGCAGGTGCTTCAATGACCGGTGCCTGTTCGATGAAGGCCGGGGCCTTTTCGATTTCACCGGCTTCGACCGCTGGAGCTTCCACTGGGGCTTCGGCAACCACTGCAGGTTCGGCCGCAGGGGCTTCTTCCACGACCGGCTGTGGCGCAACTTCAACCACAGGTTCGGCAGTCGCTTCCACCACTACGGGTTCGCTGACAGGTTGTTCGACCACCGGAGCAATGGCGACTTCCTCGGCCTGTGCAACGGCTTCGACCTGCTCGGCGGGCTTGGTGGCTTCGCGGGTGTCGGTTTCGGCGACTTCAGCGGTGGCGCGCTCGGCCTGCTGATTGGCTTGGGCTTCGGCATCGGCACTGATGCTGCTGCTGGCAACAGCCGCGGTCACAGCCAGGCCGGCAGCCAGTTCGGCACCCAGCTCGCTGGCCTGGTGCTGTTGTGGCTGCTCTTCGCTGCCGTCGTCTTCGCTACCTTCGATCAGCTCACCGTTGGCATTGCGCTGACGCTCGCGACGGTTGCTGCGACGACGCTGGCCGCGGGAACGGCGGCGCGGACGCTCGCCATCGGCGCCTTCCTGCTCGTCTTGCAGCAGCTCTTCGTTCGGCAGTTGCTCTTCGGCAAGCTCTGCAGCCTGCTCGGTGGCTTCTTCGCTGGCACGTGGCTGGCGCTCTTCACGCGGTGGGCGTGGGGCACGCTCTTCACGTGGGGCGCGTTCTTCGCGGGGTGCGCGTTCTTCACGCGGGGCACGCTCTTCACGCGGCGCACGTTCTTCACGCGGCGCGCGCTCTTCGCGAGGGGCACGCTCTTCACGCGGTGCACGCTCTTCGCGTGGGGCGCGTTCTTCACGGGCTACACGCTCTTCGCGTGGCTGGCGCTCTTCACGGGCAGCGGGTGCCGGCGTGGCTTCCAGCGGCTCGCGCAGTTCGCGTACCGGGCGTTCTTCGCGGTTGCCACGACGGTCTTCGCGAGGCTGACGTGGTTGGCGCTCTTCGCGCGGTGCACGTTCTTCACGCGGGGCACGTTCTTCACGTGGCGCGCGTTCTTCGCGAGGCTGACGCTCTTCGCGTGGTGCGCGCTCGGCACGCTCTTCGCGTGGCTTGCGCTCTTCGTCGCGACGGCCGTTACGGTTGCGGGTCTGCTGGCGGCCGTTGCGACGCTCTTCGTTGCGTGGGGTGCGTTCAGCAGCTGGTTTTTCGGCTGTGACGGCCGGTGCGGCGACCGGTTCGTCCTTGCCGGCGAACAGGCTGACCAGCGACTTGACCAGGCCTTTGAACAGGCTTGGTTCTGGGGCGCTTGGCGCTGGGGCTACCGGTGCGGCAGGCTGCTGCGGCTCTTCGACAGTGCTCGGCACCGGCGCGTTGGCGCGGGCCGGGGCAGTCTTCACCGCGGCTTCCTGGCGAACCAGGGTGCGGGTGGCGGTCGGCTGCGGCGCTTCTTCGGTTTCGGTGGCGGCGATCTCGTAGCTGGACAGGTTGTTCAGCACTTCAGGGTTGTCGTCGCGCAGGCGCTGGACTTCGAAGTGCGGGGTTTCCAGGTGATCGTTCGGCAGGATGATGATGCGTGCACGGGTGCGCAGTTCGATCTTGGTGATCGAGTTGCGTTTCTCGTTCAGCAGGAAAGCAGCGACCGGGATCGGCACCTGGGCGCGCACTTCGGCAGTGCGGTCCTTCAGCGCTTCTTCCTCGATCAGGCGCAGGATGGCCAGCGACAGCGACTCGACGTCACGGATGATGCCGGTACCCGAGCAGCGTGGGCAGACGATGCCGCTGCTTTCGCCCAGCGATGGGCGCAGGCGCTGACGGGACATTTCCAGCAGGCCGAAGCGCGAGATACGGCCAACCTGAACGCGGGCGCGGTCGGCCTCAAGGCACTCACGCACACGCTCTTCGACGGCGCGCTGGTTTTTGGCCGGGGTCATGTCGATGAAGTCGATGACGATCAGGCCGCCGATATCACGCAGACGCAGTTGGCGGGCGATTTCTTCGGCCGCTTCCAGGTTGGTCTGCAGGGCGGTTTCCTCGATGTCGCTGCCTTTGGTGGCGCGCGCCGAGTTGATGTCGATAGAGACCAGGGCCTCGGTCGGGTCGATTACGATCGAGCCGCCGGACGGCAGGTCGACGACGCGCTGGAAGGCGGTCTCGATCTGGCTCTCGATCTGGAAGCGGTTGAACAGCGGGACGCTGTCTTCGTACAGCTTGACCTTGCTGGCGTACTGCGGCATCACCTGGCGGATGAAGGTCAGGGCTTCTTCCTGAGCGTCCATGCTGTCGATCAGCACTTCGCCGATGTCCTGGCGCAGGTAGTCGCGGATGGCGCGGATGATGACGTTGCTTTCCTGATAGATCAGGAATGGCGCGGCGCGGTCAAGGGAGGCTTCCTTGATGGCGGTCCACAGCTGCAGCAGGTAGTCGAGGTCCCATTGCATTTCTTCGCTGCTGCGGCCAAGGCCGGCAGTGCGCACGATCAGGCCCATGTCGCCCGGCACGGTCAGGCCGTTCAGGGCTTCGCGCAGCTCGTTGCGCTCTTCGCCTTCGATGCGGCGGGAGATGCCGCCAGCGCGTGGGTTGTTAGGCATCAGCACCAGGTAGCGGCCGGCCAGGCTGATGAAGGTGGTGAGGGCGGCGCCTTTGTTGCCGCGCTCTTCCTTCTCGACCTGGACGATGACTTCCTGGCCTTCGCTGAGGACGTCCTTGATGTTGACGCGGCCTTCGGGGGACTTCTTGAAGTACTCGCGGGAGATTTCTTTCAGCGGCAGGAAGCCGTGACGTTCGGAGCCGAAGTCGACGAAGGCGGCTTCGAGGCTAGGTTCGATGCGGGTGATCTTGCCTTTGTAGATGTTGGCCTTTTTCTGCTCACGGGCGCCGGACTCGATGTCCAGGTCGTAGAGGCGTTGGCCGTCCACCAGGGCTACACGCAACTCTTCGGGTTGAGTTGCGTTAATCAGCATTCTTTTCATGTTGTACCGTCGGTTTCCGGGCTGCCGGAAACGGCGTTCGGCACACACGACGTCTCATGGTCGGTGCCAAGGTGCGCAAAGGGTGGCCGGGCCACCCCCGTGTCGAGCGACGTTCGGCACCAGCCGGTTGCCCAGCCTGCCGTTGTCGCGACGACGCGTCCTGTTTGCTGCGGTGCCAAGAGGCCCCTGCGGTATCTGCAGAGATATCCGAATCGATATCCGAATCAACCCAGCAGGCCTCGTGCACTCAGTCAGGAGGAGGAATCAACCGTCAGCCGTGGACGCCCGAGGGGCATCTGTTCAGGACCTTATCCGCTCGCCGGCCATTCACTGGGCCGGTGGCCGGACGCGGTGCTACACGGTCCGAGGGCTGTGCATCTCCACCCTGCACGTATCCCTGATAATTCGGGTGCTGCCGCGCGCTGAATCCGCAACGGGTTGCATTTTTCGCCAGCGCTGGTTTGGCGCTGACGCCATTCATGTCCAAGGCAGGTATTTCCGAAGTATTCGCCGTGCGTTGCGTGGAAGCGACGGGCGGGCAGAGGTACAGCGAAAAGAATCGGGTAAGCAGGTGAAACACCGCACTTGTCGTTTTTTTTCGGTCTTCTCTACACAGCGCTGGTGGCGATTCCAGGCAATTCGGTAAACTGGCGAAAACCCCGTAGGACGGCCTCGCGTCCTGCAGAATTGCGTAGGTCAGGGACCGGCTAAGGGCCTGGTGCCGCTGGCCTGCCGCTTTTGGCGGCGTTCGCGACTATAGCAGCAATGATTAAGTGCTTCAATTCCATAAAAAATTGTTATCATTCCCGCCATGACGACCAATACCCCTCCGACTTCCGGCGTGCAGCTGATCGAAGTCGCGCCGGAGCTTGCCGGCCAACGCATCGACAATTTCCTTATCACGGCGCTCAAAGGCGTGCCCAAGACGCTGGTCTACCGCATCCTGCGCAAAGGCGAGGTGCGGGTCAACAAGGGCCGCGTCAAACCTGAGTACAAGATCCAGGCCGGCGACATCGTGCGCGTGCCGCCTGTGCGCTTGCCTGAGCGCGACGAGCCGGCGCCGGTGGCCCAAGGGCTGCTGCAGCGCCTGGAAGCCGCCATTGTCTACGAAGACAAGGCGCTGATCGTGATGAACAAACCTTCTGGCATTGCCGTGCATGGCGGCAGCGGCCTGAGCTTTGGTGTGATCGAGGCGCTGCGCCAGCTGCGCCCGGACGCCAAGGAGCTGGAGCTGGTGCACCGCCTGGACCGTGACACGTCGGGCCTGCTGATGATCGCCAAAAAGCGCAGCATGCTGCGCCACCTGCACGCCGCCTTGCGCGGCGATGGCGTTGACAAGCGCTACATGGCGTTGGTGCGCGGCCATTGGCCTACCGCCAAAAAGCAGGTCAATGCGCCGCTGCTCAAGAGCAACCTGCGCTCAGGCGAGCGCATGGTCGAGGTGAATGACGAAGGCAAGGAAGCGCTGACCCTGTTCCGCGTGCTGCGCCGTTTCGGTGAGTTCGCCACTATTGTCGAGGCGCGGCCGATCACTGGGCGTACCCACCAGATCCGCGTGCACGCGCTGCACGCCGGCCACATGATCGCCGGCGACAGCAAATACGGCGATGAAGACTTCAGTCGCGAGATTCGCGAGCTGGGTGGCAAGCGCTTGTTCCTGCATGCCTATGCCCTGACCGTGCCGCTGCCCGATGGGGGTGAGCTCAAGCTGGAAGCGCCGGTGGATGAGGTGTGGGCAAAAACCGTGGAACGTCTGAGTGCGACCTGATTCATGAAAAAGCCTTATGAGCTGCTGATCTTCGACTGGGACGGCACGCTGGCCGACTCGATTGGCCGTATCGTCGAAGCGATGAATGCCGCCGCCGAGCGGGCAGGCGAGGCGCCAAGCCCTGAAGCAGCGGTCAAGGGCATCATCGGCCTGGCCCTCGGTGAAGCTATCTCGACCCTGTATCCTCACCTCGATACCGTGCAGGTCGAAGCCTTCCGTCAGCACTATGCCAACATCTATATGGCGCTCGATCAGCAGCCTTCGCCGCTGTTCGAGGGTGTGGTCGAATCGCTGGATGCCTTCCGGGCCGAGGGCTATCGCCTGGCGGTGGCGACCGGCAAGGCGCGCCGCGGGCTCGACCGGGTGCTCAAGGCTAATGGGTGGGAGCAATTCTTCGACATCACTCGGGCTGCCGACGAAACCCGTGGCAAGCCGCACCCGCTGATGCTCGAGGAGATCCTCACGCACTGTGGCGTCGAACCTGGCCGAGCGGTGATGGTCGGAGATTCGGCGTTCGATCTGCAGATGGCCAGCAATGCCGGTATGCATTCGGTGGCGGTGGGTTATGGGGCCATGTCGCTTCAGGCATTGTCCGAATTCGGTCCGCAAGTGTGCATCGATCATTTTTCCCAGCTGCGCGAGTGGCTGGGTGGTTCTGCGCAAATCCAAATCCAAGGTAGGTGAGCATGGCTGAAGAGTGGAAGGCACCTGAGTCTGAACCCGAAGAGCGCGAAGAGCGCAAAAGCTGGAAGCTGCTGGAGAAGACCCTGCTGGCCGGTGTCCAGGAGCAGCGCCGGGCGCGGCGCTGGGGGATTTTCTTCAAGCTGCTGACCTTCGTCTACCTGTTCGGCATGTTGGCGCTGTTCCTGCCGTTCACGGACATGGACAAGGCCGCCTCGCGCAGTACCAACCATACGGCGCTGGTAGAGGTGCGCGGGGTTATCGCCGACCAGGAGGCCGCCAGTGCCGACAACCTGGTCAAGAGCCTGCGCGAAGCGTTCAAGGACCCCAAGACCAAAGCGGTGATCATGCGTATCAACAGTCCGGGCGGCAGCCCGGTGCAGGCGGGTTACGTGTATGACGAAATCCGCCGGCTGCGCGCCGAGTATCCGGCTATCAAGCTGTATGCGGTGATTGCCGACCTGGGTGCGTCTGGCGCTTATTACATTGCCAGTGCGGCCGACGAGATCTATGCCGACAAGGCCAGCCTGGTGGGCTCCATTGGTGTGACCGCGGCCGGTTACGGTTTTGTTGGGTCGATGGAGAAGCTGGGTGTCGAGCGGCGTACCTACACCGCGGGTGAGCACAAGGCGTTCCTGGATCCGTTCTCGCCGGAGAAGCCGGAAGAGCGTGCGTTCTGGCAGGGTGTGCTGAATACCACGCATCAGCAGTTCATTGCCATGGTCAAGCAGGGCAGGGGTGATCGCCTGAAGGATAAGGAGCATCCCGAGTTGTTCAGCGGCCTGGTGTGGTCTGGCGAGCAGGCCAAGGCGCTTGGCCTGGTGGATGGGCTGGGCAGTGCCAGCTACGTGGCGCGTGAGGTTGTGGGGGAGAAGGAGCTGGTCGATTTCACCGTTCAGGAATCGCCGTTCGATCGCTTCTCCAAGCGCATTGGTGCCAGTGTGGCGGAGCATCTGGCCCTGTACATGGGGCTTCAGGGCCCCACTCTGCGCTGATATGCGTTATGGGGCCGCCAGTCGGCCCCATCTTTATATCAAGGGATCACCACGCCCTCTGCGGTCAGCATATCCACCAGCCGAATCAGCGGCAGGCCGATCAGGCTGGTGGCATCGCACCCGTGGGTGCTCTTGAACAAGCTCACGCCGAGCCCTTCGGCCTTGAAGCTGCCTGCGCAATCGAGCGGCTGTTCTGCGGTCACGTAGCGCTCCACCCGCTCCCGGTCCAGTTCCCGCATCGTCACGGTAAACGGCACGCAATCGACCTGGCATTGCCCTGTGGCGCTGTTTAGCAGCGCCAGGCCGGTCAGAAAGGTAACTTGCTGCCCGCTGGCCTCGAGCAACTGCTCGCAGGCGCGCTCGAAGCTATGGGGCTTGCCGAGAATCTGTTCACCCAGTACCGCGACCTGGTCGGAGCCGATGATCAAGTGCCCTGGATGGCTGCTGGCCAGTGCTTCGGCCTTTTCCTGTGCCAGGCGCCGCACCAGTGCCGTGGCGGGCTCGTTATCCAGGCGTCGCTCGTCTAGATCGGGGCTTGCGCAGGTAAACGGCAGGCGCAGGCGTGCGAGCAGTTCGCGCCGATAAGGTGAGCTGGAAGCCAGCAACAAAGGCAGCATGGTAGACTCCTGTTGAAGTAACCCAAATTCTAACATGCAAGATGCCGCCTAATTTCCTTTGACAGAGGCGGGGGGCATCCCTAGAATGCTGCGCCTATGTTGAATGACCCGATTCCACCTCACGTTGACCCGCGCAAATTAGCCGATCGTGGCGTAACCCTTAACGGTTCGCTGCAACTCGCTGATTTGGAAAGACTCTGCGACCCGCTTTCCGACAATGTCGGTACGGTGCAGGCGAAGTTCGATTTTGAACGAGATGAACAGCACGTGGTGGTTCTCCACACCGAGCTGGACGTCGAAGTCAAAATGGTTTGCCAGCGTTGTCTTGAGCTGGTCACCCTGCCGATCCACAGCGAATGTACATACGCCGTGGTGAAGGAGGGTGCGAATACCCAGTCGTTGCCGAAAGGCTATGACGTGCTGGAACTGGGCGAAGATCCTTTGGATCTGCAGGCATTGGTCGAGGAGGAGCTCTTGCTCGCCTTGCCCATCGTGCCTGCTCATCATCCGGAAGAATGCCAGCAGCCGGCGGGCGCAGACGAGCCCGATTCGAGCAAGGACGAGGTATCGCGGTCCAACCCGTTCAGTGTTTTGGCGCAGTTAAAGCGTGACCCAAACGTTTAGGAGTTAATCAATTATGGCTGTTCAGCAGAACAAAAAATCCCGCTCTGCCCGTGACATGCGCCGTTCGCACGACGCCCTGTCGGAAAACGCGCTGTCGGTAGAAAAGACCACCGGTGAAATTCACCTGCGTCACCACGTTTCGCCAGAAGGCGTATACCGTGGTCGTAAAGTGATCGATAAGGGCGCTGACGAGTAATCCTTGTCCGCTCAGATCATCGCGATCGACGCAATGGGCGGGGACTTCGGTCCCCGCAGCATTGTCCAGGCTAGCATTGCCTGCCTTTCGGCTACCCCCTCGCTGCACCTGACCCTCGTCGGTCAACCCTCCCTCCTGGAAGATCTTGTCAGTGGCCTTGCGGCTACGGATCGCGCACGTCTGCAGATTGTTGCGGCGAGTGAGGTGATCGGTATGGACGAGCGGCCATCCCAGGCGTTGCGCGGCAAGCCGGACTCGTCGATGCGCATTGCCCTCGAGCTGGTGCGTGATGGCAAGGCTCAGGCCTGCGTCAGTGCCGGCAATACCGGTGCACTGATGGCGCTGTCGCGCTTCGTGCTCAAGACGCTGCCGGGCATCGATCGGCCGGCCATGGTGGCGGCTATCCCGACCCAGGCGGGTTACTGTCAGTTGCTCGACTTGGGTGCCAATGTCGACTGCAGCGCCGAGAACCTCTACCAGTTCGCCGTGATGGGCTCGGTGGCCGCCCAGGCCCTGGGTATTCATCGGCCGCGGGTGGCGTTGTTGAATATCGGTACCGAGGACATCAAGGGCAACCAGCAGGTCAAGCTGGCCGCCACACTGCTGCAGAATGCACGCGGCCTCAACTATGTCGGCTTCGTCGAAGGTGATGGCCTGTACCGCGGTGAAGCGGACGTGGTGGTGTGCGACGGCTTTGTCGGCAACATCCTGCTCAAATCCAGCGAAGGCCTGGCGACCATGATCGGCGCTCGCATCGAGAAGCTGTTCAAGGGGGGGGTGCTGGCGCGTGCGGCTGGGGCCATGGCCATGCCGTTGCTCAAGCGCCTGCAGGCCGACCTGGCGCCGGCGCGGCACAATGGTGCAAGTTTTCTGGGGTTGCAGGGTATCGTCATCAAGAGCCATGGCTCGGCCGGCGTGCAGGGGTTCCAGAGCGCCATTCAGCGCGCGCTGATCGAGATCCAGGAAAACCTGCCGCAGCGCCTGCATGGGCGCCTTGAAGACCTGTTGCCTTAGGCATTTCGCCGATGAAGTGCTTAAATGTGACCGCTTGGTCTGTGTTTCCATCCAAGTTTTCAGATTCTGCGTCCAGCCTCGGGCTCGGCGCACCCTATCCGACGACAAGATCATAAGGGCTTGTTCAATGTCTGCATCCCTCGCATTTGTCTTTCCCGGTCAAGGTTCCCAGTCGCTGGGCATGCTCAATGAACTCGGCGCCGAGA
>Ga0213823_1000049_pt1 | contig 120610 bp, 109 predicted proteins | sample MC6MC0907MG_FD_179887 | JGI IMG/M metagenome (GOLD analysis project Ga0213823, IMG submission 179887) | Enriched soil aggregate microbial communities from Iowa State University, Ames, United States - MC6-MC0907-MG | ecosystem: Environmental > Terrestrial > Soil > Unclassified | place: USA... | reverse complement strand
ACGCCAAGTCGATCCCGATCGCCGAATCCATCCAGCGCCGTTTCGACGACCTGGACTACCTGTTCGACATCGGCGAGCTGGACCTGAACATCTCCGGCTGCATGAACGCTTGCGGCCACCACCACGTGGGCCATATCGGCATCCTCGGCGTGGACAAGAAAGGCGAAGAGTTCTATCAGGTTTCCCTCGGTGGCAGCGCCAGCCGCGACGCCAGCCTGGGCAAGATCCTCGGCCCGTCCTTCGCCCAGGACGACATGCCCGACGTGATCTCGAAGCTGATCGACGTGTACGTGGAGCAACGTACCGAAGACGAGCGCTTCATCGACACCTACCAACGTATTGGCATCGACCTCTTCAAGGAGCGCGTCTATGCAGCGAATCATTAAGAACAACGAGGTCATCGACGAAACCTGGCACCTGCTGCCCAAGGACGCGACCCTCGACGGCATTTCCAACTGCGACGACCTGATCGTGCCGCTGGCCCTGTGGCGCGAGCACGCTCACGCCCTCAAGGCCCGCGACGGCGGCCTGGGCGTGTGGCTGGACGCCGATGAAGAAGCCGAGGAGATCGGCGATGACGTGCAGCACTTCCAGGTCATCGCCCTGAACTTCCCGGCCTTCACCGACGGCCGCAACTACTCCAACGCCCGCCTGCTGCGCGACCGCTACGGCTTCAAGGGCGAACTGCGGGCGATCGGCGATGTGCTGCGCGACCAGCTGTTCTACCTGCGCCGCTGCGGGTTCGACGCCTACGCCCTGCGCGCCGACAAGGACCCGTACGAAGCCCTGGAAAGCCTCAAGGACTTCTCCGTGACCTACCAGGCCGCCACCGACGAACCGCTGCCGCTGTTCCGTCGCCGCTAAGGCCCGCGCCAACAAAAAGCCCTGGACCGGGAAACCGGTTCAGGGCTTTTTTGTGTCTGTCATCTTTAAACGCGGCATCTTTAACGCGGCGCCCGCGATCGCGGGCAAGCCTCGCGCCTACAGAAGAAACTCGTTCCCGCGGTGTCCCTTACCAGAAACGCTGCTGGGTCAGGCGGCTCCACCAGGTCAGCAGCACACGGTCGACAGAATTGCTGGCCGCCAGCCCTACCCGCTCCTGCAGGCTCTTGCGCTCGGCGTAGTGCAGGTGGAACAGCTCGGCGCTCTTGGCGCGCTCGGCCAGGTATTCGTCGCTGGTTTTCAGCTCGTCGACCAGTTTCTTCTCCTGCGCCGCGACACCCAGCCAGACCTCACCGGTGGCCACTTCGTCGATGACCAGCTGTGGCCGGTAACGGGAGACGAAGTTCTTGAACAACTGATGGGTGACATCCAGGTCTTCCTGGAATTTCTCCCGGCCCTTTTCAGTGTTTTCGCCAAACACGGTCAGGGTGCGCTTGTACTCACCGGCAGTCAGCACTTCGAAGTCGATATCGTGTTTTTTCAGCAGGCGGTTGACGTTGGGCAGCTGCGCCACCACGCCGATCGAGCCGAGGATGGCGAACGGCGCGCTGATGATCTTCTCGCCAATGCAGGCCATCATGTAGCCGCCGCTGGCCGCGACCTTGTCGATGCACACCGTCAACGGCACGCCGGCCTGGCGAATCCGCGCCAGTTGCGACGAGGCCAGCCCATAGCTGTGCACCATGCCGCCGGCGCTTTCCAGGCGCAGCACCACTTCATCCTTGGGCGTGGCCAGGCTCAGCAGCGCGGTGATTTCGTGGCGCAGCCCCTCAGTGGCCGAAGCCTTGATATCGCCGCTGAAATCCAGCACGAACACCCGCGGTTTTCCCTCGTGCTGCTTCTTGTGTTTTTTCTCGGCCTTGGCCTCGGACTTGCGCAGTGCCTTGAGCTGGTCCTTGTCGAGCAGGCTCTGCTCCAGACGCTCGCGCAAGCCCTTGTAGAAATCGTTGAGCTTGCTCACATGCAACTGCCCGGCGCCCTTGCGCCGGCCTTTGCTGCGCAGCGAGGCAGCGGTGATCAGCACCACCAGGATGGCGATGACCAGGGTGACGGTTTTGGCCAGGAAACTGGCGTACTCGGAGAGAAACTCCACAGGGACTCCTTAAAGACGTGCATCACTGCCAACACGTGGCGGAATGGCTCCAGCATACCGGCGCAGACAGGCGTCGGCCAGTCGCGAAACCTCCTGTTACCGTGCTCTAACGGGCATTTCAAACAAGCGTATGTTTTTTCATTGACAGCTCACCGGCATCCTCATAACCTCGCAAAACTTTCAACGTACCGGGATGACGCGGACGTGGGCAGCATCTATCTGATTCGACATGGCCAGGCCTCCTTCGGTGCGGACGACTACGACGTCCTCTCGACCACGGGTATTCGCCAGGCCGAAGTGCTCGGTCAACACCTGGTCGAACTGGGCGTGAACTTCGACCGCTGCCTGGCGGGCGACCTGCGTCGCCAGCAACACACCGCCAATTCCGCCCTGCAGCAGTTCAGCGCCGCGGGCCTGCCCACGCCGATCCTGGAAACCGATTCGGCGTTCAACGAATTCGATGCCGACGCGGTGATCCGCGCCCTGCTGCCCGCCATGTTGTCCGAGGAGCCCGACGCCCTGGACATCCTGCGCAACGCCGCGCAGAACCGCGCCGAATTCCAGCGCATCTTCGCCCTGATCATCGACCGCTGGCTGGCCGGCACCTACGATCCACCGGGCCTGGAAAGCTGGCTGGGGTTCGTCGAACGGGTGCAGGCCGGCCTGCAGCGCATCCTGGAACAGGCCGACAACACCCAGAAAATCGCCGTGTTCACCTCCGGCGGCACCATCACCGCCCTGCTCCACCTGATTACCCGGATGCCTGCCGCCCAGGCCTTCGAACTGAATTGGCAAATCGTCAATACCTCGCTCAACCAGCTGAAGTTTCGCGGTCGCGAGGTTGCCCTGGCTTCCTTCAACAGCCATGCCCACCTGCAACTGCTGAAGGCCCCGGAACTCATCACTTTCCGCTGAGTCCGGATCACTGTGACCCTTGCTGTAACAACCCATAAAAGGATCGAACCATGACCTCCGTAGCCGACGCCGTACAAGCCATGAAAGCCAAGTTCAACCCAGCTGCCGCTGCCGGCCTGGACCTGGTTTTCGGTTTCCGTATCGATGACACCAAGAACTTCTCGCTGATCGTCAAAGACAGCACCTGCGAGCTCAAGGAAGGCGAGAACCCGGACGCCCAGGTCACGCTGGTAATGGACGGCGAAACCCTGCAAGGCATCGTCAGCGGCGAAACCGACGGCATGCAAGCCTTCATGGGCGGCAAGCTGCGCGCCGAAGGCGACATGATGCTGGCGATGAAGCTGAGCGAACTGTTCCCGGCCTAAGTAAGCGCTTCCCCAGGGAAGCCCTTGTTTGCCCACGAATCCCGCCTTCCGGCGGGATTCGTCGTTTCAGCGACGTCGTTCTGACGCCTGCGTCCTCCAGCCCATCGACGGCAATCTTGAATCCTCAGCCGGGCAATCCCGCGCCTCAAAAACCCACGCCACACACTTGATTGATCTCGATCAGCAGACCGCATGCGCAGCCCCACTACTCTGGCGCCTCCATCGGCCAGGGACGGCTTTCGGAACGGCCGGCCCCGCTTCATCCTCAAGGAAGAGTCGCTATGCAATCGCTGAAGATCATTCTGCTGTCCACCGCCTTCAACGGTCTCACCCAGCGTGCCTGGCTGGACCTGCGCCAGTCCGGCCATCGTCCCAGCATGGTGCTGTTCACCAGCGAAGAAGACGTTTGCCGGCAGATCGAACAGGCCGACCCCGACCTGGTGATCTGCCCCTTCCTCAAGGACCGGGTGCCCGAGCAGCTGTGGCGCCACCCGACCCGTCCGGTGATCATCATTCACCCGGGCATCGTCGGCGACCGCGGCGCCAGCGCCCTGGACTGGGCCATCAGCAACAACCTCGAGCGCTGGGGCGTCACCGCCCTGCAGGCGGTGGAAGAAATGGACGCCGGGCCGATCTGGTCCACCTGGGAATTCAAGGTGCCGGCGCAGGTGCGCAAGTCCGAGCTGTACAACGGGCCGGTGGCCGACGCGGCGATCTACTGCATCCGCGATGTGGTGGAAAAATTCGGCAGCGACTTCGTCCCTGTGCCCCTGGACTACAGCCAGCCGCAGGTGCGCGGCCGCCTGCAACCGAACATGAAACAGGACAACCGCAGCTTCAGCTGGCACGACAGCGCCGCCTTCATCAAGCGCTGCATCGACGCCGCCGACGGCCAGCCCGGAGTCCTGGCCAGCCTCGCTGGCGGGCAGTACTACCTGTATGACGCGCACCTGGATAGCCGCAGCGGCATCCCCGGCGAACTGCTGGCGGTGCACGACGACGCGGTGCTGGTGGCCTGCGGCGACCGCAGCCTGTGGATCGGCTCCCTCAAGCGCAAGGCCCGGCCGGGCACCGAACACTTCAAGCTGCCGGCCCGCCATGTGCTGGCCGGCCAACTGGACGGCGTCCCTCATCTGGACTGGTCGGTCGCCAGCGAGCCGTTCAGCGACGAGGCCTACCAGCCGATCCGCTACCGCGAGTCGGGCCACGTCGGCGAGCTGACCTTCGAGTTCTACAACGGCGCCATGAGCACCGAACACTGCCAGCGCCTGGTCAGCGCGCTGCAATGGGCCAAGGCCCGGGACACCCAGGTGCTACTGATCAAGGGCGGGCGTGGCGCGTTCTGCAACGGCGTGCACCTCAACGTGATCCAGGCCGCACCGGTGCCGGGCCTAGAAGCCTGGAACAACATCCAGGCCATCGACGACGTCTGCAAGGAGCTGCTCAGCGCCCGCCAGCTGGTGGTCAGCGGCCTGACCGGCAATGCCGGGGCCGGCGGCCTGATGCTGGCGCTGGCGGCCGACGTGGTGCTGGCCCGGGCCAATACCGTCTACAACCCGCACTACAAGAGCATGGGCCTGTACGGCTCGGAATACTGGACCTACAGCCTGCCCCGCGCCGTCGGCCACGCCATGGCGCACAAACTCACTGACCAATGCCTGCCGATCAACGCCTTCCAGGCCCTGCAGATGGGTATGGTCCAGGAAATCGGCCCGCGCTGCCCCGACGAATTCGGCCTGTGGTTGCTGCAACGGGCCAACGCCGTGCTGACCGAGCCGAAATACCAGGCCCTGCGTGAGCGCAAGGCCAATGCCGACCCGCAACTGATGCAGCACTGCCGCAACGCCGAGCTGGAACAGATGCACCTGGACATGGTGCAGAACCGCCACGGCTTCGCCGAGAAATGCGCCAGCTTCGTCTACAAGCGCAAGACCTGCTGCACCCCGCAGCGGTTGATCGAGGATTGGGCGGTGCCGCAGCCAGATACCTTGAGTGCCTGACCGGCCCGCCTCCTTCGGGCTTGATTGCCAGCCTGCACCGCGGTGTCTCAAGGCTCCGTGGTGCGCAAAACGAGACTTTCGGTCGCGACGGCGACATGAGCCTCACGCACATTGGATCCCATCTGCCAGCATGGTTATGCTAGCGTCCATCGACCCCCTCCCGCCGCTCATCACTATTTGCCCAAAACTATGCCCACCCACAACCAGCTGCATTGGCTACATCTGTCAGATATCCACTTTCATAAAAAAACCGCCTGGTCAGACAGCCATGCACGCCGCAAGTTACTGGAGTTCCTGACTCAAAAGTTCCGGGACGGCAAACTGCCCAAACCACAGTTGATCTTCTGCACGGGCGATATCGCTTTTGGGCAGACGCCAGACTGTCCAATGCCTGAGCAGTACCAGCCGGCCAAGGACTTCTTCGACCAGTTGCTTGCCTGTTGTGGCTTGGAGCGGGAGCGACTGTTCGTCGTACCGGGCAATCATGATGTGAACCGCAAGAAAGTCCTCGCGGGCCAGCAGCACCACCTGCGGACCATGGCCAAAGCCTCCATGCGGCACACACACGAAATCAGCTCCCGCTTTGACAGCCTGTCGGCAGAGTTCACGGCGGACATGAAGCGGATGGAGGACTATGGCGTCTTTACCGCGCAGTACCTGCCGCATCTGCATGACCCCGTGCGACACCTCTACGCCCGGCAGATCGATCTGAGCGGTATCAAGGTTGGCATCGCCGGCTTCAACTCCGCATGGAGTTGCTACGACAACGACGATAAGGGGCAAATGTGGCTTGGGGCGGATTGGCAGTTCAACCACATGAGCAGTGCCCTGGAAGGGGCTGACCTGAAGATTGGCCTGATTCACCATCCCCGGGATTGGTTCAATCAGGCCGAAATCGAGATCATCAAAAAACGCAAGGCCCATGACTTCCAGTTCTGGCTGCATGGGCATAGTCACAACCCCTGGCTCGATCCCGGGCAGCGGCTGATCAAACTGGAAGCAGGCGCCATAGGTGCCGAGACCGATGACCAGTTCGGCTTCAACCTGGTCAGCCTCGACCTGCAGCAGGGTAGCGGGGTCGCCCATCTGTTCGAATACAAGAATGGCTGGAAAGTACAGACGGTTGCCGACATGGCACCGGACGGGCTCTGGCCTTTCAAACATTCGGTCCGCGCAGCCCCGGTTTCATCTGTCGCGGTCCCGGGCAGCGTAGAAGCACCGCCATTATCAGTGCCGGACAATCTACCGTCCGATGACATCCCAAAACCGCCGGAATTGTTTGGTCGCGACAAGCTCATCGCCACCCTCACCGCCACGCTCAAGGAAAAGCCATCCATTGCGTTGTACGGTTTGAGTGGCAATGGCAAGACAACCCTGATCAAGGCGCTGCACCGACAAGCAGCCTTTCAAGGAACGGTCTTTGTAGACATTCACTCAAGCCGCCAGATGACGGTGGGTGAGATTTTTCGTCGCCTGCTGGATGCGCTGAATAACCGACGGGAAGATCCACTTCCACCCAGCGGAAGCATCGAGGAACAGGCGCAAGAACTTAAACGGCTTTATCCCCATGCGCAGCATGCGTTCATCTGGATCGACGGTGCTCACCTGCTGCTCGAGTCGTCGGGCTGGCGCAACCCCGAGATTCGCACACTCCTGACAGCCCTGTCGCAGGCATTCCCCGACTGGAAGTGGGTCTATGAGTTGAGCGAAAAACCGGAAGAAGGCAGTTTTGGTCGCGACTGTGCCCTACAGGAGATACCCGGGCTCGACCGGGCAGGCTTGGCTTCCCTTCTGGCAGCCAGGGCACCTCAAGAACAGAGAGCTGAGTGGACGTATACCGGCAATAACTTGAGAGCACTCTACCAGTGGCTGGGTGGAGGACAAGGCGGCACCGCCCATACCTTGGCAATCGAGTTGCTCGCCACTATCGCGGCAGAAAAGCAAAGCTCTCCCCTGGCGGTCTATCAGAACCTTCGCCATGAAGTCATCGAGCGCCTGGACGAGAAACTGCTCGGCATCATTCACGATGAAATACTCGGCGATGCCGAACACCGACTGCTCAAGGTGCTGGCGCTCTACCGCAATGCGATTCCACAGGATCATGCCGACTATCTGGAGGACTGCCTCGGTATCCAGGATGCCTGGCAGAACCTGAGAAGGCGTGGCCTGCTGCCTCTCGACAACAACAAGGACCACTACCTGCATGGTTTTATCGCCAGTTGGACACGGCAGAAGAAACTGGCGCTCAAGGATGCCGAACTCTCTCCCGACTACGCAGAAAATATCCCGGTAGAAGTAGCGAAAATGCATCTGTTGATCGCCCAATGCTGGCAGCGCCAGATCGGTCGTCAGAAGGAGCAGATCAACTTCCAGCGGGCCAATGAAAGCTTCTACCACCTGCTGTGTTGCAACGAATTGGGAACCATCGAGGAGTGGGTCGATCATCTGACTGGCAAGGAAACCGGCTGGAGCAACGAAGCCCTGTGGACCATCTACCACCGTCGCCGCAACGCAGGTGAGTCGATTGAACGACAGCAGGAAGTCCTGCAGTTGCTGACCAATCTTCATCCCCGCGAGCACAAGGCCCAACGTTTCCTTGGCGAATGCCTGCAGAAGACTCAAGGAAACACCTGCAATGAAGCCTTGCAAGCCTTCGAAAAGGCACTGGAGCTAAGCCCGCGATTTCCGCCCTACCTGGCTAATCTCGGCAAGCTCCTCTTGGGGCGAGGCACGAGGGGGGCTGAAGCGTTTCTGGCGCGACTTGAGGAGCACGAGAAGATCTACCCGGACGCGGTCGACAACCACGTCCAGTCCATCCAGAACCGCTGCCAAAAGCTTGTAGGCGATCCGAATGAGGCCACGCTCCAGCGTCGCCAAGCCATAAAGGATGGCAGTAAAAACCCTGCGTTCTACAACGAAGAAGCCAAATACCAGTTGGAGCAATGCAATGATGCCGATGAGGCGCTGCGCATTTTGGATCTTGCCAACAAATCCCTGTGTGCCACCGATTACAGCGAAGCCATTCGCGGCAAGGTCCTTGAGAAACTGAAGCGGGGCCCGGAAGCCTCCGAATTGCGCATGGCCAAAATCAAGGCAGGCATCCGCAATCCCGTGTTCTACGCTGACGAAGCGACTTACCAGCTGGAAAAACTGAACGACCCTGAAGCAGCCATACATGTACTGGATCTGGCTGGCATGCATGAGTGCGACAATCACGTAACTCAGAATATTCGGCGCACCGTACTGCTGCGTAGAAATCAGCGCTGAAACAACAACGCCACCAGCGCCGTCCAGCCGGTCTGGTGGCTGGCCCCCAGGCCGCGGCCGGTGTCGCCGTGGAAGTACTCGTGGAACAGCAGCAGATCCCGGTCCCGGGGATCGGCCTGCAACTGCGCGTAGGCGCACATCGACGGGCGCCGTCCGTCCTCGTCGCGCAGGAACAGGCGGGTCAGGCGCTGGCTCAGGCTGTCGGCGACTTCCTCCAGGGACGCCAGGTAGCCGGAACCGCTGGGGTATTCCACCGAGAAGTTGTCGGCGTAGTAGCGATGAAATTCGCGCAGCGATTCGATCAGCATGTAGTTGATCGGCATCCACAGCGGCCCGCGCCAGTTGGAGTTGCCGCCATACAGCCGTGAGTCGGAATCGGCCGGCGCGTAACGGGCGCACAGTTGGTGACCGTCGACCTGCAGCGCAAAGGGTTGTTCGGCGAAGTTTCTGGACAGTGAGCGAATGCCGAAGTCGGAAAGAAACTCCGCCTCGTCGAGCATGCGCTTGAGCAGGTCCTTGGTGCGTTCGCCACGCAACAGCGCCAGCAACAGGCGATTGCCCTGCCCCGGTTCGTTCCAGCGCGACACCAGGCTGGCCAGGTCCGGCCGATGGTGCATGAACTCCAGCAAGCGCTCACGCAGCCCCGGCAGGCATTCGTGTTCATGCTGTTCCAGCACCTGCACGGCGAACAGCGGCATCAGGCCGACGATGGAGCGCAGGCGCAGCGGTTCGTTGCCACCGTCGGGGCGATGCAGCACGTCGTAGAAGAACCGGTCCTGCTCGTCCCACAGCCTTGTGTCGTCGTTGTCCAGCCGATTGATAGCCCCGGCGATGTACAGGAAGTGCTCGAAGAACTTCACCGCGATATCCACGTACACCGGGTTGCGCCTGGCCAGTTCCAGGGCAATGCGCATCAGGTCCAGGGCATAGGCCGCGACCCAGGCGGTACCGTCGGCCTGGTCCAGGGTGTAGCCCGGCGGCAAGGGCGCCGAGCGGTCGAACAGGCCGATATTGTCGAGGCCGAGGAAACCGCCCTGGAACAGGTTGCGCCCTTCGGCGTCCTTGCGGTTGACCCACCAGGAGAAGTTCAGCAGCAGCTTGTGGAAGATCCGCTCGAGAAAGTCCATGTCGCCCTGGCCGGTCAGGGCCTTTTCCCGTAGGTACACCCGCCAGCTGGCCCAGGCATGCACCGGCGGGTTGGCGTCGTCGAAGCGCCACTCGTAAGCCGGCAACTGCCCGTTGGGATGCATGAAGCGGTCTTTGACCAGCAGCAACAGCTGGTGCTTGGCGAAGCCCGGATCGATCAAGGCCAGGGCCACCGCCTGGAAACCCAGGTCCCAGGAGGCGTACCAGGGGTATTCCCAGGTGTCGGGCATGGCCACGATGTCGAAGTTCGCCAGGTGCCGCCAATGGCTGTTGCGCAGATGCGCGTGTGGCGCCGGCGGCGCGGGCTGGCCGGGGTCGCCATCGAGCCAGCGGTTGACGTCGAAATCGTAGAGTTGCTTGGACCACAGCAGCCCGGCCAGGGCCTGGCGCTGGACATTGCGCGCGTCGGCATCGGCGATGCCCTGTTGCAGCGCGGCGTAGAACGCGTCGGCCTCGGCCCGCCGTTGTTCGAACAGGCGCCTGGCGCTGACCTGGGCCGAACCGGCCGGAGCAAAACGCAGGTATACGCTTTTGCTCTCCAGCCCGGCCAGTTCCAGGGTGAAGTGGGCGGCGGCGCGGGTTCCGCCGTCACGGGCAATGGCGCTGGCGGAACCTCCCAGCAAGTAGTCGTTGATGCCGTCCTTGAACGGGCCGGGCGCGGCGAGGCCATCGAGCTTCGGGAAGTTGGTTTCGTTGTTGCAGAACAGCCACTCGCAACGCTCCGGCCCCCAGGCGCTGACCTGCATCGGCGAGCACCGCGGATGCCGGGCCAGCAATTGCTCGCCCTCCAGGCGCAAGCTCGGCTTGCGCGAGTCGCCGCCCCAGCTCCAGGTATTGCGCGCCCATACCTGGGGCAAGACCCGCAAACGCGCCGGCTGATGAAAACGGTTGTGCACCGTGACCCGCATGAAGATGTCGTCGACCGCGTGCTTGGCGTATTCCACGGTCACGTCGAAGTAGCGATCGTCCTCGAATACCCCGGTGTCGAGGATCTCGTACTCGGTATCGTCCAGGCCGCGCCGGGCGTTTTCCCGCAGCAGGTCCTCATAGGGAAAGGCCGCCTGCGGGTATTTGTAGAGCATGCGCATATAGGCATGGCTGGGCACGCCATCGAGGTAGAAGTACAGCTCCTTGACGTCTTCGCCGTGATTGCCTTCGGCGTTGTTCAGGCCGAACAGGCGCTCCTTGAGAATGCTGTCGCGCTCGTTCCACAGGGCCAGCCCCAGGCACCAGTGCTGGGACTTGTCGGAGAACCCCGCCAACCCGTCCTCGCCCCAGCGGTAGGCACGGCTGCGCGCATGGTCGTGGGGAAAGTAGGCCCAGGCATCGCCATCGGCGCTGTAGTCCTCGCGCACCGTGCCCCACTGCCGCTCGCTCAGGTACGGCCCCCACTCGCGCCAGGGTTCGCAGGCCTCGCCATTGAGGCGCTGGCCTTCGACCGTTTCGAGGATGCTTGCCGCCGCTGCTGCCGTCATGGGGGTGTCCGTGAGCCATGGAGGTGAAAGCCAGTGTAGGGGCTGGCGGCACCGACGGCCCATGACAAATGTTTCATGGTGCGAGGCGCCCATCACCCAGGCCCCCCCGCGGGCAGAAGCTTGGCTAGGCTATAAGCATGCCCCGTGAATGCCTGGGAGGTCCGATGAACCGCACGATCCTGAGCCCTTTGAGTCTGGTCCTGGCCCTGTTGGCCGGCTGCGCCAGCCCGCCCGAAGTCATCGACAAGGAAGCGGCGGCCATCGCCGAAGGCGTGCTGGCCTTTCGCGATATCTGCCTGAAGTCCGCGCCCTCCTTCGCCGGGGCCGACAACGCGGCCAAGGCCTATGGCATCGCCAGGCTGGACAATGCCGGGTATGCGCGGATGGGGCTCAGGCCGGACCACAGCCTTGGGGTCCAGGTGCAGAAAGGCAAGCAATGCGCGGTGACCACGCCGTCGCAGCGGGACAAGACCCTGACCGAGCAATTTCTCAAACTGGCCGAGCAGTTCTCCAGCACCCCGGTGGCGCAGCACCTGCCGGCGAAAATCACCCTCGACAACCAGACCTTCCTGCTGATGCACGACCGGCGCGGCGGCGAGGCCTATGTGATGTTGAAGCAACCCTGAAGCGCAGCGCCTTCATTCAGGTGGCGACAGGTGCGCATAACACACCGGCGAACTGCCCTCGCCCTGCCGGTCCAGCTCGTCCTCCAGCCACTCGGCCAGCACCCGGGCATTGTTGTGCGCTTCATCGTGGGCCGAGTACACCAGGGTCAAGCGGCCCTTTTGCGCGCGTTCCAGCAACGCCCACCAATGCTCGGGGCGGGCCGTCAGTTCCTGGCGGTAACGGCTGCGGAAGGTGGCGAAATCCAGCTCGCCGGCCTTGAAGGCACGGCGCAATCCAGTGGACGGCGCCAGGTCTTTCAACCACTCGTCCAGCGGCAATCGGTCCTTGCGACAGTTGCGCGGCCACAGGCGATCCACCAGCACCCGATAGCCGTCGTCGGCGCTCGCCGGCTCGTAGGCACGTTTGCACAGAATCATGATTTCCTCCCGTCTATGGCAGCGCATGGCCTGCCATCAGCTTAGTGGCTGGACACAGGATGGAGGACCTTCGGCAAGCGCCTCGCCGCCACTCACCCTGGTTCTGATTACGACCCTCCTACATCGAAAACGACAGCTCGCCCCCAGGACGATTGACGCAGCGGGCCCAGCCCTATTAAGTACTATTTATCCGCATTAATACGATAAATCGAAAACATGCTCAAACGACCTGTTCGCCGCAAACGCCAGAAGCTTTCCGACGTGATTGTCGAGTCGGTCAAGCGTTCCATTGTGATCAACGCCCTGCGTCCCGGCGATCGCTTGCCGACCGAGCGCGAGCTGATGGAAAGCTTCCAGTGTTCCAAGGGTTCGGCCCGCGAAGCGCTCAAGGCGCTGGAGGTCGAAGGACTGGTCAACACCCGCACCGGCCCCAGCGGCGGCGCCTACCTGAACCAGGCCGGCACCGAACCGGCGAGCCGCGCCCTGCGCAATTACCTGCACTTCCAGCACATGGACGGCGAGCAGGTGTACCAGTTGCGCAAGGTCATCGAGGTGGAGCTGGCGGTGTCGGTGATCGGCCGCCTGAGCGCCGACGATTTTGCGGCGCTGCAGGCCAATATCGACTTCTGCAGCGCCCCGGAAGACAGCGAGGCTGGCCAGCGTGAACAGCGCATCGCCGAGCTGGAATTCCACAACCTGCTGGGCCGCGCCTGCCCCAATCCGCTGCTGAGTTTCATGGCTCAGTTCCTCAACGACCTGCTGCGCGACCTGGTGGTGCTGAAGAAGGCCTACAAGCCCAAGCGCAAGCAGTTCGACGCCGCCAACCTCGATTACCACAAGCGCCTGTTGCTGGCCTTCAAAACCGAGGACGAAACCGCGGTACGCCAGCTGATGCACGAGCACATGTGCGACGCCGAACACCATATGAGCGCCCTCGAGGGCGAGGTCACCCAACACTTCCTGCTGGAGTTCGACCACCACCATTGATAACCGCCGCACCCGCCACACGCCGCTTCGCCAATAACAAAGCCTGAACACAGGCTGCTGCGCCGTTTTGCCATTGCCACTCCTGCCAATAACTAAACCAGGGAGTTACCCCATGCAGCGTCGTACGTTGTTGAAAGCCAGTCTGACCGTTGCCGCAGGCCTCAGCCTTCCGCTGGGGGTGCGCAACGCCTTTGCCGCCGAACCCTTTACCTTCTACGGGCTCAAGTCGATGTCCGGCGCCTTCGCCAGCTACGGCAAGTTCGCCGACATGGGCTCGCGCCTGGCGGTGGAACAGTACCCGACCCTGCTCGGCCGCCCGCTGAACTACAAGGTGATCGACACCGAAGGCAACGCCGGCAAGGCGGTGCGCAAGGTCCAGGAGGCGATTGCCCAGGACGGCGCGCGATTCTTCCAGGGCTGCACCCTGTCGTCTTCGGCGCTGGCGGTGGCCAAGGAAGTGGGCAAGGTCAACGGCGTGTTCATGACCCCGGTGGGCGCCGACGAAGTCACCGGCAAGGACTGCAATGCCTCGACCTTTCGCTGGTCGGTGCCGACCTACGGCGCCATTCGCGAAACCATGGTGCCGCTGATCAAGCGCCTGCCCGAGGCCAAGCGCTGGTACACCATCACCCCGCAATACGTATTCGGCGAAGCACTGCTGGAAGGCGCCAGACAGGTCTGCGCCGAGCATGGCATCGAGCACGTCGGCAACAGCTATCACTCGTTGCAGGAGCAGGAATTCTCCGGCTACCTGACCAACGCCATCGCCGCCCAGCCCGACGTGCTGGTGCTGCTCAACTTCGGCAGCCAGTCCTCCAACGCCCTGCGCCAGGCGGTCAACTTCGGCATCAAGGAACGCATGAAAGTGCTGCTGGTGTGGTCCGCCGGGCTCGACCAGTTCCAGGAACTGGGCAGCGACGTGCTCGAAGGCATCTACCTCGGCGCGCAGTACTGGCACCAGGTCGACACCCCGCTCAACCGCGAACTGGTCAAGCTGACCCAGGCCAAGTACGGCATCAACCCCACCTACCCGCTGGCCGCCGACTACATCGGCACCAAAATCATGCTCGACACCATAGTCGCCACCGGCAGCTTCGACGGCGCGACCGTGGCCAAGGCCATGCAAGGCCTGACGTACCAGGGCCCGACCGGCGAGGAAAGCATCCGCGCCGGCGACCATCAGGTGATCAAGGATTACTACCTGCTGCAGGGCAAGGCCACGGCCAGCATGCGCGACAAGGACGACCTGGCCGAAGTGCTCAGCTCCGGGCGCTCGTTCCCGGATGTCGGCGCCACCGGCTGCAACCTGGCCTGACCCCGACCGACCTTTTCATCGCTGGCTAGAGGCAGCGGGCCGCCCGACGACAGTCGCCGGCCCCCTGTCGAGGGTACCCGCATGCTCAATCTTTACCTGTTCCAGATCCTCAACGGCCTCGGCCTGGGGATGATCTACTTCCTGATCGCGGTGGGCCTGACGATCATTTTCGGCCTGCTGAACTTCGTCAACTTCGCCCACGGCGCGTTCTTCCTGCTCGGGGCTTACATCTGCTACACCGCCGTCAGCCTCACCGGCAGCTTCTGGCTGGCGCTGCTGGTCGCGCCGCTGGTGGTCGCTGCCCTGGCCTGGGCCATCGAGCGATTATTGATCCAGCGCATCTACCACCTGCCCCACACCTTCCAGATCCTGGTGACCCTGGGCATCGCGCTGATCATCCAGGAAGCCAGCGTGCTGATCTGGGGCCCCGTCGGCAAAAGCGTCGCGGTGCCGGAACTGCTGCGCGGCGTGCTGATCGTCGGCGACTTCGTCTACCCCTACTACCGCCTGTTCCTCATCGTCTTCTCGGCGCTGGTCGGGCTGGCGCTGTGGCTGCTGCTGGAGCGCACGCGCTTCGGCGCCCTGGTGCGCGCCGGCAGCGAAAGCACCGAGACCGTGTCGCTGCTGGGCACCAACATCTTTCGCCTGTTCTCCATGACCTTCGCCCTCGGCGTGGCCCTGGCCGGGATCGCCGGGGTGCTGTTCGCCCCATTGCGCGGCGCCCAGCCCTTTGTCGGCCCGGAAATCCTCGGCGTGGCCTTCGTGGTGGTGGTTATCGGCGGCATGGGTTCGTTCAGCGGCGCGCTGGTGGGTGGCCTGCTGGTGGGTGTGGTGCAGAGCCTGATGACCACCCTCTGGCCGCAAGGCGCCAGCCTGATGATCTACGGTGCCATGGCGGCGGTGATTCTGGTCCGTCCCTACGGCCTGTTCGGGAGAGCATGAACATGAGCGAGAAAAATCCCCTGCCGTTCGCCAAGACCCAGTCGCGCGCCCTGCCGTGGCTGGTGGTCGCGGTACTGATCGGCCTGCCGCTGGTGCTGCCGTCGGCGACCCTGGCCACCGAGATCCTGATCTTCGCCCTCGCGGCGCTGGCCTGTAACCTGCTGCTGGGCTACACCGGCCTGCTGTCGTTCGGCCAGGGCATCTTCTTCGGCGCCGGGGCCTACTGCGCCGCGCTGCTGATGATCCACCTGCAGCTGGGCCTGTTCAGCGCCCTGTTCGGCGCGGCCCTGGTGGGCGCGTTGCTGGCGTTGCTGGTGGGCGCCCTGGCGATCCGGCGCACCGGCATCTACTTCGTGATGCTGACCCTGGCCTTCAGCCAGATGGCCTACTTCATCGCCTACACCCTGAGCGACTGGACCGGCGGCGACAACGGCCTGCTCAGCGTGCCGCGCCCGGAGATCCGCCTCGGCGACACCGTGCTGCTGTCGCTCGGCGATGCGCGCTACTTCTACGCCTTTGTCGCGGTGCTGTTCCTGCTGATCTTCATCGGCGCCCGCCGGGTGATCGCCTCGCCGTTCGGCAGCACGCTGATGGCGATCCGCGAGAACGAAACCCGCGCCGCCGCCATCGGCTACGACACCCGGCACTTCAAGATCCTGGTGTTCATGCTGTCCGGCGCGGTCACCGGGATCGCCGGGGCGCTGTACGCCATGCTCCTGCATTTCGTGCCGCTGTCGAACATCGACCTGGCGATGTCGGAAAACATCCTGATCATGACCATAGTCGGCGGCACCGGCTCGCTGTTCGGCTCCCTGCTGGGCGCCGGTTCCATCGTGCTGCTCGGCGAGTTCCTGTCCGACCTCTGGCCACGCTGGCTGATGCTGCTGGGAATCATCCTGATCCTGGTGGTGGTGTTCATGCGCGGCGGTTTGTGGGGCGGCTTGTCGAGCCTGTTCGAACGCATCCGGGGGCCACGCAAGGCGGCCCTGCCGACCGAGGAGAAACTGTCATGACGCAGTACCTGCTGCAAACCCAGGACCTGGAGCTGGCCTATGGCGCCTTCCATGCGGTCAACGGCGTCAACCTGAAGGTCGAGGCCGGCACCATCCACACCATCATCGGCCCCAACGGCGCCGGCAAGACCAGCCTGTTCCACTGCCTGACCGGCGAACGCCAGGCCACCGCCGGGGCGATCCTGTTCAACGGCAAGAACATCATCAAGAAACCGGCCCATGGCCGGGTCGGCCTGGGCATGGCCCGTTCGTTCCAACTGACCAGCCTGTTCCAGAACCTCAGCGTGCGGGAAAACCTGCGCCTGGCCGCCCAGGGTCGCGATGGCCTGGCGGCGCTGAATTTCTGGCGCCACGTCGACAGCCGCCGCGAACACCTGGAGATGGCCGACCAGGTGCTCGAACGCCTGCAACTGACGGCACGCGCCGACACCCTCGCCGGCGAACTGTCCCACGGCCAGCAGCGGGTGCTGGAAGTCGGCATGTCGATCTGCTCCAGGCCGAAACTGCTGATGCTCGACGAGCCGACCTCCGGCATGGGCATCGACGACATCCCGATCATGACCCAGCTGATCAGCGACCTGGGCCGCGACCACACGGTGCTGCTGATCGAACACAACATGAGCATCGTCATGTCCATCAGCCAACGCATCACCGTCATGAGCCACGGCCAGATCCTGGTCGAGGGCACACCGCAATTCGTCCGCGCCGACGAGCGCGTGCGCAGCGCCTACCTGGGAGAAGCCGCCTGATGCTGACCGTCGAGAATATCCACTCCTACTACGACAAGAGCCACGTCCTCGAAGGCGTCTCGCTGCAGGTCGACGCCGGCGAGCTGGTGACCCTGCTGGGGCGCAACGGCGCGGGCAAGACCACGACCCTGCGCAGCATCCTCGGGATCATCTGCCCGCGCCAGGGGCAGATCCGCTTCAACGGCCAGGAGCTGGTGGGCAAGAAGATCTTCGAGATCGCCCGCCAGGGCCTGGCGCTGGTGCCGGAACACCGCGGCATCTTCCGCCTGCTCAGCGTCGAGGAAAACCTGCGCATCGCCCAGCGCAAGAGCAGCCGCTGGCAGCTGGAGGATGTCTACGGCATGTTCCCGCGCCTCAAGGAGCGGCGCAAAAACGCCGGCCACGCGCTGTCCGGCGGCGAGCAGCAGATGCTCGCCATCGCCCGCGCCCTGCTCAACGATCCCAAGCTGCTGATTCTCGACGAACCCACCGAAGGCCTGGCCCCGGTGATCGTCGACGAGCTGGTGAAGATCCTGCGCAAGATCAAGGACGACGGCCTGCCGGTGCTGCTGGTGGAACAGAACCTGATGGTCTGCGACAAGCTCGCCGACCGCCATTACGTCCTCGAACAGGGTCGTGTGGTCTACCAGGGCAGCGCCGCGGACTTTCGCGCCGACCCGAGCATCAAGAACCGCTACCTGGCCCTGAGCGCCTGAGGGGAGAGATGAAATGAACCGTCCGATTGTGTCCGTACCCTCGTTGCAAGACTGCACCCCGCTGGTCAACCGCGAACGCCTCTGGCAATCGCTGATGGACCTCGCGCAGCTGGGCGCCACCGCCAAGGGCGGCGTGTGCCGCCTGGCCCTGACCGACCTCGACCGCCAGGCCCGCGACCTGTTCGTGCGCTGGTGCGAAGAGGCCGGGTGCAGCGTCAGCATCGACGGCATCGGCAATATCTTCGCCCGCCGCGCCGGGCGTAACCCGCAGCTGCCGCCAGTGATGACCGGCAGCCATATCGACACCCAGCCCACCGGCGGCAAGTTCGACGGTTGCTACGGGGTGATGGCCGGCCTGGAGGTGATCCGCACCCTCAACGACCTCGGCCTGCAGACCGAGGCCCCGCTCGAGGTGGTGGTCTGGACCAACGAAGAAGGCTCGCGCTTCCCGCCGTGCATGATGGGCTCCGGGGTGTTCGCCGGTAAGTTCGACCTCGACGACACCCTGCGCAAGCAGGACGAACAGGGGCTGTCGGTGGGCAGCGAGTTGCGGCGCATCGGTTATGCCGGCTCGCGGGCGGTGCTCGGCCATCCGGTGGGCGCGTATTTCGAGGCGCACATCGAACAGGGCCCGGTGCTGGAAGACCGCCAGACCACCATAGGCGTGGTCATGGGCTGCCTCGGCCAGAAGTGGTTCGACCTGACCCTGACCGGGGTCGAGGCCCATGCCGGGCCGACGCCGATGCACCTGCGCAAGGATGCCTTGGTGGGCGCCGCCCAGGTGGTCAGCGCGGTCAACCGCATCGCCCACGAGCAACAGCCCCACGCCTGTGGCACGGTCGGCTGCCTGAGCCTGCACCCGGGCTCGCGCAACGTGATTCCCGGCCAGGTGCAGATGACCCTCGACCTGCGCCACCTGCATGCCGACAAACTGCAAGCCATGGTCGACGAGGTGCGCCAGGTGATCGAGGACACCTGCCAGCAACACGGCCTGGGCTTCGAGCTGACCCCCACCGCCGATTTCCCGCCACTGGACTTCGATCCCGCCTGCGTCGCCGCGGTACGCCAGGGCGCCGAGCAGCTGGGCCTGAGCCATATGGACATCGTCAGCGGCGCCGGGCACGACGCGATCTTCATCGCCGAGCTGGGCCCGGCCGGAATGATCTTCGTGCCCTGCGAAGGCGGCATCAGCCACAACGAAATCGAAAACGCCGCGCCCCAGGACCTGGCCGACGGTTGCGCCGTGTTGCTGCGGGCCATGGTCAACGCGGCGCAAGCAGGAGCGACGGCATGACCCGATACCGCGAAATCGCCGAGATGAGCGGCGTCGAACTGCTCGCCCATTACCGTGACAAGCGCCTGTCGCCGGTGGAAGCGACCGAAGACGCCCTGGCGCGCATCGAGCGCTTCAACCCGCAGGTCAACGCCTATTGCCATGTCGACCCGCAAGGCGCGCTGGACGCGGCAAAAGCCTCCGAGCAGCGCTGGTTCAAGGGCCAGCCCTGCGGTGCGCTGGACGGCGTGCCGGCCTCGATCAAGGACCTGACCCTGACCCGTGGCATGCCCACCCGCAAGGGCTCGAAAACCACCTCCGCCAGCGGCCCCTGGGATGTCGATGCGCCCTTCCCAGCCTTTATGCGCAGCGCCGGCGCGGTGCTGCTGGGCAAGACCACCACCCCGGAATTCGGCTGGAAAGGTGTGACCGACAACCCGTTGTACGGCATCACCCGCAACCCCTGGGACACCCGCACCACCGCCGGCGGCTCCTCCGGCGGCGCGGCCGCCGCGGCCTCGCTGAACCTCGGCGTGCTGCACCAGGGCAGCGATGCCGGTGGCTCGATCCGCATTCCCTGCGCCTTCACCGGCACCTTCGGGATCAAGCCGACCTTCGGCTACGTGCCGCAGTGGCCGGCCAGCGCCATGACTATCCTCTCGCACCTGGGGCCGATGACCCGCACCGTCGACGATGCGGTGCTGATGCTGCAAACCGTCGCCCGCCCGGATCCCCGCGACGGCCTTGCCGGGGCCCCACGCAGCACGCCCTGGCTGCCGCAGAGCACTGATCTCAAAGGCCTGCGTATCGCCTACAGCGCCGATTTCGGCTACGTGAAGGTGCAACCACAGGTAGCACGGGTGGTGGCCCGGGCGGTGGAACGCCTGGCGCAACTGGGCGCCGACGTCGAGCAGGTCGACCCGGGGTTCAGCGACCCGCTGGAGCTGTTCAATACCCTGTGGTTCGCCGGCGCCGCGCGGCTGGCCGGGCAACTGAGCCAGGAGCAACGCCAGCAGCTCGACCCGGGCCTGCTGCGCATTGCCCGGCAGGGCCAAGGCATCAGCCTTCACGACTACACCCTGGCCCTGGAAGCCCGCGCGGCGCTGGTGGCGCACATGGCCGGGTTCCACAGGCGCTACGACCTGCTGGTTTCGCCCATGCTGCCGCTCACCGCCTTCGCCGCCGGGCACAACGTGCCACCGGGTTCCGGCCTGGGCGAATGGATGGAGTGGACGCCCTTCAGCTACCCCTTCAACCTCACCCAGCAACCGGCCGCGTCGGTGCCGTGCGGCTTCGCCGAGGACGGCTTACCGGTGGGCCTGCAGGTGGTGGGGGCGCGGTTTGCCGATGATCAGGTGCTGCGCCTGTGCCGGGCTTATGAGCAGGCGTTCCCGAGCCCGCATCCGCAGGCGCCGCGGATCAAGGACTGACAGCGCTTGTGAGGGGCATCGCTAGCGATGCCCTTTTTGACTACCGCTCGATGCCCTTGGGCCGCTGCCGAGCCTCGCCGGCTGGACAGTGGCCAGGGGATCGAGGGCTTATTTTGCCGCCCGCACCTGGGCGATCAACTGGTCCGCCACCGCGAACAGGCCCTTGGCGCCGTCGTTGGTCATGCCGAAGCGGTACTTGCCGTCCACCACCAGCGACGGCACGCCGGTGGCCTGGTAGGCCGCGGTGCGTTTTTTCGCGTCCATCACCTTGGCCTGCACGGCGAAGGAGTTGTAGGTGGCGAGGAACTTCGCCGGCTCGATGCCCTGGCCTTTGAGCAGCTCGGCCATGGCCTCGGGGGTTTTCAGGCGGTTGCCGCCGTGGATCGCCTCGAATACCGCGTGGTGCACCTCGGGCTTGGCGTCCATGGTCGCCAGGGTCAGGTACAGCTGGCCGTAGACATCCCAGATCCCGCCGAACATGGCCGGCAGCTTGACGAAGTTCACGTCTTCGGGAAGCTGGGCGGCCCAGGGGTTGATCGAGGCTTCGAGGTTGTAGCAGTGGCCGCAGCCGTAGGAAAACAGTTCCACCACTTCGATCTTGCCGGGCACGACCTGCGGCACGGCATCCTTGAGTTCCACGTACTGGCTGGCATCCACCGCCGCCATGGCGGTCTGCCCGGCCAGGCCAAAGAGGCAGCTGGCTGCCAGGGCAATGTTCAGAATCGAGTGACGCATGCAATCTCCAATGGGTTGGCGCCTCTGAGTCAGCACGGCTGCTCGTCAAGCGGGCCCCAAAGGATACAGGCGGTGTCCACGGTGCCAATCAGACTCGTCTTAATCTTTTGTTGGTTTTTTGTCATCAACGCCCGGACAGCTCCGGCTGCTGCGCGAACCGGGCGGCCAGCGTAATGATCTCCTCGCGCAGCCAGCGATGCCCCGGCACCCGCTCCTGCTGGCGATGCCAGATCAGGCTGACCTGCACCGGCGGCGCCACCAACGGCAGCTCGGCGATGCGGATCGGCATCAGCGCGCAGAAGTGCTCCGCCAGGCGCCGCGGCACCGTGCCCAGCAAATCCGACTGGGCGACGATCAAGGGAATGCTCAGGTAATGCGGGACGAACAGCTGCACATGGCGCTGGACCTTGGCCGAACCGAGGACGATCTCCAGCGGCGAGCCGCGCCCGCCCCGGTCCGGAATCGCCACGTGCTGGCTCTGCTCATAGGCCTTGAGGTCGAGCTGCGGCTCGAAGGCCGGGTGGTCGATACGGCCGATCACCACCAGCTGTTCTTCCAGCAGCGGCTGGTAGCAGAGGTCGGGATCGTCGAAGTACAGGTAGTCCACCGCCAGGTCGAGCATCCCGGTGGTCAGCCAGGCCGGCAGGGAGTCGGCAGCATCGCTGCGCACTGCCAGGCGGACCTTGGGCGCGGCGCTTTGCAAACGGCGTGATAGCGCCGGCAACAGGCGCGCCTGGGCGTAGTCGTTCATCGACAGGGTAAAGGTCTGGTCGGACGCCGCCGGGTCGAACTCGCTGCCCGGGTCCAGGCCTTCCTGCAGCAGGCGCAGGGCCTGGCGCACCGAACCGTGCAGCACATGGGCCCGCGGCGTGGGCTGCATGCCCCGCGCGGTGCGGATGAACAGCGGCTCATCGAGCTGGCTGCGCAGGCGCGCCAGGGCGTTGCTCACGGCCGGCTGGCTGAGGTTCAGGCGCACCGCCGCGCGGGACAGGTTCTGCTCCTGCATCAGCGCGTCGAACACCAAGAGCAGGTTGAGATCCAGGTGCCGCAAATTCAGCTTCATGAATAATGCCCATTCCGAATATCCATTAGCTGGATAATTCGAGCAGGACTAATCTGCTGTCAACAAGAACAATAAAACCCACAGGAGAACGGCCTTGAGGCAAACCACCCTGGCATTTCGCGAGCGTTACCGCGCCGCGGTTCATCCGCGCTACAACCCGTGGCTGCACGGCGGTTTCGTGCTGGCCTATGGCATGGCGTGCATCGCCCTGCTGTGGAGCACCCTGCACCAGGTACAGCCCCTGGAGTGGCTGGCGGTGCCGGTGGCGCTGCTGTTCTTCAACCTGTGCATCTACGTCGTGCACCGCTGGCTGGGCCACCACAAGCAGGTCTTCGCGCGGATGTTCTACGCCCGCCACAGCGGCGATCACCACAGTTTCTTCGTGCCCGGCTACATGACCTACGACGGCCCCCGGGACTGGCGGGTGATCCTGTTTCCGGCCTGGCTGATCGTGGTCCACAGCCTGCTGTTCGCCCTGCCGCTGTGGTGGCTGCTGAAGTTCTGGAATGCCAATGTCGCGGCGCTGTTCGCCAGCTGCACCCTGATCGGTTACCTGGCCTACGAGGTGTTCCATGCCTGCGAACACCTGCCGCCCGAACACCCGCTGGCACGGCTGCCGTGGATCCGCCAGATGCGCCGCCTGCATGAGCTGCATCACCGTCGCGAGCTGATGCAGGAGCGCAATTTCAACATCGTCCTGCCGCTGATGGATTACCTGTTCGGCACCCTGTACTGGGAGCCGGAACCCGCCACCTCCTCTCTATCGACAAGGTCCTCGTCCATGACCCGCATGCAGCATCAGATCGATATTCCGCGCAACCCGGTGGCCCTGCTCGACTATGCCTGCGCCTCCAGCCGCTGGCCGGAGTGGCACCCGTCTTCATTGAAGGTCCAGGGGCCGGCCGGGGCCCTGCCCGCCGGCGCGCGCTTCGAGGAAGACATCCACGCCGGCGGGCGCAGCGGGCACCTGAGCTGGCAGGTCGACGAGTACCTGCCCGGGCAGCGCTGGAGCGCCGCGGCCAAGGGCGATCATGGCCTGGAGCTGGTGGTGACCTACGAGTGCCAGGCGCTGGACGCCCACCGCACGCGGTTTATCCGCACCCTGGAATACCGCTTTACCGGCCTGCTGATGCGCCTGGGCAATCGCCTGCTATTCAGCAGGCGGATAGAACGGGAGTCCGCCGACTCCCTGCTAGCCTTGTGCGAAATGGCGCAACGGGCAATTCCCCTGGGCGCCGACGTCGCGCCGCAGAGCGCGACCTGAACCCATCACCCAGGAGCCGCCCTCGATGAAGCCCCTCGCACCCCGTCGGATCAAGTTTCGCCATCTGCTGTTGGTCGTGGTCATCGCCATCGGCGCCTTTCTGCTGCTGATGCCGACCAAGGTCCAGCCATTGGCCTGGACCCCGTCGCCAGCGCCTTCATTGAAAAGCGGCCTATACGCCGAGAACCAGAAGCTCAAGGGCCTGCAGGCGGTGGGCGCGCTGAACATCGACGGGCCGGAAGCCCTGCTACTGGAAGACGGCTCGCTGATCAGCGGCCTGCATGACGGGCGGGTGATCCGCACCGCCCTGGACGGCAGCGCCCTGCAGGTACTGGCCAATACCGGCGGGCGCCCGCTGGGCCTGGCCCGACATCCGGATGGCCGGCTGATCATCGCCGACGCGGTCAAGGGCCTGCTGGCGCTGGACGCCAAGGGCCAGTTGAGCACACTCAGCACTTCCGCCAACGGCCTGCCCTTCGGCTTTACCGACGATGTGGCGGTGGACGCCGCCGGGCGTTATGCCTACTTCAGCGACGCCACCAGCCGCTGGGGCTACGGCCAGGATGGCGAGGCGGTGATCGAGCACGGCGGCGACGGGCGCCTGCTGCGCTATGACTTCCAGACCGGCCAGACCGAACAGTTGCTGGACGGCCTGGAGTTCGCCAACGGCGTCGCCCTCGGGCCCCAGGAAGCCTATGTGCTGGTCAACGAAACCGGGGCCTACCGGATCAGCCGCTACTGGCTCAGCGGCGCCAAGGCCGGCACCCACGACCTGTTCATCGACAACCTGCCGGGGCTGCCGGACAACCTCAGCTTCAACGGCCAGGGGCGTTTCTGGGTGGCGCTCTACGCCCCGCGCAATGTCCTGCTGGACGGCACCGCGCCCTACCCGCGGGTGCGCAAGATGATCGTGCGGGCCATGACCGTGCTGCCCAAGCCGGTGGAAAAACGCGGCTTCGTCCTCGGCCTGGATACCCAGGGCCAGGTCATCGCCAACCTGCAGGACGCCAGCGCCGGCAACTACGCGCCGATCACCACGGTGCGCGAATACGCCGACGCGCTGTACTTCGGCTCGCTCAAGGCCACGCATATGGCGCGCCTGCCGCTGAGCGTCGCGCTGTCAAAGGCGCCTTGATGCGATAACGGCATGGGCACCGGCATGCTCGCCAGATTCTGATCTAAGCTGTCCCGCGCGGCGCCGTCACTGGCGCCCACCAAGGAAAGACAAACAATCGAATCCGATTGATTCCCATCACATTGAGAGTGGACCCCCCCATGAAAATCAAAATCCTCCTGGCTTCCCTGCTGCTCACTTCATCCCTGTCGGCGCTGGCCGCGTGCCCGGTGTTCGGACCGTCCGAAGATCCCTGCGCAGGCCCGGTATTCGGCCCGAGCACCTGCGAGTGCCCTTGACGCAGGCAGGCGCTGAAACAGGCGCGCCCGACTCGGGCGCGTCTCGCCAAGGGTGCGGGTCGATACAGGGGAGTAAACGGGCAAATAGCGGAAAGAGCAGCCAATGCTCTGGATTGCGCAGAACCTGACGAGACGCCCGAAGCCTCGGGACATCTCGCTCAGGGCAGGGTCGGGGTCAGAAGCGGGCAGTCAGCTTCTCGGAGATTTCATCCTTGATCAGCAGCCGCTTTTCCTTGAGTCGTTTCAGCTCCTCGTCAGCGGCCGCCGCGGCCTCCGCTTTGAGCACCTGATCATCAATGCTGGAGTATTTATCGAACAAGGCATTCAAGTGCGGGTCATTGGCCCGACGCTGTTGAATGTCTTCTTTGCTGTAGCTCAGGTCCTGATACAGGTCATGGGGCACCGGCATGAAACACCTCCGTTTGTTGATCGGTAGCAAGCCCATTTACACGCGCTTGCCAGTTACCAGAATGACCTCGACCACCGCTGTCTGTCGACCGCCAATCAGACCAGCGGTAACCGTTCGTCGCCTACAGCGGCACTGCCCGCGACCCACCGCCAGCCCCAACAACCCGCCATGGCCGACGGCTCAACGAAGGCTCACCCCAGGGCCTGGGCCAGGAACGGCGCGGTGCGGCTCTTGCGGTGCCTGGCCACCTGCTGCGGCGTCCCTCTGACCACTACTTTGCCGCCCTGGTCGCCAGCGCCCGGGCCGATATCGATCACCCAATCGGCCTGGGCCACCACGCGCATTTCGTGTTCGACCACCACCACGCTGTGGCCGGCCCGCACCAGGTTGTCCAGTTGTTCCAGCAGGCGATCGACATCCCGCGGATGCAGGCCGGTGGTCGGCTCGTCCAGCACATACAGGGTGGCGCCGCGGGGGTTGCGCTGCAGCTCGGTGGCCAGCTTGATCCGCTGCGCTTCGCCACCGGACAGCTCGGTAGCGGGCTGGCCGAGGCGCAGGTAACCCAGGCCGATATCGCGCAAGACTTCCAGGGAACGGCGGATGCTCGCCTGTCCGGCGAACACCTCGACCGCCTCCTGCACCGTCAGTTGCAGGACCTGGGCGATGTCCAGGCCTTGCCACTTGATAGCCAGGGTCTGCGGGTTATAGCGCGCGCCATGGCAGGTCGGGCACGGCGCATAGACGCTGGGCATGAACAGCAGCTCGACGCTGACAAAACCTTCGCCTTCGCAAGCCGGGCAGCGGCCCTTGGCGACGTTGAAGGAGAACTGCCCGGCGTCGTAGCCCAGCGCGCGCGCCTCGGGGGCGGCGGCGAACAGCTTGCGCACATGGTCGAACAACCCGGTGTAGGTCGCGAGGTTCGAACGTGGGGTGCGGCCGATGGGTTTCTGGTCCACTTGCACCAGGCGCTTGATCCGCTCCAGCCCGGCGGTGACTTCGCCGCTGCTGGCCTGCGGGGCGTCGTCTTCCAGGTTCAGCTCCTCCGGCTCTTCGTTGCCCTGCGGCCGCCCGAGGTGCGCGCCCACCAGTTCCAGCAAGGCCTGGCTGACCAGGCTCGACTTGCCGGAACCTGAAACTCCGGTCACCGCGGTAAAGCAGCCCAAGGGGAATTCCGCGCTCAGGTCCTTCAGGTTGTTGCGGCTGATGCCCTCCAGGCGCAGCCAACCCTGGGCCTGGCGCGCGGTACGGCGGGCCGGCGCCTGCTCGGCGAACAGGTAGGCGCGGGTCTGCGACTGCGCGACCTGGGCCAACCCCGCCGGCGGACCGCTGTACAGCACCTGGCCGCCCTGCTCGCCCGCCGCCGGGCCGACATCGATCAGCCAGTCGGCGCGGCGCATGGTCTGCAGGTCGTGCTCGACCACGAACAGCGAATTGCCCGAAGCCTTGAGCTGCTGCAGGGCCTCGAACAGCGCCTCGGCGTCCGCCGGGTGCAGGCCCGCCGAAGGCTCGTCGAGCACGTAGATCACCCCGAACAGCTGCGAACCCAATTGAGTCGCCAGGCGCAGACGCTGCAACTCGCCGGACGACAGGGTCGGCGTGCTGCGCTCCAGGGCCAGGTAACCCAGGCCCAGGCCAGTCAGGGTGCTGACCCGCTCCAGCAGGTCCTGGGCGATGCGTTGCGCGGCCAGGCGTTTTTCCAGGGACAGGTTCGGCGTGTGCCGCACATCCGGCCCTCCGACATGCCCCGGCGCGCCCTGGGCGATCCGTTGTTGGCGCGCGGCCTGGGTCTGTTCGTGACTCCAGACCTCGCCGGCCTCCTCGGCCTGTTCCAGGTAAGCCTGGGCGGCCACCGGCTTGAGCACCTCGGCCAGTTGCAGCAGGGGCATCTGCGACAGCTCGCCGATGTCGAGGCCGGCGAAGGTCACCGACAGCGCCTCGCGCTTCAGGCGCTTGCCCTCGCACAGCGGGCACGGGCTGCCGAGCATGAACTGCAACACGCGCTTTTTCATCAGCGCGCTTTGCGAATGGGTGAAGGTGTGCAGCACATAGCGCCGGGCCCCGCTGAAGGTGCCCATGTAGCTCGGTTCCTGCTTGCGCTTGAGGGCCTCGCGGGTCTGCTCCGGGGTCAGCCCGGCGTACACCGGCACGGTCGGGGTTTCTTCGGTGAACAGGATCCAGTCGCGCTGCTCTTGCGGCAGGTCGCGCCAGGGAATATCGACGTCGTAGCCCAGGGTCACGAGGATGTCGCGCTGGTTCTGCCCCTGCCAGGCCAGCGGCCAGGACGCCACCGCGCGCTGGCGGATGGTCAGCGAAGGGTCCGGGACCATGGACGCCTCGCTGACCTCGTAGACCCGGCCCAGGCCATGACAGTTGGGGCAGGCCCCTTGCGGGGTGTTGGGCGAGAAGTCTTCGGCGTAGAGCATCGGCTGCCCCGGCGGGTAGCTGCCGGCCCGGGAATAGAGCATGCGGATCAGGCTGGACAAGGTGGTGACGCTGCCCACCGAAGAGCGGGTGCTCGGCGTGCCGCGCTGCTGTTGCAGGGCCACCGCCGGCGGCAGGCCTTCGATGGCGTCGACATCCGGCACCCCGACCTGGTCGATCAGGCGCCGGGCGTAGGGCGCCACCGATTCGAAATAGCGGCGCTGGGCCTCGGCATACAGGGTCGAGAACGCCAGGGACGATTTGCCGGAGCCGGAGACCCCGGTGAACACCACCAGCGCATCGCGGGGAATATCCACGTCGACGTTGCGCAGGTTGTGTTCGCGGGCGCCGCGCACCCTGACAAAACCCGAGCTGTTCGCGGGCAAGGAAGACAAAACCTGGGGCGAAGGCGTGTTGCGCGCTGAAGTCATGGGACAGCCTTGTATCGGAGGTGTCGGAACAGAGGTCAAGTCAGAAAGCCCCACGGCGCCAGCACCGGCGACAGGCAGCCACCCGACCGAGATGCAGGGTGCATGGGCCCGGGGTTTTGAGCAACCGCGGATGTCGAACGTTCGGCGGACTTTTTCCCGCTTATGGCCTTACGCCTCCAGCACCGACCTGACCATGGCGGTCAGGGCGTCCGGGCTGTAGGGCTTGCTCAGCAGGTGGGTGTCCGGGCTGAGCTGGTGATTGCAGGAAATGATGTCGCGGGTATGCCCCGAGGTGAACAGCACCGCCACCGCCGGCGACTGGGTCTTGGCCCAGAGCGCCAGGTCGGTGCTTTTGATCAGGCCGGGCATCACTACATCGGTGAAGATCAGCTCGACCCGGGTGCCACTCAGCAGCAGTTGCATGGCCGCATCGCCATTGGCCGCCACCAGCACCTTGTAGCCGGCGCTCTCCAGCAGCTCGACCGCCGCCGCGCGGACGTCCTCGTTGTCCTCCACCACCAGGATGGTTTCCTGGCCATGGCCAGGCCGCTGTCCGCGCCGGGGCGCCTCTCCCGGTTCCTGTTCGGTGCTGCGGACAAAATACATGCGCACCGTGGTGCCCTGCCCCGGCGTGCTGAGCATCTCGATATGACCGCCGCTTTGCTTGACGAAACCGAACACCATGCTCAGTCCCAGCCCGGTGCCCTGGCCGTCGCGCTTGGTGGTGAAGAACGGCTCGAACGCCTGCTTGAGCACCTCGGGGGGCATGCCATCGCCGGTATCGGCCACCGACAGGCACAGGTAGTCACCGGGACTGATGCCCTTGCCGGCGCAGAAACCGCGGTCGAGCACCATATTTTCGCCGCGGATGCCGATGGTGCCCTCGCCCTTCATGGCGTCGCGGGCGTTGATCGCCAGGTTGAGCAAGGCGTTTTCCAACTGGCTGCGATCGACCTTGATGCACCAGGGCTTCGCCGGCAGTTGCACATCGATGTCGATGGTTTCGCCGAGGGCCCGTTGCAGTAACTCACTCAGGCTGTCGGGGATCCGGCGGGGGTTGTAGACCTCGGGCGACAGCGGCTGGCGCCGGGCGAACGCGAGCAATTGCGCGGACAGCTTGGCGCCGCGCTCGACCGCGGTAATGGCCGCGCCGACCCGGCGCTGCACATTGGTATTGTCCGGCTCATGGCGCGCCAGCAGGTGCAGGTTGCCGGCGATCACTTGCAGCAGGTTGTTGAAGTCGTGGGCCACGCCACCGGTCATGCCGCCAATGGCTTCGAGCTTCTGCGCCTGGCGCAGCTGCTCCTCGGCCGAGACCCGCGCGTTGACCTCCTCGGCCACCCGCTGCTCGAGGTTGCGCGTCAGTTGCAGCAGAGATTCTTCGGCCATCTTGCGTTCGTGGATATCGATCAACACGCCGGGAAAGCGCAAGGCCTGTCCTGCGTCGTCGAACTCGCAACGGCCACAGCCCATGACCCACAGGTAACTGCCGTCCTCCCGGCGGATGCGGTACTCGGCGTTATAGGGCACGCCCTTTTTCACGCTGTAGGCGGCCTGTTCCTTGATCCGCGGCAGGTCCTCGGGGTGCACCCGACTGTCGGCAACTGCCATCGACAGGTCGTCCAGCGGCTGCTCCAGCGGGTAGGAAAAGGTCCGGGCAAAACGCTCGTCGCCCGACAGGCGGTCGGCCTTGATGTCCCAGACAAAGGAACCCAGCAGCGCCCCGGCATTGAGCGCCAGTTGCACCCGCTCGTTTTCCGCGCGGTAGGCGTTTTCGACTTCCTGGCGGCGCTGCTCGGACAGCACGTGGGCGGTGGTCTCGACCACGATCGCCATGACCCCGGCCGGCGCCTGGTCGTCGCCGGCCACCGGGCTGTAGTAGAGGTCCATCCAGACATGTTCCGGCTGGCCGTTGCGCAGCAGGACCAGCTCCTTGTTGCAGTACGACAGGGTCCCGCCCGCCAGGCAGGTGTCCAGCACATGGCGGTTGAAATCCGCCACTTCCGGCCAGCCCAGCTCCACCTGGCGGCCGAGCAGGTACGGATGCCGGCCGCCGGCGAATTCGGCGTAGGCATCGTTGTAGATCATGTAGCCCGAACGGCCCCAGAGCATGACCAGCGGCACCGGCGAGGCCAGCAGCAACTGCACGGCGCTGCACAGGCTCGACGACCAGTGCTCCAGCGCGCCCAGCTCGGTGACGGACCAGTCGAACGCCTGGATGCGCCCGGCCATTTCGCCTCTCCAGCCCTGGCAACCATGAGGATCGGATAAGAACGACATCGCTTGACCCAGTGAACACGATTGAATGACGGCATTCCCGGCCGCGCCCCGAACGCCACGGACAGGTACTCAAGTTTGGAGCACGGGCCACGCGGATGGTTTCACCGCATTTTCGCGATTGTCGGACCAGTCGCCATGACGCCGGTCAGACAACCCCGACCTGTAGCCGCTGCCGCAGGCTGCGATCGGCCGGAACGGCCGTAAAAGTCTCAAGATCGCTGAAGGCCTGCGGCCTTGTCGCAGCCTGCGGCAGTGGCTACATCAGCGGAAATCGCGGCTGCGCACGGTGATACCGCTCAGCAGGTCGCTGAGGTCGCTCAGGCGCCCAGCGATCAGGTGGCGGACCTCGCCTTCGGTTTCCAGGATGCCGTCGACCTTGAGCAACTGCGCGCCCACCAGGACCTTGCGCTGGCGTTCGGCCAGGTCGCGCCAGACCACCACGTTGACGTTGCCGAACTCGTCTTCCAGGGTGACGAAGGTCACGCCGCTGGCGGTGCCCGGTCGCTGGCGCCCGGTGACCAGCCCGGCGACGCTCACCGGGCGCCCGTGCTCGACCTCCAGCAGCTCGCGGGAACTGCGACAGCGCCGGGCCTTGAGCTCGCCCCGCAACAAGGCCAGCGGATGGGGCCCCAGGGTGGTGCCGACGCTCAGGTAATCGGCCTGCAGGTCTTCGCCGACCGTCGGGCGCGGCAAGACCACCGGCGCCTCTTCCTGGCGCGGCAGGCCGGCGAACAGGCCGAGCTGTTGCTGCACCCCCGCCACTTCCCAGCGCGCCCGATGCCGGTGCCCGGCCAGCCCGCGCAGGGCGCCGGCATCGGCCAGCAGTTCCTGGGCGCGGCTATCCAGGCGCGCCCGTTGCCCGAGGTCGGCGATGTCGACAAACGGGCCATGCCCACGCGCCGCCTCGATCCGCCGCGCGTCGTCTTCGCGAAAGCCTTTGATCATTCGCAGCCCCAGGCGCAACGCCGGCTGCGCGCCGGCCAACGGTTCCAGGCTGCAATCCCAGGTGCTGGCGCGCACGTCCACCGGACGAATTGCCAACTGATGCCGGCGCGCGTCCTGGAGAATCTGGTCGGGGCTGTAGAAACCCATGGGCCAGCTGTTGATCAGGGCGCAGGCGAAGGCCGCCGGCTCGTGGCATTTGAGCCAGCAGCTGGCATAGGTCAGCAAGGCGAAACTGGCGGCGTGGGATTCGGGAAACCCATAGCTGCCGAAGCCCTTGATCTGCTCGAAGATCTGCGCGGCGAACTCGTCGCTGTAGCCATTGGCCCGCATGCCGTCGCGCAGGCGCAGGCGATGGGGTTCCAGGCCGCCATGGCGTTTCCAGGCGGCCATGGAGCGGCGCAACTGGTCGGCCTCGCCGGGGGTATAGTCGGCGGCGACAATGGCGATCTGCATCACCTGCTCCTGGAACAGCGGCACGCCCAGGGTTCGCTGCAGCACCTCTTTGAGCGCCGCCGAGGGATAGGTCACCTTCTCCTTTTTGTCACGCCGGCGCAGGTACGGATGGACCATGCCGCCCTGGATCGGCCCCGGCCGGACGATGGCCACCTCGATCACCAGGTCATAGAAGTTCTTCGGCTTGAGCCGGGGCAGCATCGACATCTGCGCCCGCGACTCGATCTGGAACACGCCGATGGTGTCGGCGCGGCCGATCATTTCGTAGGTGGCCGGGTCCTCGGCGGGGATGCTGGCCAGGCTTAGCCGCTGGTCCCGATAGCCATGGATCAGATCGAAACAGCGGCGAATCGCGCTGAGCATGCCCAGCGCCAGCACGTCCACCTTGAGCAGCCCGACCGCGTCCAGGTCGTCCTTGTCCCACTGGATGATGGTGCGCTCGGCCATGGCCGCGTTTTCCACCGGCACCAGGGTGTCCAGCGGCTGCTCGGAAATCACGAAGCCGCCGGGATGCTGGGACAGGTGCCGGGGAAAGCCGATCAGTTGCCCGGTCAGGCTCAGGACCCGGCGCAGCACCGGGCTGTCCGGGTCGAAGCCGGCCTCCCGCAGGCGCTCGACGGCCGGCGGCGTATCGCTCCAGTGGCCGCAGCAATCGGCCAGGGCGTTGACCTGGTCCGGCGGCAGGCCCAGGGCCTTGGCCACATCGCGCACCGCGCCGGCGCCGTGGTAGGTGCTGACCACCGCGGTCAGCGCGGCGCGATGGCGGCCGTAACGCTGGAACACGTACTGCAGGACTTCCTCGCGGCGATCGTGCTCGAAGTCCACGTCGATATCCGGTGGCTCGTTGCGCTCGCGAGAGAGAAAACGCTCGAACAGCAGGGTCGAGCGGTCCGGGTCGATCTCGGTGATGCCCAGGGCGAAACACACCACCGAGTTGGCCGCCGAGCCCCGGCCCTGGCAGAGGATCGACTGGCCGCGGGCAAAGTTGACGATGTCGTGCACCGTGAGGAAATAGCTCTCGTACCCCAGCTCGGTGATCAGCTTCAACTCATCGTCGATCTGCTTGAGCACCTTGGGCTTGGCGCCCCCCGGCCAGCGCTTGACGATGCCGCGCTCGGTCAGCTCGCGCAGCCAGCTGGCGGGCGTCTGCCCTTGCGGCACCAGCTCCCGGGGATATTGGTAGTGCAGTTGCCCAAGGTCGAAATGGCAGCGTTCGGCGATCTTCAGCGATTCTTCCAGCAGGGCCGGCGGATACAGCCCCTGCAACGCCTCGAGGCTGCGCAAATGCCGCTCGCCATTGGGGTGCAGGCGCTGGCCGGCCTCGGCCACCCGCACGTGATGGCGGATCGCGGTCATGGTGTCCTGCAAGGCCCGCCGCCCACGCACATGCATATGCACATCGCCGCAGGCCACGGCGGCAATGCCCAGCCCTCGGGCCAGCGCCAGCAGTTCGCCCAGGCGCCGCTGATCGTCCTGGCCGCAGTGCAGCTCCACCGCTAGCCACAACCGGTCGGCGAACACCTGTTGCAACCAGCGTCCGGTTTCCTGCTGTTGCTCCTGTGGCTGCTCGTCCGCCAGCCACAGGGCCAACAGCCCCGGCAAGGGTTGTTCGAAGTCTTCTCGCAGCAGCTGGTACTGGCCCTTCTGCGCCCGGCGCCGGCCACGGGTGATCAGCCGACACAGGCCCTGGTAACCCTCCAGGCTCTCCACCAGCAGCACCAGCCTGGGGCCGTCGTCGAGGCGCATTTCGCTGCCGACGATCAGCGGCAGGTTGCTGTCCCTGGAGGCCTGCCAGGCCCGGACGATACCGGCCAGGCTGCATTCGTCGGTAATCGCCAGGGCCTGGTAGCCCTGGGCCGCCGCCCGCTCGAACAGCTCGCGGGCACTGGAGGCACCGCGCTGGAAACTGAAGTTCGACAGGCAGTGCAGTTCGGCGTAGCCCTTCATGCGAACCAGCCCTGCAATAGCAAGGGTCCCGCCTCGCCCACCGGGCGATACGCCCAGCCCTGCTGGCCGCCGCGGGTTTCGATCAGGTAATAGTCGCGGCGCACGTCGCCGCCGTCCCACCAGCCGGACTCGATGCGTTCCGGCCCCATGAGGATGTGCCCCGCCCCTTCTGGCAGCACCAGCGGCTCGCGCAGCAGCCAGCCCGGGCGCCGGGGCCCAGGCAGCAGCGGGCAGGCCTGGCTGTCGCCGACCGGCTGCCAGCTGCATTCGGGGCGGTGGTCAGAATGGAAGCGCAAGCCATGCACCGCCTCGTCTCCCAGGCGGGCGCGCAGACGCTCGCGCAACTGCTCCCAGGGCAGGGATTGCTGCGGACGTTCGTCGAACAGTTCGCGGTGCTGCGGCACGAAGCGCGGCAAATCCTCGGCCACCAGGCGCACGCCACGCACCGGCGCGGGCACCTGGACCTGCTCCAGGCGCCCGCGCGCCAGTTCGAACAGCATCCCCGGCTCGCGCTCGGCGCTGAGCAGGCCGACCTTGACCAGGGTGTCGGGCCGCTCGACATGTTCCAGGTGCAGCTCGAAGCGCTGCACCCCGCTGTCACGGCCACAGAGAAACGCCGCCAGATCGCAGGTCAGGCGACGCAGGGGAAACAGCAGGGCCTGGTGGGACAGCACGTCGAAATTCAACTCGATACGCAGGTCGAAACGGTCCGGCGGCTGATAGAACGCCAGCGCCAGGGAGCGCTCGCCCAAAAGAGTGTCCAGGTGCTTGAGCAGGCCCGCGTCGAAACGCCGGGCCAGGGTGTCCCGGGGCAACCCGCGCACCTGGGCGAAAGTACGCAGGCCCATGCGCGACAAGGCAGTGGCCGCGCCCGGCGGCAAGCCGAGACGCTCCACGGGCATGCGCCCCAGGGCCTGGCGCAACGGTTCCAGGTCGGTCACCGCCAGCCCGTCGTAGGCATTGGCCAGCACCCGGGCCGCCGCCGGATTCGGCGCGCTGACGATGCGGTGGCGAAAACCCAGCTCGCCCAGCTCCTGGCGCAGGCGCGCCTCCAGCTGTGGCCAGGGGCCGAACAGGCCCAGGCTCGACTCGATCTCGAACACCAGGGTGCGCGGGTAATGAAGGCTGACCTGGGAACTGAAGCGGTAGGCCCAGGCCGCGAGAAACTGCTGCCAATGGGCGATTTCCTCGGCGTCGTATTCGGCGCTGGCGAAGTCCTTGCTCAGGGCCTGGGCGGCGGTCAACGACTGCCCGGGGCGCAACCCCAGCTCGCGGCCCGCGGCATTCACCGCCTGGATCACCCGGCGCTGCGGCGTCCCGCCGAGCAGCGCCAGCGCGGCCTCCGGTTCGGGGCGCTGGCGCAGCGCCGCGTCCAGCGCCAATTGCGGGAACAGAATACAGACCCAGCGCATGGCAACCTCAGGGCCCCGGGGCGAAGGCGATCGGCGCCGAATGGGCCAGGCCACCGCGGCACTTGAGCACCCGCAGCTGCGCCGGCCGCGCCTCCACGGCGATGCGCAGGGCCGCCGGCGAGGGGTTGATGGCTTCCTTGAGGGGACGGTAGGCAAAGGCCAGGGTCTGGCCGGTCTCGGCCGCCACCTGCAAACGCCGCAAGGCGCGGTCGTCGGCCTGTTGCGGCCAGCACAGCACGGCCCCGCAACTGCCCGAACGCAGGCACTGCTCGGCGGCCCACAGGGCGTCCCGTTCGCCGGCCTGGATCACCGCCAGCTGGCGCAGGTCGACCCCGGCGTTCTGCCAGGCCTGGGGGTACGGCACATGGGGCGGCGCCACCAGCACGATGCGCTCGCCGGCGGCCGAGAGCCGGGCCAGGGTCGGCCACAGCAGTTGCAGCTCGCCGACACCCTGGGCGGCGATGAGGATTTCCGTCAGCGCCGCTTCCGGCCAGCCGCCGCCGGGCAAGGCCGCGTCCAGCATGGCGTGGCCGGTGGGCTGCGGGCTGGCGGCGGGCGCCGTCGGGCGGCCCTTCCACACCCGGCCGGCATTGAACAGCGTCTCCAGTGCCACGACGGCGCCCATCAGCCTTGCCTCACCAGGCCACAGAACACCCCTTCGATGGCCAGGTCGCGGTCCTCGCCGATCAGGATCGGCGCATAGGCCGGGTTGCGCGGCAGCAGACGCACGCCCTCGGCCAGGCGCTCGAAACGCTTGATGGTGACCTCGCCGTCCAGCCGTGCCACCACGATCTGGCCATTACGCACTTCGCTGTCGCGGCGCACCGCCACCAGGTCGCCGTCGAGGATGCCGTCCTCGATCATCGAGTCGCCCTGGACCCGCAGCAGGTAATCGGGGGTACGGGAAAACAGCGCCGGGTCGAGCAGCAAGCGGCTGTGCACCTCGGCATCGGCGCCGATCGGCAGGCCGGCGGCGACCCGGCCGAGCACCGGGATATCGAGCAGTTCGGGGCGCGGCGGCTGGTTGAGCAGGCGGATGCCCCGGGCCTGGTTGGGGTTGACCTCGATGAAGCCGGCTTCGGTCAAGGCCACGACATGCTTGCGCGCCACGCTGCGCGAGGCGAAGCCGAAGGCCTCGCTGATTTCAGCGAGGCTCGGGGGCTGGCCATGTTCGGCGATGCGCTCGCGGATAAAGGTCAGGATGGCACTGCGGCGGGGAGATAAAGTGGTCATGGAGTACATTTGTACTCCTCCCGGATTTTCCTGACAAGAACCGCCAGTCAGCCCAACCCGCGGCTCGCCAGGAACGCGCTGATGTAATCGATGAACGCCAGCACCTTGGCCGTGGCCCGCCGATGGCTGGGGTAGACCGCGAGGATGTGCGGCCCGAAACAGTCGGGGTCGATGGCGTAGTCGGCCATCACCCGCACCAGGCGGCCGTCGGCCAGGTAAGGCGCGGCGCTCCACAACGGGGTGTGCAGCAGCCCGCGCCCGGCCAGGGCATTGGCCAGCAGCAGGTCGTAATTGTCGCTGCGCAGCCGCGGCGCCCGAGGTTGCAGCAAGCTCAAGCGCTGCCCGTCCCGCTCGACCCACCAGAACTCGCGGCTGAGCAAGGGATGGCGATAGAGCAGCCATTCGTGGTCGTCGAGGGTCTGCGGCGTCACCGCCACGCCCTTGCGCGCCAGGTAGGCCGGGCTGGCGCACAAGGCCAGGCAATTGCTGCCGACCACCCGGGCGATCAACCCCGGCAGGTCGTCATGGCCTTCGCGCAGGGCCAGGTCGTAGCCGCTTTCCAGCAGGTTGACGAACTCGTCGCACAAGTCCACTTGCAGGTCGATCTGCGGATACTGCTCGAGGAAACCGCCACACACCTGGTCGAGAAAGGCCTGCCCATAAGCCAGCGGCGCGGTGATTTTCAGGTTGCCGCGCAGGCCATGCTGCAACTGCTCGATTTCCTCGCCGGCCTCCTCCAGCCGCTGCAGGACCTGACGCGCGGTGTCCAGGTAGAGCCGCCCCACTTCCGTCAGCAGGATCCGCCGGGTGCTGCGCTCGAACAAGCGCGCGCCCAGCTCGACTTCCAGGTGATTGACCGCCTTGGTCAGCGCCGAGGGGGTCTTGCCCAACTGCTCGGCGGCGCGGCTGAAACTGCCCAGCTGCGCGGTGACCACGAACATTTTCAATGCACTCAACTTGTCCATGCTTTTTCCATTCAGGCAAAAACGTTTTTCGTCAGCGAGGCGTTCTGTCGGCTCTGGCAAGCCAATAAGCTGGCCATCAGACGCAATAACAAGGAAATACTCAATGAAAAGATTCATCCCGAATCTGCTGGCGATTGCAGTGAGTTTTGCCTCAATGGAAGCCATGGCCGCCACCGATCTGGTGCTGTTCAACGGCCAGGTGTTCACCGCCGACCGCGCCCAACCCAAGGCCCAGGCCCTGGCGGTGGCCGACGGCAAGGTGCTGCAGGTGGGCAGCGACGCGCAGATCAAGGCCCTGATCGAAACCGGCACCCGGGTCATCGACCTGGGCGGCAAGACCCTGATGCCCGGGCTGATCGACAGCCATTCCCACGCGATCTTCGGCGGCCTGGAAATGACCTCGGCCAACCTGCAGGACGAGGTGGTCGGCCTCGACGAGCTGGAGAAAAAGCTGCGCGCCTGGCGCGACGACGGCAAGGCCAGGCATGGCGATGTGCTCAGCATCGCCGGCATGAGCTCGGCCTACTGGGCCCAGGCCGAAGCCCTGGGCCAGCGCTTCAACGCCGGCGAATGGGCCAGGGTGCCGGTGGTGTTCACCGGCAGCGATCACCATACCGCCTGGGCCAATGACGCGATGCTCGAGCGCGCCGGCATCGACGCCGCCCTGCTCAAGAACCTGCCGCAGGCCGAGCGCGACACCATCGGCAAGCTCGCCGACGGCCGCCCCAACGGCTTCCTGGTGGACGCCGGCTGGGATCGGGTCGCGGCGAAAATGCCGGTGCCCAGCGCCGCCGCCCTGCTCAACGCGGCGCAATCGGCGGTGCGCTACAACAACAGCCTGGGCATCACCGCCTGGATGGACCCGGCGGCCAACGCGGCTCCCGGCGAGGCGGTGTTCGCCCTCAAGCCCACCGCCCAGACCGTCGGTGTGCTGCCGGCCTACAAGGCGCTGGCCGAGAGCGGTGGCATGAGCGCCCACGTCGCCGCGTTGCTGGTGGCCAACCCGAAAAGCCTTCCTGCCGACCTCGACGTCCTGGAGCAGGTGCGCCAGCAATTCCAGGGCATCCCCAACCTGACCCTGCCCGGGGTCAAGATCTTCGCCGACGGGGTGATTGAGTACCCGGCCCAGAGCGCGGCGATGATCGATCCCTACAGCAACTCGCACAAACAGGGCGAACTGCTGATCGATCCCGAGCATTTCGGCGAACTGGTCAGCGCCATCGACCAGCGCGGCTGGCGGGTGCACATCCACGCGATCGGCGACCGCGCGGTACGCGAATCCCTCAACGGCATCGCCCAGGCGCGCAAGGACCGCCAGAGCGGCATCGCCCACTCCATCACCCACCTGCAGATGGTCAACCCGAAAGAGTTCGCCCGCTTCAAGCCGCTCGGGGTCATTGCCTCGATGCAACTGCTGTGGGCCTCGGCGGACGACTACACCCTGGACATGATCAAGCCCTACGTCAGCGCCCTGGCCTTCCGTTACCAATACCCGGCGCATTCCCTGCTCAAGCAGGGCGCGACTCTCGCCGGGGCCAGCGACTGGCCGGTGTCCTCGCCCAACCCGTGGAACGCCATCGCCCAGGCCATCACCCGCAAGGGGCCGCTGGGGGTGCTCAACGCCGACGAGCGCCTGGACCGCGAAACCATGTTCTACGCCTACACCCTCAACGCCGCCCGCGCCATTGGCCTGGAGCGGCAGATCGGCTCGCTGAGCGCCGGCAAACAGGCCGATTTCATCGTGCTGGACCGTGACGTGTTCAAGGTCGACGAAAAGGCCCTGCACGAAACCCAGGTGCTGCAGACCTGGTTCGCCGGCCGCGAAGTCTACGTCCGGTCTCTCTAACCCGATGCGTCTAACCCGATGCATCTAATCCGATGCATCTAACCCGATCTCGCTAAACCGACCCATCTAAAAAAACTGATCCACTGCCCCGCCCCACGTCCTTGCGCGTGTGGGCCGGCGCAGCCTTGCCCGAAACCTGCCCATAACAATCACAACAATACGGGACGCCCACATGAAGACCCTCAGCCTGTTCGCCATCGGTGCCTTGAGCCTGTTGCCCCTGGGCAGCCAGGCCCTGCCCTTGAACGATGACGTTGCCGTGGAGCTGGAGCTGACCCTGGCCAGCGACTACCGCACCCGCGGCATTTCCCAGACCCAGAACGACCCCGCCGCCCAGGCCGCGGCGACCCTGCTGCACAGCAGCGGCCTGTACCTCGGTGCCTGGACCTCCAACGTCGATTTCGGCGGCGGCCTGAAGACCCGCCAGGAAGTCGACTACTACGCCGGCTGGCTGTGGCAGGCCAGCGACGCGATCAGCCTCGACCTGGGCTACCTCAAGTACAGCTACCCCAGGGAAGGGCAATTCAACCAGAGCGAGGTCTACGGGATTTTCAGCGCCTACGGGATCACGCTGGCGGCCTATTACTCCAACGATGCGCCGGGCATCGACAGCCGGCAGAGCACCCTGTACCGCTACCTCGGCTACGAAACCGAGCTGCCCCTGGGCTTGGGGCTGGCGCTGCGTTACGGCGAGATGGACTTCAAGGACCCACGATTGATCTCGGCCTCGGGCCAGGGCGAGGATGCCTACCACGAATGGGAGGCCAGATTGACCCGCGAAGTGGCGGGCGTGGTGCTGGGCCTGAGCTATATCGATACCGACCTGTCGAAAAGCCAGTGCACCGGCAATTACGGATTCAGCGATCTGTGTGGCGCGACCTGGGTCGCCAGTGCCAGGAAGACCTTCTGAATCCGGCGGGCGCTGGTCGGCGTGAGCCGATACGAAAAGCAGCGCCCTTTCGACAGTTTTTTTACCAATGCCGGTATACAGTCAGCAGGGCCACTGCTGGTGTCTTGATCTCTCCCTGGAGGAACGAACTGAAATGGTCTTGGGCAAAAGACTGCGATTCGCGTCAATCACATCGACTCGCCTGGTGCTGCTGTTTTCCCTGGCGCTGGTGCTGCTCTACAACTTCGCCACCTGGCACGCGCTGGGCAACCTGATCAGCCTGCAAGGCCTGCACAAACTGGCGTTCTTTGCCTCCTTCGGGCTGTTCCTGTGGGCCGCCATCACCCTGCTGCTGACCCTGGTGTCCTTCCGCTGGACCCTGAAACCGGCGCTGAGCCTGGTGGCCCTGACCTCGGCCGCCGCCGCGTATTTCATGAACCAGTACGGCATCACCATCGACACGGTGATGGTGCAGAACGTGTTCGAGACCAACCCGGACGAAGCCGCCGCGCTGTTCAACTTCAAGCTGCTGGGCTACCTGCTGGTGCTGGGCCTGCTGCCGGTGGTGCTGATCTGGCGCACCCCGGTGCGCTACCGGCCGTTCTTTCGCGGCCTGCTGAACAAGCTGCTGGTGATCGCCGGCTGTGTGCTGGTGATCGCGGTCTCGGTCGGCGCCTTCTATTCCACCTACGCGCCGATCTTTCGCGAAGAAGACAAGCTGACCCACTTCATCAACCCGACCAACTACATCTACGCCCTCGGCAAATACGCCAAGCAGAGCCTGGGGATCAAGCAACACCTGGTGATCCAACCGATCGGCCAGGACGCGACGATGAGTGCCCAGGCCAGCACCCGGGAGAAGAAGTCGCTGATGATCCTGGTGGTCGGCGAGACCGCCCGCGCCGACCATTTCTCCCTCAACGGCTATGCCCGGGACACCAACCCGGAGCTGGCCAGGCTGGACATCCTCAACTTCACCCAGGTGCACTCCTGCGGCACCTCGACCGCGGTCTCGGTGCCGTGCATGTTCTCGATGTTTCCCCGCGAGGACTACAGCGACAAGAAGGGCAAGACCTACGAAGGCCTGCTGGATGTGCTGCAACGGGCCGGCGTGCAGGTGCTGTGGCTGGACAACAACAGCGACTGCAAGGGCACCTGCCTGCGGGTGCCGAACCGCGACATTCCCAAGACCCAGCCGAGCCCCTTCTGCGACGGCAAGAACTGCCTGGACGAAGCCCTGCTGGTGGACCTGCAGCAGTACATCGACCGCCTCGGCGACAACGCGATCATCGTCCTGCACGCCGACGGCAGCCACGGCCCGGAGTACTACGAGCGCTATCCGAAGAGCCTGGAGCGCTTCACCCCGATCTGCCACACCAACCAGCTGGGCAGTTGCAGCAGCGAGGAACTGGTGAACGTCTACGACAACACCATCCTCTACACCGACCACTTCCTGGCCCGGGTCATCGAGTTGCTCGAGCACAACCAGCAACGCTTCGACACCTCGATGCTGTACGTCTCCGACCATGGTGAGTCCCTCGGCGAAAACGGCCTGTACCTGCACGCCGCGCCCTACGCCCTGGCGCCGCAGGCGCAGACCCATGTGCCGATGCTGATGTGGTTCGGCCAGCAGGCCCTGAATGACCTGGGCATCCAGCGCGACTGCCTGCAAGGCAAGAGCGGCGAGCCGGACCTGAGCCACGACAACCTGTTCCACTCGGTGCTCGGGCTGTTCGAGATCAAGACCAGCCTGTACCAGCCGCGGCTGGACATCTTCCATTCATGCCGGCCGAACATGACCGCGGCGCACTAGCGCCGCTGGATAGCGCTTGGCTTCTGTAGGAGCGGGCGGGCGGCGATCCGACTTGCTCGCGAAGGCCTAGGCATGGTTTGCCTGGCACACCGCATCATCGTTTATCGCGGGCAAGCCCGGCAGAAGTCATCCGTCTACTGATAACTCATGGTAAAGGTCGCCGCCGCATTGGCTGACCCCGGGCGAACGCTAGTGGCCGTCTGGATATAACGCGCCTTGAACGGGATGGTCACCATGACGTTGCCAAACTCACCCACTTGCCATTGGTTCGGATTGCCGGTTTCCGCCGAGTCCGGGCCATAGCTGACCGGTGTGCCATCACCGCGCAATATCTGCACACTCACCCCTGAGGCCGTGGCGGACCCCGGCAGCAGCGATAAATTACTGGACCTGTTACCCGGACTGACAGCATCGGTCAGGGTCAAGAACATTCTTGTGGTACTGCCTTCATTACCCCCTGAACATTTCAGGCGAATTTCCAGCGGAGATGATGAAGTAGTAACACCTGGCCCCGTCATAGAACTGATCGAGACTTTTCCAAGGCTCACCGAGATATTAGGAGTCAAAAGAGAACAAGAGGGAACTTTCGGTTTGATCTGCAGGGAGCCACTAATTGAAATCCTGCGAAAATCCGAGCCATGAGCAATAGCCGTAGTTGTGCCAATAAGCCCCGTCAATTGTCCTGACGCCGTGACCGGCCCCGTTTTCACCAACTCCACTGTGAAGTCTGATCCCGTCCCTAGGCCATAGTCAATATTAGGGCTTGTCATTTGTTGAGGCCACCATTGACTTGTGTTGATACCTCCTCGAATGCGGATGCCGATACCAGCAACCGGAGTTGAATAAGTATTGAACTTCCCTACAGGCCCGATACCCCTGTATTGGACATCACCTACTACGCTGGTACATTTGGCCCTACCTCCCAGCCCTGTTCCCGCTCCTGAAGAGCTGTATATAACCGTACCGTCAGGAACATTCGGATCAAAAGGCTGAGATGCCGCCAGTGGAAGTGTCACGATAAGCGAATTAACAACAGCGCCATCCGACCTCGTGATGGTGCAACTTGCATTAACCTTAAAACAAGCAAACAAGAAGACAGACGATATACAAAACAACAACCTTCCAGAACAAACAGACATACAGTAAAGACCGACAAGAAAATTTGCCGACCTTTATATCACCCCCCGCATTTTCGCCAAAGAAAAACACAAAAAATTAAGAAACGTCTTAATAACTCCGCTCACCTTGCATAACGCCAAGCATCAGCCCTGTATATAAGATATGACAATGGCCTTCAGGCAATAAAAGCAGATATTTTCAACATTACCGGTGTCTTGTATTTACCTTAATAACGCCATAAGTGAGTCTGTCGGCGTCGCGTGCCAGGAGCAGGCGTCCTCCTCGCTCCTACAGAGGAAAGCACACTTCTGTAAGAGCAAGGTTTGTCAGCGATGAGCGCGGATCAGACCGCTTGCAAAGCACGCAGGTCGAGGCGGCCATCCTGCAGCGGCGGGCACCAGTAGTAGCCGCCGGTGATCGGCCGGCTCATGCGGTACAGGCCGTCGACGATGCCGTCTTCCAGGCCGCTCATACGTCGCAGCTGGACTTCGAAGGCCTGGAGGCTGTGGCCGAAGGCGAGGAACATCAGGCCGCCCTTGTCGCCTTCGATCCACGGCATCGAGCGACGCACCATAAAGGCCTCGGGGGTGAAGCTCTCCTGGGCGGTGCGCTTGACGTGGGCCGAGGCCGGCGCGTCGTCCAGCTCTTCGTTGTCGCTCAGGCGGCGGCCGATGATGTTGTCGCGCTCCTCCTGATGCATCGCGGCAAAGCCCTTGAAGTCATGCTGCCACTGCTGGATCGCGGCGAAGCTGCCACCGCGCAGGCCGTCGCTGCCGTCGGCCAGGGCCGCGGCGATGGCTGCTTCATCGTGGGGGTTTTCGGTGCCGTCCTCGTAACCGGTCAGGTCGTGGCCGGTCTTGTGGCGGAAGGCTTCGTTCATCTGCACCAGGCGCAGCGCCGGGGCCAGGGCGGCCGCCAGGGCGTTGCCGCGGTGCAGCAGTTCGCCGCGGTCTTCGCCATGCAGCCAGACCCATAGCGCATGCTGGGTCGAAGGGTTGTCGACGCCGACCCCGGTCAGCGCCGGGAAGGCCTTGAGCCCCTGCACGCGGGCGCCCAGCGCCTTGACCAGCGACGCGCCAAACCCTGCTACCGCCGTTTTCCCATCCACCAGCGTCAGCAGACGATCGATCGCCGCCGGCAGCGCCTCGATGGATTCGAGGGCGAAAAACAGGTGACGAGCCTGGCTCGGAACGGGGGTGGCAAGAATGCCCGGCTGGTAGTAACTCATAGCGACTCCTTGAAGAAAGCCCGGAGTTTACCCGGAGCACCACAATTTGTGGGGGTTTAGACACCCATGAAGTGATGCGGTGAATGGCCACGCCCCTGTCCTACGCCTGGCCGCCCTCCTCCCGATAGGCACTGGGGCTCAGGCCGGTCCAGCGCTTGAACGCCCGGCGAAAACTGCGCACGTCGCTGTAGCCCACCGCCTCGGTGATGCGCTCGATGGACAGCTGCGGGTTGGCCAACAGGCTCAGGGTGCGCGCCCGGCGCACCTGCTCCAGCAACGCGTCGAAGGTCAGGTCGTGCTCGCTCAGGCGCCGACGCAGGGTGCGCCCGCTCATGTTCAGGTCGCTGGCGACCTGGTCGATATGGCTGCCCTGGGTCAGGTCGCGGGAGATGGCCCGCTCCACCGCCTGGATCAGGTCCAGCTTGCGGTGCACCTGGGCGCTTTCCAGTTCCAGCAGCTTGAGCGCCTGGCGCAGGGCCACGGCGTGGTGGTTGGGCAGGCGCGTATCAAGCCATTCGCCGGCGATGACCATGCGGTTGTGCAGGCAGCCGAAGTGCACGTCGGGCCCCAGCAGGCGCAGGTACTCATCCTGGTAAGCCGGGGCGGCGTGCATGAACTCGACCCGCAGCGCCTGGAAATCGGCGCCGACCAGGGCACGGCCATAGACCGGCAGGCTGGCGAAGAACTCTTCGACGGCAAAGATCTGCACGTCGCTGTAGGGCAGCCGGCATTCGGCCTCGACGAAAAACTCGTCGCCCTGCTGCCGCACCGTGCAGCTGACGATGCCGCCCGAGGTGTGCTGGTGGCGGATGCCGATGTCGAAGGCATCGCGCAGGGTCTTGCACAGCGACAGCACATGCCCCAGCAGGCCCAGGGTGCCGAGCACGTTCTGGTGCCCGACCCACAGGCCCAGGCCCTGCCGGGGCAAGGCCTTGAGCGCGCGCTGGATCATCGCCACGGCCTGGCGGTAGGAGATGCGTTGCGCGGGGTCCTGCAGGTCGTCGAGGGTAAAGCCCAGGCCGCGGCACAGGGCGTGCGGGTCGACGCCGTGGCTGCCGGCGACTTCGGCCAGGGTCTGCAACAGGAAGGGGGACACCAGGGCCAGTTGGTACTGTGGGTCGACGGCTTTCATCTGCATGGGCATCGGGTCCCGAGCCGGTTCGGCTGCAATGCTTATTCTGGTTATGCGCCCCGCTCCCGGACACCGCCAGGGCGAGGCGAGCGCCCGCTCAGCATAGCGTTTTCCGCTCGCGTTCACGCAAGGATGTAACAAGTCATTGCAGGCTGGCCGCGAAAGTCCCCCTCAGTGGCCGCCAATACCCTGCCTGCCCGGGTGCCGAAGGCTTATTCCTATGGGGCGGCCGGAAACCGGCCCACTGCGCGCCCACTGACAATAATAAGAGCCCGAACATGAATTCGACCCGCACCCATCTCTCCCGGCGCCTCGCCGCCAGCCTGGCCTGCCTCGCCGCCCTGCCCGCCCTGGCCCCGGCCAGCGAATCCGGGGTCGACAATATCGGCCCCGGCACCGACGGTTTTTTCATCCTGCCGCTGGATGTCAACGGCCTGCCGGACCACATGTTCGCCTTCAACCTGTATTACAACCACTACGAAGCGCGGAAGCTGAATATCAGCTCCCTGGGCGGCAAGGTGCCGGACGTGCGGATCGTCTCCGACGCGATCATTCCCCGCCTCGACTACCTGAGCCCGCTGCGGGTATTCGGCGGGCGCCTCGGCGGCTACGTGGCGCAGCCCTATCTGCGCCAGCAGGTGGGGGTCTTCGGCCTCAAGGACCAGCGCGAAAGCATGGGCGACACCACCATCGCGCCGATCATCCTGTGGGACCTGGGCAAGAACCTGACCCTGGGCGCCGCCGTGGAAATCACCATTCCCACCGGCAAGTACGACGCGACGCGCCTGGCCAATACCAGCAACAATTTCTACACCTACAAGCCGCTGGTTTCGGTGACTTGGCTGCCGACTCCGCGCACCGAGCTGTCGCTGAAGACCACCTACAGCTTCAACGAAGAAAACCACGCCACCGAGTACAAGTCCGGGCAGATTCTCCACTTCGACTATTCCGCCAGCTACAAGGTGACCGACAACCTGAGCCTGGGGCTCAACGGCTACTACCTGAAGCAGACCAGCGACGACAAACAGTACGGCCGCACCGTGCAGTTTCTCGGCGAGGACGTGGACGACGGCGTGCGCGGCCAGGTGTTCGCCATCGGCCCGGCGCTGTACCTGACCTTCCTCAAGTACGCCAGCGCGGAGATCCGCTGGGCCAAGGAGTTCGACGTGGAGAACCGGCCCGAGGGCGAGATGCTGTGGGCCAAGCTGACGATTCCGTTCTCTTTGTAATGGAGGAGCGCAGCTTGCGCGCGATGAACGATAACGCGGTGGTTCAGACATTCCGCGTCACGGTCATCGCGGGCAAGTCGGATCGCCGCCCGCTCGCTCCTACAGAAGAAGGACGCGCCTGCTCGATTGCCCGCGATGAGGCCCTCGGCAGCAGCGCAAAAACCTAGCTGTAGACCGGCCAGCGCTCGACGATCCGCCCACCGCGCACCGCCAGCAGGTCGCCGAATTGCAGCAGCAGCGCTTCGCTCTGCATCGGCCGCAGGAACACCTGGTCGTCCGGTCCCAGGCCCACGGCGGGCGAGCCGTTGACCATCTCCTGGTTGGAACTGCGACCGAACAGACCGTTGCTTTGCAGCCCCGCCGGCGACTCGAACTCGGCCTGCCAGTTGCCGCCGTAGATGAAGAATGTCTCGCGCTGGTTCGGGTCCCACCAGGCCAACAGCTTCGACTTGTCGTCCAGCGCCGGGATGCGCACCGGGCCAGTGTTTTTCAGCACCGGGGTAGCGATGTAGGCCGCGGGCCGATGTTCGCTGAGGGATGGCAGGTCGTAATGGGTCGGCTTGAGCATCGCCGTGCCCACCGACACCTCGCTGCTCAACTGTTCCCGCTCATGCATGCGGTAGCTGGGGCTGCCGGCGGTATTGAGGGTCAGCCCCGGCTGCCAGAGCGCTGGATGGCGTTGCCGGGTGAAGTCCACGGCGCTCTGGTAGCGCTGCATGACCTTAGCGAACAGCGCTTCGGGCGAACCGAGAATGCCCGGCACGCCCATGCCGACAAAGGGGTCGTAGCCCATGAAACCGGCGAACTCCAGGTGTTGGGGATTGGCCGCGATCAGGGTCAGCAACGGCCCCAGGCCGCTGCTGTCCTTCACCCCACCGCGGTGCAGACCGACGTCCAGCTCGAGATTGATCCGCAGCCGGGTGCCCAGGCCGCGGGCCAGGGCCAGGTATTGCTGCAAACGTTCCGGGGTATCGATCAGCCATTGCAACTGCCGGGCCGGGTCGAACCGGCCTTTGTGGCCCTGGTAGAACAGCTCGGCCGAACGCACCGGCAGCGGCTTGCCCAGCAGGATATCGGCCTCGGGAAAACGCATGGCATCGTGATTGAGGAATGGCTGGTGGAACGACATCAGGCGCTGGGTGCTGGCACGCTGGCCGATGTACGCCAGCAGCCCCGGCGACGGCAGGGATTTCTCCACCAGCCGCAGCTGCTTGCCGCCGCGCTTGACCGACTGCAGCACCACATCGATGTTGTGGTCCAGGCGGTCGAGGTCGATCAGCAGCACCGGGCGCATCGGGCCGTGGGCCTTGAGTTCCTGGTTCAGCGCGCGGAAATAGTCGCTGTAGGGCCCGCCCCGGTCGGCGGGCCGCAGCCAGGCGCCCACGCCCGCCAACAAGGCGCCGACACCCGCGGTACCGAGCAGGAAGTTGCGTCGATTCATGCTTTTTTCTCCCTTCAGACCACGCCCAGGATGGACGACAGGTGTGCATTGAGGAACTTGCCGCCGGGGTCCAGCGCTTCGCGCACCCGGGTGAATTCCCGCCAGCGCGGGTACAACGCCTGCAACTGCCGGGCGTTGAGGCTGTGCAACTTGCCCCAGTGCGGGCGGCCGGCGTACTTCCAGAAGATCGGTTCGATGGCGGCGAAGAAGTTGTGGTGGTCCATGGCGTAGTGCTGGTGCACCGAGATCGAACAGCTGTCGCGGCCCTCGAACATGCTCAGGGCAATGTCGTCGGCCTGGACATAGCGGTACTCGATGGGAAACCAGGTGCGCAGGTCTTTGTCGCGGATCAGCTTGAGGATTTCCCGCAGGCAGGCCGGGCCGTGCTCGGCCGGCACCGAGTACTCCATTTCGTTGAAGCGCACGTTGCGCACGTTGGCGTAGACCTCGTAGGAGTCGCCGACCCGGTCGTCGAAGCGGGCGAAATGCCGCAGGCTGTTGAGCAGGGTGCGACGGGTTTCGGGAAAGTCGCTGAGGTATTTATCGAGGTTCTCGATCAGACTGACGAACTCGTTGCCGCCCTCTTCGGCCGGGTCCACGGGCGGGGTCGCCGGGTCATCGGTTTCATTCAGGGCAATCGACAGCGCGTAGTCGGAATGGGTGACCACCAGCATTTCCCAGTGCTGGTTCTCGCGGGTGTTTTTCGCCAGGTCTTCGAGCAGTTCCTCGGTCTTGGCGATCCACTGTTTTTCCCGCAGGCGATAGGCCGGGCGATTCTGCAGACGCACCCGGGTGGCCACGCCCAACGCACCGAGGGAGACCCGCGCGGTGTTGAAGATTTCGGCGTTACGGCGGCTGTCGCAGTCCAGCACCTCGCCGCTGGCGGTCACCAGTTGCAGGCCGCACACCTGGGCCGAATAGGACTTGAAGCCGACGCCGGTGCCGTGGGTCGAGGTGGCGATGGCCCCGGCCAGGGTCTGGTAGTCGATGTCGGCCATGTTCGGCAGGGCCTGGCCGATCGCCTTGAGCGGCGCGCCCATGCGCGACATCGGCGTGCCGGCGGCGAACTCGGCCTGCAAGGTGGCGGCATCGTGGCTGAGCAGGCCGCTGAAAAAACTCAGCGACAGCAGCATGCCGTCGGTGGGCACCAGGGCGCTGAAGGAATGCCCCGAGCCCACCGGGCGGATCTTGCCCGGGGTCTGGCGAATCACCTGCACCAGCTCGTCCAGGTCCTTGGGCGCCAGCCGCGCCAGGGGCAGGCAGCTTTGCGCGCCGGACCAGTTGCGCCAGGGAATCAGCCGGGGCGCCCGCACCAGCTCGGCCAGCAGCGGGTTGCTGGCCAGCGCACTGAAGGTCCCGGCCACCGCGGCGCGTTGCAACAGCTGACGTCGTGTGAGGGGCATGCTCATGCCAGTGTCCTTGTGCCGGATTATTGGAGGTCTTGTGCGGACATGAAGCGAATCAGGCCGAGGAACTGCTCCTCGGAACACTGCATGCACAGGCCCATCGGCGGCATGCCGTTATAGCCGTTGATGCTGTGGTCCAGCAGAGTGTCGGCGCCCTGGGCGATGCGCGGGCGCCAGGCCTGGACGTCGCCGGTCAGCGGCGCGCCGGACGCCGGGTTGGCGTGGCAGAGTTTGCAGCTGCTGTCGTAGATCCGCGCCAGCGCCGAGTCGTCGGGCAGCTGTTGCAGGGTGGCCGCCGATGGCGGCGCGGGCTTGTCGCCGCAGGCCACCAGCAGCCCGCCCAGCGCCAGCCACAGGGCGATGCGCCCCAGGCGATACGGCGTGAGGACGGATGAAAACCGCAGCGAGGCAGTCGGTGCCGGCATGGTGTTCCTCTCGGGTGACGGTCGGGATCGACCCAGAGCCAACACTAAGCCAGGCGCGGCCACGGCCTGAGGGCATTGCGGGCCAGCGAGGGGGGCATCTGCGGCCAGGGGCAGACGCTTGCCCACGATGGGGGCGCCGCGGTTTACCGGTGGACCGCGTTATCGTTCATCGCGCGCAAGTCGGATCGCCGCCCGCTTGCTCTTACAGAAGCAGTTGAGTGCGGGCCAGGGCTATTTGATGCGGTAGTGGAAAGTGTTGCGCACCGCGGGCACCGCCACCGCCTGGCCGTCGACGATGCGCGGCTGGTAGCGGAAGGTGTTGGCCGCCGCCAGCGAGGGGCGGATAAACAGCGGATGGCAGCCGTCGAGCACCTTGGGGTGCTCGACCCTGCCTTGCGGGTTGACGCTGTATTCCACGGTGCAGTCGCCCTCGATGTGCTTGTCCAGGGCGCGTTGCGGGTAGTCCGGGGCCTCCTTGCTCAGGGGCAGGTATTGGCGGCTGTCGGCCGCGGCCTGGGCGGCAGCTTGTTGCCGGGCGCGCTCGGCGGCCAAGCGCGCCTGTTCGGCACGCTGCTGCTGTTGCGCTTGCTCCTGGGCCAGGCGCTGCTGCTCGGCTTCGCGGCTGCGCTGCTGGTTTTCCTGGCGCTCGCGCTGCTGCTCGGCCAGTTGCTCGCGTTTCTTGTCCTCGACCCGTTTGCGCGCCAGGGCCGCCTGTTCGAGTTTGCGCGCCTGGAGCTGCGGATCGACAGCAGGCTTGACTGGCTCGACCGGGGCCGCGAGCACCGGCTCCGGTGGTGCCGGTGTCGGTGCGGGCTCGACTAAAGCCGGCACAGGCTCGGGCGCTTGTGGCGCTGGCGGCAACATCACCAGTTGGGTACGCAACACCGCCGGCTGTTCGGCGGTCGGCGGCTCTACCGACCAGCCCGCCACCAGCAGCGCCAGCACCCCGGCGTGCAGCGCCACCGCCACCGCCGCGGCCAGCGCATGGGACCGCCAGTGCCTGGGCGAGGGTTGCAGGGAGAATTCGTCGAAAGCCTGCCGTGGACTGTGCATGATCATCGCCGTCATTGCGGGGCCTCGGTCACCAGCCCCAGGTTGCTCACCCCGCCCTGCTGCAACGCCGCCATGGCCGCCACCACCAGGCCGTAGCCGGCGTCCTGGTCGGCGCGGATGTAGACCTGGGTATCGCTGCGCGCGGCGACGATTTGCGCGACCTTGGCGCGCATCTCGTCGAGGTCCACCGCGCTGTCGGTCTGCTGGCGCGTATCCAGCTCGCCGCCGAGGTTCCAGTAGTAGCCGCCCTCGGCCTTCACCGACAGGGTCAGGATCTGCTGCCGGGTATCAGTGGCCAGGGCCTCGCTGGCGACCTTGGGCAACTCGATCTTCACCCCCTGGGTGAGCATCGGCGCGGTGACCATGAAGATCACCAGCAGCACCAGCATCACGTCGATATAGGGCACCACGTTCATTTCGGCCTTGGGCCCGTGCTTGCGTTGCGGCCTGACTAGCATCTGCACTCTCCTCTCAGGCCGCGACGGCCAGGTTCGACGACGCGCCGTGCAATTGGCGATGCAGGCGCGCCTGCAGTTCGTTGCCGAAGGCGTAGTAGCGGGTCAGCAGGGTCTGGCCACGGGCGGCGAAGCGGTTGTAGGCGATCACCGCGGGAATCGCCGCGAACAGGCCGATGGCGGTGGCGATCAGCGCTTCGGCGATGCCCGGGGCCACGGTGGACAGGGTCGCCTGCTGCACCTGGGACAGGCCGAGGAAGGAATTCATGATCCCCCACACGGTGCCGAACAGGCCGATATAGGGGCTGACCGAACCGACCGTGGCGAGGAACTGCAAGCCTTTTTCCAGGCGGATTTCCTGCTCGCTGATGGCCACGTACAGCGAACGCTCCACCCCTTCGAGCACCACCCCGGCCGGGTTGCCGCCCTGCTGGCGCAGCTGGCTGTAGGCCTGGAAACCGGCCTGGAAGATCGGCTCGACCCCGCCCTCGCCGTCCGCCTGTTGCAGGCTTTCGCGGTACAGCGGGTTCAGTTCGGCGCTGCTACGAAAACGCTGGATGAAGGCGTCGAACTGGCGTTCGCTGCGCTTGAGCACGCTGGTGCGCTGGATGATCAGGTACCAGCTGAGCAGCGACGCCAGCAACAGGGTGAGCATGACCGCCTTGACCAACAGGCTGGCATCGCTGATCAGCCCCCAGATGGTCATGTGTTCCAGTGTCGCCTGCATGGTGAAACTCCTTTGCCTGTGCGCCCGGGCCGTCAATGCGCGACGGCGCCGGGGCTATTCGATGACATGTTGATGAACGGTTAATGACAGCTCAGGGCAGTTGCAGCGCCCTGGCCACCTCGGCCCAGGGCACGAACTTGAAGTTCTGGGTCTGCTCGGGCATGCGCTTGCGGCCGTCCTGGACCACCAGCAAGCCCTGGCTCCAGGGCCCGCCGAGGTTGGCCGAGGTGACTTCCAGGCCATCGGTTTCCGACGCCCCGTCGATGCCTGCGGCGGCATTCAGGCCGACCCGGAAAGCCCCGCGGGAGGCGAACGGCGGCTCGGCATCGAGCAGCACATAGCTGTCGTTGCCCTGGCTGGAAATCACCAGGTAGCCATGCGTCTCGCTCTGGTACAGCGCCAGGCCCTCGACATCGGCATGCAGCTGCGGGCCGACCTTGATCACGCTGGTGAGGTTGGCCGGCTGGTCGGCGCGGGCATCCACCGCCCACACGCCGACGTCTTCCTCGCCAAGGAACAGGCGCTGGCGCTGATCGTCAGCGACACAGCCTTCCGGCTGGCTGTCGACCTTGAACTGGCGCACCAGCTCGCCCTGGACCCGGCCATCGGGGGCACTCAGGCGGTATTGCAGGAAGCTGCCGTCCTTGCCGTTGGCGAAGGCATACAGATCGCCGCTGGCCGGCTGGAACAGGCAGATACCGTAGATTTCCTTGAGCGGCGTGGGGATCTCCCCGGCTTCGCGCAGCTCGCCGCTGGCGCGATCGATGCTGAACAGGCTGAGGCTGTTGTGATCGCGGTTGCTCGCCACCGCCAGGTCGACCACCTGGGTGCCCAACTTGAAATTCGCCCGCAGGTCGACGTTATTCAGCCGCCCCACCGGCAACTCCTGGAGCAACTTGCCTTGCAGGTCGTAGGCCAGCAGCCCCTGTTTCTTGTTGGTGCCCAGCACCCGGCTCAGCTCCGGCTGGCGAGGATGAATCCAGATCGCCGGGTCGTCCGCCGCGTCGCCCTGGCGCCCCACCGGCTCGCTCTGGCTCAGGGCCGGCACATTTGGCAGCACCGGTGCCAGCGGCACCGGGGTGGCCTGCCAGTCCAGCCGGCCCTGGTAGATCTGCCCGTCGTCATCGTCGCGCAACAGTATTTGCAGGCCCTTGACGCTGGCCTGCACGGCGAGGTTTTCCGGCTCCTTCAGGCCCGGCAAGCTCAGGTTGGCCCTGGGCGACCAGCCTTCGCCCTGTTGTTGGTCGCCCTGCTGATAAAGGTGCAGCCGCGCCGCCTTGGGGTCGAGCGCCAGCACGCCGCCCGGCACCAGGGCCATGGCGCCGGCGGCCTGGGCGATGTCGCCGAAGGGCGCGCGCATGGCCACCGGCCGCCGCTCGACCTGCGCCTCGGGGTGCGCCGGGTAGGCCCACCAGCCGACATTCTCTTCGTTGACCAGCAACTGATTGGCGCCATCGTCCACCTGGCAGAACTGCGCCGCCGGCGGCAGCGGCACGCCGCGCACCCGCTGCGCGGTGGCGCTCAGCCGGGCGCCGGCGCCCACCAGCCATTGCTCGCCCTTGCCCTCCTCGCCCACCAGGAACAGGAACAGGTTGCTGGCTTCGTCGCGGTACAGGCATAGGCCGTTGACCGGGAAGTCCCGCGCCGGCAGGTACAGCGGCTGGCCCCACTGGCGGCTCTGTGGATCGAGGCTGACCAGCAGCGCCTGCTGGCGATCGTTGTCCAGGCTCGCGACCAGCACCTGGCGGCCGGTGGCGCGGGTATCCAGGCTGCTGAAGTTGCCTTTGAAGCGAGCCAGCTCGGCCCCCTCGGCATCCAGCAACAGCAGGCCGTCACGGTTGCTCGCGGCGAGGCGCTCGGAGCCGTTGGGCAGGAAGGTGATGGCATCTGCCTCAAGTGCCGGTGCCCAAGGGCGCAGAGCCAGGTCGGCGGCCATCGTCTGGCCGCAGGTCAACGCAGCCATCAACAGGTACAGGTAGGAACTTCTCATGAACAGGCAAAATCCTTGTCAGGCAAACCGCCCTCTGTAGGAGCGAGCTTGCTCGCGAAAAACCTCAAGACCCCGCGTGCTTACAAACAGCCCGCGTCATCGTTCAAGACCTTCGCGAGCAAGCTCGCTCCTACAGCGTGTGCGGTGTGGGTTAGAAGTGGGTGAAGGTCAGGCCGAGCTTGTAGGTCGGGCCGTACTCCTCGTACTGGCCGTTGTAGGAGCGGTGGCCGGTGTAGACGAAGTACGGCTCGTCGGTGAGGTTCTGCGCCTCGAAGCTCAGCTGCAGGCTCTTGGTCAGCGAGTAGCGGGCGCTGAAATCGACGAAGGTCTGGGCATCGACGTGCAGGTCGTGGGCCTTGTCGTCGATCGAGGCCAGCTCATAGAGGTAGTCCGACTTGTAGTTGGCCGACAGGCGCAGGCTGAGCTTTTCGTTTTCCCAGCCGAGCATCAGGTTGCCGACGGTGTCCGACTGGTTCGGCAGGTCGATGCTGCGCTTACGGTTGACCCCGCTGGCGGCGTCGAAGCCCTTGATCTCGGCGTCGGAGCGGCTGAAGGTGGCGTTGGCCCCCAGCAGCAGGCCGTTCCACGGCGCTGGCAGCCAGTCGAATTTCTGCGAGTAGGCCAGTTCCAGGCCGTACAGCTTGGCGCTGTCGCCGTTGGCGAAGGTGTGCGCCTCGGCGAAGTCGGTCCAGGCGCCGGTGCCGGCCAGGTCGGTGTTGTAGACGAAGTTCTTGATGTCCTTGTAGAACACGAAGGCCGAGACGGTGCCGGCGCGGCCCATGAAGTGCTCGATGCCCAAGTCCAGGTTGCTCGACTCCAGCGGCTTGAGGTCCGGGTTGCCGAAGCTGGCCTCGTCATCGTCGATGACAAAACCCGGCGCCAGCTGGCCGAAGGTCGGGCGCACCACCGCCTTGGTCCAGGCCGCGCGCACCTGGGTGTTCTTGTCCAGCTGGTAACGCGCGTGCAGGCCCGGCAGCCAGTGGTGGTAACGACGCTTGGTTTCGGTGGACTGGAACGCGCCGTCGGTGGCGCCGGTACCCTTGGCTTCGAACTCGGTGCCTTCGTAGCGCAGGCCGGCGATAAAGCGCCAGTCGTCGATATCGACGGTGTTCATCAGGTAGCCGGCGTTGATGTCTTCGCGGATCTTGAAGTCGTTGACCCGGGATTCGGTTTCGTCGAAAAACGCATCGCGGTCCAGGCCGCCGATCAACTGCTTGATCGAGCCGCCGCTGATGCCCGGGCCGAAGCGGCCGAGGCGATAGTCGACGCTGCCTTTGCGGAAGCGGTCGAGGTTGAGCTGCTCGTCGCTGAAACCCAGCTCGTCGAAGTCCTTGTAGACCCAGGCGTCGAGGTCGTTGTCCTTGTTGCGCCGGCTGACCTTGCCGCCGAACTTGACCTGGGACGCATAACCGCTGAGGTCGTAGTCGCGGGCCAGGTCCAGGCGCAGGTTTTTCTCGGTGTCGGTGGTGCGCTGCTTTTCCCACTCGACCTTGTCCAGGCTGAAGTTGCCCGGGTCGTAGAAACCCTGGCCGACGATCGGCCGCGGCTTGTCCTTGTCGTAGAAACCGCTGTCGGCGAAGTCGTCGTTGCCTTCGAATACCGCATTGGCGATGTGCCCCGGGCTGTCTTCGCTGGAGCGGCTGTAGCCGGCCTGGCCGCTGAGGGTCCAGAGGCCGAACATGCGCTCGCCGCCGAACACGTAGGACTGGATCTCCTGGGTTTCCTCGCGCTGCTTGAGCTTGCGTTTACCTTCGGCGTCGCCCAGCTCGCCGGCCGCCTGGGGCTCGGCGAATTCCAGGCTGGCGGCGTTGCGCGTCTCGCTGTCCTTGTAGCGGCTGTACAGGGTGCGCAGGTAGTAGCTGCTGAGGTCGTCCGGCTTGTAGTCGAAGTTCAGGCCGCCGCCGGCGCGCTCGCGGCTGATGTCGTAGTCGCGCTGTTCGAACTCCTGCAGTTTCGCGCCCTGTTCGAAGTCCCAGGCGCCGCCGGTCTCGACGTTGTCCGAACCGAAGTCGCGTTTCTGCCAGCTCAGGGCCGCCGCCACGCCGAAATTGTCGATGCCGTCGCCGAGGCTGAAGCGGTCGCTGACCGCGCCGGAGAATTTCGGGCTGGTCTGGTGAGTGTTCCGGTCGTAGCTGGCTTCCGTGCTGCCGGTGTAGAACAGGCCCTTGTGATCGAAGGCCGAAAGGCTCTGCACATCGACGGTGCCGCCCAGGGAATTGGCGTCCATGTCCGGGGTCAGGGTCTTGATCACCGACAACGACTGCACCAGCTCCGAGGGCAGCACGTCCAGGGCCACGGCGCGGCGTTCGCTTTCCGGGGCCGGCACCAGGGTGCCGTTGATGGTCACGCTGTTGAGGTCCGGGCCCAGGCCACGCACGCTGACGAAGCGCCCTTCGCCCTGGTCGCGCTCGACGCTGATGCCCGGCAGGCGCTGCGCCGCTTCGGCGACGTTCTCGTCCGGCAACTGACCCACGCCGTCGGCATGCACCACGCTCTTGATGCTGTCGGCGCTGCGCTGTTCCTTGAGCGCCTGGTCGATGCTCGCGGCCTGGCCGACCACTTCCAGGTGTTCGGTGGTTTTACTCGAGTCGGCTTCGGCGGCGCTCAGGCGTTCGCTGGCGATCGCCATGGCCAGGGCGGTGAGCGTGAAGCCGAGCAGGCCGGCGGTGCTGCTGCGCTTGTACATGATGGTCCTCCCCCAAGAGTCCGGTGACGCCAGGCAAGGGGCCCGGCAACTGGGAGGGCAAGCTAGGGTCGACGAATGACGGTTCCGTGACAGGGGTTGGCAGGAAGGCCCTCGAACCGGGGTTTTGCCCGGATCCGAGGGGCAAAGTGAGCTGAAATGACCTTTGCCGCGGGACTGGCGATAGCGTCAGCGGCCACACCACCGTTCAATGCCCGAGCAGATCGCAAAAAAACCCACCACCACGGTGAGCTGATTCGACCTCCCCTACCCGCTTCGCCGCCGTCACCCGGCTGTCACACACATCTGCTGTGCTGGCGCGCATTGCTTCTTCGCCAAAGGATCGCGGCCATGTTCTCAGTGCTCAAACCCCACAGATGGAAACTCGCCACCCTGCTGCTGGCGGCCAATCTCGGCCTGCTCCTGCACCTGGCCTGCGGCGAGTTGAAGGCGGTCAGCGAATGGGTCTGGCTGGACATCGTCGGCGAAGGCGGCACCGCGCTGCTGGCCCTGATCTGGCTCGGCCTGGTGCTGAAAAGCCGCCCGGCGGGACGGGTCACCAACTACCTGGCCCTGGGCCTGAGCTGCATCTTTTTCTCCTGGTGGATCGACAGCCTCGACGAGTTCATCCGCCTGCCCGACAGCATCGCCTGGGACCACTGGCTGGAATCCGCACCGATGCCGGTGGGCATGGTCCTGCTGACCATCGGCATCTACCACTGGCACCGCGAACAGCTGGCGATCAGCGCGCAGATGGAAAAACGCGAACGGCTGTTCCGCGAGCACCGGCTGTTCGACAAGCTCACCCCGCTGGGCGGCGCCGACTACCTCAAGCGCCAGCTGGCCGACAGCCTGCAGGACAGCCAGCGCCAGCAGCAGCCGCTGTCGCTGCTGGCCCTGGACCTGGACAACTTCGCCGCGATCAACCAGGACTTCGGCCACGCCGAGGGCGACGCGGTGCTACAGGCGCTGAGCCATTTGCTGCTGCTCAACCTGCGTCGCCAGGACCTGCTCTGCCGGTTGGCCGGCGACCGCTTCGTGGTGCTGCTGCCGAACACCGGCGAGAGCCAGGCGCGGCTGCTGGCCCAGGAGCTGCAACAGGCGGTACGGAGCTTGGCGCACAAGAGCCGCCAGCACGGCGAACGCTTGCAGCTGTGCGCCTGCACCGCGGTGGTGATGGCCCTCGACGAAACGCCGGAGGTGCTGCTCAAGCGCCTCAACCTGGCCCTGGCCCGAGCCAAGCAGCCGCTGGCAAAAAGCGCCTGAGGCCCGGCCATGACCCTGAAGACCCGTTGGTACGAAAACGACAGCCGGTTCATTCCCGGGCATTACCAGCCAGCGAGCCTGATCGACCTGGCGCTGTCGCGGGACATCGACAGCCATCGCCTGCTGCGCGGCACCGGGCTGTTCCACGAGGACATCCTGGCCGGCCAGACCCGCCTCAGCCCACAGCAGTTTCTCGGCCTGATTGGCAACAGCCGACGGCTGCTGGACGCCGACGACAGCAGCTTCCTGTTCGGCCAGCGCCTGCTGCCCGGCCACTACGGCGCCGCCAGCCACGCCCTGCGCCACGCGCAGAACCTGCACCAGGCTCTCGACACCCTGGTGCAGCAACAGGCGCTGCTCAGCCCGCTGGCCAGCCCGCGCTTGCTGCTGGACGACCAGCACGCCTATTTCTACTGGCTGGACAGCTGTGGCGCCGGCGAACAATGGCGTTTCCTGCTGGAAGCCAGCATGACCTCGCTGGTGGCCATGAGTCAGTGGCTGAGCGGCCAGCGCCTGCCCTGGGAGTGCAGCTTCAGCCATGCCGAGCCGCGTTATGTCGAGCAGTACTGGGTACACCTGGGCGAGCACACCCAGTTCAAGCGGCCCATGGACCTGATGCGCATCCCCCGCGAATTCCTCACCCAGCCCTGGCCCAACGCCTCGGCCACCGCCGGCCAGGTGGCGCGCCAGGAAGCCCAGGGCCAGCTCGAGCAACTGGGGTTTGCCTCAAGCTTTCTCGACTGCGTCTACCGCTACCTGCAAGCCCAGGTGCGCCAGGCGCCGAGCCTGGAACAGACGGCCCAGGCCTTCGGCATGAGCCCGGCCACCCTCAAGCGCAAGCTGCACAAGCACGACAGCGGTTTCCAGCAGCAGGCGGACCTGGTGCGCAAGCACGTGGCGCTGTACCTGTACCGGATCAAGGGCCTGAGCAACGAGGCAGTCGCCGAGTACCTGAGCTTCAACGACGCGGCGAATTTTCGCCGCTCGTTCAAGCGCTGGACCGGCAGCACACCCAGGTTGATCCGCCAATTGTTCAGCGCCGGTTGAAACAAAGGCTGTTTTTCCATGGGAAAAAACGGCTACTCTTGGCCCAAAGAACCACACCATCACACCTCTGCTGCACGACTTTCCGCCATTTTGGCCCAGCTTTTTGCTAAAGACCCGAGACATCAAGGCGTATACCCGTAGAAACAAACCTTGAAGACCCGTCTCGCCCGTCAGCGCCGGCGCGCTCTCCAGCCCGCCGGTGCATTGCCCATTGCCATTACGGAATAGAGTCATGACCACAGCCCCTCTGTTGAACACGCTGTTTCCCGTCGCCGCCGACATCCCCGAGCAGTACCGCCTGGACGGCCAGGTCGAGCAACGCGAGTACCTGGTCGACGGTCAGTTGCAGACCTGGAACGGGCCCCTGGCCCTGGTGCGCAGCCCGGTGTACCTGGCCACCGCCCATGGTGACGAACAAGTGATTCTCGGCAGCACCCCGCTGCTCGACGCCGACACCGCGCTGACCGCCCTCGACGCCGCCGTGCGCGCCTATGACCGTGGCCAGGGCGCGTGGCCGACCATGCGCGTGGCCGAACGCATCCAGCACGTCGAAGCCTTCCTCGGGCGCATGCGCGAACAGCGCTCGGCGGTGGTCAAGCTGCTGATGTGGGAAATCGGCAAGAACCTCAAGGACTCGGAAAAAGAGTTCGACCGCACCTGCGACTACATCGTCGACACCATCAACGCCCTCAAGGAACTCGACCGCCGTTCCAGCCGCTTCGAGCTGGAGCAGGACACCCTCGGCCAGATCCGCCGCGTGCCGCTGGGCGTGGCCCTGTGCATGGGGCCGTACAACTACCCGCTGAACGAAACCTTCACCACCCTGATCCCGGCGCTGATCATGGGCAACACCGTGGTGTTCAAGCCGGCCAAGTTCGGCGTGCTGCTGATCCGCCCGCTGCTGGAAGCCTTCCGCGACAGCTTCCCGGCCGGGGTGATCAACGTGATCTACGGCAGCGGCCGGGAAACCGTCAGCGCGCTGATGGCCAGCGGCAAGATCGATATCTTCGCCTTCATCGGCACCAACAAGGCCGCCAGCGACCTGAAGAAACTGCACCCCAAGCCACACCGCCTGCGCGCCGCCCTGGGCCTGGACGCGAAAAACCCCGGCATCGTGCTGCCGGAGGTGGACCTGGATAACGCGGTCAACGAGGCGGTCACCGGCTCGCTGTCGTTCAACGGCCAACGCTGCACCGCGCTGAAGATCCTCTTCGTCCATGAAAGCGTGGTCGATGCCTTTATCGAGAAATTCAACGCCAAGCTGCTCAGCCTCAAACCGGGCATGCCATGGGAACCGGGGGTGGCGCTGACGCCGCTGCCGGAGTCGGGCAAGGTCGATTACCTGCACGCCCTGGTGGCCGACGCCATCGACAAGGGCGCCAAGGTGGTCAACCCCGGCGGTGGCGAAGCCCGGGCGTCGTTCTTCTACCCGGCGGTGCTGTACCCGGTGAACAGCCAGATGCGCGTGTACCAGGAAGAGCAGTTCGGGCCGGTGGTGCCGATCGTGCCGTATCGCGACCTGGAAACGGTGATCGACTACGTCCTGGAATCGGACTTCGGCCAGCAGCTGAGTATCTTCGGCACCGAGCCGGCACAAGTCGGGCATCTGGTGGACACCTTCGCCAACCAGGTCGGGCGGATCAACCTCAACGCCCAGTGCCAGCGCGGCCCGGACACCTACCCGTTCAACGGGCGCAAGAACTCCGCCGAAGGCACGCTGTCGGTCCATGATGCGTTGCGCACCTTCTCGATCCGCACCCTGGTGGCCACCAAGTTCCAGGAGAGCAACAAGGAGCTGATCAGCGACATCATCCGTAACCGCGAGTCGAGCTTCCTGACCACCGATTACATTTTCTAGAAACGGAGAACTTCCCCTGGGCCAGACCTTTCGCCTGCCACCGCTGTTGCGCCGATTCCTGCTCCCTGTACTGGACCCGTATCGGCGCTACCGCTACGCCAAGCTGATCCATGCGGTGCGCGTGGCCCTGGGGTTGCTGGCCACCATCGCGCTGACCACCGGCCTCAATCTGCCCCACGGCGAATGGGCGTCGGTGACCATGCTGGTGGTGATCGGCGGCTTGCAGCACCACGGCAACATTGGCAAGAAGGCCGCGGAGCGGGCCATCGGCACCCTGATCGGCGCGGGCGTCGGCCTGGTGCTGGTGGTGCAGCAGGCTTACCTGGGCCTGTCCTGGCTGACCTACCTGGGGATGTCGGTGGTGTGCGGGTACTTCTCCTATCACGCCATCGGCAAGGGCGGCTACACCGCGCTGCTGGCGGCGATCACCGTATTCATCGTCGCCGGCCACGGCGACAACCACGTCAGCGATGGCCTGTGGCGCACCGTGGATATCCTCATCGGTATCGCCCTGGCCCTGGCGTTCTCCTTCGCCATTCCGCTGTATGCGGTCTACTCCTGGCGCTACAACCTGGCCAGCGCCTTGCGCGACTGCGCCACCCTTTACGGACGCATCATCGGCGGCCAGTCGGTGACCGATGACGAACACCTGAAGTTGCTCGGGCGCCTCAACAGCACCTTGCTGCAACTGCGCTCGCTGATGCCCTCGGTGTCCAAGGAAGTGCGGATCTCCATGACCGAACTGGACGCCATCCAGCGCAACCTGCGCATGTGCTTCAGCACCCTGGAAATCCTCGGCAATACCCGGCCGGACCTCAGCGACCCGCAAGCCCGCGAACAGTTGCAACAGCTCATGAAGCATGAGCACCGGCAGGTGCGCATACAGCTGGTGGGCATGGCCCGCGCCCTGCAATCCGGCGCCACCAGACGCCTGGGGCGGCCCCTGGATGGTCCGGCCTCCTCGACCCTCGACACCTCGGTCTACAGCGCGCTGGACGGCTACCGCCTGCTGACCCGGCAACTGGTGGCCAACCTCAACGAGATGCGCCAGCGCCTGGCGAAAAGCGCGGAGCACTGGAAGATCTGAGTGCCCCGCGCCTGCCGCCAGACCGCGCCGGCTAGAACAACTCGCTGAACGGAATGAAGCGCGCCGACTCGCCGGCCCGCAAGGTGCTGCCCTCAAGGATTTCCACCAGCCCATCGGCCCAGGAAGCGCCCAGCAACACACCGGAACTCTGGTTTGGATAGAGCACCGCACGGCCCTCCTCCAGCCTGGCCCGCAGGTATTCGCGGCGGCCTCCCGCTTTCGGCCAGTCGAAACCGACGCTGACCGGGAAGCTCAAGGGCATGACCTCTTCGACGCCCTGAATGCGCAACAGATACGGCCGGGCCAGCAGGCCAAAGGTCACCAGGGCCGAGGTCGGGTTGCCGGGCAGGCCGATCACCGGCACGCTGCCGAAGCGCCCCACGGTCAGCGGCTTGCCGGGTTTTATCGCGAGCTTCCAGAACACCGGGGTGGCGCACTCGCGCAGTACCTGGCCGAGGCAATCGGCGTCGCCGGCGGACACGCCGCCGGTGGTCAGGATCAGGTCCGCGGCGCATTGCAGCTGTTCCAGGCGCAGCCGGGTCTGCTGCGGCTGGTCGGGGAGAATCCCGGCATCGATCACCTCGCAGCCCAGGGCACTCAACCAGTGGCTGAGCAGGGTGCGATTGCTGTTGTAGATGCAGCCGGGGCGCAAGGCGGTGCCCGGTTCGGCCAGTTCATCGCCCGTCGACAGCAACGCCACCCGCGGCCGCCGCACCAGCGGCAGATGGGTACAGCCCTGGGCCGCGGCAATGGCCAGTTCGAAAGGCCCCAAGCGTTTGCCGGCGCGCAGCAGCACTTGCCCGGCGCGGTTCTCCTGGCCTTGCGGGCGAATATTCTGACCGGCCTTGAGCGGCTGTCTGAAGCGCACGCGACCGTCGTCAAGCAGCTCGACGTTCTCCTGCATCTCGATGCTGTTGGCGCCCTCGGGCAGCGGCGCGCCGGTGAAGATTCGCGCGCAGGTGCCCGACCGTAACGGCTCGGGGGCCTGGCCGGCGAAAATGCGTTGCGACACCGCCAGCGGCTGGCCGTCCCAGGCATCGAGGTTCAAGGCATAACCGTCCATGGCGCTGTTCGGCCAGGGCGGCAGGTCGAGGGTCGCCACCAGGTCGCTGGCCAGCACCCGTTGCCGCGCCTCGCCCAGCGCCACCGGCTCGCTGTCCTGCAAGCGTTGCGCCTCGGCCATGGCCAGCAAGCGGGCGATGGCCTCCTCCACCGGCATCAGCGGTAAGGCGCTCATCCGCGGGTCCCGCAGGCTTGCGCCTGCTTGAGATGTGGCACGAAATTGCACGGCCGGTGGCGGGCGTCGAGTTGCTCGGCGAGGATGCCTTCCCACGCGGTCCGGCAAGCGCCCGTGGAGCCCGGCAGGCAGCACACCAGGGTGCCGTTGGACAGCCCGGCCAGGGCCCGGCTCTGCACGGTGGAGGTGCCGATATCGAGGATGGAAATCGCCCGGAACAGCTCGCCGAAACCGTCGATCCGCTTGTCCAGCAAACAGCTCACCGCCTCGGGCGTGCTGTCGCGTCCGGTGAAACCGGTACCGCCGGTAATCAGCACCACCTGGATAGCCTCATCGGCGATCCACAGGGCGACCTGGGCGCGGATCTTGTACAGGTCATCCTTGAGCAGGTTGCGCTCGCTCAGGGTGTGGCCAGCTTCCAGCAGGCGGCTGACAAGCAATTGCCCGGAGGTGTCGGTGGCGTATTCGCGGGTATCGCTGACGGTCAGCACGGCAATATTCAGGGGGACAAACAATGCATCCGATTTCACACTCATGTCTTTCTCCGGCGGGCAGTCATAAAAACCATGGCCAGAGGCTAAAGCGCTGAAACCGTCAGTGTCTAATCACTCTGGCCGACCACTTTATCGAGCATATCTATCAAGGACTCTTTCCCCCTGGAGTACCGGCCCACGCCGGTGAAATCCGCGGCCGATAGAGACTTTTGATCGCTCATTCGATACTTCCGATTGGACTCGAAGGGGCGACAATGAGATCGTCTGAGCCCCCAACCAGTGTGCCTCGAACAATGACCCCGACCTGCCCCGCCGCCCCTTCGCCCATCCCCTGCTCGGCGCTGCTGCTGGCCGGAGGCCGTGGCGCGCGCATGGGTGGCCGGGACAAGGGCCTGCTGCCCTGGCAGGGCAAGCCGCTGATCGCCCATGTGCAGGCGGCGGTCCGACCTTTCACCGACGACCTGATCATCTCCTGCAACCGCAACGCCGAGCAGTATCGGGCCTATGCCGACCAACTGGTCGAAGACTCGCAGAGGGATTTTCCGGGGCCCCTGGCGGGTGTGCTCGCCGGCCTGGCGGTGGCGCGTCATCCGTGGCTGCTGGTGTTCGCCTGCGACGCACCGAAAATCGACGGCGCGCTGATCGGCGCCATGCTGGCGGCGCGCCCCGCCCCGGACTCGGTGCTGATGGTGCAACAGGCCGGCCACTGGCAACCCATGTTCAGCCTGATCCCCACGGCCTTGCTGGCGAGCCTGCAACACGACTGGGACGCCGGCGAACGCAGCCTGCAGCGCGCCTTGTCGAAGCACCGGCTGCAGGCCCTGGTCTGCGCCGAGGACGACCCGCGCCTGAGCAACTTCAACACCCCTGAGCTACTTTTTTAACGGCTTTTTAACAGCTCCGCGTGCCACCGAACGGACGCACAGTCTTTTCCTCCAAAGGTCGGATCGGGATTTCCAAACGCTTCGTGCATCCTGGACTTACCCCTGACATCAACCCTTTCTTCAGCAGGTGCCATCGTGGACATCAAACAACTCAAGTTCCTTATCGCCCTGGACCAGACCCGACACTTCGGCCAGGCCGCGGCGCGCTGCCACATCACCCAGCCGACCCTGTCCATGCGCTTGCGCAACCTGGAGGACGAGCTGGACCTGGTGCTGGTCAAGCGCGGCCAGCGCTTCGAAGGTTTCACCGAGGCCGGCGAACGGGTGCTGGCCTGGGCGCGGACCCTGCTCGCCGCCCATGACGGGCTGTTCGCCGAGGCCGCCGCGTGCCGTGGCCAACTGGTCGGTAGCCTGCGCCTGGGCCTGGTGCCGCTGAGCAGCTTCAACCCGATCGGCTACGTCCAGGGCCTTTCCAAGAGTTTCCCGGAGCTCAAGTTCGCCCTGTCATCCATGAGCTCGGACCAGATCATCGAAGGCCTGGGCAACAACCAGCTGGACCTGGGCGTGTGTTACCTGGACCACGTGAACCCGAACTATTTCGAGTTTTTCGAGATTGGCGAAACCCGCGTCGGCCTGCTGTACGACACCCGCCACTTCCATTTCGAAAGCAGCGAAATGAGCTGGGAAGAGGCCGCCGAGCTGCCCCTGGGGATGATCAGCAATGGCATGCACTACCGCAAATCCATCGACCTGAGTTTCCGCAGCCGCGGCCTCGACCCGCAGCCGATCCTCGAAAGCGATTCGACCTATCAGCTGTTCCAGGCGATTCACGAAGGCTTCTGCTGCTCGATCATGCCGCTGTCCAGCGGCCTGGAAAACCCGATCGAGAACCTGGCGTTCATCAACCTGCCGGATGCCAGCGTGCTGGCGCCCCTGGGCCTGGTGATGCGCAAGACCGAACCGCGCTCGGCCATTGCCGAAAAGTGCTTTGCCGAAGCCAGGAGACTGTTTGCCGGGCAAGCGCCCACGGCCGACTGAAGGTGCTGCGCCGCAGGGCGCATTCCTGCCCTACCAGCGACTGGCGGCCAGTTGGTCGCTCTCCCTGCCCTGCACCCAACGCTCGCCGGACGAGGTCTGTTCGCGCTTCCAGAATGGCGCGCGGGTTTTCAGGTAGTCCATCAGGAAGGCACAGGCCTCGAAGGCCGCCTGCCGATGGGCGCTGGCGACGCCGACAAACACGATCGGCTCGGCCACCTGCAACGCCCCCACCCGATGCACGACCCTTACCCGTTGCAATGGCCAGCGCTCATGGGCCTCATCGACGATGCGCTGCAACGAACGCTCGGTCATGCCCGGGTAATGTTCGAGGAACAGGCTGCCGACCTGTTCCCCCAGGTTCAGGTCACGCACATAGCCGACGAAGGTCACCAGCGCGCCAACGCCGGGGTCCTCGCCGTGCACCTCGCGGTGCAGTCGATCAAGATCGAAGGCCTCGGCCTGGACGTGCACGGCCATGGCTCAGCCCCCGGTGACTTGCGGAAAAAACGCGATCTCGTCGAAGTCCTCGATGGGCGCGTCGAGGTTGCACAGGTCCTGGTTCAGCGCGCACATCAGGCTGGTTTCGCCGAGCACCGCCTGCCAGGTCTCGCCCCTGGCCATCAGCAACGTCCTCACGTCGCCGACGCTGCGCAACGAATCATCCAGCGCGATCTTCTCGCCGCCGATACCGAGCTGCTCGCGATAACGGGCAAAGTAGTTGACCAGGATCATGCTGTGACTCCCGCGTCAAAGCTGCCCGATCGCCCGCCCTGTTTCTTCAGCAGCTGGATGCTGTCGATGACCATCCCGCGATCGACCGCCTTGCACATGTCGTAGATGGTCAGCGCGGCGACGCTGGCCGCGGTGAGCGCTTCGAGCTCGACACCGGTGCGGCCGTTGAGCCGGCAGGTGGCGACAATCCTGACGCTGTCGGGCTCGACGGCCTTCAGCTCGAGGTGAATCGAGCTGAGCAGCAACGGGTGGCACAGCGGGATGAGTTCATGGGTTTTCTTCGCCGCCATGATGCCCGCGATGCGCGCCACCGCGAACACGTCGCCCTTGGGGTGGCCGTTCTGCTGGATCATCTGCAAGGTGGCCGGCCGCATGCGTACCCAGGCCTGGGCCTGGGCTTCACGGTCGGTGGGCGACTTGTCGCTGACATCGACCATATTGGCCCGGCCTTCGGCGTCCAGGTGAGTCAGGATCGTGGAATCGTGGTTCATGGTTATCCTCGCAGCCTGTTGGCTGGGTTGAGTGATGTGGCCCGGGGGAACCGGGGCGAATGCATGGGCGCCGGTCAGCTCAGCACGAAGTCCACCGGTTGCAGCACTGGCGGCAGCTGGGTCGCCCCCAGGGCATCGAGCACCTCCCGCTCGATGGTGCGCACCAGGGCATTGGTCGGCAGGTCGTTCTCGTCCCGGCCGAAGGGGTCTTCCAGCTCGTCACCAATGGCGTCCAGGCCGAAAAACGTATAACTGACGATGGCCGTGAAGATCGGCGTCAGCCAGCCCAGGGGCTCGGCCATGGCAAAGGGCAGCAGGATGCAGAACATGTAGCTGGTGCGGTGCAGCAACAGCGTGTAGGGAAAAGGCAATGGCGTGCCCTTGATCCGCTCGCAGACGGTCTGGGCGTTGGTCAGGCTGCTCAGGTGATTGGCCATCAGCGTGTAGCGCCACTCACTGATCGCCCCCGACTCGGCCAGGGTCGAACACTGTCGGCCGACGTGGCGCAGGATGCTGTCCGGCACGTTGGGCGCCTGGGCCGGCGGCAACTGGCTCAGCCAGGTGCCCGCCGCGCTCAGCTGGTCTTCCTGGCGCAGCCTGGCGTTGAGCGCATGGGCGAAGCCGCAGAGGTCGCGCAAGATCTTGCCGCGCTGCCGCGAATCCTTGATCGCCTGGGTTTCGCGGATCATCGAACGCACCTCCGTCACCAGTGTGCCCAGGGCCTTGCGCGCTTCATACCAGCGGTCGTAGCAGGCGTTGTTGCGAAAGCTCATGAAGATCGACAGCGACAGGCCCAACAGGGTGAACGGCGTGGCATTGACCCTGGAGAAATAGGTCGGGTACAGGGTCTCGATAAACACGATGGCCGAGGCCAGCAGGGTCACCAGCAGGCTGCGCAGGGCGATGCGCTTGGCAATCGAGCCCTTGAGGGAGATCAGCACATTGATCAGGTTGGGTTTGGATCTGACGATCATCGCTAGACAGCCTTTTTGCAGAGGGGAAAACCGCGCGGGCTAGCCGCCGGTCATGTTCATGAACCGCACCACTTGCACCTCGTCATTGAGTGCGAAGTTGTGGCGGTACGGCTTGATTTTCATCGCCTCGATGATTGCCCGCTCCAGGCGCTGCGGCTCGCCCGGATGGCTGCGCAGCACCTGCTTCAAATCGACCGAATGCTCGTTGCCCAGGCACAGCAGGAGCCGGCCCTCGACGGTCAGCCGCACCCGGTTGCAGGTGGCGCAGAAGTTGTGGCTGTGGGGCGAGATGAACCCCAGGCGAATCTCCGGCGCCTCGGCCAGGCGCCAGTAACGCGATGGCCCCTGGGTCGATTCGGTGGAGTCGATCAGGGTGTAGCGCTCGGCGATGCGCTCGCGCACCTGAGCGCTGGAAAAGAACGCATCGGCGCGGCTGTGTTCGCTGATCACCCCCAGGGGCATCTCTTCGATAAAGGAGATGTCCAGCCCACGGTCGATGGCAAAGCCCACCAGGTCGTTGATCTCATGATCGTTGCGCCCTTTCATTACCACACAGTTGAGCTTGGTGTGCTGGAAACCGGCGGCGTTCGCCGCATCGATGCCGGCAATCACCTGGGCCAGGTCGCCGGTGCGGGTCAGCTCGCGAAAGCGCGTGGCATCGAGGCTGTCGATGCTGATGTTCAGGCGCTTGAGCCCGGCCTCGAACAAGGGCGTCGCCAGCTTGCCCAGCTGCGAGCCATTGGTGGTCATGCACAGCTCGCGCAGCCCCGGCAGCGCGGCGATGCGCCGGCACAGCTCGACGACGCCCGGGCGGATCAAGGGTTCGCCCCCGGTCAGGCGGATTTTCCGGGTGCCCAGGGCGACGAAACTTTGCGCCAGCTGATAGAGTTCCTCCAGGGTCAGGATGCGTTGCCGCGGCAGGAACTGCATGTCTTCGGCCATGCAATACACACAACGAAAGTCGCAGCGATCGGTCACCGACATTCGCAGATAGTCGACTCGCCTGGAAAAACCATCCTGCAGGATTCGATCTGTCATTACCGCCTCCGTCAGCACTTCAGGTGTATCGACCCGAATGCTGTTATTGGAAGGCCACCGTTATAGAAGGCCTTGTTTGAGGCAAGACTAAGGACATTTCAAACCACCGTCTAATTGCTATTAACAACCGGTTGATCGATAGGATTTATCAGAAGAAAAATCATCCCATTCCGCCCCAAATTAAGTGTTTATTTTATTGATTAGTATAGATTTTTTCCTTGATAGAGCATTTCGATCATCCGGTCATTATTTGCGATTAGACAGGCACTTTATAAGCGGCTTAGGCTTGACCCCGCAGTCCTGAAGCAATCCGCGAAGTGCATAAAACCGTGCGGCCTGTAATTAACAGCCACTTAAAGTTGGTTATTTATGCACACAAGAAAACAGTCATTAACAATGACTCGGCATTAGGCGCAGCCTACGTGCAATGTCCTGGAGAAGTATCATGAGCGAAGTTGAACGCTATAAACCGTACAAGGGGGCGGCGGCCGGTTGGGGCGCATTGATTGCCGTGACCAGGAACTGGTTGGGCAGCGAAAACGCTTTCAAGAATATTCGCACCATGCTCAAGACCAACCAGAACGGCGGCTTCGACTGCCCGGGCTGCGCCTGGGGCGAGTCGCCGGAAAACGGCATGGTCAAGTTCTGCGAGAACGGCGCCAAGGCGGTCAACTGGGAAGCCACCGGGCGCCTGGTCAACCCGGCCTTCTTCAACAAATACACGGTGTCGGCACTGGCGGCGCAAAGCGACTACTGGCTCGAATACCAGGGCCGCCTGACCCACCCGATGCGTTACGACGCCAGCCTGGATCGTTACGTCGAAACCAGCTGGGACGACGCCTTCGCCCTGATCGCCAGGCACCTGAACGGGCTGGAGTCGCCCGACCAGGCCGAGTTCTACACCTCGGGCCGGGCCAGCAACGAAGCTGCCTACCTCTACCAGCTGTTCGTGCGTGCCTACGGCACCAACAACTTCCCCGACTGCTCGAACATGTGCCACGAGGCCAGCGGCCTGGGCATGGACGACAGCGTCGGCGTGGGCAAGGGCACGGTGACCTTCGAGGACCTGGGGGAAGCCGACGCGATTTTTGTCATCGGCCAGAACCCTGGCACCAACCATCCGCGGATGCTCGAACCGCTGCGTGAAGCGGTGAAACGCGGTGCCCAGGTGATCTGTTTCAACCCGCTGAAAGAGCGTGGCCTGGAACGCTTCCAGCACCCGCAGCATCCGCTGGAGATGCTCACCAACGGCTCCGAGCCCACCTCCTCCGCCTACTTCCGCCCGGCCCTGGGCGGCGACATGGCGGCCATGCGCGGCATCGCCAAGTTCCTCTGGCAGTGGGAACGCGAAGCCCTGGCCAACAACGGCGAAGCGGTGTTCGACCGCGCCTTCATCGCCGAGCACACCTCGGGCCTGGACGCCTACCTGGCCGAAGTCGACGCCACCAGTTGGGAGCACATCCTCGAACAGTCCGGGCTGTCCCTGGAGGACATCGAGCTGGCCGCACGCATGTATCGCAAGGCCAAGCGGGTAATCATGTGCTGGGCCATGGGCGTGACCCAGCACACCCACTCGGTGCTGACCGTGCAGGAAGTGGTCAACGTGCAACTGCTGCGCGGCAATATCGGCCGTCCGGGCGCCGGGCTGTCGCCAGTGCGCGGCCACAGTAACGTGCAGGGCGACCGCACCATGGGCATCAACGAACTGGCCCCCACCGAGTTGCTCGATGCCCTGGAAGCGCGTTTTGCCTTCAAGGCGCCGCGCAAGCACGGGCACAACACGGTGATGGCGATCGCCGCCATGGAAGAAGGTCGGGCCAAGGTGTTCATCGGCCTGGGGGGCAACTTCGCCCAGGCCACCCCCGACAGCCCGCGCACCCACGCCGCGCTGCGCAACTGCGAGCTGACCGTGCACATCGCCACCAAGCTCAACCGCAGCCACCTGGTCACCGGCCGCGAGGCGCTGATCCTGCCGTGCCTGGGGCGCACCGATATCGACCTGCAAGCCCAGGGCCCGCAAGGCGTCACCGTGGAAGACACCTTCAGCATGGTGCACATCTCCCACGGCCAACTGAAACCCAAGTCGCCGCTGATGCGTTCGGAACCGGCGATCATCGCCGGGATCGCCAACGCCACCCTCGGCAGCCACCCCATCGACTGGCTCTGGGTGATCGAGGACTACAGCCGCATCCGCAACCTGATCGCCGACACCATTCCCGGCTTCAAGGACTTCAACAAGAAGCTGCTGCACCCCGGGGGTTTCCACCTGGGTAACGACGCCGCCCAGCGCATCTGGAAAACCGCCACCGGCAAGGCCCAGTTCACCCCCGGCGTATTGCCGGAACACCTGGTGAGCCAGGGCGTGCGCGACCTGGGCGTGAAGCCGGAGCTGATCCTGCAGACCATGCGTTCCCACGATCAGTACAACACCACCCTGTATGGCCTGGACGATCGTTATCGCGGGGTCTACGGCATGCGCGATGTGGTCTTCGTCAACGAGCAGGACATTCGCAAGCTGGGTTACGAGCCGGGGCAGAAGGTCGACATGATCTCGCTGTGGGGCGACGGTCGCGAGCGCCGGGTGAGCGGCTTCACCCTGATCGCCTACGACATTCCCGCCGGCCAGGCCGCCGCCTACTACCCGGAAACCAACCCTCTGGTGCCGCTGGAAAGCTACGGCGACCGCACCTTCACCCCGACCTCGAAGTTCATCGCGATTCGCCTTGAACCGGCGCCGGTCAGCAACCTGATCCAGTCCTCCGTCGATTGAACCTGCCCGGGGCGGCGCGCGTCGCCCCGGCCCTTTCGAAGCCTGCATTGCCGTTGACCGCGAGCCGCGAGGCTCACGCGGTCGGCCGGGCCGTGCACACGTATCGAGCCACTCTGAGGGTATCGTCATGCCAAACCTGGAAGCGCTCGACCTGGCGCGAATTCAATTCGCGTTCACGGTCTCGTTCCACATCATATTTCCCGCCATCACCATCGGGCTGGCCAGCTTCCTGGCAGTGCTCGAAGGCCTCTGGCTGAAAAGCAATAACTCGGTCTACAAGGACCTGTATCACTTCTGGTCAAAAATCTTTGCCGTCAACTTCGGCATGGGGGTGGTCTCCGGGCTGGTCATGGCCTATGAGTTCGGCACCAACTGGAGTCGCTTCTCGGACTTCGCCGGGAGCATTACCGGGCCCCTGCTGACCTATGAAGTGCTGACCGCGTTTTTCCTCGAGGCCGGTTTCCTCGGGGTGATGCTGTTCGGCTGGAACCGGGTCGGCCGTGGGCTGCACTTCTTCTCCACGGTCATGGTCGCCATCGGCACGCTGATCTCGACCTTCTGGATCCTCGCCTCCAACAGCTGGATGCAGACGCCACAGGGCTTCTCCATCGTCGATGGGCGGATCGTGCCGATGGACTGGCTGGCCATCGTGTTCAACCCGTCGTTCCCGTTCCGCCTGGCGCACATGGCGATTGCCGCGTTCGTCGCCACGGCGTTTTTTGTCGGCTCGTCCGCGGCCTGGCACCTGCTGCGCAAGAACGACACGCCACAAGTGCGCAAGATGCTGTCGATGGCGATGTGGATGGCCCTGATCGTGGCGCCGATCCAGGCAGTGGTCGGCGATGCCCATGGCCTGAACACCCTGGAACATCAGCCGGCGAAAATCGCCGCCATCGAAGGCCACTGGGAAAACATCGGCAACGAACCGACGCCGCTGGTGCTGTTCGGCATCCCCGACATGGACGCCGAGAAGACCGGTTATGCGATCGAAGTGCCTTACCTGGGCAGCCTGATCCTGACCCACAGCCTGGACAAGCAGATCCCGGCGCTCAAGAGCTTCCCGAAAGAGGACCGGCCGAACGCGACCATCATCTTCTTCAGCTTCCGGATCATGGCCGGGCTAGGCATGTTGATGATCCTCACCGGCCTGCTCGGCCTGGCCTTGCGCCGCAACGGCGCGCTGTACCGTAACCGGCTGTTCCTGCGCCTGGTGCTGTTCATGGGCCCGACCGGCCTGATCGCCATGCTGGCCGGCTGGATCACCACCGAGGTCGGCCGCCAGCCGTGGGTGGTGTACGGGCTGCAGCGCACCGCCGATGCGGCGTCGAACCACTCGGTCAGCCAGTTGAGCATCTCGCTCGCGCTGTTCGTGCTGATCTACTTCTCGGTGTTCACCGTGGGCATCGCCTACATGATGAAGCTGGTCCGCAAAGGCCCGCAGCCGCATCACGATCATCCGCCACAAGGCGGCCCCGGCCAGGACCGCACGCCGCGCCGGCCGCTGTCCGCGGTCACCGAGACCTTCGCGTCCGGCAACCCCGCCAACTGAACAAGGAGCTTGCCCATGGGCATTCAAGGTATAGATCTGTCGTTGATCTGGGGCGTGATCATCGCTTTCGGGGTGATGATGTACGTCATCATGGATGGCTTCGACCTGGGACTGGGGATCCTCTTCCCGCTCATCCCGGACGCGCAGGAGCGCGATGTGATGATGAACACCGTGGCGCCGGTCTGGGACGGTAACGAAACCTGGCTGATTCTCGGTGGCGCGGCGCTGTACGGGGCCTTCCCGCTGGCCTATTCGGTGATTCTGGAGGCCCTGTACCTGCCGCTGATCTTCATGCTGGCCGGCTTGATCTTCCGCGGCGTGGCCTTTGAGTTCCGCTTCAAGGCCAGCCCGGAAAAACGCCATATCTGGGACATGGCGTTCATCGGTGGCTCGCTGCTGGCGACCTTCTGCCAGGGCATCGTGATTGGCAGCTATATCGCCGGGATCCCGGTGGTCGATCGCCAGTTCGCCGGCGGCAACCTGGACTGGCTGGCGCCGTTCCCGCTGTTCTGCGGCCTGGGCCTGATCGTCGCCTATGCACTGCTGGGCAGCACCTGGCTGCTGGTCAAGACCGAAGGCATGCTCGAATCGCGCATGCGCCACTACACCCGGCCGCTGGCGTTCGTGCTGATGGCGGTGGTCGCGGTGCTCTGTGTATGGACGCCCATGCTGCACCCGGAGATCGCCAGCCGCTGGTTCACCCACGCGCATATCGTGGTCTTCGGCGCTCTTGTGGTTCTCGCGCTGCTGGCGCTGTTCGGGCTGCTGCGCACCTTGCGCCAGCATCACTCGCACTGGCCGTTCGTGTTCACCCTGGCGCTGGTATTCCTGGGTTACATCGGCCTGGCCTTCAGCATCTGGCCGAACATCGTGCCGCCTTCCATCAGCCTGTGGCAGGCCGCATCGCCCCCGTCCAGCCAGCTGTTCATCCTGATCGGCACCCTGTTCATTCTGCCGATCATCCTGATGTACACCTGCTGGAGCTACTACGTGTTCCGCGGCAAAGTGAGGATCGGCGATGGTTACCATTGATAGCGAAACCCTTCGAACCACTACCAGGCAGAGGCCTTTCTACCAGCAGGTGGCGCAGCTGAGCCTGCTGTTCCTCGGCGGGCTGGTGATGCTGGCCGCCGCCACCGCACTGATGATGGAGTTGGCTTATGGAACGCTCTGAGGTATCGACCACGGGCAGCCCGAGCGCCCCCTGGTATCGGCGGCTGGCATGGCTGGTGGGCATCTGGCTGGGTAGTGTGCTGGCCCTGGGTGCGGTGGCCAGTCTGTTGCGGCTGATGATGCACATGGCCGGCATGAGCACTCACTGATTGCTGATCGCACCGGTAAAGGCCCGGCGCCTTTCCCGGTGCGCGGTCCCGGCAACCATTGAATAGCATCCGCCAAATGCAACGAGCCCGCGAGGCCCTCACCTCGCGGGCTCTTTGCATCCGGATCAGGGCTGGCGTTCGGCCAACGCTTCCAGCAGATCGGCGGAAGGCACGAAGAACAGGCCGCCGGTCACCGCCGTGCTGAAATCCAGCAGGCGGTCATAGTTGCCCGCCGGCCGGCCGACAAACATGTTTTCCAGCATCTGCTCGATAGGCTCCGGCGAGCGCGCGTAACCGATGAAATAGGTGCCGAACTCCCCCGCCCCCGGCCGGCCGAACGGCATGTTGTCGCGCAGGATCTTCACCTCCTCGCCGTCCTTGGTGATGGTGGTCAAGGCACTGTGGGAAGAGGTCGGCTTGACTGTATCGTCGAGTTCGATATCGGACAGCTTCTTGCGCCCGATGATACGTTCCTGCGCCTCGACCGACAGCTCGTTCCAGGCGTTCATGTTGTGCAGGTACTTCTGCACCAGCACATAACTGCCGCCGCTGAACGCCGGGTCTTCATCGCCGACCAGGGTGAACTCGACGGCCTTGCGCCCGACCGGGTTTTCCGTGCCATCGACAAAACCGATGATGCTGCGCATGTCGAAGTAGCGGAAACCCTGCACCTCGTCGACCACCGAGATCGCATCGCCCAATGCCCCGATCAGTTGCGTCGCCAGTTCGAAGCACAGGTCCATCTGGTCCGCGCGAATGTGCAGCAGGATGTCGCCGGGGGTTGCCACGGCCCGGCGCTCTTGCGGGCCGAACTCGCGAAAGGCGTGCAGCGAGGCTGGGCGCGGCCCGCCAAACAGCCGGTCCCAGGCCGCCGAAGCAAAACCGCAGACGCACGACAGGTTACCCGCGGGCACCCGCTTGCCGACCGAACGAGTGAGGCCCGCCACATCCTCGCACCAGCCCCGCACCTTGGCGGCGGCGTCACGGCCGGGGGCCAGGGTGGCGACGATAAAGATCGCGCTGCTGGTAATCGGGTTACAGACGGATTGCGGTTCAGGAATATCGTTGGACATGGGCATGAGCACTCGGCGGAACGGGAAAGACCGCAGAGTAGCAAATAATCGCGGCGCTGCAGTCCGGCAGCGAGCCTCGCGCTCATGAAAGCCCACCGATGAAAAAAGGGGCGCCCCATGCGCCCCCCTTCTCTGAATCGCCAGGGTCAGTTCAGCGTCGAGCGCACAATCCGTACCGGAACCGATTTGTAGGACGGCGTCCCGCTATCCACGTCGATGTAATCCAGCGGCACCAGCTGGTTGGCTTCGGGGTAATAGGCCGCGACCGAGCCCGGGGAAATCTTGTATTCGATCGCGGTGATTTTCTCGTAGCGCAGCTTGCGCCCCTGGGTGACCGTCTCGATATCCACCAGGTCGCCATGGGCCAGGCCACGGGCATCCAGATCCGCCTGATTGATGAACAGCACATCGCGCCGGCCGAATACCCCGCGATAACGATCGTCCATGGCATAGATGGTGGTGTTGTACTGGTCATGGCTGCGAATGGTGATCAGGCGCAGGACGTCCGCGCCATCGACCACCTTGTCTTCATGCAGCCCGGGAAAGACAAAGAACTCGGCCTTGCCCGAGGGCGTGAGCCATATGCGCTCGGTGGGCGGCAGCGGCATGCGGAACCCGCCCGGCACGCGGATGCGCTGGTTGAACGCCTCGAAGCCGGGCACCGTTTTCTCGATCAGGTCGCGGATCTTGTCGTAGTCGGCGACCAGTTCCTGCCATGGCACCTTGCTGCCTGGCAGTGTGGCCCGGGCAATGCCGGCCACTATCGCCGGTTCCGAGCGCAGGAACTCGGATGCCGGGGTCAGCTTGCCGGCCGATGCGTGGACCATCGACATCGAATCCTCGACGGTGATCGACTGGCGCATCCCGTCCTGTACGTCCAATTCGGTGCGACCCAGGCAGGGAAACAGATAGGACTCCTTGGCGACCAGCAGATGGGAGCGATTGAGCTTGGTGCCGATATGCACGCTCAGGTCGAGCTTGCCCATGGCCGGAAAACACTGGCCCGGATCGGGCAAGGCGACGGCAAAATTACCTCCCAGGCAAATCAGCGCCTTGGCCGTGCCCGCGATCATCGCCTGCATCGCTTTTACCGAATCGTGGCCGTGGGCCGCTGGCGGCTTGAAGCCGAATACTTTCTCCAGCCTGTCGAGAAATGCCTTCGACGGTTTCTCGGTAATGCCCACGGTCCGGTTGCCCTGGACATTGGAATGGCCGCGCAACGGGCAAATACCCGCGCCAGGCTTGCCAAAGTTACCGCGCAACATCAGCAGGTCACAGATCAGCCGGACATTGGCCGTGCCTTCGTTGTGCTGGGTAATGCCCATGCCGTAGGTGACGATGGTGGCGTTGGATTTTGCGTAAGCGGCGGCGACCTTTTCCAGCTCGGCCTGCTGCAGGCCGCTGGCCTGTTCTATATCGGGCCAGGCCGTGGCGTGCAGATCGGCGGCCAGCTCGTCGAAACCCTGGGTGTGCTGGGCGATGAAGTCATGGTCGAGGACTTCGCCCACCGTCCGCTCCAGCTCCAGCAGCGCCTTCATGATCCCCTTGATCGCCGCCGCGTCGCCTCCGGCTTTTACCTGGAAGTAGGACGAGGCGATCCGGGTGGAGCCGTAAGTCGCCATTTCAACCATGTTCTGCGGATCGGCAAAGCGCTCGAGCGCGCGTTCGCGCAGGGGGTTGAAGACCATGATCGGCACCTTGCGCCGCGAGGCCTCGTGCAGCGTGCCCATCATGCGTGGGTGGTTGGTGCCGGGGTTGTGGCCGATGGAGATGATCAGTTCGCAGGTATCGAAGTCGTCCAGCGACACCGTGCCTTTGCCGATACCAATGGATCGCGGTAACCCGACGCTGGTCGGTTCGTGGCACATGTTGGAACAATCGGGAAAGTTGTTGCTGCCGTATTCCCGGATGAACAGCTGGTACAGATAGGCCGCTTCATTGGAGGCCCTGCCAGAGGTATAGAACTCGGCCTGGTCCGGTTGCAGCCCCCGGAGTATCTCGCCTATGCGCGCGAACGCCGTCTCCCATTCGACCGGCTGGTAGGTGTCGCTGGCACGGTCATATACCAGGGGATGGGTGATACGTCCCAGGTCCTCCAGCTCGTAATCGCTGCGGTGCAATAACGAGGCGACCGGATGATTGGCGAAGAAGTCCGGGGTGACCCGCTTGTTGGTCGCCTCCCAGGTCACCGCCTTGGCGCCGTTTTCACAGAACTGGAAGGTGGATTTGTGCTCCTTGTCGGGCCAGGCGCAGCCCGGGCAGTCGAAGCCATCAGGCTGGTTGGTGCGCATCAGGGTGATGGGCGCCTTCAGCGTATCCATCTGCTCTCTAACCGCTGTCGCGGTGGCCTTGAGCGCCCCCCAGCCGCCAGCGGGGCCGTCGTAGTTACGAACACCGGGTACCTTGCGTCGAGTCGTCATGATCGCTCTCCATACGCCCCCTGCCCTGTAGACAAGAAGCGTTGGTTGCCTGGGATCCGCCGCCATGGCGGCATTCGGTAACGACCTGCCGACCCGAATCGGGGGACGGTAGATGTCACACCTGAACAGCAAAAAAGACACGCAACCCAGAACCGGGTTTGAGGACTTGAAACCTTTGAATCAACGACGAAGGGTTGCGCTTGAATCTTTCACCCTGAGTTAAAACCTTAGTGGTGCGTCCCCGCCTGTCAAGGCAATAAATAGCTGGCAAATCGGGTAGTTACTTATCATTCGTATTAATTCGACGACCAGTCACTCACCGGTACCCAACGCTCACTGCGCCGCCACCCGACGGCGCAAGCCCAGGCTCCAGCCCTGCTGCATGCCAGCGGCCGCCAGCAGGATGGCGATCACGCCGATCCATTGCAGCAGCTCCAGGCGATGGCCGAAGGCGAACCAGTCGACGAAGATCGCCGCGATCGGATAGATGAACGACAGCGCGCCGGTCAGTGCGGTCGGCAGTTTCTGGATCGCGCCGTACAGCAGCACATACATCACACCGGTGTGGACGATGCCCAGGGTCAGCAGGCTGGCCCAGGCGCCGGGCGCCGCGGGCAGCGCCGAGAAGTTGGCCCAGGGCGCCAGCAGCAATACCCCGGTGCAGACCTGGATCAACGCGATCAGGTGCGGCGGCGTGCCGGTCAGGCGCTTGATCAAGAGCGCAGCGAAGGCATACAGCAGGGCCGCCCCCAGCGCCAGGGCGATTCCCAGCAGATAGTCATTGCCCGCCGCGCCCTGCTCGCCATGGGCGCTGACGATCGCCAGCATCCCGGCGAAGGAAATGCTCAGCCAGAACAGTTTCTGCGCGGTGATTTTCTCGCCGAGGAACAGCGCCGCCAGCCCCACCAGCATGAACGGCTGGACGTTGTAGACCGCGGTGCCGATGGCGATCGAGGCCCGGGAATAGGAGGCGAACAGCAGCACCCAGTTGCCGACGATGGCGACACCGCTGAGCACGGCGAGGAGAAAGGTGGTGCGCGTCAGGATGCCGGGGCGCAGAAAGCCGAAGCCGGCACAGATCAGCAGCAGAGTCGCGGCACCGAACACGCAGCGCCAGAACACCACGTCCAGCACCGGCTGCCCGGACACCAGCACGAACCAGCCGATGGTGCCGGAAATCAACATGGCGGCGGTCATTTCCAGTGAGCCGCGGCGTAACAATTTGTCCATGATCATTCTCCTCAACAAGAGCCAAAAGTATGACAATCGGCTCCTGCCCCGCTCAAGACTCAACGGCAGGCTAAAATCGGCTTATACCTTTTTTATCAAGGTATTTCTTAGGTTTTACCTAATGAGGTTGGCATGATCGACGAAATTGACCAGGCGCTGATCAGCGCCCTGATGGAAGATTCACGCCGTTCGCTCAAGGCCCTTGCGCAGATCAGCGGGCTGTCCTCGCCCAGCGTCGCCGAACGCCTGCGACGCCTGGAAGAGCGTGGTGTGCTCAAGGCTTATACCGTCGAAGTAGACCCGAAGTTCTTCGGCTATCAATTGCAGGCCATCGTGCGCATCCGGCCGCTGCCGGGGAAACTCCAGGAAGTCGAACGACAGATCCTGGCCATCCCCGAGTTCACCGAATGCGACAAGGTCACGGGCGAGGACTGCTTTATCGCCCGCCTGCATGTACGCGACATGGAGCAACTGGACAGCCTGCTCGACCACCTCAACAGCTGCGCGGAAACCAACACCGCGATCGTCAAGAAAAGCCCGGTGAAACGGCGGTTGCCGCCGATGGCGTAATGCCTGGGCTCACACACGGCGTTTGCCCCTGGCACCCAAAAACTGGCTAGACTCAGGACCTCATCGACGAAGGATTCGCACCGTGAAAACCTCTTTTCTGTTGCTGGCGGCATTGATGCTCTCAGGTTGTGGAACCATCGATACCGTCTTCAGGGAGGATGCGGTGGCCAGCGAGAAACTCAAGGAGCGAAAAACCTACTGCGGTGGCGTCCCGCGTATCTACAGTGGCGTGACTTATGATTTCTGCAGCCTGCATGCCCCTGAGCCAGAGAACGGCGCAACTCATACCGGCCCGGCCTCGAACCAGGCCATGCTGCTCGACATGGCCGTTTCAGGTGTGCTCGACACCTTGCTGCTGCCCTACACCATCTATCAGCAACAAACCGATGGCAGCCTGATTATTGCCGAGTAGCGCCCCTGGATGGCAGCAAACTCTGCGGGCACTACCACGATCCGCCTTGCCCCTTGCCGAGCGACCAGATCGCAGACAACAAAAAGCCCGCCGAAGCGGGCTTTTCTGTTTCAAGGCTGACGATCAGTCGTCGCGGCCCATGATGCCGAACAGCTGCAACAGGCTGACGAACAGGTTGTAGATCGATACATACAGGCTGATGGTCGCCATGATGTAGTTACGCTCGCCGCCATGAATGATGGCGCTGGTCTGGTACAGGATGCACACCGAGGAGAACAACACGAAGCCCGCGCTGATCGCCAGTTGCAGACCGCTGATCTGGAAGAACAGGCTGGCCAGCGTCGCGCCCAGCAGGACGAAGAAACCGGCGGTGATGAAACCACCGAGGAAGCTCATGTCCTTGCGGGAGATCAGCACGTAGGCCGACAGACCACCAAATACCAGGGCGGTCATCGCAAAGGCCGAGCTGACCACTTCAGCGCCGCCCTGCATACCCAGGTAACGGTTGAGGATCGGGCCGAGCAGGAAGCCCATGAAACCGGTCAAGGCAAACGCCGACACCAGGCCCCAGGCCGAATCACGGAGTTTGTTGGTGAGGAAGAACAGACCGTAGAAACCGATCAGCACCACGAAAATGTTCGGGTAACCGACCCGCATCTGCTGGGCCACGTAAGCCATCACGCCGCTGAAGGCGAGAGTGAGAGCGAGTAGGCCGTAGGTGTTGCGCAGGACGCGGCTAACTTCTAGCTGCTCGGCCTGCACGCTGTTATTAACTGCGTAATCCTGTTCGCGCATGGCGACACTCCTGTTGGTTTGAAACGTTCAGTGGCAAAGATCATAACAGACGCTCTGCAACAAGCTATGTACAGAGTTTGACAGTGTGTTTCATTCAGGTATTATGGCGCCCGCAACAAAAACGGAGGTGTGGCCGAGTGGTTTAAGGCAACGGTCTTGAAAACCGTCGACTGTAACAGGTCCATGAGTTCGAATCCCATCGCCTCCGCCATATTCGTCACGCTAAAGCCCCGATTATTCGGGGCTTTTTCGTTTCTGGGGTCTGCGATTTTTACCCCGCCCTTTCAGTGTGGACTGGCAGTCGGACGAACCACAATCTCACTCACATCCACATCGTCGGGCTGTTCGATGGCATAGGCGAGCGCCCGCGCAATGGCGTCTGCGTTGAGCGCGACACGCCGAAAGGCTTTCATTTCCTCGCGTGCCACCTCATCGGAAATCGTATCGGCCAGTTCGGACTCGACGACACCCGGGCACACTACCGTGACCCGGATCTTGTCCGTTTCCTGCCGCAGACCATCGGAGATAGCCCTGACCGCAAATTTGGTCGCGCAGTACACCGCGGCTGTCGGAGAAACCGCGAGGCCGCCGATTGAGGAAATGTTGATGATCTGGCCGAACCCTTGTGCCTCCATGTCCGGCAAGACGGCGGCAATACCGTGCAGCACGCCGCGTACATTGACATCGAGCATCTGGTTCCACTCATTGACCTTCAACGAGGTCAAGGGTGACAGGGGCATCACGCCTGCGTTGTTGATGATCACATCGACCTTGCCGTGTTGCGCCTTGGCGAACGCAACGAACGCCTGCATGGATTCCAGATCCGTAACGTCCAGTGCGCAGGCACTTGCCGAGCCTCCTTCGGCCTGGATCTCGCTGACAAGTTTGTCCAGACGCTCGGTACGGCGGGCACCGAGGACCACATGGGCACCTTTGGCGGCGATCAGCCTGGCCGCCGCTTCGCCAATACCACTGCTTGCACCGGTAATCAGGACGACTTTGTTTTGAATGTTCGACATATCCGTAGCTCCTGCTGTAAGCATTGAGGTTCAGCACCGACCGCTGAAGACGCGGGCGTTGCTGCGGGGTACGTCGAAAAGATTAAGGGCACAGGCCTGCTCGACGCGTGCCAAAACCTGCGCAGCTTTTGCCTATTCGTGTCTGTGTGCATCGCCCGCAAAACGTGTGACACAACGGCAGTCAACCGCCACGGAACTCGCTGGGCGTTACACCCACCTCACGACGAAACACCTGGGAGAAGTGACTGGGGCTTGAATAGCCGACCTCCAGCCCGACGTCGATGACGCTAAGCCGGGTTTCCAGCAACAAGTGCCGCGCGTGAACCATGCGCAAGCGAATGAAGTACTGCGACGGCGACAGTCCCGTCGCACGCTTGAACAGGCGGCTGAAGTGGTACTCGCTCAGCTCGGCCAGCCTGGCCAGTTTTGCCAGGCTGAATTCAGCGCTCAGATCCGCACTCATGGCGTCAGTGACTGTGCGCAGCTTGTAGGCTTGCAAGGCGTTGACCCGACGTCCGGGCCGGGCCTCGGCGCGATAGCTGCGCACCAGATGTACGGCCAGCGCCTGTGCCAGAGAACGGGCGAAAAGAGCGCTGGGCGAGCGTTCCAGAACCAGTTCAGTGCGCAACTGCTCCATGACAAACGCGACGCAGCCGTCACGTGCCCCTGAAATATCGCGCAAACGCACAGGCCCGGCGTGCTCAGCCCACAGCTCTCGCGACGCTAGCTCAATCAGCGGCAGCCCCAGATAAAGGTGCATGACTTCGAAGGTATCGCCCCCGTGAGTCTGCCAGCGCATTTCGTACGGCTCATCGGAACTTGTGAGGAAAAAATCGCCGGCGCTGACCTCTGCCGCAGTCCACTCCCCGCCCAGTACGCGCTCCTCCACCCTCGCCGCCCCCGCCAGAACCAACACCAGCAGCGGCTCCACCACCGCAGGTACGAGAATGGGTTCAATGACGCTGCGATGGGTAAACAGCTGAATCACAATGTCCTTGATTTCCGGGCGCGGCGGTAAATCCTGCGGCTCGCCTGGCAGGTATTCACGCATGGACTGCCCTGTGATGCGCAAGTCCTGGCTGGATGTCGACCCTTGTTCCTGGGACGTTCGCCCGGTGTTTGCCATGAACACGTCCTTTTCATATTCGGCTGTGCAAAGCCAGACAGGTCTCCAGACGCTGCCCGAACTCCGCACGATGGAGACCGGATCGATGATATCGGGCTTTTCCCGCTGGCTGAATCGAGCAGCGAACCGTCCTCACTGATATTCGGAGCAAAACCCCGACATCGTGGGCAATCTCACGAAAGCTGACTTCGCCTCGCTGCGAGACAGTAGGCCCGTCGCCGATGACAAGCGCCTTGCGGGCGCCGACACGGCTTATCCCCTACTCGATCACAACGCTGGAGAACATCATGACCGATATCAAGAACAGCACGCCAAACGAAGTGGCAGGTAAAGTCGCTCTGGTCACTGGCGCGGCCAGTGGCATCGGCAAGGCCATCGCACTGCTGCTGCATGCCCGCGGCGCCAAGGTCATCGCCGAAGATATAAACCCTGAGGTGGAAGCGCTGGCCCGCCCTGGCCTGGTACCTCTGGTGGCCGACATCACTCAGGACGGCGCCGCCGAGCGCGCGGTCGCTTTGGCCGTCGAGCTATTCGGCCGGCTGGACATTCTGGTCAATAACGCCGGCATCATCATCAACAAGCTGGTCATCGACATGACTCGCGAAGACTGGGAACGCATTCAGGCGGTCAATGCTACGGCGGCATTCCTGCATAGTCGCGAAGCGGTCAAAGCGATGATGCCCAATAAATCCGGCTCGATCGTCAACATCGCGTCCTACGCCTCGTACTTCGCCTTCCCCACCATTGCCGCCTATACCGCCTCTAAAGGCGCGCTTGCCCAACTGACGCGCACCCTGGCGCTTGAGGTCATTGGCCACGGCATCCGCGTCAATGCCGTGGGTGTGGGGGATGTGGTGACCAACATCCTCAACAATGTGGTCAACGATGGCCCGGCATTTCTCGCCCAACATGGCGAAGCCGCACCGATCGGCCGCGCCGCACAACCGGAAGAAATCGCCGAACTGGTCGCGTTCATCTCCTCGGATCGTGCCAGCTTCATGGTCGGTTCGGTGGTTATGGCAGACGGCGGCATGACCGTCACGGCCGGCTGAGCCACCGCAGGAAGGAGCCGCCGGACATGCTCGGCAAGCCCGAGAGGATCAGGCAAATCTGCGACAGTTTCGTCCTAACACCGCTCCGCTCGGCTACGTAATCTGAAAGTACGCAACGGATGCAGACACAGGCCACGGCAGGCCACTCAGATGACAACGTCAATGAGGACTGAACAATGAAAAATGCCAACCAAGCCACTCCTGATCTTCGTTACGCAGGTATGTGGGTCACCGCCGATGGCTTCATCCGTCACGAGCTTCTGGCGACTGGGCGTTACGACGAGGCCCGTGGTAAAAACAAGAGCGCCTATCAAGGCCGCTACGAAATGGTGGGGGACTACATCCAGTACTGGGACGATAGCGGCTTCACCGCCGATGGGCACTTTCATGACGATGTGTTGTATCACGCCGGCATGATTCTTTATCGGCAATGAGCAATTTAAAGATATCGGGGGAATATTGTCTGCCTGGAAAGCCCCAGGCAGATGCTCATGAACACTTGTGAGAGCCTTGAAATGGAACAGAGCGATGCTTTCATCCTTCAGAACACAGCCATCTACCGTGACGAACTGGTTCGCTTGCTGACGCAACGGTTTACCACACCCGGGATATATGAGACCGCGATAGCGCCCCTGCATGTCATTCGTTTTGACGCACCTTCGCAGCTTATCCATACCGTCCACAAGCCGGCACTTTGCCTGATCGTGCAAGGACAAAAAGAAATCGGTCTGGGTGACGACCGTTATCTGTACGACCCGCTCAGTTACCTGGTGGTATCGGTGACACTTCCAGTTTCCGGGCGCGTCCTGATGGCCAGCCCGGATGCGCCCTACCTGTGTATCCGTTTTGATTTCGAGGCCACGGAAATCGCTCAGGTCATCGCCGATGCGCCCCCGACGGGCGTCCCGGACGAGCCGGAGCTTGGCCTTTTCCTTGAGAAAGTCGATGTACCCCTGCTGGAAACAATGCTTCGGCTGGTACGACTGCTGGAAACACCGAAAGATATCGGCATGCTGGCCCCGCTCGCCCTGCGGGAGCTGTATTACCGCCTCCTGAGAGGCGTACATGGACGTCGTCTGTATGAGCTTGCTCTCGGTGATTCGCAAACGCGACGGGTAACGCGGGCCATCGATTGGTTGAACAACCACTACGCCCAACCCTTACGCATCGAAGAACTTGCACGAGTAGCCAATTTGGGCAGCTCTACGTTGCATCATCGTTTCAAGGCAGTGACGGCCATGAGTCCGCTGCAGTATCAAAAACAACTCCGTCTGCAGGAAGCACGCCGTCTGTTACTCGGCGAGGGACTGGATGTGGCGAGTGCCTGCTATCGAGTGGGCTACGAAAGCCCATCGCAATTCAGCCGAGAGTACAGTCGCCAGTTCGGGTGTCCGCCATCTAGAGATACCAACCGAGCTCGCCGCCCTGCGTGAAAGTTTCGCTCACTGACATATGCGGTGTGGACACAAAGCCGCAAACATACGCCAGCTCAACGATCGACAAGGAGGTTTGCTTGAGCAGTTGTCGCGCGCGAATAAGCCGTAACCTCAAGTAGTAGCGCGACGGCGTGCATTGCAGGTATTTCTTGAACAACCGCTCCAGCTGTCGACGTGACAGATCGACGCATTCAGCCAGGTGATCCAGGTCTATCGGCTCCTCGAGATTTGCCTCCATCAAGGCAACGACTTCTTGCAGCTTGGGCTGATGAGTACCGACCACATGTTTGAGCGGCACACGCTGATGGTCCTGCTCGTTGCGGATGCGCTCGTAGACAGACATTTCGGAGATGGCGGCGGATAGATTAAGTCGTACCCTCGGCCACGGCGGAGGTCGATGACATCCTGATCATGTCCTTGCAAAGATGGGTCTGCTTCACAGGAGCCTGTCATTCTCCCTGCGGCTTTGGCGAAGGGAGTATCAGTTCGGTGTAAACGCCTACCCCACCGACGTGGCCCGCGCAGCCGGCGCAGGGTGACGCGAAGTCACAAGACCGATGAAGGAAATCGCTAGCGCCAATCCAATGGTTGTACTGACCTCGGTGCGGTGCTCCGGGGTGACCATCATTACTGCCAGCGCTGCGCAGATGAACACGATCACCAGCCACGTCAGCCATGGAAACAGCCACATGCGAAAGCTCAGCTCGATGTTGCGCTGACGCAATATCCGACGCATGCGCAGCTGCGATACCGCAATCGCCAGGTACACCAGCAAGGCAATTGCGCCGGAGCTGGCCAGTAGAAACTGGAACAGTCCGGATGGCATGAAGTAGCTCCACACGGTAATCGCCGCGCCGAGCACAGTGCTGGCGATAACGGCTGCGCGCGGGACGCCTGCCGCAGAGGTTGCCTTCAGGGTTTTCGGCGCATCACCACGGCGACCCAACGAGTACAACATGCGCGAGGCAATGTAGATCGAGGAGTTCATGCAACTGGCCACTGCAATCAGGACGACGAGGTCGACCATGAACTTGGCATGTGGAATGTTCATGATTTCCAGGGCGCGCTGATAAGAGCCTACCGAGGCCAGCAGCGGATCATTCCAAGGCACCACGGAGATGACCACGAAGATCGACAGCAGGTAAAACACGCCGATACGCCACATCACAGAACGCGTGGCCTTGGCGATGTTCTGCGCCGGGTTACTGGATTCGGCGGCTGCGATGGTCACCGCTTCAGTACCGATGAAACTGAACATAATGGTGATGAAGGCGCCGACAACCGCTGACAAGCCGTTGGGCGCAAACCCGCCGTGCTCCGCCATAAGGCCACTCAATCCGCTGACTTCGCGATCAGGCACCCAGCCCATCAACACGGCAAAACCGACTCCGATGAAGCCGATGATCGCGACAACCTTGGTCATCGCGAACCAGAACTCGAACTCACCATACTTGGACACGCTGAACAGGTTGGTCACCACCAGCGCAATGATCGACCCCAACGCGAATACCCAGGCATCGACCTGCGAAAACCATTGATTCAGCACGTGACCGGCCGCCAGCGCTTCGATAGGAATAACCAGAACCCAGAACCACCAGTAGAGCCAGCCGATGGTGAAGCCAGCCCAGCGCCCGATGGCTTGATCGGCATAGGTCGAGAACGAGCCGGTGTCCGGACTGGCCACCGCCATTTCACCGAGCATGCGCATGACCAGAACGACGAGCAGGCCTGAGAAGAGATAAGCCAGAAGAACCGCCGGCCCTGCCGTTGCAATGGCATGCCCTGAGCCAACGAACAAACCCGCGCCTATAATTCCGGCGATGGACAGCATTGTGACATGACGAGGCTTGAAGCCCTGTGCCAATTGGCTACTCGAATCCATGGAGTTCGGGCTGATCATTGGTTTTTTTATTCTCTGCTGATCGACATTTAAGCGAGTTGACCGGGGAAAACGATTACCATCGTTGCCTGCTCAGATCCCCGAGGAAGCCTCGTCCAACCGCCACAGTTCTTATCAAACCCCATCATCACGATGTGGTTACTTTGGTGAAAAGACGCGTCACATTAGCCGGACAATCAGACAGCTCAGTAGCCTGATTGCGCCATATCCGTGTCTGATATCGACAAGCCAGGACCTTGTGTCCATGGTGAAAACCAGCGGGGGGCACGAGAAACCAAAGGCAATCATCCTGGCTTGTTGAGCGCTCTTCTAACGAGGCTGCACGTTGAACGTCCACTTCTGGCCGATAGCTGCCCATCATCGGTGGCAGCTAACCAGCGTCTACAGCGCAACATGGATGGTGAAGACCTTGCCGCCGTTGTTTGTGCGGAGTTAATTCAAAAACTTCACAAAAATCAGCTCTGGATCACCAGGGTCAAGATTCTCCACAGTCCCGCTGTATTGATATCCAAGCTGTACCAACAATTGCCGCATGGGTGCATTGGACGTGTTGGTCGAAGTGAAGATCTTTCTGGCAGAGGAACAATGCTCTAAGTGAGCAACGATTTGCCTACCTACACCAGAACGTCTATGAGCGTTTGAGACGACTACAAGCGGGATGAACCACTCCCCGAAAAAACTTTTGTCCAAACAGCCGTAACCGATCGGGACACTGGGATCGCTCGTCTCACAAGCAACCCAGCATTCACCCGCGCCTACTACCCTTTCTATTTGTGCTCGACGGCCGTGGTCTTTTGCCGCGATAGGATCCACACGCCGCAACCATTCGATATCGCTCAAGACGGCCTGTCTGATTTGCCAACTCATGATCGCGTCCCTCCGGTCAAATTCGCCGGAGTTTACTTAGAACAGATCCAAACCTCACTTGCTGCCAGTGCGCGACCACTGATCATCCATAGCGCCCGCTGTATTGGCGACTATAACGGTCGGCAGACCTTGGTCATGTGCAAGGGCGGAGGATGCAAAAAGCCCAGCACTCTGGCTGGGCTTCGATTATTTTCTACATGCCATCATCTTGTCGGCGAGAGTTTTGGCTCTTTCGATCAACAGGTTCTGCCTGTCTTCATGAGTGGCCTCTCCTACGACCGGTGCCGTCAGATTGCTTTCGGCAATCAACGCAGCGCAGAAATATTGATCCCAGACTCTTTGCTCCGACGCCTGTTTGCTTACTTGGTCGGCGATCATATGGGGGCTCCTTTTGACGAGGTAGCACCGCCATTTTACGCCTCAATCGCCAACAACCCCCGCGCTAGCGGATAGCCGGCAAACGGCATGGAGCCAATGGGACTGCACAGCTTTCCGGCATTACCGGTCATTGAAGCTTCTGCCCGTTGCCAATCTTCTTGGCCCTGTCGATCCCCCACTCAAACGCATCCTCCATGTCCAGGCCATCCGGGGCCAGGTCGTTGTCTTCGACGATAACGCTGCCGTCCGGCGTGTAGATGCCGATGAACATCTTGAGCGAGCCATCTCTGAGGATCTCTGATCGCACCTTGATCTTGCATCCATTCGAAAGCGTTTCACTGTGATTCAAATGACGCTCAGTCATGGCCGCATCCCTCAGTAAATGAAGTTCGAGTAAGGCACAGCCCATTGATTCACGCCAGTCGGTGGCCACTCCCCGTCAAGGGTTAGAGACGACAGGTCCGATTTTGCGAAGGCAATAAAAAGCCCCGCACAGTGGCGAGGCCGTTTTCGTATCTGTCAGCGCTTCAGCCGGCAGGTTTCAGTGGCGCCGGGGCCGCCATGACATAACGGGACATCAGGTAAGCCACCAGCCCGCCCAACCCCGCGCCCGCCGCATCGGCCAGAAACAGCGCCAGTTGAGAGGCCGAATGCTGGTAGACCCTGCACATCGCCACCCAGGCGTTTTCCATGAAGCCGGAAGCCCAGTCCCAACCGCAGGGGTAGACCATCAAGAAGGCCAGCCCGGCGAGGGTGATCCATCCGGACAACCTGGACGGAGTCTGCGAGAAGACGAACCGGGCCAACTGGCAGATACCGACAAAAAGCCAGGCCGCCAGCATGCTTCTCATGAATTGGTCGAATAACTCGAAAAAGGCCATGGCGCCCTACGCTGAAAAATCACCGAGCGATAATAGCCATTCGTGTCGCCATAAAAAACCCGGCGCAGCGGCCGGGTTTTCATCAATCGCGTAGCGGTGCCCGTAGGCGGCCCCAGCGCCAGCCTTCCTTAACGTCCAGCGGCCTGGCAAGCTCCTGCACCCTCTTCCCCTGCTCCACCTGCGACCTGGACCAGGGCTTCCAGCAAGGCCTCGGTGTGGTTGATCGATTCCCGGATCTCATCGAAGGCATCCTCCAGATCGCGCACCTTCGCTGTCGCCAAAGCGCCGCACAGGGCTTCCTGGATCTGGAACTCATCCTGCTTGAATTGCAGGACATTGGCCCGCAGGCCTTCGATACGAAGGGACAGCTGCGAGATGTGATGACGGCGACGCTGAACCATTTCCAATTCTCCTTCATGGCCCTCTTACTTATTCAGATCGTCGCGCGCCGACAGATGTTCAGCGGTTCCTGACCAAAGGCACAGCGTGCCATGCCAGTGGCCAAGCCCTCAAAGCTTGCTGTCCAGCGCCACCAGCAAGGCCGCGTCCCGTCCGTAGATGTCCGGGGCATAGGACAGCTGGCCATGGCTGTCGGCTTGCGCCGTCCAGTACGTGAGCAGGATCGGTACCGGCGTCGATAGCCTGAACTCATGAGTGAGCCCGGTGCTCAGCAATTCGTCGGTGCGCACCCGTTCCGTCGGGCTCACCAGCAGATCGCGCAGCTGCAACGCATGCTCGACCCGCACGCAGCCCGAACTGAAGGCCCTTGGCCCCTTGTTGAACAGCGCCTGGCTGGGCGTGTCGTGCAGGTACACCGAGAACGGGTTGGGGAAGCGGATCGCCATCTGCCCCAGCGGGTTTCTCGGTCCGGCTTCCTGGCGCAGAAGGATATTGCCGGGGTTGTCCCAGTCGATATCCTCCACCGCCAGGGGATGCCCTTCGCTGTCGAGCACCTGCAGGTTCTGCCGATTGAGGAAGGACTGGTCGCGGCGAATTTCCGGCAGTTTGTCTTCGCGGAAAATGGTCGGCGGCACCGTCCAGGTCGGGTTCAGGGTCAGGCGCGTGACCTGGGATTTCAGCAAGGGCGTCTGGCGCTCGGCACGCCCCACCTGGGTCCGGGTCTGCCAGACCGGCACGCCGCCCTGATAGACGATCAACTGCGCCGCGGCCAGGTTGACCAGCAGGCTGTCGGGCTCCATGTCCTGCGCCAGCCAGCGAAAGCGTTCGAGATTGATGCGCAGCTGTTCGCGGCGCATCTGCGGGCTGATGTTCAGTTCATTCAAGGTCCCCGCGCCGATCACCCCATCGGCTTGCAGCGAATGGCTGAGCTGGAAGCTTTTCACCGCACTCACCAGCTCGTCGCTGTAAAGGGTACCGCCCTCGTTGGCGAGGGTGCTCAGGTACCCCTCCTTGAACAGCCGTTGCGCCAGTTCCGGCACTCGCGCATCCTGCATCTGCGGACGCAGCAGCGGCCCGCTGGGAAGGGGCTGCCAATGGGGCAACGCCAGCTGGCGCTGCTGGGCATACAGCTGGCGCAGGTTCTGATATTGCTCGAGGCTCGGCCGCGCCAGCGCGAAGGCCGCCGGAATGTCCTGCAGGCCGGGCCCGGCGATGGCGAGCACCTGCGCCTGGCGATCCATCTGCAAGGGATGGGCGTGCCACATCGGCTCGAAACGGGCCTGCGACAGACGGCCGTAATGCAGGTCGTGCAGGGCCTGCAGGTAATGCTGGCTGAAGCTCAGGTCGGTGCACAGCGCGTCGCCCGCGAGCGCACTGGCCGGCGAACGGTAGTCGGCCGGGTCCAGGCCATCGTCGGCCAGTTGCTGCAACTGGGCCTGCAACGCCTCCAAACGTGCGCTGGACGACCAGAGCGGCTGGTCACCCTGCTGTTGGTAAAAAGCCTGTAACAGGCTCTGGGCGGGAATGTCCAGGTGCACCGCCAACCCCGGACAGGCATCGGACAATCGAGTGAAGACCTGTTGCACAGGGTTCTCATGATCGACCGGTACATCCTGAGCAGTCGCGACCAACGGCGCAGCGAGCAGGAAAAGGCTCAAGTAACATGCGTGTTTTTTGAACAACTGCTTTACTCCAATCATGGCCATCATTGTGATGGTCAACCTCGGCAGTGGCTGCGAAAAATCATCCAACCACCTGTAACCAGAACTGCCAGGAGAGCGACAGGACGTCAGGAGCCAAAGTGACTGTGGGGACACTCTAGAATGCTGACCTTCTTACGCCGGCTCTGTCTGGCAATGACCACCCTAGGCGCGATCTGCAGCCCCGCGCTCGCCGCCAACAACCCGACCCCGCTGCTTTACAACAGCCTCGCCCACGCCGCTCCAGAACTCAATCCCCAAGTGCTGAAAAGTGCCTTGAGCGCCATGCAATGCGCAGTCAACAGCGGCGCCAGGCAGGCCCGGCACCTGGCGGTCATCGACTATTCGCAACCTTCCACCGCCCGCCGCCTGTGGATCTTCGACTTGAATAAAAGAACCCTGGTGCTGCGCGACCTGGTCGCCCACGGGCAGAAATCCGGGGAAAACTTCGCCACCCAGTTTTCCAATCGCATGGGCAGCTTCCAGTCCAGCCTCGGCCTGTTCCGCACCCAGGAAAGTTATGAAGGCAGCCACGGTTATTCGCTGCGCATGGATGGCCTGGAGCCAGGTTTCAATGACCTCGCCCGCGATCGGGATATCGTGATTCACGCGGCCGACTATGTGAGCCCCCTGTGGAGCCGGCGCCAAGGGCGCATCGGCCGCAGCCTGGGTTGCCCGGCCGTGCGTCCGCAGGTGGCGCGCCAGGTGATCGACCGCCTCAAGGACGGTCAGTTCATGTTTTCCTGGTACCCCGACCAGCGTTGGCTGAAATCCTCGCCCTACCTCAACTGCCAGCCACGCCAGGTGGCCAGCATTGTCGCCGCCAGCGGTGGTTAACCCGTTCGTCCCTCAACCGGCGGCCGAGGCCGCCGTTTCCGGTTCTTCGGGTATTTTGACGAAGATGCTGTATTTCGCCCCCTCCATCGCTTCGAAGGCGATGAGCTTGTCCACCAGCGGGCCGCTCAGCACCTTGCCGGCATTGAGCAGCAGCATGCCATTGTCGGCATTCAGGTTGCGCGCCAGGGTCATGCCGGCGGCCAGGTCGCGCGTAGCCAGGACCCTGACCGTCGGATCGGCCAGGGTGACATCGCTCTGATAAGCCGCGCAGACGCCGACGAAGTCCTCCACCAGGTCGGGGTCGTAGAGTTTGCCGGCGTATTTGCGAATGAACAGCAGCGCCTCATCGCTGTTCATCTGCCGCTCGAGTATCAGCCCGCGTTGCAGCTCGATGAAGTCCACGGCCAGCTTGAGCCAGCGCGAGCCCAGCGGAATGGCCTCGCCCTTGAGATGATCGGGAAAACCGCTGCCGTCCCAGCGTTCCTGGTGATGCAGGATGATGCGCGCCGCGTCCTTCATCGGCTCCAGGGTCATCAGCAGCGACTCGCTCTGCTTCGGGTAGGCCCGGTACAGGTCGCGCTCGTTGTGGTGCAGCAAGTCCGCGGGCGCGGTCATCATGCTGTCGGTCCAGCTCAGCTTGCCGATGTTGTACAGCGCGGCGGCCATGGTCATGTTGCGGCTGTCGGCTTCGTCCAGGCCATGGGTGATGCAATAGACGCGAATCAACTCAATGATCTGCCGGTTGGTCTGCTTGGCCTTGGGCAAGCGCAGGTTGGCCAGCAGCGAAAACACCTCGGTACCGGTCACGTAGCTGCGCTTGAGCTCTTCATACGCCAGATCGAGCATGTCGGCGGTCTGTTGCAGCTCGGCGGTGCGCGCCGCCACATGCTTTTCCAGGGTCGAGTTGAGGGTTTTCAATTGCTCGTTCTGTTGCCGGGTCAGGGCTTCCAGACGCTGGCGCTCGCTTTCGGAATTGTGATGCGCCAGGGCCTGGCGCAGCGTCACCAGCATGTCCTCGTCGTTCCAGGGCTTGCTGATATACCGATGGATCTGCCCTTCGTTGATGGCCTTGGCGATCAAGGTCATGTCGGCATAACCAGTGAGCAGGATGCGCAGCGTCGATGGATAACGCTGATGGATATGGGCCAGCAAGGTCGCACCGTCCATGCTCGGCATGCGGGCGTCACTCATGACCACGTCGACCGGCCGTTGTTCGAGGATCTCCAGGGCCTTGGCAGCGCTGTCGGCCAACAGGATGTCGTAAGGCTGGCTGCGTAACAACCGACGAAGGCTATTGAGAATCGATTCCTCATCGTCGACCAACAGTACCGTCGGTCTGTCCTGGGCTGCGCCTGCTGTATGTTCTTCCATGGTTCCCCCTCCCCTTTGACTTCGATCAGACCTGCCTTCTGGGACAGGCTAGATGACTTGTAGTGTTTCGGCATGAATTTGACGCCGGCCGATTAGCGCATACGGGGGAGCCTGACTATGCTCAAGGCCAAAATGGACCGTATGTTCAGAACGCAGGAAGGGAAGCCCGATGAGCTTATATACAAGGTGCCCGCACCGAGTTGGAGCACGCCGATGATGGCGTCGGCAGACCGGACCAACCGGCGAATTCTGATCGTCGACGACACGGCATCGATCCACGAGGATTTTCGCAAGATCCTCGCCTGCACGGATGCCCCCGAAGACGACCTCAGCGACGCCGAAGCCGCCCTGTTCGGCACGCCTGTCAGTGCCTCGCTGGAGCATTTTTTCCTCGACTCGGCGTTTCAGGGCCGGGAGGCGCTGGACAAAGTGCAGGCAGCGCTGGATCACGATGCGCCTTATGCCATGGCGTTCATCGATATGCGCATGCCGCCCGGCTGGGACGGCCTGGAAACCATCGAGCGGCTGTGGCAGGTCGATCCCAAGCTGCAAATCGCCCTGTGCACCGCCTACTCCGACTATTCCTGGGAGGACATCGCCGAGCGCCTGCAACTGGGCGACCGCCTGCTGATCCTGAAAAAGCCCTTCGACGCCATCGAGATCCGCCAGATGGCCAGCGCCCTGACCGTCAAATGGCAGATGACCGAAGACGCCGAGCTGAAAATGGACCAGCTGGAACAAGCGGTCGAGGAACGCACCCGCGAGTTGGCCGACGCCAACATCATCGTGCAGAACAGCCCCACCATCCTCTATCGCCTGCGAGGCGAGCCATCGTTCACCCTGATGTACATCTCCCACAACATCACCAAGTTCGGCCATGTGGCGGCGCAACTGGTGGCCTCGGCCGACTGGGCCCAGACCCTGATCCACCCCGACGACCAGGGCAAGGTCAAGAACGCCATGCTGCGGATCCTCGATCGGGATGTGGCGGGAGCGTCCATCGAGTTCCGCATGCGCACCGGCGATGGTGCCTTTCGCTGGGTGGAGAACCGCTATATTCCGGTGCGCAACGACCAGGGCCAATTGGTCGAGGTGGAAGGGATCATCCTCGACATTACCGAACGCAAGCTGGCCGAAGAAAAAATGGCCCTGATGGCCCGCACCGACAGCCTGACCGGGATGGCCAACCGCGCCACCCTGATCGAGCGCCTGCACCAGGCATTCGCCGCGGCCCGACGGGGAGCCGCGCCCTTCGCGATGTTTTACCTGGACCTGGACCACTTCAAGCGCATCAACGACACCCTCGGCCACCCTATTGGTGACTTGCTGCTGCAGGAAGTGTCCCGGCGCATCAAGGCCTGCACCCGGGAAAACGATGTGGTGGCGCGCCTGGGCGGCGACGAATTCGCGATCCTGCAACTGGACGTCGACGAGGCCACGCATTGCGCCGCGCTGGCGACGAAAATCCGCGACACCCTGCTGCTCCCCTACTCCCTGGAAGGCAACGAGGTGCGCATCTCGGTGAGCATCGGCATCAGCCTCTACAGCCCGCAGACCCTGAGTGCCGATAGCCTGATGGCGCAGTCGGACATGGCGCTGTATCGCTCCAAGGACAAGGGCCGCAACCAGTTCCATTTCCACAGCGAGGAAATCAACCAGGAGGTCACGGAACGGGTGACCCTGGCCAACGACCTGAAGCTGGCCCTGGAACGCGACGAACTGCACCTGCATTACCTGCCGGAAGTCGATCTAGGCACCGGCAGGATCCTCGGCATGGCGACCCAGGTTCGTTGGCTCCACCCCCGGCGCGGCTGGCTTGAGGCCGGGGATTTCATGCCCGCGGCCGAGAAGACCGGCATCGTCATCGCCCTCGGTCATTGGCTGCTGGACCAGGCGTGCCGGCAGATGCGCGCCTGGCGCGACCAGAACGTGGCACCGCCATTGATTGCGATCCATTTGTCCCTGGTCCAGCTCAAGACCGGCCCAGAACTGATCTACGACGTATTGCGCACCACCGCGCGCTGGGACCTGTGCCCGTGGGACCTGAGATTCGACGTGACCGAGGGCACCCTGGCCCAGACCAAGTGGACCCACAACGACATCCTGCCCAGGCTGTGCGAGCTGGGCGTGAAGATCGCCATCGACGATTTCGGCACCGAGTATTCCTCGTTCGACTACCTCAAGACCTACAGGGTCAACCACCTCAAGCTTGCCCAGCGCTTTCTCGACAGCACCAGCAGTGACCCGGACAACGCCATGACCCTGCGGGCCATCCTCAACTTCGCCCGCGAGGTGGGCATCGGGGTCACCGCTGAAGGGGTGGAAACCCAGGAGCAGCGCACGACCTTGATATCCAGCGGCACGCCACTGGGGCACTCGCTCGGTACGGCGGTCGACAGCGACCAGGCTGGCGAACTGCTCAAGGCCAGGTCTGCTGCTATGGATGGCGGCAGCAGGTCGGCGGATCCGACGTCGGAGAATTTCAGGTGAGCCCGTTATCCGTGGTACCCAACCGGCGAATTCTGATCATCGACGACACACCGGCGATCCATCAGGACTTTCGCAAGATTCTCAGCCCCGAAAACGAAGGGCCTCTGGGCAAGACCGAAGCCTTGCTGCTGGGCGCCAGCCGCAGACCCCATCAGCACTTCGAGCTTGACTCGGCCTACCAGGGCGAGGAAGCCGTGGAACTGGTCAAGCGCGCCCAGGCCGAAGGCCGGCCGTATGCCCTGGCCTTTATCGACATGCGCATGCCACCCGGCTGGGATGGCCTGCAGACCATCGAGCATCTGTGGAAAACCGATCCGCAGTTGCAGATCGCCCTATGCACCGCGTTCTCCGATTACTCATGGGAAGCCATGGCCGAACGTATCGAGTTCGGCGACCAGCTGCTGATCCTGAAAAAGCCGTTCGACAGCCTCGAAATTCGCCAGATGGCCAGTGCCCTGACCTGGAAATGGCAGCTGGCGCAGGACGCGGCGAGCAAGATGCGCAACCTGGAACAGACCATCGAGGAGCGGGTCCAGGAATTGCTGAGCGTGTCGCACCTGCTGCACTACGATGTGCTCACCGGGCTGCCCAACAGTACCTTGCTCGGTGATCGCCTGAGCCAGCATCTGTCCCAGTCCCGCCGCCATGACCGCCAGTTGGCAGTGATGTTCATCGGCCTGGACCGTTTCAAGCGCATCAACAACGCACTCGGGCACCCGGCGGGAGACGAGATGCTCAAGCTCGTCGCCCAAAGCCTGGCGACCACGGTGCGCGAAACCGACTCGGTATTTCGCTACGGTTCGGACGAGTTCGTGGTGATTATCGGCGACATCCTGCACCCACAGCAGACCCGAGGGGTGGCCGAAAAACTCCTGGCCGCCATCAATACCCCTCATTCCGTGGCGGGCCACGACCTGACGGTCACCGCCAGTCTGGGCATCAGCATCTATCCCTACGACGGCGCCGATGCCGTAACGCTGATCAAGAACGCCGAGACCGCCATGCGCAACGTCAAGGATTGCGGCCCCAACAACTTCAGCTTTTTCATCGAAGACATGAACCTGCGCGCGCGCCAGCAACAGACCCTGGAAACCGGCCTGCGCCTGGCGTTGCAGCGTGAAGAGTTCGTCCTGCACTACCAGCCCAAGCTGGACCTGGCGCGGGGCACGGTGGTCGGTGCCGAGGCACTGGTGCGCTGGAACCGGCCCGGGCATGGCTGGGTGTTCCCCTCGGACTTCATCCCGGTGGCCGAAGACAGCGGGCTGATCGTCGCCCTCAGCCAATGGGTATTACGCCAGGCCTGCCTGCAATCGCAGGCCTGGCAGAAGCAGGGCCTGCCGCCCATCTGCATGTCGGTGAATGTGTCGGCCATCGACTTCCGTCAGCACGACTATGTCGAACGCCTCACCCGCACGCTGGCCGAGACCGGGCTCGACCCGACGTTGCTGGAACTGGAAATCACCGAAAGCGTGCTGATGCAGAACGTCGACGCCACCATCGCCACGCTCCATGCCATCAAGCAGCTGGGCGTGCGCCTGGCCATCGACGACTTTGGCACCGGCTACTCGAGCTTGAGTTACCTGCAGAAATTCCCGGTCGACGTGTTGAAGATCGACCAGTCGTTCGTGCGTGACCTGGGCACCGACAGCAACGACGCGAAACTGGTCAGCAGCATTATCGACCTGGGCAAAAGCCTCAACCTGAGCATCATCGCCGAAGGGGTCGAGACCCTCGAACAGCTGGACTTCCTCAAGCTCCACCAGTGCGAGGAAGGCCAGGGTTTCTACTTCAGCAAGGCCGTGGAACCCGACGCCTTCGCCCGCTTCCTGGTCGACTCCCAGCAGCCTCACCTGCCCCATCCATGAAGTTGTGCCTGGTAAGGATACCGACCATGTCGTCACTCGCATTGCTCCTTTCGGCCAGCCTGCTGCTCGCTCCAGGCGCCGAGGCCGCGCCATTGGAAGGACCGCTCAAGCCCCTCCCCGCAGCACCGGCGCTGGACAGCAAGCGGGTCGACCTGGGACGACGCCTGTTCAACGACCCGCGTCTGTCGGTGAATAACAGCCTGTCGTGCGCCAGTTGCCATCGCCTCGACAAAGGCGGTGCCGATACCGTTCCGCACTCCCTGGGTTTCGATGGCAAGCCCGTGGCGGTCAATACCCCGAGCGTGTTCAACGCCAGCCTGAACTTCCACCAGTTCTGGGACGGTCGGGCCGAAACCCTGGAAGACCAGGTGCATATCGTGGTGCAGAGTCCCAGCGAAATGGGCAGCGACTGGAAAGTCGTGATGCAGCGCATTGCCGACGACCCGGCCTATCGCACCGCCTTCGCCGACGCCTACCCCGGTGGTGTGACCCAGGGCAACATCCAGGGCGCCCTGGCCGATTACGAACGCACCCTGCTCAGCGCTAATTCCCGCTTCGACCAATACCTGGCGGGCAACACCGAGATCCTCGACATCGAGGAAAAGTACGGCTACCAGCGCTTCCAGGAATACGGCTGCATCGCCTGTCACCAGGGGGTGAATATCGGCGGCAACATGTTCCAGAAGTTCGGCGTGCTCGGCGACTACTTCGCGGCCCGGGGCAACCCCACCGAGGCCGACCTGGGACGGTTCAACGTCACGGGCGAAGAAGAAGACCGCAATGTGTTCAAGGTACCGAGCCTGCGTAACGTCGCGGTCACCGCGCCGTACTTTCACGACGGTTCGCAAGCCACCCTCGAAGGCGCCGTGGCGGTGATGTTCAAGTACCAGCTGGGACGTACGCCGTCCGAGGAAGACAAACGCCTGATCGTCAAATTCCTCAAGACCCTGACCGGCGAATGGGAAGGCAAACCCTTATGAAAGTATCCCGTCGCGTAAGCATCCTGTTGCTCGCCGCCCTGGCGGTATTGATGGCTTCGATCCTGCTGTTTCTCTACCTCAAGTCCAGGTCTGACCAGACCGTGGCCTACGCCGAATCCCACGACCTGATCCGCCAGATCAAGCAGCAGGACTCGCTGTGGGAAAACGAAATACTCAAGGCCAGGGTGGCCATCACCCATAACTACGACCCGCTGGTTTCGCCGCTGGGTGAAATGACGCGCCTGTGGCAGAAATTCGACTCGATGGAAGCGCAGAACCAGCGCGACGATTCGCCGCTGTGGCGCAACGCCCATGACGGCTACCTGAACGCGATAAAGGAAAAGACCCGGCTGGTGGAACAGTTCAAGTCGCACAACGCTGTGCTGCGCAACTCCCTGGCCTTCCTGCCGACCGCCGAGGACGATATCCAGCTGGAGCTCGCCCAATTGCACGACGCGGACAAACTGCAGCTGCAGAACATCGCCACCGATACCTACGATCTGTTGCTCAGCAGCCTGGAATTCGCCCAGGTCACCTCCGACGACAGGGCCGCGGACATCCTGGTGGGCCTGAACAAGCTGGCGGTCAACAAGGAGCGCTTGCCCACGGAGTTCCATGAGCTGATCGATACCCTCAGCAACCACGTCGGGCTGATCCTGCGCGAGCAACCCAAGGTCAACCGCCTGCTGGAGGAAATCGAAGTGGTGCCGGTCGACGAGCGCCTGGACGACATCACAGTCCTGCTCAACCGCGACCAGCAACAGGCCGAGGTCGTCGACCAGCGATACCATTTCTACCTGCTGCTGTTTTCCGCGCTACTGGTGCTGCTATTGATCTGGCTGGGCATTCGCCTGATCCGCAGTTTTGCCGAGATCAACCGGATGAACCGCGCCCTGGTGGCCGCCAACGACGAACTCGAGCAACGGGTCGAAGAGCGCACGCGCCAGCTCAAGGATACCCAGAGCGAACTGCTCGACACCGCCCGCCAGGCCGGCATGGCGGAAATCGCCACCAATGTCCTGCACAACGTCGGCAACGTGCTCAACAGCGTGAACATCTCCGCCGACCTGGTCAGCCGCAAGCTGCGCAACAGCAAGGCCCAGGGGCTGGGCAAGGCGATGCAGTTGATCAACGAACACACGCAGGACCTGGGCAGCTATCTCACCGAGGACGAAAAGGGCAAATTGCTGCCCGGCTACCTGAACCAGCTGGTCGAGGCCATCGACCTGGAACAGCAAGGCATGGCCGAAGAACTGAACCAACTGAGCAAAAGCGTCGATCACATCAAGGACATCGTCGCTACCCAGCAATCCTATGCGGGCGCCAGCAGCCTGCTGGAACCGCTGTCGGTCAGCGAACTGCTCGAAGACGCGCTGCGCATGAACTCCGGCGCCCTCACCCGCCATCATGTGACCGTGCGCAAGGACTACGCCGACGTACCACTGATCATGGGCGACAAGCATCGCCTGCTGCTGATCCTGATCAACCTGATCAGTAACGCCAAGTACGCCATGTCCGACCTGTCCAACCAGACGCGCAACATGACCCTGTCGGCAGCGGTGGTCGACGGCGACACCCTGCAGATCAGCGTGCGCGACGAAGGCGAAGGCATCGCTCCGGAAAACATGACCCGCATCTTTGCCCACGGCTTCACCACCCGCAAGGAAGGCCATGGGTTCGGCCTGCACAGTTGCGCCCTGGCGGCCATCGAGATGAATGGCCACCTGACCGCCCACAGCGACGGCCCGGGCAAAGGCGCGCTGTTCGTCCTGCAGATCCCCCTGATCACCGCCGAGGTTGAGGCATGAACAACCCGATGAACCGGCGCATCCTGCTGATCGACGACACCCCGGCGATCCACGACGACTTCCGCAAGATCCTCACGCCCAAGACCGGCGACAGCGCCGACCTCGATGCGATGGAAAGCGCGCTGTTCGGCAGTGCGCCAAAAACCACCGCCACGGTGTTCGAACTGGACTCGGCCTACGGTGGCCAGGAAGGCCTGGGCAAGCTGCTGGAGGCGGCGGGCAAGGGGCAACCCTATGCGTTGGCCTTCGTCGACATGCGCATGCCCGATGGCTGGGACGGCGCGCAAACCATCGAAGAGTTGTGGAAGCACGACCCACTGCTGCAAGTGGTGGTGTGCACCGCCTACTCCGACTATTCCTGGGACGAGTTGCTCGATCGCCTGAACGGCCACGACCGGCTGCTGATCCTGAAAAAGCCCTTCGACAATATCGAAGTCCAGCAGATGGCCAACACCCTCACCACCAAATGGGAAATGACCATGCGCGCGCAGCTGCAGATGAGCGAGCTGGAAGAACGGGTGGAGCAACGTACCCTGGCGTTCAAGCAGGCCAGCACCGCGCTGCAACGGGAAATCGACGAACGCAAGCTGCTGGAAAGCCAACTGGTGCAATCGGAAAAGCTCGCCTCCCTGGGCCAGTTGGCCGCCGGGGTCGCCCATGAAATCAACAACCCGATCGGCTTCATTTCCTCCAACCTCGGCGCCCTGGACAATTACTTCAAGCGCCTGCAGGAGATGCTCGAGGCTTATGGCAATGCCGAAACCGGAATCGGCGCCAGCGAGCTGCGCGATCGGCTGAAACAGCTGCGCACGGATATCGAGCTGGATTTTCTCCTCGAGGACATTCCGCTGCTGATCAAGGAGTCCAAGGACGGCATCGGTCGGGTCAGCCAGATCGTCAAGGATCTCAAGGACTTTTCCCGGGTCGATTCGACCCAGGAATGGCAATGGGCGAACCTGCAACAGGGCATCGACTCGACCCTGAACATCGTCGCCGCCGAGATCAAGTACAAGGCCGACGTGATCAAGGAGTACGCCGAGCTGCCGGAGGTCGAGTGCCTGCCTTCGCAGATCAACCAGGTGGTGATGAACCTGATCGTCAACGCTGCCCAGGCCATGGGCAACGAACGGGGCACCATTACCCTGCGCAACGGCGTCGAGGGCGAGAACGTGTGGATCGAAGTGGCCGACAATGGCTCGGGCATCCCGCCGGACAGCCTGCAGAAAATCTTCGACCCGTTTTTCACCACCAAGCCCGTGGGCCAGGGCACGGGGCTGGGGCTGTCGCTGTCCTACGGAATCGTCAAGAAACACCGCGGCGACATCTCGGTGCGCAGCGAGGTCGGTGTCGGCACCACCTTCCGCGTCGAGCTTCCCGTGCATCAGAGCAGGAAGGCCGGCTGAACGCCCCCGCGCGCTATCGCCTCTGTAGGAGCCAGGCTTGCTGGCGATCCAGCGACGCGGTACGTCGGGGCATGCCGCGGGCCCGATCTCTTGTATGATGGCGCGCCTCAAGAATGGGTCGCCGATTTCGTCTTGCCAATGACCACCGGAGCACATCCGGCCTGACGCCTTCAGGGCACACACGCTTCCCCCGTCTTAAACAGCACGACGCTTTCCCGAGCGCGCCTGGCCCTCCGTGCCTGGTACTCGCGCCATCGTCGAGGAGCTTTTCATGGATATGCTTTACCGGGCCTCCCGCCAGGGGCTGCCCGCCCCGCGGTTCGCGCGCAATCTGCTGGGCCTGCTGCTGGCCGGCGCCGCGCCCGTGGCCCAGGCCGCCGACACCGAGCTGCCGGCGCTGACCGTGACCGGCGAAGACCGCTCCGGTTATCAGGCCGGCAGCGCCGCGGTTGGCGGTTTCGAGGCGGCTCCCCTGCTCGATGCACCCGCCTCGATCGCGGTGATCAATGAAGACTTGATCAAGGACCAGCAGGCCCGCCTGCTCAGCGAGGTGCTGAAGAACGACGCCTCGGTCGGCGAAAGTTATGCGCCGGTCGGCTACTACGAGAATTTCACGGTGCGCGGCTTCTCCCTGAACGCCGCCAGCAGCTATCGGATCAACGGCCGCAGCATCACCGGCGAGCAGAACGTCGGCCTGGAAAACAAGCAGCAGGTGGAATTGCTCAAGGGGCTGAACGGCCTGCAGAGCGGCGTCAGCGAGCCCGGCGGGCTGATCAACTACGTGACCAAGCGGCCCACCGACGTGCGCTCGGTCACGGTTTCCACCGACGATCGCGGCAGCGGCTATGTGGCCACCGATGTCGGTGGCTGGTTCGGCAGCGAGCAGCAGTTCGGGCTGCGCGCCAACCTGGCCCACGAGGACATCCACTCCTACGTCGAACACACCAATGGCCAGCGCGACTTCGCCTCCCTGGCCTTCGACTGGAACATCAGCCCCGACGCCCTGCTGCAACTGGATATCGAGTACCAGACCAAGGAACAGCGCTCGGCCCCGGGTTACCAATTGCTCGGTGGCTCCAGCCTGCCGCACCACGCCTCGCCGAAAAAGCTCCTGGCGCACCAGAGCGGTTCGAAACCGGTCAGCACCGACGCGCTGAACCTCAACGGCAACTTCGAGTACCGCTTCAACGATCAGTGGAAAGGCAACCTCAGTGCCTCGCGCAGCCGGGTGGTGATCGATGACTACAGCTCGTTCGCCTGGGGCTGCTACGGTGCCGCCAGCTGCGCCGGCGCGGCGGTGCCCAACCACTTCAGCCCCGAGGGCGACTACGACCTCTACGATTTCCGCAGCCCGGACGATACCCGGCGCAACGACGAGGTTCAGGCCGTCCTCAGCGGCAACTTCGACACCGGCGGCCTGGGCCACGAACTTAGCGTCGGCACCAGCGCGTTCCGCCGCGTGGTGGACAAGCGCGACCCGATCAACCAGATGATCGGCAGCGCCAACATCGACGGCGCGCCAGCGGATTTCGCCCGTTACGACGGCCCGCTCAACGACTCCTACCGCCGCCTGGATAGCCGCCAGTACGGGTTGTTCTTCAACGACCGCATCAGTTTCAACGAACACTGGCAGACCGTGCTCGGCGGGCGCGAGGTACGCCTGGACGAGGAAACCTTCGACAGCCAGGGCGATACCACCCGCCACACCCAGCGTTATGTGTTCCTGCCCCAGGCCGCGCTGATCTACAAGCCGGTGCAGAACCTGGCGCTGTACACCCGCTACAGCAAGGGCCTTTCCCTGGGTGGCGAGGCACCGTGGTTCGCCAGCAATGCCTTTGAAATCCTCGCGCCCACCGTGTCGCGGCAAATCGAGGCCGGCATCAAGTACGACTGGCAGCGCATCAGCCTGGCCGCGGCGCTGTTCCAGATCCGCCAGGCCTACCAATACTCCCGGCCGAATGGCGACGGCACCTTCACCTTCACCCAGCAGGGCGAACAGAAGAACACCGGCCTGGAACTCTCGGCCAATGGCTGGGCCACCCAACGCCTGCAGGTCTCAGCCAGCGTCGCGGCGATCCGCGCACGAGTCACCGGCAGCGACACCCCGGAGTACGAAGGTCACCAGGCGCTCAACGTGCCGACCCTGCGCGCCAGTCTCTATGGCGACTACGCCCTGCCCTGGTTCGACGGCCTGGCGTTGCTCGGCGGCGTGCAGTACAGCGGTCGCAAGTACGCCAACCGCGAGGGCGAGGTGCAGACCGGCAGCTACGCCGTGTTCAACATCGGCAGCCGCTACAGCACCCGCATCGACGGTTACGACACCGTGTTCCGGCTGACCGTGGACAACCTGTTCGACAAGCGCTACTGGCGTGACGCCGGTGAATACATGGGCGATGGCTACCTGTTCCAGGGCGCGCCCCTGACCGCGCGCTTGAGTGCCTCGATCAACTTCTGACCGGGGCCAGGCCTACTGGAAGGCATCGGCCAGGACGTCGAAGATCATTTGGTTCGAAGTCCTGACCAGCAGCAGATCGGAACCCGCGCGCCACCATTGGTAGCCGTCGTAACGCGGCAACTGCTGGACCAGCCTGGGGTTCAAGCGTCGCGACTGCTGCCTGGGCAACGTCCTGCCCCGGCGAAGGTTCTGCCTGGCATCGGCCGGCAGCGCCGCGGCCGGGTTCCAGTCCCGTTTCGCAGCCTGCAACAGCGCTCTCACCTGGTAGTCATTGACCACGGGAAGGCGCTCCCAATTCGCATGATCGTTGGAGTACCGGGCATTTGCCTGCGTGCCTGACTGCGCACCGGCATCCAGCGGGATCGACAGCAGAATCGAGACGATCGAGATTAAAGAGCCAGCTCTGAACATCGCCTTCTCCAGGCATCATTGCGTCGAGCTTATGGAAAGGGATTTCCCGGCAATAGTTCCCGGGCAGGCATGACCTGGATGTTTCGGTTAGAAATGCACCATGGGCGCAAGGCAGGGTTGCAGGACGCGAGGGCAAAGGCGCTTGGGCCCGCCCCACAAACAAAAACGCCGCTCCTGGGAGCGGCGTTTTTTTAGCCTGGAGCGGATATCCGCCCCAGGTTCCGGTTCACCCGACAGGTCGGGCGCGGCCGGTATTACAGGGCCATGTCAGCCGACGGGTTGCTCACTGGCGCCTTTGGCTTTTCAGCCGCAGGTTGCGCAGGTGCAGTGATCTGGCCGATGGCCGGTGGCGGAGTCAATTGCAGCACTTCGCTGGTGTAGGCCCACTCTTGAGCGACACGCTCAGGACTGCCGTTGAGCTGGGTACCGTAGCTCGGCACGATCTGGTGCAGCTTCGCCTGCCAGGCCGGAGTCGCGACCTTGTCCTTGAAGACCTTCTCCAGCACGCTGAGCATGATCGGCGCGGCGGTCGACGCACCTGGTGAAGCACCCAGCAGGCCGGCAATGCTGCCGTCCTTGGAGCTGACGATCTCGGTGCCCAGTTTCAGCACGCCACCCAGCTGCTCGTCGCGCTTGATGATCTGCACGCGCTGACCGGCCTGCCACAGACGCCAGTCTTCAGCCTTGGCGTTAGGGAAGTACTCTTTCAGGGCATTCAGACGATCTTCATCCGACAGCATCAGCTGGCCGGCGAGGTACTCGACCAGCGGGTACTCCTTGATGCCGACCTTGGTCATGGGCCAGATGTTGTGAGTGGTGGTAGTGGTCAGCAGGTCGAGGTACGAACCTTCCTTGAGGAACTTGGTGGAGAAGGTCGCGAACGGGCCAAACAGGATCACGCGCTTGCCGTCCAGCACGCGGGTGTCCAGGTGTGGAACCGACATCGGTGGAGCGCCGACCGACGCCTTGCCGTAGGCCTTCGCCAGGTGCTGCTCGGCGATCGCCGGGTTCTCGGTCACCAGGAACGAGCCGCCCACAGGGAAACCGGCATATTCCTGGGCTTCAGGAATGCCCGACTTCTGCAGCAGGTGCAGGGCACCGCCGCCGGCGCCGATGAACACGAACTTGGCGTCGGTCTGGGTTTCAGTACCGTCTTTCAGGTTCTTGTACACCACGCGCCAGGAGCCATCTTCGTTACGCTTGATGTCTTCCACTTCGCTCGACAGCTTGAGCGAGAAGTTCGGCTGGGCTTTCAGGTGGCCGACGAACTGGCGGGTGATCTCGCCGAAGTTCACGTCGGTGCCGAGCGGCGACCAGGTGGCGGCGATCTTCTGCTTCGGATCGCGCCCTTGCATCATCAGCGGGACCCACTGCTTGATCTGCTCCGGGTCTTCGGAATACTGCATGCCGGCGAACAGCGGGCTCGCCTGAAGCGCTTCGTAGCGTTTCTTCAGGAACTTGATGTTGTCATCGCCCCACACGAAGCTCATGTGCGGAGTGGAGTTGATGAACGAACGCGGGTCCTTCAGGACATTGTTCTTGACTTGCCACGACCAGAACTGGCGGGAAATCTGGAACGCTTCGTTGATCTCGATGGCCTTGGCGATCTCGACCTTGCCGTCCTTGTTTTCCGGGGTGTAGTTCAGCTCCGCCAGGGCAGAGTGACCGGTACCGGCGTTGTTCCAGCCGTTCGAGCTTTCTTCGGCAACGCCGTCGAGACGCTCGACCATTTCCATCGACCAGCCCGGCTCCAGCTCATTGAGCCAGACACCCAGGGTCGAACTCATGATGCCGCCACCGATGAGCAGCACATCCACTTTCTTGGTCTCGGCGGCGTACGCGGAGCTGAGCCCCATCGTCATCGCCAAGCCCAGCAGGGCCGTGTTCACTTTTTTCAACATACTGTAGTTCCTACGATAGAACGCCATCCGCCCCCCCATTCTCGATCATCAGTCGCCCCGGCACCGCCATGGGTTCCCGCACTCAGAAGAACTGAAGGGTGGGCACACAAGGCCGACATGACACTATCGACCTCAGTTTATATGTCGCTCCTGCGCTGACTTCTTATTCGCTATTGGCTTCAGCTACTTGAGTGACACTATTTTGTTGGGACGCCTTCGGACAGCATCGATCGACGGTCCGAAACGCCCGCTAAAACCACATTCCCCTAGAGAGACTAGTCGGGTGTAACCAAAGGAGTGAGTCAACAACACCCGGTACTACGATCGGCCTGCTGCCAATGCCCTCGATCACCGCCTGACAGCGGCAAGGCCATGGGTATCGCATACAGGGACCGCCCCAACCCTGGCAGCCCTCCTGCTGAAAACGGACATAATGGCCATCATGGGTGGTGGCTAACGCGCCATTGTCTACTGGACGGATAAAGCCGTCAAAAAAACTGTCTGATTTGTCCTGTTTTTATGCAGAAAAGGACCTTGATGATTCAAGAGTTCGCCTGAATGCGAGCAAGGTGAGGCCCGGACAAGACCCGGCACAAAAAAAGCCCTGATTAATCAGGGCTTTTTTTGTGGGCAGGAACGCGCGATTCAACGGCAACGGGCTGTCACTTTGACAACCCCTTCGCAGAAGGCATGAAGCGGCCTACAGGCAATCATGCACGGCCTTTTTCAGCACCGCGGACTTGGCCCAGGGTGTTCCCTGGTAGAGCGAGACCAGGCTGCCGTTCTTCGACTTCACCACTTCCATGACCTCATCCGATGCCAGGCTGCCAGGGGCGGTGATCCGATAGCCGTTGGAGATATCGGACTGGGTGCTCCTGGGTGTCTCGCGCTGCCAGGCCGGCAGGACACACTGCGCGTAATCTTTCGGCGTTTTGCCAGTCAGCTCACTGACATTCGGCTTGCCCGGTGCCAAAGCCGTGGGTAACGAACACCCGGCCAACAGTCCCATCAGCGACGCGCCTAGCCAAACTCGCATATGTCTTCCTCATCCCTAAAAATCGAGAAATGTATCACTTGCCCGGGCTTATCGTTAGAAACACCTGCTTCTTTCGCCGAACGGTATTCCCGCCCCGCGATCATCACCTGATATCTGTCAAAAAACCGTTAACCCCATCACGTCCCGGAACAGGAAAATGGCAGTTTCTTCGCAAAGGCCTCGATTGACGGAAGTTCCCGCTGCCTGGCGCAACATGACACCTATTGAGGGCGGTTTCAGCCAGGGGCGTTTGGGATACAGGAGAATGCCGCGAGGCATTTGAGGAGTGAACGGCGACTGTCCATGCAGTTCGGATGAGTGGTGCAAGTCAACGCGTCCTTTTGGGAATAATCTTGAATCGCCACCACCCAACACAGCCCAAAGGACGCGGCGATGAACAGCATCAAGACTTTCGAAATTCGCTACTGTTTCGCAGGTTCGCAAAGAACCTTCACTTACCAGGGCAAGCGATTGAGCGACAGCGACACCTGGTATCTGGCCTTTCTGCATTCCGGGTGCCTGATTACCCATGACACCCCCTGCGGCGGGACCTACCGCACCATGCAGACATTCGCCGAGCGCAGCGGCGTCACGCTGGCGAACTGGAGAGAGTTGTCTGAAAACTAGCCCTCCCCGCACAACTCAGACGTCCGACACTGGCGCAAGGAAGCGCACTCAACCTGCCCGATGGTCCACTTGCACAACGACTAGAAACCGCCGGCAAATGCCCGACGCCCTGCCCTGATTTCAGTCCGCAACTCACCGACAAAATTGGCCACCGCGCGAACACTGGTGAGATGCTCAGTCGATACCCCGGTAATGAACAGATCGATCCGTCCGCTTTGCGGCTCGAAAACCTTGATCGCCAGGGAGCCGTCGGAGTTGACGGTGCAGGTGCAGGAAAGCGGCAGGAAACCGGACTCCAGGATCTGGCAAAGCTCGTCCATCGAGAGCATGAGAAATTCCTCCTTGGCGACGCCACTTGGAGAGAGTGCCCGTTGAGAATAGGTCACAAGAACGGGGCTCATACCAAGGCATTCAGTGGAAAGTGTTATCCAGCACGCATTTTTGCCTGGGCAATCCGCTCAGTGGCATGGTGCACACAGGGCTCGGACCGTCCGTCGCACCACTCCACCCGGGAGCATTTTGACGCTGGACCGGCCAGGCGTTATGGTCGCTGGGCTTTCGCACAGCCCAATCCGAAACGACTTCCTTCAACCCCATCCAGGATCGCCGATGGCCGCCCCCGAACACCCGCATGAAGTGGCCCTGCAAAAGTTTCTCGCGGCACGCCCCGAGCTTCGTGAAGCACTCGATCACCTCAACCCCTTGGCTGCCCAGGCCAGGGGCGAAACCCAGGAGCAATACCGCGCGGAGCGACTGCACGAAGCCTTCGAGGCCGAGGCGGAACGCCAGGGTCTGTTTGCCTGGGAGCTGAGCCTGCAACTGACCGCGCAGAGCGCGGAAGAATTCGCCGCGCGGCGGCTCGAAGTGCACCGGGAAGTGGCGGAAATGGCCGGCATGCCCTGGAGCGAGTATTGCCAGCTACATGGCCTGCCACGCGATTGAGCGCCGCTCGGGCCTTCGATAAAGGATCATTGCCACCATGAGTCAATACTGATGCTGCCCTCTTCCACCAGCCTTCGTAGTAACCCGGAGCTGCTGCGGCGCCAGAAATGGCGCGGCCGCATAGGCCTGTGCCTGGTCGCCAGCCTGTCGGTCCTCGCTGGCATGACCGACGCCATCGGCTTCATGGCCACCGGGGACTTCGTCTCCTTCATGAGCGGCAACACCACGCGCCTGGCCGTCGCCATCAGCGATGCCGACCTGGCCCTGACCCTGCATCTGGTGCTGCTGGTCGTCACCTTCATCGCCGGCAACGCCCTGGGCATCGTCGTCAGCCGCCTGGGTGGCCGCCGGGCCTTGCCGCTGCTGTTGTGCATTGCCACGCTGCTGTGCGCGGCAGCCGCCTGGCCGTTTGAACAACGGCTACCGGCGGTGCTGGCCGCGATCATCGCCATGGGCATGCTCAATGCTGCCGTCGAGGAAGTGAACGGGCTGCCCGTGGGCCTGACCTATGTCACCGGCGCCCTGTCGCGCTTTGGTCGCGGCCTGGGCCGCTGGATGCTCGGCGAGCGGCGCAATGGCTGGCGCATCCAGCTGGTGCCCTGGGGCGGCATGTTCGCCGGCGCCGTGCTGGGCGCCGTTCTGGAGCAGCATCTGGGCCTCGCGGCCCTGTTCGTCAGCGGCCTGCTGTCGGCGCTGCTGGGGCTGTTGTCGCTGAAGATCCCCCATCGCTGGCAGCTGGGCTATATGCCGCGCTAAAGCCACTTCGCCGGGCCGGGCATAAAGCTTTATCATGGCCCCAGGTTTGCAGACAGAGTTCTACATGAAGTTCGCCATTGCCCTTTTTTCCGCTGCTCACGCGCCCTCCTCGCGCCGCGCCCTGGCATTCGCCCAGGCAGCGCTGGCCGGCGGCCACGAGATCGTGCGGCTGTTTTTCTATCAGGATGGCGTGCACAGCGCATCGGACAACATCGTCACCCCGCAGGACGAAGCGGACCTGCCCGCGCAATGGCGAAACTTCGTCAGCGAGCATCAGCTCGATGGCGTGGTGTGCATTGCCGCCGCCCTGCGCCGCGGGGTGTTGAACCAGGAGGAAGCCGCGCGCTACCAGCGCCCGGCCGTCAATCTGAGCGCGCCCTGGGAGCTTTCCGGGCTCGGCCAGTTGCACGACGCCGTACAGGCGGCCGACCGCCTGATCTGTTTCGGAGGGCCATGAAACATGGCGCAATCCCTGTTGATCATCAGCCGCCAGGCACCCTGGTCCGGCCCCGGCGCCCGCGAAGCCCTGGACATCGTCCTGGCGGGCGGCGCCTTCGACTTGCCGATCGGCCTACTGTTTCTTGACGATGGCGTGTTTCAACTGGCCCCCGGGCAAAAAGCCGCTGCCGTGCAGCAAAAGGACCTCAGCGCCAATCTGCAGGCCCTGCCGCTGTTTGGCGTGGAACAGCTGTTCGCCTGCGGCGCCAGCGTGGCGGAACGCGGCCTGGACCCGGCCGCGCTGAACCTGGACGAGGTGCAGGTCCTGGCCCCGGCCGAACTCGGCGCACTTATTGACCGTTTTGACCAAGTGATCACTCTCTGATGTCGACCTTGCACGTGCTGTCCCACTCGCCTTTCACCGACTCCCGGCTGACCAGTTGCCTGCGCCTGCTTGGCCCGCAGGATGCCATCCTCCTGTGCGGCGATGCGGTGTACGCCCTGCAGCCCGGCAGCGCGCCGCTGGCGGCCCTGCAGGCACGCGGCGAGACGCTGGCGCTCTACGTTTTGGCGGAAGACCACCAGGCCCGCGGCCTGGTGGTTCCGGCCTTGGCCACAAGTGTCGATTACCCGGCGTTCGTCGCACTGTCGATCCAGTACGACAAGGTCAACAGCTGGTTATGAACGCACTGACTGTCGGCGAACGCGCCATCGCCCTGGACAAGGACGGCTACCTGGTGGAACTGGGCGACTGGTCCAGCGAAGTGGCCGCGGCCCTGGCCGCGGCGGAACAGATCGAACTGACCCCCGAGCACTGGGAAGTCCTAGAGCTGCTGCGCGGCTTCTACCAGGAGTTCCAGCTGTCGCCCGCAACCCGCCCACTGATCAAATACACCGCCTTGAAGCTGGGCCCGGACAAGGGCAACAGCCTGCACCTGAACCGACTGTTCAAAGGCACTCCCGCCAAACTTGCCGCCAAGCTGGCGGGCCTGCCCAAGCCGACCAATTGCTTATGACCGATTACACCCCGCTGACCATCGAGACGCCCGCCGAGCATCCTTTCGCGCAGTTCGTGCGCATTCTCGGCAAAGGCAAACGCGGCGCCCGCAGCCTCACCCGTGAAGAAGCCCGGGAAGCCATGGGCATGCTGCTCGACGACAAGGTCGAGGACACCCAGCTCGGCGCCTTCCTGATGCTATTGCGGCACAAGGAAGAAAGCCCCGAGGAGCTGGCGGGCTTTACCGAAGCCCTGCGCCAGCGCCTGCAGGCGCCACCAATCAAGGTCGATCTGGACTGGCCCAGCTACGCCGGCAAAAAGCGCCACCTGCCCTGGTTCCTGCTGGCCGCCAAGTGCCTGGCGCAAAACGGCGTGCGCATCCTGCTGCACGGCGGCGGCGCCCATACCGCCGGCCGGCTGTACACCGAGCAATTGCTGGAGCCGCTGCACATCCCGCTGTGCCGCGACTGGCAGGCGGTCGATGCCGCGCTGACCCAGGGCAACCTGGCCTTCATCCCCCTGGGCGACTGGGCGCCACAGCTGCAACGCATGATCGACCTGCGCAATACCCTGGGCCTGCGCTCGCCGATCCACTCCCTGGCGCGCATCCTCAACCCGTTGGGCGCGCGCTGCGGCCTGCAAAGCATCTTCCACCCCGGCTATCAGGCCGTGCATCGCGATGCCAGCGGCCTGCTGGGGGACAACGTCATTGTGATCAAGGGCGACGGCGGCGAAATCGAGATCAACCCGGACAGCGCCAGCCACTTGTACGGCAGCACCGGCGGTATCAGTTGGGATGAGGAATGGCCGGCGCTGTCCGAGCAGCGCCATGTCAAACCGGCCAGCCTCGACCCTGAGCACCTGAAAGCCGTCTGGCGCGGCGATGTGCAGGACAGCTACCCGCAACTGGCGCTGATCGCCACCATGGCCCTGGCCCTGCGCGGGCTCGGCATGCCCCGGGAACAGGCGTTGGAGCAGGCTCAGCACTACTGGGACGCGCGCGAAAGATCGATTTAACCGATCATAACTGCCGGACTTTTGCGTAATTCGTTCGAACTCCTCGGATTAGACTGCACTCCAATGCACACTGACCGAGGAGTTTTTTATGGGCCTGCTGATTGAAGGACGCTGGCACGACCAGTGGTACGAAAGCAGCAAAGACGGCGCCTTCCAGCGCGAACAGGCGCAACGCCGCAACTGGGTGACCGCTGACGGCAAACCAGGCCCTAACGGCGAAGGCGGTTTTCGCGCGGAAGCCGGCCGTTATCATCTGTACGTATCCCTGGCCTGCCCCTGGGCGCACCGCACGCTGATCCTGCGCAAGCTCAAGGGTTTGGAAAGCCTGATCGATGTGTCGGTGGTCAGCTGGCTGATGCTGGAACAGGGCTGGACTTTCGACCGAGCCCTGGGCTCCAGCGGCGACCAGTTGGATCACCTGGACTTCCTCCACCAACGCTACACCGCCGATACCCGCGACTACACCGGCCGCGTCACCGTGCCCGTGCTCTGGGACAAACAACAGAAACGCATCGTCAGCAACGAATCGGCGGAAATCATCCGCATGTTCAACAGCGCCTTCGATGACCTGAGCGGTAACGGCCTGGACTTCTATCCGGAGCCGCTACGCCGCGAAATCGACGAACTGAACGCGCGCATCTACCCCGCAGTGAACAACGGCGTGTATCGCGCCGGCTTCGCCACTTCGCAGCAAGCCTACGAAGCGGCCTTCGACGATCTGTTCGCCGAACTCGGCTGGCTGGAACGGCGCCTGGGCGGCCAACGCTACCTGGCCGGCGAATACCTGACGGAAGCGGACATCCGCCTGTTCACCACACTGATTCGCTTCGACGCGGTGTATTACGGTCACTTCAAATGCAACCTGCGGCGGATCGCCGACTATCCGAACCTGTCGAACTGGCTGCGAGAGCTGTACCAGTGGCCGGGGATCGCCGAAACCGTGGACTTTGCCCATATCAAGGGGCACTACTACGCCAGCCACCGCACCATCAACCCGACCGGCATCGTGCCGAAAGGGCCGGCGCAGGACTTCGATGCGGCGCATGATCGCGAGCGTTTGAGCGGGCGTGGGGTTTGGCGCAAAGGTTGAGATTGCTATCGCGAGCAAGCTCGCTCCTACAGGGATCGCGGATACCTGTAGGAGCGAGCTTGCTCGCGATGCTTTTCAGACCTGCGACTGCGCGCCTTCGAACCAGGCGAGCTTCTCGCGAAGCTGCACCACTTCGCCAACGATCACCAGGGTCGGCGCATGCACTTCATGCTCCGCCACCAGCTTCGGCAGATCCGCCAGGGTGCCGGTGAACACTCGCTGGTTGGAGGTCGTACCCTGCTGGATCAAGGCGGCCGGCGTATCCGCCGAACGGCCATGCCGGATCAGTTGCTCGCAGATCACCGGCAAGCCCACCAGGCCCATGTAGAACACCAGGGTCTGTGCAGGCGCGACCAGGTCGGCCCAGGGCAGATCGGTGGTGCCATCCTTCAGGTGCCCGGTGACGAAACGCACGGACTGCGCATAGTCACGGTGGGTCAAAGGAATGCCGGCATAGGCCGCGCAACCGCTGGCCGCGGTAATCCCCGGCACCACCTGGAACGGAATGCCCTGGGCCGCCAGTTCTTCGATCTCTTCGCCACCACGGCCGAAGATGAACGGATCGCCGCCCTTCAGACGCAACACGCGCTTGCCCTGTTTGGCCAGGTCCACCAATTGCTGGTTGATCTGCTCCTGAGGCAAGGCGTGATCGGCGCGGCGCTTGCCGACATACACCCGCTCGGCATCGCGACGGCACAGCTCGAGAATCGCCGGTGCTACGAGGCGGTCGTAGAGCACCACATCGGCTTGCTGCATCAGGCGCAAGGCGCGGAAGGTCAGCAGGTCCGGATCGCCCGGCCCTGCCCCCACCAGATACACCTCGCCCGGCGCATGGGGCGCGTCGCCGGCGATCTTGGCCTGCAGCAAGCGCTCGGCCTCCTCGCCCTGCCCGGCCAGTTGCCGGTCGGCGATCGGTCCCTGGAACACGTCTTCCCAAAAGGCACGACGCTGCTGCACGTCCGGAAACAGGCCTTTGACCTGATTGCGAAAACGCGCGGCCAGGCCGGCCAGCTGACCGTAGGTCGAGGGAATCCAGGTTTCCAGCTTGGCCCGGATCAGGCGCGCCAGCACCGGCGCATCGCCGCCACTGGAGACGGCGATCACCAGCGGCGAACGGTCGACGATCGCCGGGAAGATCACGCTGCACAGGGCCGGCGCGTCCACTACATTGACCGGCACGCAGCGCCGATGAGCATCGGCGGAGACCTGGGCATTGAGCGGTTCGTCGTCGGTAGCAGCGATGATCAGCACACAGCCGTCCAAGTCCGCCTCGGCATAACCGCGCGACAGGCATTCGCCGCCGCTGGCCGTGACCAGCTCGCGCAACTGGGGTTCCACTTCAGGTGCAACTACCCGCAGCAGCGCACCGGCGTCGGCCAGCAGGCGGGATTTGCGCAAGGCAATCTCCCCGCCGCCGACCACCAACACACGACTGCCGCGCAGGTTATGAAACAGCGGCAGAAATTCCATTTAGCCGATGACCTCGAGGCCGCCCATGTAAGGCTTGAGCACCTCAGGCACACGGATCGAACCGTCGGCCTGCTGGTAGTTCTCCAGCACCGCCACCAGGGTACGACCGACCGCGAGGCCGGAACCGTTCAGGGTATGCACCAGCTCCGGCTTGCCGGTTTCCGGGTTACGGAAGCGCGCCTGCATGCGGCGGGCTTGGAAGTCGCCGCAGTTGGAGCACGACGAAATCTCGCGGTACTTGTCCTGGCTCGGGATCCACACTTCCAGATCGTAAGTCTTGACCGCGCTGAAGCCCATGTCGCCGGTGCACAGCGCCAGGGTGCGGTAAGGCAGTTCCAGCAGTTGCAGGACCTTCTCGGCGTTGGCGGTCAGGCCTTCCAGGGCTTCCATGGAAGTCGATGGCTCGACGATCTGGACCATCTCGACCTTGTCGAACTGGTGCTGGCGGATCATGCCGCGGGTGTCGCGACCCGACGAACCGGCTTCGCTGCGGAAGCACGGGGTGTGGGCGACGAACTTGATCGGCAGTTGCTTCGAATCGAGGATCTCGCCGGCCACGATATTGGTCAGCGACACTTCGGCGGTCGGGATCAGGTACAGATCGGCTTCGTTTTCACGGCTGATCTTGAACAGGTCTTCTTCGAACTTCGGCAACTGGCCGGTGCCCACCAATGCCGGTGCCTGCACCAGGTAAGGGGTGTAGGCCTCTTCGTAACCGTGTTCGCTGGTGTGCAGGTTGATCATGAACTGCGCCAGGGCGCGGTGCAGACGGGCGATCGGCCCGCGCAGCAGGGCAAAACGCGCGCCCGACAGCTTGGCCGCGGTCTCGAAATCCAGCCAGCCGTGTTTTTCGCCCAGGGCGACATGGTCCAGGATCGGGAAGTCGAACGCCGTCGGCGTGCCCCAGCGGCGCACTTCGACGTTGCCCTCTTCGTCGTCGCCAACCGGCACCGATTCGTGGGGCAGGTTCGGGATGCCCTGCAGGATCGCATCCAGCTCGGTTTGAATCGAGTCCAGCTCGACCTTGCCAGCCGCCAACTCGCCCGCCATGCGCTCGACGTCGGCCATCAGCGGCGCGATGTCTTCGCCGCGCTGCTTGGCCTGACCGATGGACTTGGAGCGCGCGTTACGTTCGGCCTGCAGTTGTTCGGTGCGGGTCTGGACGGTCTTGCGTTGTTCTTCCAGCGCTTCGATGCGTGCTACATCCAGGGCAAAGCCACGGGATGCCAGGCGGTCCGCTACGTCCTGAAGGTTGCTACGTAACAGTTTGGAATCGAGCATGTCGGTCTCTCGTTTATCAAAGTTTGGTCAGGGACAGGCCGGCCCAGGTCGCGAGCAGCCCGCCGAATACGCTGATGGCCGCATAGCCCAGGGCCAGCGGTATCTGTCCGCTTTCCAGCAGACGTACCGTATCCAGTGAAAAGGATGAAAAAGTCGTCAGGCCGCCAAGGAAGCCCACCATCAACCCGGCGCGCACCTCGATGGGCACCTCCGGGCGTATCAGAAACAGGCCGTACAGCACGCCGATCAGCAGGCAGCCCACGATATTAACGGCCAGCGTCGCGGTATAGAAGTGCCGCGGCCAATTGGCGCTGATCCAGTTACCGGTGGCAAAGCGCAACAGGGTTCCGGCAATACCACCCACCGAGACGGCAAGGATCAACGGGATCACGGTTTTCTCCGCTGCTTGGGGCTGGCCCGGTCAAGCTCCGCCAGGTGCTTGAGCTTCTCGCCGATCTTCAGTTCCAGGCCACGAGGCACGGGTTGATAGAAGGGTTGCGGCTCCAGCGCCTCGGGAAAGTAGTCTTCGCCGGCCGCGTAGGCATCCGGCTCATCATGGGCATAACGATATTCGTCGCCGTAACCCAGTTGCTTCATCAGTTTGGTCGGCGCATTGCGCAGGTGCAGCGGCACTTCCAGCGACCCATGTTCGGCGGCGCTGCGCATGGCGGCCTTGAAGCCCATGTACACGGCGTTGCTTTTCGGCGCACAGGCCAGGTAGGTGATGGCCTGGGCCACCGCCAGCTCGCCTTCGGGGCTGCCCAGGCGCTCCTGCACGTCCCAGGCCGCCAGGCACAGGCTCAGTGCCCGTGGATCGGCGTTGCCGATGTCTTCGCTGGCCATGCGCACCACGCGCCGCGCCAGGTACAACGGGTCGCAACCACCGTCGAGCATCCGCGCGAACCAGTACAGGGCACCGTCCGGGTTGGAACCGCGGACTGATTTGTGCAGCGCCGATATCTGGTCGTAGAAGGCTTCGCCGCCCTTGTCGAAACGCCGGCGGGTATCGCCCAGCAGGCTTTGCAGCAGCTCGACACCGATTTGCGTGCCGTCTTCGGCGAGATCGGAGGCGTTCTCCAGCAAGTTGAGCAGGCGCCGGCCATCGCCGTCCGCCGCCGCCAGGAGCATCTGGAAGCCTTCGTCACTGAGGCTCAGCTGGCGCTTGCCCAGCCCGCGCTCTTCAGTCAAGGCCCGCTGCACCAGCTTGTGCAGCGCCGCCTCGTCGAGGCTCTTGAGCACATACACCCGGGCCCGGGACAACAGTGCGTTGTTCAGCTCAAAGGACGGGTTCTCGGTGGTCGCACCGATGAAAATCAGGGTGCCATCTTCGACATAGGGCAGGAAGGCATCCTGCTGGGACTTGTTGAAACGGTGCACTTCGTCGACGAACAGAATGGTCCGGCGCCCGTACTGGGCTGCCTGCTGCTTGGCGATTTCCACCGCCTGGCGGATCTCCTTGACCCCGGCCAGCACCGCCGAGACGGTTTCGAAGTGCGCATCCGAGACTTTCGCCAGGAGCCGCGCCAGGGTGGTCTTACCCACGCCCGGCGGCCCCCAGAAGATCATCGAGTGCAAGGCCCCCTGCTCCAGCGCTTCGCGCAGAGGCTTGCCACGGGCGAGCACATGTTCCTGACCGACGTACTCGTCCAGGTTGGCCGGGCGCAGGCGCGCGGCCAGGGGTTGGGCGATCGGGTCACTGCGAAACAGATCCATGGCGGACGATTGAAACCTCTTGGCGGCGACTTATTCTTGGATCACGTCGGCACCCTTGGGGATGTCGAACTTGAACTTGGAAGCAGCGATCGGCTCGTTGGCCTTGACTCCGGTGAACAGGATATTGGTGCGCTGGCCAACGCTGTCGATCAGTTGCATGTCATTCACCAGGCCATTGCGGAACGACAGGCGCAGGCTGTCGAACAGGGTGTCCTTGGTTTTCGGCTTGAGGATGAAGTCCACCACGCCACCGGCTTCCTTGGCGCTGATGTCGAAGCTTTCGCTGATTTTCGACACATCGCCCGACAACAACAAGGCTGGGGTCTGGGTCAGGCGCTGGTCCAGGGTCTTGATGGTGACCTGCTCCAGGTCCGGGTCCCACAGGGAAACCTTCTTGCCGTCGGAGACCATCAGTTGCTCCTGCGGCGCATCGGTGTGCCAGTAGAACAGGCCCGGGCGCTTCAGCGCCATGTCGCCAGCGGTTTCCTGCAGCTGGGTGCCGCTGCCGTCGAGGGTCAGCTGCGAGAAACGCGCAGTCAGGGTCTGGGACTTTTCGAGCAACTGGGTCAGGCGCGCCACGTCTTTCTGATCGGCATGGGCCGACAGCGTCGTTAAAGCCAGTACCGGTACCAGCAACATGCGGATAAGACGCATGGGAGTCCTCATTAGATTCGTGGAAAAAACCGGCGGCGCTGGGGCGCGCCGCCTGTGTCGGGTCATTAGTCGCGCATCGGACCCGGCGCTATCACTTCGCGCGAGCCGTTGGTGTTCATGGCGGTCACCACACCGGCCATTTCCATGGCTTCGATCATGCGGGCCGCGCGGTTGTAGCCGATCTTGAGCTTGCGCTGAACCGCGGAGATCGATGCCCGGCGGCTCTCGAGGACGAACTGCACCGCTTCGTCGTACAGCGCGTCGGTCTCGGCGTCGTCACCGTCACCACCGCCGCTGCCGCCGTCGAAGCCGCTACCGGCTTCTTCGACACCGTTGAGGATGTCGTCGTTGTACTCCGGCGCGCCACGCAGTTTCCAGGCCTCCACCACACGGTGCACCTCATCGTCAGAGACGAAGGCGCCGTGGACACGGATCGGCAGGCTGGTGCCCGGCGGCATGTAGAGCATGTCACCGTGCCCCAGCAGCTGTTCGGCGCCGCCCTGGTCGATGATGGTCCGCGAGTCGATCTTGCTCGATACCTGGAACGCCATGCGGGTCGGGATGTTGGCCTTGATCAGGCCGGTGATCACGTCCACCGACGGACGCTGGGTCGCCAGGATCAGGTGGATCCCCGCGGCACGGGCTTTCTGGGCGATCCGCGCGATCAGTTCTTCGACCTTCTTGCCGACGATCATCATCATGTCGGCGAATTCGTCGACCACCACGACGATGGTCGGCAGCTTGGTCAGCAGCGGCGCTTCGTCGTGGATGCTTTCGCGGTTGTACAGTGGGTCGGTCAGCGGCGTACCGGCTTCGATCGCTTCTTTAACCTTGGCGTTGAAGCCCGACAGGTTACGCACGCCCATCTTCGCCATCAGCTTGTAGCGCCGCTCCATCTCGGCCACGCTCCAGCGCAGGGCGTTGGCGGCATCCTTCATGTCGGTCACCACCGGGCACAGCAGGTGC
>Ga0213823_1000048_pt1 | contig 123592 bp, 122 predicted proteins | sample MC6MC0907MG_FD_179887 | JGI IMG/M metagenome (GOLD analysis project Ga0213823, IMG submission 179887) | Enriched soil aggregate microbial communities from Iowa State University, Ames, United States - MC6-MC0907-MG | ecosystem: Environmental > Terrestrial > Soil > Unclassified | place: USA... | reverse complement strand
GATATTAAAATGGTTGCTAAACCGGCATTAAGACATCGTATTCAGTTATCCCCACATGTAGAATTGGAGGGAGCAACCGTTGACCAAATCATTGAAGAGCTTGTGGGGTCGGTTCCTGTTCCAAGATAGAGGGATAATACCGACAAGCCGGCTATTGCTGCTCTTTCTCGTCCTCACATTCGCATTATTGATTGGAACGGGATGGGGAATATCATGGGGTTACGTCATTACTATTAATGTTGTTGTATTTAGCTTAAGTCTAGTAGACTTACTTTTTTCACCGAAGAAAAATCAGCTTTCCTTTCAACGAATAATAGCTGATGAATTAGAAAGGGGTATTTCCTATCAGGTAAAGATTGAGGTAGAGAATACCTCTGCCTATTCGTTTACATATCGGTTGATCGATGGGTTACCACAGTCATTCCAACGTCCGTTTCCTCTTGTTGGAAAAATACCAAAGGAAGCAACAATGGAGATCTCGTATGAAACGATTGCCATTGAAAGAGGAAAGTATGAAATCGGTAACCTTTATTTTCGCTATACGAGCCTTTTGGGATTATGGGAGAAGCAAACAACCATTGGAATAGAGGATTCTGTGAAAGTTATTCCGGATTTGACCGAGACAAAGCAGTATTTGGAAAATGCACAGCAATTTTTAAAATACGAAGGATTAAAAATTCGCAGACAGCGAAGTGGTGTTGGTGATTTTTCCAAGATAAGGAGCTATGTGGTGGGGGATGATCCCCGTAAAATCAACTGGCGTCAAACGGCAAAGCTGCAAGAAGTGATGACCAATGAATATGAACCGGAGCATGGGAAGTATATTACGATTTTACTTGATTGCGGAAGAATGATGGGCGCAGAATTGAAGAAAGGAAACCGTTTAGAGAGGTCGTTAGAAGCGGCATTGACCGTTACCGCAGCGGCTCTCCAAAAAGGCGATTATGTCTCTGTCCTTGCATTTTCAAAGGAAATTAAAGTATTTGTGCCGCCAGCTAAAGGAATGGCACACTTACAGACGATTCTCCAAGCAATCTATCATCTACAAGTGGATGCAGCTGAATCAAACTATGCAGCAGTGCTGCAATACTTAGAAATGGTTCAAAAGAAACGAAGTCTACTTTTATTATTTAGTGATGTCAGAACTTTTCTACATGAGGAAAGTGCGCTAATCTTATTAAAGCGGCTTCGGCAGCGGCACTTATTTTTCATGATTGGAATAGAAGATCAAACACTCATTAAGAGAGCCTGCGAAGAGCCAATTACGGTACAAGCAGCAATGTTGAAAAGCATTGCCCAGCAGCAGCTGCTATTTAAGAAACGGGAAAAAAGCAAATGGGAAAAACAAGGCCTCCAAATGATTGAGGCCCGTGAGGAAAAGTTGGTCATAGCCGCCGTATCCCATTATATCGATATTATGAATCAAAATCTTCTATAGCATTGGATTTGCGTAAATTTAGCTTTCCGATTATAACATAAAGAATTAAGCCAAAAACCGTTAAAAAAGCAACGATATATTTTGCTTCTAGAGAAATCGCAGCCGGGGTGATAAAGCCTTCAATTACTCCGGCGATGACAAACAACGGAATCGTTCCAAGCAGGAGCTGTACCGATCGTTTCGCATGATGTTTTAATTGATATCCTCTTGTGTATTGTCCGGGAACAAAGAGCTTATAGCCCATTAACAAACCGGCACCGCCGGCAATAAAGATGGCTGTAAGCTCGATCATTCCGTGTGGCACGATATAAGCCCAAAAATCATAGGATTTCTCGTGATGCCAAAAAAGGGCAGCAAGTGCGCCGATAATGATGCCATTGTAGACGAGCAAATAAACTGTTACAAGCCCAAATGTAATCCCGCCGGCAAAGGCAAAGATGGCAACCTTGATATTGTTGGTCATAATGCTGGCAGACATAAGTGAGGAGTCCACCGCTCCATTGCCCTCCCCGAGGCGGTCAGGATTAACACCTTGAGCCATTTCTGCCGGGAGGATGGCATAAATATGCAGCGGATCATTCGCAACAGCAATAAAGCTCCCTACGCCGCCAATGATAAATAGAATCATCGCCACCACAACAAACTTCCATTGCTCCACTAATAACCCAATAAATTTGGTGCTGAAAAAATGGCGAATTTGTTTAAAACTAGATACTTGATCCTTATACAACAGGTTATGTGATTTTGAAACAAGTCCATTCAAGTATTGCGTTACTTCGTCATTTGGGAAGTAGGTTTGACTGTAGGAAAGATTCTGGGCTGTCTTTTGATAGAGTCGATGGTATTGTGTAATCGTATCACCTGTAATCGCATTTCTGCGCTTACTCATTGTTAATACCAACTGTTCAAGCTGTTTCCATTCTTCGCGATGCATTTTTACGAATTGTTTGACGTTCATTTTCACACCTTCTTTTAGGGAGCTATGTAATTTTTTATTCTCTTTCTCCTTATTATAGAAAAATAGTAGAAAAATAGAAACAACATTAGAAAAAATCAACCGTTTGATGGGGGAATTTTTATGAATGAAGACCATTTAGATATTAAAACACCTGAATACGTTTCGATTCAGTTTCAGCTTGCCGGTTTAGGAAGCAGAGCAGCTGCTTTTATTATAGATCAGTTACTATTAGCGGTTGTAAATATATTAATCTTTGTTTTGCTTTTTTATGTTATGGATGGAATATCCTCGATGCAGTTTCTAACGGAGAGTTTTATTCCTATAGCTATTACGATTATTATTCTGTTCATTGTGAATTGGGGATACTTTTTTGCGTTTGAGTTTTTTTCAGGGGGTAGAACGATCGGGAAGAAGATAATCGGAATCAGAGTGATTCAGGAAAATGGGCACAGCATTACATTATTATCAAGTTTTATTCGGAATCTTATCCGCATCATAGATTCCCTGCCGACCGCTTACTTTCTAGGGATAATCATGATATTTTTTCATCCAAAGCATAAACGGCTTGGAGACCTTGTCGCTGGTACGATTGTCGTTCATGAGCGAAAGGCAAAACGGAAAAAGAAACTAACCCCAATCGAAAAAGAAATTGAAACTAGAGGATTAACCAAGGATGATATTGTTATCGATGAATGGACGTTAAAGTCGCTGGGAATGAAGGAATGGAAGCTGATTAGTACATATGTCAGCCGATATCCTCAAGTACCAATCGAAGAAAGAGAGCAATTAACAAAACAAGTTGCTGAAATCTTGCTTCCGAAAATGGGGCTGGAAGTAGAAGGAAAACGAGAAACTGATTTAGAAAATGCGCTCCTTGTACTTTATTTAATCCTGAAGGACGAATGGCAATTTGAATTGTAGAGAAATAAAAAACTCGGCACTTTCTAATGGAGGTGCCGAGTTTTTTTCTAAATGAAATTATAAAATAGGTGATAGGAGACGTGTTATGGCTTCTTTTAATTTGATACCCAAGGAGCGCTCTTTGTATCTATCCATTGTTAATTCAGAGCTATCTTGACAATCTTGCAGAAACAAATCATAAAGATTTTTAGCCACTTTTTCATCGTAGATGACCGCATTTACCTCAAAATTTAAACGGAAGCTCCGTGTGTCGATATTGGCAGTGCCAACAGAAGCCACTTCTTCATCCACTACAATAGTTTTAGCGTGGATAAAACCCTTTTCATAAAGATAAATTTTGGCCCCATAGTCTAAAAGTTCCCCCGCATATGCCCAAGTTGCCCAATAAACAACGGCGGAATCGCCCTTACTAGGAATCATGATTCTTACATCAACACCTGAAAGTAAGGCAATTTTACAGGCATCCATAAAACTGGCATCTGGAACAAAATACGGTGATTGGATGTACAGGGTCCTTTTAGCAGACATGATTAGTTTGATATACATATTTTTAATGTGTTCCGTTACTGTGTTAGGACCGCTCCCAATAATTTGTACCGGACTTTTTCCATCATGCTTGGAAACTTGGAAGGAATATGGTTCAAAACTCATCTTGTTCTTCGCAGCGTAATTCCAATCTAAAAGAAATCTGCCTTGAATTTGGGAAACAGCTTCCCCTTGGATCTTTAAATGGGTGTCGCGCCAGTAGCCAAATTTTTTATCCAATCCTAAGTACTCATTTCCAATATTAAAGCCGCCAATATAAGCAATCTTTCGGTCAATAATGCAAAGCTTTCTGTGATTTCGATTATTAATCCGGAAATTAACCAATTTTAGAAACGAAGGGAAAAAGGCTTCTACTTCACCGCCATAAGTAATCATCTCTTTAAAAAAAGCAGGAGATATCCTACGAGATCCAATTTCATCATAAAGAAGCCGAACCTTTACACCTTCTTTTGCCTTTTTGGTTAGTTCATCCCGCAGTTTGTCAGCAAGGGAATCCCGTTGAATGATGTAATATTGAAGGTGAATCTCTTCTTTTGCTTTCCTAATATCTTCAAACAATGAGCGAAATTTTTCATGACCATCAGTAAAAATTTCAATTTTATTGTCAAATGTAAGTAATGCATTGGATGACTTTACATTCATCAGGAGTAAATCAGAATGTTTTGATAGCAAATCATTGTGAAAAAATCTATTGTCTTGAAGTTGATGGATTTGTTCATCTACTGCTGATAGAAGATAACTTCTTTCTTCAGATGACAAATTGTAAAAATTCTTTTGCTTTAATTGTCGGCCTAGAAACAAATAAACGATAAAGCCAACGATGGGAATAAAGAATAAGATCATCAGCCATGCCCATGTTGAGCCAATGTCCCGGCGCTCAATAAAGACAACAACTGCTGCCAACAAAAAATTGATAACAAAGATGATAATGGATACATCTAGTGTGCTTAAATTTATTACATCCATACATTAAATATCCCTTCTATTTCACTAAGTCTATTGATATAGATAAATTTTAACTGAAATAGTTTAACTTTAAAAGAAAATAAAGAAAGAAAATTGACAAAGAGACAGCAGTTCAATTGACAATAGACGTTGTGTCATATATCATTGCAGTGATGACAATGTGTCATAATCAGATTTCACCATAAGAAGGGAAGAAAATGCCAAAAATTACATTTTATAATTTACCAGATGATAAAAAGGAAAAGTTAATAAACGCCGTTAAAAAAGAATTTTCAAGAGTACCTTTATATGATGCATCCATTTCTAATATCGTAAAATCCGCGAGAATACCGCGCGGCAGCTTTTATCAATACTTTGAAGACAAGGAGGATGCTTTTTTCTTCTTATTAAATGGTATTGTTATGAATAACAATAACAACTTTGCTGCACTTTTAAGAAAACATAACGGTGATCTATTTGATACCATGATAGATTTTTTCCAATATATAATCCAGGAAGAAGAAAATGTTCAATTCTTAAAAAATGCGTTTTTGAATATGACGTATAAAATAGAAAATAGCTTTGCCAATATTTTTAGAAACCGAGAAAGTAACGATAATTTCAGAGAAATTTCATCGTTAATAAATACAAGCAACTTAAACATTTCAAATGAACAAGATTTGTTTCATATCATGCAAATTATTACCACAGTAACCATTCGGAATGTAGTTGAAAAATTTGCAAAAGAGCTATCGAAACAAGAAGCATTGGGGAACTATATAATTGAAATGAATCTTTTGAAAAGTGGACTTGCAAGAAAAAAATAACAGTCATTAGTTTTTTTTGGTTTAATAACTAGTGACCGTGGAGGAATATAAATGAAACAAATGAAACCACCAAAAAAACCGCTAATATTTTACTATGGAGTGACATTGATAATCGTTTTGCTGTTAAATTCTTTTATTTTTCCAGCCATTGTTAATCGCTCAGTAAAAGTAGTGGATTATGGGACATTTTTAACTATGGTTGAGAAAGGGAAAGTAAAAGAGGTAGAAATTGAAAATAACACCATTGTGTTTAAACCATATGATACAAGTGAGGCCAAGCTTTATAAGACAGGAACGATTGACGACCCTAAATTAGTTGACCGCTTGCATAAGGCGAATGTTAAATTTACAAAGGTGATACCGAAAGAAACATCTCCGATCGTAAGTTTTATTCTATCTTGGATCCTTCCGCTCCTCATTTTTATTGCAATCGGTCAGTGGCTGATGAAGAAGATGCAAAATAAAATGATGGGTGGTGGAGGCGCTTTATCCTTTGGTAAAAGTAATGCAAAAGTATATGTGGAGGCCCAAACTGGCATAGTCTTTAAAGATGTAGCCGGGCAGGATGAAGCAAAAGAAGCCTTACAGGAAATTGTTGATTTTCTGCATAACCCAAAAAAATATAAAGAAATCGGTGCGAATATTCCAAAGGGTGCTTTGTTAGTAGGCCCTCCTGGAACAGGGAAAACCCTTTTAGCAAAAGCGGTAGCAGGGGAATCCAAGGTTCCATTCTTCTCTATGTCAGGTTCTGAATTTGTTGAAATGTTTGTTGGAATGGGTGCTGCAAGGGTAAGGGATTTATTTAAACAAGCACAAGAAAAAGCACCATGTATTGTATTTATTGACGAAATAGATGCCATCGGTAAAAGTCGAAATTCAGGTATGGCAGGCGGCAATGATGAAAGGGAGCAAACATTAAATCAGCTTTTAACAGAAATGGATGGATTTGATGCAGATAAAGGCGTCGTCATCCTGGCCGCAACCAATCGACCTGAAACACTTGATAAAGCACTTTTAAGACCAGGAAGATTTGATCGAAGAGTTCCGGTTGAATTACCTGACTTGGCAGGCCGTGAATCAATTTTGAGAGTACATGCTACAAAAGTGAAGTTAGCTGATGATGTTGATTTTAATGTGATTGCTAGAGCTACATCAGGGGCATCTGGGGCTGATTTGGCCAATATAATTAATGAAGCGGCACTAAGGGCGGTAAGACTAGGACGCAACAAAGTTGTCCAAAATGATTTAGAAGAGTCAGTTGAGGTGGTCATTGCCGGCTATCAACGGAAAAATGCGGTCATTACGATGAAGGATAAATTAACAATTTCATATCATGAGATTGGGCATGCATTGGTTGCAGCAAAACAAAGTCATTCGGCACCAGTCCATAAAATCACCATTATACCTAGAACTTCCGGTGCTTTAGGCTACACGATGCAGGTAGATGAACATGAAACGATCCTAATGACAAAAGAACAAGCCTTGGATAAAATCACAACTTACATGGGGGGGCGTGCAGCAGAAGAGATCATTTTTAAAACTGTCACTTCAGGTGCCTCCAATGATATTGAACAAGCAACAAAGATTGCCAAAGCAATGGTGACACGGTTTGGGATGAGTGAAGAATTCGATATGATGGCACTGGAAACAGTCAATAATCCGTATTTAGGCGGGGATACCTCCCTGATGGTATCGGCAGAAACAGCAGCCAAAGTGGATGCTGAGATTCTCAAAATTATCAAATCCTGTCATGAAAAAGCTATTCAGATTTTAGAGGAAAATAAAGATAAATTACACGAACTTACTAAGTACCTGTTAGAAAAAGAAACGATAACCGGTGAGGAATTTATGGCGATTTTATCAGGGAAACAGGGAGCGAATGATATATTTGAAAAGCGGAGTTAATAGAAAATAACAACATTAATCATGTGAAAGCTCATCTTAGTGATACATAAGGTGAGCTTTTTTTTTGGAACTTTTTTCTTTTATTAGTGTCACACTTTACCAATGTTCTACGACTGATATGTAAGAAAGAAAAAAAGTGGGTGAGGAAAGGCTTGAATAAAGATAGAGAAGGGCTCGTGATGGATTGGTACGAACTGTATTATGATGATATTTATCGGTTTATCTTATATATGATAGGTGATAAACAATGCTGTGATGATCTAGTCCATGACACATTTCTACGTGCTTATTCAGCAGTTGATGGATTTGAAAATCGGTCGGCAGTTAAAACGTGGCTGTTTAGTATTGCAAAGTATTTGGTGATTGATGAAATTCGTAAACGGAAACGTAAAAGGCTATTTTCCACTGTGAGGCTTAATCAAGAAATTCCTTCTTCCTTTAATTTAGAACAGCATATCGAAAACAAGGAGTTTGTTCTTCAGCAACTAGAAAAGATCCAAAAGCTAAAGCCGAATTATCGTTTAGTGATAACGTTAAAAAAAATTGAAGACTGTACAACAAAGGAAGTTGCAGAAATTCTCGATTGGTCCGAGTCAAAGGTTCGTAAAACCTTATCAAGAGCATTACAATCCCTTAAGAAAATGAATGAGATAGGAGGGGGAAATCATGGCGAATAAACAATTTGAAGATAAATGGGAGCTGCTTAAACAACTTGGTTCAACAGATACTCAAAAAGACGCGGTTAGAAAAAGAATTCAAGAATCAATCCATCGTCGCCCCTCCAAAACTAGTCCCATTAAGTTCTATCAATGGAAAAGTATTATTGCAGCCTCATTGCTTATTGTGATTTTCGGAGGTTTTCTGTTCATGTTAATGAAGGAAAATCCAAAGCAAAATAATTCTTCAAATTACACAATTGACTATAAGTCTTTCAGCTGGAAGCTTGATGATGTAACTAGTAAAAAGACAGGTGATTATTTAGAACTTTACCGCAAAAATGATCCCATTCCGTTTGGAACCGTTAATGAAGTAACGAAAGATGAAATGAACACGATTATCAAGTCCAAGCCGATGTTTGTTAACAAAGAACTTGAACATTTCCCATATAAGACATTCATGTATATAGAGCATGTAAAAATGCAGGACGTTGGCATTCGGTATTACTTCTTTATTCCGCTAACTAAGGAAAAATGGATTCAGTATACATTTGATTATCCAAAGATTGAGTACGCTGACATTTTTCAAGCGATGTCTTCACTAGAGCTAAAAGGAAAAAAGGCATATCATCATGACGAGGCACTTTATGTGACACATGGCTACGGAAGCATGATATATCCCGTAAATCTAGAGCCAATTTCCGTTACCTCAAATAAAATCGAAGTGTATAGTTGGAGTGCAGCATCCACAAAGGCGTATGATCAATATTTGGAAAAGATTTTGCACAGTGATGGCAATTGGCAGAAGGAATCTGGAGAGGGATTGTCAAACACTTTTGTTTCAGTAGATGGGAATGAAGTTATCACCATCAGTTTAAATGGAAATGAATTAACATATGAATATTTTTACCCGAACCAGGATGAATAACTGAAGGGACCAAGCATTTATGAAATTTCTAATGCTTAGATGGTATGTTAAAAATATGGGTTAAGCAAAATAAAAATGAAAAACCAAAACCGAATCAACACATATGGATTCGGTTTTTTGTTTTTCGCTATTTATTATTTCAGAAATATCGTAGCGATTATCTCGAAAAAATTAAGTAAATAGTGGAAATTGAGGGAAATTTTTAACATACAGTCATAAAATGGAGCAATTTGCCGAATCTCTGTAAGGGATTCTTTTTTTGATTATATTTTTGAGGGGAGCAGTAACTGTGAGTACGACATTTATAAAAAGAAAACAAAGATTAGCCGAATTGCGTAAGAAAAAGATGAGTGCGCGTAATAAAAAACTGGCAACTGCCGCGATTGCCGGAGCATTTATGGCTGTTGCGTTTATGACTACAAAAGTCGAAGCATGCAGTACCTCATATACAGTAAGGAAAAATGATACTCTATATAGCCTATCGAAAAAGTATAATATCAGTATCAAACAGCTAATGGAAGTTAATGGTTTAACGTCTGAGAAAATAAAGGCTGGACAGCAACTTTTGGTACCTGATCATTCTATAAAAAGCTCCAACCTTTATATTGTCCAAAAAGGGGATACCCTTTACTCTCTGGCAAAAAAATCGGGTGTCAGTATGAAAGAATTAAAAAAGATAAATCATTTACAAACGGAAAAGGTTTACATAGGTCAAAAACTGAAACTTTCTATTGATTCACCAGCAGAAGACATTAAGCCAGTGTACAAGGTGAATCCAGGAGATACACTATGGGGAATCGCAAACCGTTTTGGGGTAAAGGTAGAAGATCTAAAAAAAGCGAATGGACTTCGCCTAGATATGGTTCTTATTGGGCAAAAGCTCACAATTCCCGGTCCTGTAAATCAAACTAAAGTAAAGGTTGTAGGTGCCGCTGACAACTTTACCGTAGAATTTCAGCATAAGAAAAAACCTTTAATATTAAAAGTGGCATACGGTACTGCAGCTGAATACGAAAATAGATCAGGGCAGGAAGTAATAGTAGTTCATAAGAACGGGGCCCTTATTTCAATTTTATAATTCAGAGAAAACACGTTTGATTTAATTCAAACGTGTTTTTCATAAAAATATATCAGTCAAAGTATTTACTAGATGGTTTTATATCAAATGAAAAGGCTTCAATAATATTGAAAATATTCGAAACTACGAAAAAGCCTTTAGCACAGTGATAGTGTACTCAAGGCTTTTTTGTTTAACTACTTCAAAAAAAGCTTAATTTTATTAAGTCCGTTCTTCATATTTGGGTATCGAAACGGGATATCAAATAACGTCGTTTGTTTAAGAACGCTTTTTTGATGGGAAAAAGTATCAAAGTTTCCTTTTCCATGATAGGCACCAATCCCACTGTTTCCGACTCCGCCAAAAGGCAGGTAAGGGGAGACAAAGTGATAGACCGTATCATTTATACAGCCTCCACCAAAAGAAACGCTGTTTACAACTTCCTGTTGAACGTTGTTATTTTCCGTAAAGAAATAGAGTGCGAGCGGCTTCGGGTGACGATGAATTCCTTCCAGTACCTCTGATAGCAAATCGTATTCAAGTACAGGTAGAATCGGCCCAAATATCTCATCCTGCATGATCTGATCATCCCATGTGATATTTGTTAGAACCGTTGGCTCAATCATTAAATTTTCTTGATTTGACTCTCCGCCCATAAAAAGTTCTCCATTGTCGAGAAAGGAACACAACCGCTTAAAGTGCTTATCACTCACGATTCTCGTAAAATGCACATTATTTAATGGCTTCTCCCCATACAATTCAATCGTCGCTTCCTTGAATTGCTGGAGAAATTGGTCCTTAATTTTTTTATGAAGATACAGGTAATCCGGGGCGATACAGGTTTGTCCGGCATTGGTAAATTTCCCCCAGGCAATCCGCTTGGCTGCTAATTTAATATTGGCATCCTCATGAACAATACAAGGACTTTTTCCGCCCAATTCTAAGGTAATAGGGGTTAGATTTTTTGCTGCTGCCTCCATAATGACTTTTCCAACTGGAACGCTTCCTGTAAAAAAAATATAATCAAATTTTTCATTAAGCAATGCTTGGCTCGTTTCCACGCCTCCTTGCACAACAGAAATGTAGTCCTCGGGGAATAAATCACTAATGAGTTTCCCAAGTACTTCAGATGTTTTCGATGTCAATTCTGAAGGCTTGATGACCGCACAGTTTCCTGCGGCAATAGCACCGATTAATGGAGCTATTGCTAATTGAAAAGGATAGTTCCAAGGGGCGATTATGAGCGTCACTCCATATGGTTCTGAAAAAATGAAGCTGCTCGACCCAATATGGGTGATTGGTGTTTTTACTCTTTTTGGCTTCACCCATGAACGTAAATGTTTAATCGTAAATCGTAATTCTTCGAGGACAATTCCTATTTCAGTGGAGTAGGAATCAAATTCAGATTTATTTAAATCTGCCTTTAAGGCATCCATCAGTTTTTTTTCGTTATTTTTAATCGCAATTCTTAATTTTTGAAGTGCTTCGAGTCGATAAGCTACATCTTTTGTAGTTTCCGTCCGAAAAAAAGATTTTTGCTTAGTAATTAGAGAATTGTAGGTCTGCATTTCATCAGCCGCCTTTTAATCATAATCAAATTTTTAGATTTTAAGGGAATTCTATTCCTTTATCAGTTGGTAAAGATTAAACAGATCTTCTTTATTTAGAATTCTTGGTACAGGATAGAGAGGGTTTGCTTCCTTAAACGCACGTCCGACCATCACCGGAATATCGCTATCGACAATCCCGCTGACCTTTTTAGGAATCTCCATCCTTTCGTTAAGCTTTTTTATGGCTTCAATAAACTTAACTGCCTTTTTCTGGGTAGTATCCACTGGTTCACCAATTCCAATTAATTCTGCAAGCTCGGCTAAAGGCTCGTGAACGGATTCACCGTAATACTCCAGAACATAGGGAAGGATAATAGCGTTCGCAAGTCCATGGGGAACGGAATAAAATCCACCAAGGGTATGGGCAATCGCATGCACATAACCAACATAAGCACGTGTGAATGCCATCCCGGCCAAATAGGCAGCTTTTTGCATATTCGAGCGTGCTTGAATATTTGTCCCGTTTAAATAGGATTCATAGAGATTTTCAAAGATTAATTTTACCGCATCTAAACTGTATTGTGTTGTTTCCTTTGTGTTACTTTTGCCAATATATGATTCAACTGCATGTGTTAAAGCATCAATCCCAGTTGCTGCAGTAATATGTTTTGGAAGATTAACAATAAGCAATGGATCAAGGACAGCATAATGCGGAATAAGTGATGTGTCCATTATGGCATATTTTTCATGTGTCTTGCTATTGGAAACAACTGCAGCTAACGTTGCTTCACTTCCTGTACCAGCTGTGGTAGGAATGGCAAATAGGGGAGGCATCTTTTTTAACACCTTTAATATACCCTTCATTTGGGGGATACTCTTTTTAGGTTTTGCTGCCCGTGCACCAACACCTTTAGCACAATCCATTGGGGAGCCTCCGCCAAATGCAACAATTCCGTGACACTTGTTTACGGTGTACATTTGAAAGGCTTCTTCGATATTATCAATCGTTGGATTTGGGACAGTTTTGTCGTAAATAAAATAATTGATTCCTTCGTCTCGCAGGTCATTTAGGAATGGCTCCATTAGTCCAATCGACATGATTCCTTGGTCTGTTACGATTAAAACGCTTTCAATTTTGCTGCGTTTAATAAGTTTCGGCAGTTCTTTCAAACTATTTTCTCCCTCAAACAGCTCAGGTTCCCGCCAAGGCATGAAGGAGGAAGCTGTTTTCATAACTCCCTGAAAAACTCTGCAATATACTTTATACATAACATTACCTCGCTTTCTTTGAAAAATCGAATTCTTTTATTGCAATCTTCGAAGTATGTAAGTATGTAAACTATCAACAGGATACCCAAAAGACCCAAAAAGAGGGTGATAAAACCCAAAAAGCCCAAAAAGAGGGTGATAAAACCCAAAAAGCCCAAAAACGTATATCACATATATATATTATTTATTTAAAGTATGTCAAGAAGAATATTATGAATATAACAAAAATTCCGAAAACATGATTAATAGTATGAATAAAAAACAAGAAAAATGCTTTATTTGGTCATAACAGCGATACTCTCCATAAAAAAAGTCAACCAGATAAATCGGGCTGACCATTAAAGGGATAGGGCAGGAAGGAGGAGAAGAAAGGTTACATACTGAATTTTAACTTTGTTTAATGAACGCAATTAATAAGTCCAATTCTGTTGAATTAAGTTGATTGGCATTATCAAAAAACTGTTGTACCAATGTGACCATTTCAGGACTTAATTCCTCACCTACGGACTGAATAATCATTCCTACAACAGCACCGACAAAAACAGTAAGCTGCACTTTTGATTCCTGTGATGCATTCACCAGATTGACAGTTAATTCCTTAACAGAATTACCAAGGCTTTTTAGGAATATAATTAGCACGCAAAGGAAGTAAGCACAGAATTCCAGCTTAACATCGACATTTTTCATTTGCTCCAATATATTATTGATCCCATCCATCAAAGGGAGATTTTGCTGATTTTCAATTAAGGCTGTTGCCTGGTTGAGAATCACTTCCCATTCTTCCGGATTCGAAATTTTTCTTCTGTCTTTTTGAAACAACCGATCTGCTATTTCTGTAGGGGAGAAGACCACAACGGATCGGCCTGTTTCATTCTCGTTCGTAGCATAATTTCTTTTTAAAAGTCCCTGACTTTCCAAGGTCTTCAAAACATCGTATGCAGTCCATTTACTTACACCAATTGCTTCCGCCACTTCCGAATAATGTACAGGAAGATTGGTTGTTTGATACTGACGCCAAATCTGGTCTAAAAATTCCCGTCTCCTTTTCGTTAAGTTTATCGTAACAGCCACCACCGTTTATTGATATTTTGTAAGTGATTTTACGTAATCTTGAACCACCTCAACTGTAACGTTTTTCCTTGTAGGAATAAATCGCAGGTTTATATTATTAATCATATTCGTTACTTCATTTATTTTATCTGTTGAAAAGGGATTGCCTTGTTTGCATAATTCAATTGCTTCCGCGATATAGCTTTCACGCTGTTGATCCAGAGCCAGAAACTCTTGATATGTTTTATTCTGATTAGCAGCATGTTTGATTAAATCTTTATGTACACTCATGTTTTCACTCCTAAAATATTGACTGATTCAATCATACCATAATCAAAAAGGGAGAAGAGCATAGATTTTTCATCTCAGTAGGTGTGGTGTACATGGATGTTTCGCCGGAAGACAGGACGACGTTAACATAGTTTTTTGAACAAATTGCAAATAAAATAAATATATTTTTAAAGGGAATTACAAAAGTATAGAGAAAACTTTAGGTAGAATGGGAATATAGATAAAGTTTGAATATTTAAAACGGTTTTAATAGTTCAAAAGGAAGGAATAAAGTATGAGATTATTACCCCATTTTAATTTCCAACGCCTACAATGGAAGTTGACTCTATACTATATTTTAATTACCATAATTGTTCTTCTTTTACTTGAAGTGATAGGTTTCCTTGTTTCACTTAGTCTAGTCAATTATTATACGAATCGTGCACTTGAACTGCAGGTTGCTACACAAGCACAAGTGATAGTTTCTAATTTTAATGGTCCCTTTGTTAATCAAAATCAACTAGAAAAAGCTTTAGAAGATTGGCCATTTGAAGTTGGAGTTGAATTCCAAGGATTTTCCATGGTCATCGACCCAGAAGGGCAAATAATTGCAAGTACTCGAGAAAAGGCGCTGCGAAAAATAGATATTCAATCGGAACTGCCTGAAAACGTACAAAAGGATATTCATACTGCTTTGTCACTCCCGCCCTCAGAAGCTCGTAAACTAAAATCGTATAGTCATACTCGCGATGAAATCTTGTATGTTGTTGCACCATTAGCAAATGAAAAGGATGTACGCGGGACCTTAGTCTTAAAAGCTAAGGATATACATTTTTCATACTTTACTTTTTGGAAGTCAACTTTTCAATTTTTCGGTCTGAGTATTTTAGCGTTCCTGTTAGGTGCAGCACTTGTTGGTATTGCTTTTGGTATTTTTACATCAAGAAGTCTGGTTCGCAGGATTCGTAAAATTTTATCTTCTACTGATCGATGGAGTGAAGGGGATTTTACAACATTTGTCAATGATCCTTCTAAAGATGAATTAGGACAGTTGTCACGAAGACTGAATCAGATGGCGAAACAGCTTCGTAACTTATTTCGCATACGGCAAGATTTAGCTACACTTGAGGAGCGGAATCGATTAGCGAGAGAACTTCACGACAGTGTGAAGCAACAGCTGTTTGCCACCTCAATCTGGTTAAATACGAGCAAAACCCTTATCGGAAAAGATGAGAAAACAGCCAGAGATCATTTGATGAAAGCTGAAAACCTGTTACAACAGACACAACGGGAATTAAGCGCATTAATACGAGAATTACGTCCAGTAGTACTGGAAGGTAAGGATTTATCGGCTGCACTTAAGGATTATGTTGCAATGTGGCAGGAACAAACAGGGATTCACGTGGACCTTAAGACAACTGGGAAGCAGCAGGTTTCCCCTATTATTGAAGAGGTGTTCTTTCGTATTACACAGGAAGCATTGCACAATGTGGTGCGTCATAGTCAGGCTAGCGTGGTGACGATTCATTTGATTTGTAAAGAAGTCGTTACTCTTTCCATTCAAGATAATGGCTGTGGATTCGATATAAATAGCCATAACCAACAAGGGGTTGGTCTCTCCTCTATGCGTGAGCGGATACACATACTAAAGGGACAGATTGACATCCAAAGTATGCCTGGAGAAGGTGTAAGGATTACCGTTCAATGTAACCAAAAAGACATTCCTACAGATAGTAAAGTAGGTATGAATCGTTATTTAGAAGAGGTGAAACAAAATGACAAGGACAGAACCGATTTCGATTTTAATAGTGGATGATCACACAATTGTAAGACAAGGGTTAATTACTATGTTCACTATTCAACCCGACTTTCATGTAGTCGGGGAGGCAGACAATGGGGAAAGGGCTGTTTCGATGGCAGCGGAACTTGTTCCTGATGTTGTTCTAATGGATCTAGTAATGCCAGGCATCAATGGGGTTGAGGCGATTAGAGAAGTAAAACAAGTAAGTCCGCGTTCACAAGTAATTGTACTAACTTCATATCATGAGGATGAGTTTATTTTTCCTGCTCTTCGTGCTGGTGCGATTTCCTATGTTCTTAAAGATATAGAGCCCAATCAATTAGTTGAAACAGTAAAGAGGGCTGCACAAGGAGAATCAATTATGCATCCACAAGTAGCGGCTCGAGTTGTTCAAGAGATTCGGGTAACAAATCCGACCTCTTCCAATCCTTTTTCTGAACTAAGTGAACGTGAACTTGAAGTACTGCGTTATATTGCTAACGGACTCACAAATGCTGAAATAGCTGAGCAATTGTTCATTAGTGAAAAAACAGTTAAAGGCCACGTTAGCAATATTTTAAGTAAGCTTCATATGCTGGACCGTACGAAAGCAGCGGTATTTGCCTGGAAACAAGGATTTATGCAGTCAGATTAAAAAATATGAAAATATCGAATGAACTATACCAAGTGTTAATCATAGGGGTACAATGCTGCCTGTTCCTCATAAAAAAGGTGGGTACGGTAACCAAAGTAGCCGAAGATACAAATACAAGTATTAGGTAAAATTACTATCGAAATTGTAATTTTACCTTAAAAAAATGTATATATGATATTAAAAAACTCGTCAATATTGACGAGTTTTTTTGTGTACATGATGTAATCTTGTGTTAAACAAGATGTTATTTCAATTGAAAGGTCAAGAAATGCATCTTAAAACGAACCGCGTAGTCCTTAAAGAACAGTTTTTCTTTTAATAACGCCAACTTAGAATTTAAAAAACTTTTTTAATCATCCCTTTGTTCCCCAAGATTAAAATAAAAGCGCTTCTAAATGTCTTATAGTAGAACGCTACTCTAGAACTGTTCATAAACAGTTCTGTAGATTCGTTTCAAATTCTTCCTCCCATTGTAATATGGAGGTACTCAATGATGGAACGATTTTCCACTACGAAAGAAGACTGAGTCTATCATTGCAGCCAAGCCAAGACAGATGCTCGGTAAAAGGAATGATGATAAACAATATAATTTATATGAAAAGGATGATTAAAATGGAATCTACATCACCTTTAGTGTAGAAAAAAATGATTAAATCAGTAAAAGGGTGGCCCTCCTGGATTGGGTATGCTGCTATACTTTGGTCGGTACTTTATGGATTTTTACAACTTTATTGGTTACTTGGAGGGGAAGGTTACCCTTTCAAGCATGAAGAAAGTATGGGCTTGTTCGAGGGAATGATCACCTATCTTTCTCCTAAAGCAGAAGGTATTACATTTGTTGCTCTTTGTATCATGGGTATAGGAATCGGTATAGTGATGCAAAAAATTTCTAAAAGATTTCTTCCGCGTTGGTTGGTCTTAGCTTATGTGTGGGGATTAGCTGCTTCATTGATTCTCTTTGTCCCAGATATGCGATTAATCGCGTTTATGGGTTATGCCTTCTTTCTCAAATTTTATTTTAACTGGACGATGTTTAACCAGATTATTTGTATTATTGGAGCAATCCTGTGGGGCTTTACAGGTGTAGTCTATCAACGCAAAATCCGAGGAGCTTGTGAAAATTCTGGAAGGATGGAGAATGGAAAAGTTCCCATTCTTGTCCGTTGGGGATATTGGATTACTATTATAGCTGCTGCTGCCCCGCTTCCATATGCCTTAACCCGCTTTGCATGGGCAATCGAAATTCTTATTGGAGTAGATAACCAGTTTTTTAAGGATTTTTCTAGAATAAATCCGGTGCATCATTTAACAGAATGGGTATTTGGTTCGATATGCATAATGGGAGGAGTCCTTACCCTTGGATTGATCCAAAAATGGGGAGAAATTTTTCCTCACTGGTTCCCGTTTATTGGCGGTAAAAGAGTCCCGATTTTATTAGCGGTAATACCTGCATCTATCATTTCCATTGCTCTAACCTCTGCTGGTTTTGTCTTTACTGTCGGTTTTATTGCTGTCACTCTTCACTTTGTAACAGTAGATAATATTTTACTCAACAACATTTGGGGAACCGTCGGGCCAATGGTTTTCTGGATACCATGGGGAGTCAGCCTTGGGCTCGCAACTATTGCTTATTATTATCGCAGGAGAGATAAGTGTTCGAAATGCAGTAATGGAGGGAGAGGTTAAATATGATACAAAATGAAAAAGGAATGAAAAACATACTACCTAACGAAAAATCTCCATTAGAAAAATTAAATAAATTTGAACGCTTTACAATGACATCTGTTTGGCCGGGTTATGTTGGTTTCCTTTGGGCTTTATTGTATGCAGTGTTTGTTAGGTTTTATCAAGCAGCAGGCGGATCGGTAGGAATGCCTGGTCAATTGATAGACCCTAAATCAGGATACATGGCAAGTTATGTTGCTGGTGTCGTCATTATGTTTTGTGGATTTGCCTTGCTTTTACTAATCAAGCCATGGGGAAAAATTGTTCCGAATTGGGTGCCGGTGATAGGAGGCAGAAAAATTCCTTGTCTACTGTTATTGTTCCCAACTCTATCTGGGACTGCGTTCTTAATTGCTCATGGTATCAGTGGAGTCATTACAAAGATCCTTCATTTGCTAGGTGTCATTACAATTGACATTCATGGGTGGAGTGTACTCAATGTCAAAAGTTTAGTTTTATGGGATCTTTTATTTTACGAGCCGTGGTTCATCACAATGGGAATATTAGCTGGGTTGACTGCTTTTCATAATGCCCAAACATCAGGTATATCAATATTAATGTTAAGAAGGGGTACAAAAATTTATCTAACTTTTCTATTTCTCCTGAGTTCGCTTTTTGTGTATGAGATCATTTTTAAACTAACAATTTAATAGCTTCTCAAATAATGGGAAGAAGTTATGGGAGGGGATGTATTTGTCTGAATTCGGTGAAATTATTCCTAGTAATTATGAACAGAAAATCGTTAGGCGCTTCCATTTTCACTTGTGGGCTTCACTAGGAATATTCTCTGTAATGTTAGTGTTGATAGCTTTGAAGTTTATTTTACCTGAAGGACCTAATTATACGAAGGGGTTTGCCCCGCTTTGGGTGACGGCTTTTGCTGCAATGTTAGGATCGATTGTAGTACTGCTTGAAAAAAGGTTGCTTCATAACCAATTTTCGCAAAGCTGGTTCGTGAAAATTATTGCATGGGGAGCCTGCATATTACTAATCTGGTCATCTGCAGGAATCCTTTTCGACTTTCTCCGGGCAGCCGCGGTAATAGGAATTCCTGGATTACCTCCAGTCGTAGACTGGCTAGGCTTCGTTTTACGTACAGTTAGCCTCATTGCAGTATTCCTTACGGCTACAGCAACTATTACTTTTCAACGAATTTCTCGAGGTGCATGTGTTCGATGCGGTCAAGGGCCACTGTCCACAATGCGACCTAAAAAATGGTACGGTTATGCTGCGTTTGTACTATCATTTCCATATCCTTTGCTAAAATTATATTGGTCGTTAGGAGGAACCCTATGGGGTGGTAAAATTTTCGCCCAGCATTCCGCCTATGGAGAAATACTTGTATTTGGCATAAATGCCTTGCTTTCCCTTGCTCTTGTACAAAAATGGGGCAGAGTTTTTCCGAACTGGTTTCCGATTTTTTCAGGTAAAAGAGTTCCTCGATGGTTACTTATAACAGGAGGTTGGATTGCTGCAAGTATGACGATTACATTGGGATTATTAGTGATTTTCGGTTCCATCATGCAGGCATTAGGATTGGAGGAAGGACCAGTGGGCACAGGTGGAAACCCGTGGCTCATAACCATTGTGTACGGGAACTGGTTTTTATTAGGAATCTCAATGGGCGCTGCTACATGGTCCTATCAGCAATCAAGTCGAGGGAAATGCCCAGAATGTAAAGGTGAACCTATAGATGACATTAAATATATGAATCATCTATAGAATTTAAGTAGGATTGTCCCAGAATAGTAAAAAAAGGCTGACATCCTTGACTTTGGATTTGAAGAAGAGTTAGAAACTTTACTGTTTGAGATGATTAAGTTTGAAAATGCCTCTTCCCTATTGAAAAATGAAATAAGAAAGAATGGAAGAATACTTGAATGCAGGTCTTGAAATGGACCTTGAGAAAATGGAGGCTATTTATGCTCCTAATTTTGATAACATTCGTATCGATAGAAGTGGGAGAACAATTAGTATAACTAAGGAACAGTTCATGCAACGATTTCGCAACATAAACGATCCAGGTAAAAAATTGGACGGTATTGATGATGTTGAGTTTCTAACGACAACCATCTATGATAACCACGGAGCGGTTATTATGCGACGGAGCTGTCAGTAGTAGATTCTCTTATTATGCTAAAGGGCAGAAAAGTTTAATTAGAGTTTCATTCAAAAAAAGGAACCGCGATTTGCGATTCCTAAGATTTTTATTTATTTGCTCCGTTTATGATACTAAGCGAATTGTTAAGTGCAGATTTGCAATGGTTGACATCAGGGTTTGATGTGCGAACTGCCGCTAATACAACGTCAATAGTTCCATCAATTTTAGTCCATGTAGTGCCATCTATTTTCCTAAGTTTAGGCTCTGATGTGTCCCATGTATGTTCCAAATCGTCAGCACCTTTTTTCGCCGAAGTAAAATCTTTTGAGTTTACTTTGCTTAGCATATCACTTTCGATTTTAACAAAATCTGTTAATTGTCCAGATAATGTTGTTTGGGCAGAATCGGTTTGAGATGCTATATTATTGTTGCGCCAAACATAGCCGCCAATACCGACAGCTAAGAAAATGCACAGTACCACAATGGTTTGTTTCAAAACATTTCTCTTGCCTTCAATTGTTTGATTTGTTGCCACTGTTTCACTTTTTGCCGTTGTATCAATTTTTGTAACCGCAAGAAAAATGATGATGCCTAATATAGCTATAAGGAAAATCACACTAGTAACGGTTGTACCCAAACCTAACCCGCCATTATTTTTGGGTTGAGATAGGTAATCTCCTATTGATGCTCCGAGTGGACGAGTAAGAATATACGCAATCCAAAACGCTAATATCCCATCAAGTTTCAAAAATTTCCATGCCAAAAATACACAAGCTATTATAATAACGACTATTATTCCGGTATTTAAATAACCAAAACCAAGTTGTTCGGAATATAAATCTCCGACTGCTGTTCCAAGTGCAAATGTGAAAAGAATGGTGAGCCAATAGAAAACTTCTCTTTTTCTTGTATGAATCGAGTGTATCGAAAGTGTTTTTTCACTAAGATACCAAAAAAGAAAAGTTAAACCTAGTAGCACGGAGAAAACGACAGTACTTAGCTCAAGAGGTACTCCCAATCCGTCTGTCAAATTATCAGTTACCAACGTTCCAAATACACTAATAAGCACAACTGTTAGCCAATAAATTCCTGGAACATATTTCGTTGCTCTGAATTGAAGATACAATACAATGAAAAACGCTATTCCCATAATTACGGTAGTCAGAGTTAAACCAAGTCCAAGGTTGAAATTTATGAAATCAGCAAATGTTTCACCGACAGTTGTACATAAAATTTTGATTATCCAGAAGAAAATAGTCACCTCTGGTACCTTGCTTAACATGTGCCGACCTGAAGGTTGGACCATTTCAGTTTGTTCAGAAACGGCTAAGTTTTCTTTCAAAGAACTCATCTCCTTTTTGGAAGTAGACATTGTTACAATGCAATTTCCATCTTATATTTTCATTTAAGTTGATGCTAGACTCTAGTATATTAGAATTTGCGGGGCTATTTATTAAATACTGATTAAAAATATCTTAAGTGTCTATTAAGTATAGGCGGTATTTTCTTATTGTACATACGGTTCAGGAGTGAACGAATGGATTTTAGATTATGATCGCAAAAAAATTGATCTTTTGTATAAGTAGAAAATTATGGTCTTATTACCGGGTGCTTTTCTTGAAGAAGAAACTCATACCCCTAAGTCTATTAAAATGCTAAAAACCCCTTCTTTTTGCACTAAAAGCAGGGATTTTTTTCTATAGTCACTGAACACCATTTTCTCTAAGCACTACACTACATTAAAGAAGGTATTTCACTTTTTAATACAGAAATGATTATTAAGATAACAGAGGCTTGAGCTAGAGTTTAGGGATTGCTTCGGTAATCCTTTTTTCCTTTGTTGAACTAACTGGGCAGCATAGTTGAAGAAATTATTTTAAATATCACTTTTAAATAAAGTGAAAATGGATTAAAATTATATAAAAAAGTCTATATTTTATTTATTTTATATAAAGAAGTATATAATTTTAAGGACTTTTTAAAATAATTGAGGTAACTAGACATGGAAGAGAGTAAGAAAGTATTAGAGAGTTTTATCCCTTTAGCAAAATCTACTGCTAAAATGTTTGGACGTAACTGTGAAGTCGTTATTCATGATTTGACTAACCCTCAAGCATCTGTAATGTTTACAGTAAATAACCATGTAACAGGAAGAAAAATTGGTCAATCATTTGATCACCTAGTGAAGACTGTATTACTATCAGAAGATTTTAAAGAAGATTACCTAGCAGGTTATTCTTTTGTAACAGAAGACAAGCGTACGATTCGTTCTTCGACTTCATTAATACGTGATTCCAAGCAAAGTGTTATTGGTGCTTTCTGCATAAATTTTGATGTTGAGGGACTGAATCAAATGCAGCAATTTATGAATACCTTCTTTTCAACGCAAGTTGTGGTTCAAGAGAACGTAGAAAAATCAGAAGTAGCTATTGAAAATGTTGAGGTAATAGTTGATCAACTGATTCAACAAATTATTCAAAACAGTGTACATCCAGTCATGAAACGGCATGAAAAGATTGAATTAATTCGATTTATGGATGAAAAAGGCATTTTCTTAATGAAAGGTTCTGTTGAGAAGGTCGCAGCTTTATTAGGCATTTCCAAAGTAACAGTTTATAGTTATTTGGATGAAATAAAAAATAAATCTAATTAGGGAGAATTCCATTGAAAAGCATTTTTGAAGTAGGGAATTTAAAATCAAATGGACATTATGCTCTAGCAACAGTTCATAATGATATAGTCTATGTATCAGGTCAGTTTGCAATTGATCCAATAACACGTCAAAAGAAATATGGCACAATTGAAGAAGAGACATTACAAGCACTAAAAAATGTGGAAATGATTTTAGAAGCAGCAGGAAGTAAAAAAGAGCAAATATTACGTATGACATTATACATTCCAAATGTGAAATTATGGGACAAAGTAGATGCTGTCTATAAAGAATTCTTCGGTGAGTATAAACCAGCACGTACTTTGGTACCAACAAATGAATTACATTTTGGTTTCAAAATTGAAATTGAGGCGATTGCATATATTTAGTTATATTTTTTTACCCTTTTTGTATAAAAAAATATATTTTATATAAAAAATTACTAAGAGGTCGATAAATGATGGAACAATATATTTGTAACAATTGTGGGAAAAAGCATGATATTACTCCAACTTTATGGAAATGTGAATGTGGCGGTGTATTAAATATAGTAAAAGATACACCCAAAATTGATGTTGCAGCTTGGAATAACTATCCAAACTCTTTATGGCGTTATTTTGAAACAATGCCATTCGCAAAAGATTCTAAGACGTGGGAATCTATTACAATGGGTGAAGGTCAATCTCCTTTAATCGTTCTAGATCCTCTAGAACCAAATACGTATGTAAAAGTTGAATATATGATGCCTACATTATCATTTAAAGATCGAGGAGCCGCTGTTTTAATAGCAAAGGCTAAGGATTTAGGGGTATCAAAAGTTATTGCTGATAGTAGTGGTAATGCAGGAACGGCGATTGCAGCATATGCAGCACGTTGTAATATTGCATGCGAAATTTATCTAAGTGATGAAACATCACCGAAAAAGATTGCTCAAGTAAAAGCACATGGTGCAACGATTAAAGAAATTCAAGGTACGCGAGAGGATATTGCAGCTGCGGCACAAAAAGCAGTAGACGAGGGAAAAGTTTTTTACGCAAGTCATGTGTATAATCCTTACTTCTATGAAGGAACTAAAACGTACGCTTATGAAATTTACGAACAATTGAACGGAGTGCCAGATTCATTAATCATCCCAGTTGGTAATGGTACACTTTTACTTGGTGCATACTATGGTTTCATAGAGTTATTTGAAAACAGATTAATAGAAAAAGTGCCGAAAATTATTGCAATCCAAGCAGCAAACTGTGCACCTCTTGTAAGTGCTTACGAAAATGGAGATGCAACAGCAGCGCTTGTTACGAATAAAGGTACTTTAGCAGAGGGTATTGCAATTGCAGCTCCAGCACGTTCAAAACAAATTTTAGAAGCTGTACGTAAAACAAATGGTATATTTATTGACATTAAAGAAGATGAAATTCTGAGTGCACGGGCAATACTTGCTGATAAAGGTTTCTATGTTGAAGTGACAACAGCGGCTAACTATGCAGGTTACATAAAATATAAAAAGGCACCAAATGAAAAAATTATAATACCTCTTTGTGGTGCAGGAATTAAATCAAAATAACTGCGATAATAAGCTAGTGGTAGTTCCTCAATAGAACTGCCACTTTTATAGTACATTAATTTTCGTTATTAGATATTTTAGTTTAACAAGAATTTCAATTAATACAATAATAAAATCAATATATATGTTAAAATGTGGTAAAGAGGTGGTTGTATGAAAGAAGAGAATAAACCATTTAATGATGTAATAGACCACATTAATAAGATAGAAGGTAATGCTGCAAATGTTAGCAAGGATGCTGTAAAAAAGTTGCCAAAACCATTAAAATATTTTGGGTATTTTATGGCTGGCCTCTTATCACTATCGATCTTGTTATTGATTATTTTAAATTTATTACACTAACTGAAGCTTTATTTTTAAGACTGGCTGTCACCCTTTGGCAGCTTTTCTTATTTAAGATAACGGGTGTGAAAGCATAATAAAGGTTATCGCCTTTTTTCTATCGAATTATAGAAATAGGAAAGTTAAATTAGTTTAATTGAGGTCTCTTTTTTCCATCGTTAAATTGGGGAAGTAGTGTTTGTGCAATTAACTTACTGGATATAAGTACTATCTCAAATGATGTAGGGAGGATTTCTTATGATATATGATAATCAAAATAAAACAATTACCACTAAAAGGATAGTCCTAAGACTGTTTCAAAAATCTGATGCAGTAGCCGTAACTAAACTTTGTAATAATTATAATATTTATAAAAATACATTGTCCCTACCTTATCCATACTCTTTAGAGGATGCTTTGTCGTGGATTGAACGTCATCTTGATAATTTTAATGCTAATAAATCATATGAATTTGCTATTACAGATAAGGAAAGTGGAGAATTATATGGAGCTATAGCGCTATCTAACAACCAAAAGTTTAATAATGGTGAAATAGCCTATTGGATTGGTGAAGAATTTTGGGGAAAAGGATATGCTACGGAAGCAGCGCAAGCTATATTACAATTTGCATTTGATGAAAAGCATTACCATAAAGTATTTGCTCGTTATTTTAATTCAAATCAAGCTTCAGGAAGAGTAATGCAAAAATTAGGCATGAAAAAAGAAGGGATATTAATTGACCATGTGAGGAAAGAAAATCGATATGAAGATCTAGTATATTATGGAATTATTAACTCAATAGGATTATAGATCTTATATAAGGAATGACTGTAGAAGGACATATTATTTCTGGTAGAAGAAAATAAGGTGTCGCAATTTATTTCAACTACAACAGATATTAATGTTGCTAAGAAATGGGCAGAAAAAACGAATAATCAATACTTAAGGGATTTATGTGATGATAGTGAACTTCCTGAACAACATTGGTTTCCTGAAGGATTTGACCGACAAGAAGATGTATATAAAACTCGTCCTGATAAAGGAATGAGAGTATAACAGGGGCAAGAGTGAAGTTTTATTGTAATTTTTCCTTTTTAGTGCTTCGAATACAAAATTTTTAATCGTAATTGCTGGTAGCCAACCATATTCATTCAATGCAACTCCTGTAGGTAATGTAACAGTTGTCGGTTGAAAAAAAGCTTACTCAAAAAGTAAGCTTAACTTCCGATATAAACACTATCACATGTTCCAGGTTTTGGTTCATAATAACAATGATTTTTAAATTGACCAGATTTAGGTTGACCGTACCATGTTGGAGGGCATGGAGCATATGGATTAAAATACCAAAGAGCATATTTCCCTGGGTGTTCTCTCCAATAATCCAAATTCTGTTTTGCTAATCTTTTTTCAGCAGTTCTAGCCCTTTGATAAAATACATTACCTTTTTGAACAGCTTCAAAGGAAAAATTTCCTCCTTGTACTTGATAAATAACATGGGGAATTGTTCGTAAATTTTTAAAGTCTAAACAACCTGCTTTAAGACGATTAACAATTACATTTCCAACATATAACATTCCCTGTTTTCCTTCACCTTCGGCTTCTGCTCTCATCATCCTTGCCATTAAGTCAACGTCCGAACTTCGGTAATTTACTCTTGGCATTTTTTCACCCCCAAAACATAGTATGAAAAAAAGCCTACATTGTTGTAGACTTTTTTCAAATAATCCAACGTCCAAAAATTTTTAGTAGTTTTCTAATTTCTCCCCCGTGTAAATCACGACTTTGCCATATGTATCACAACTAACATAAGTAGACATTTTCGTACATATTGTGTTTTCCAGTTTGTTATTTTTTTTAACAGTACTTAAACGGGTGCATGAGTTGAATAAATCGGTGCCACTTTTGGTGGCTTTTTCTTATTGTAACGGGGCAGTTTAAGAAGAAAACCAAATAGCATAGCATTCAAAAAAGAAAGCAAACTAAAATGTGGGTGCCGTTCACGAAAAAAGTAAAAAAAAATACTACTCCGATATCTTGATATGGTGTATTTATAATAGTCGGCATCCCTGAAGAGATACCTAAATCAACTACAAGGGTGGTGAAAAAATGGCTAAAAGTCAGAATAACCAATTTAAGAATAATAAAAATGCTCTACCAACAAAAGCAGATGCAGAAATTGCGGGAGAAAATAGCGGACTTGAAAAAATTGCAATCAGAGCCCAAAGAACTAAAAATAAGTAAAAAATATGGGGTAGTAAACCTGTCCCTCTGTTTCCCAAAAATAATCTTAGGAATACTCAACGTAGATCGTCATAAGGCGGTCTATTTTATTTAGGTAAACATATTGAACAGGTGGCGATGCTTTAAAAAGGCATCGCCTTTACCTTGTTCGACTAAAAGTCAGGCTTGTTGAAAAGGAATATGAAGGAAAAACAATATCGGCAAGAAAGTGAAACTTTTTTTAACGCAAAGAGCTTCCATAACATGGAAACCTTTAGATACTGCAGGTCTTTCGTCGTAATGGCCTGAGGCTTATTTGATATCGGTACTTGATTTTGCAGCATGTAATAAACTCCTTTCCAAAATACTCGTATTATCTTTAGAATGACAAAAATTGTTCATTGATTTGTTGTTGTTCAAAAAATATTCAAATAAAAGACGAAAAATGGATTGAGGATAGATTTTAATTTTATATAATGAAATTATACCCCCTGGAGTAATCAAGGGAATTTCGTCTAAAGGTGGTTTTACATTGAAAAAATTATTGCCCTTTTTAGCCCTATTTTTAGTCTTAGTTCTTACTGCATGTGGAAATGAGGGATATCGAAATGTATCTTCAGATGAAGCAAAAAAATTAATAGACAACAAAGAAGTTGTCGTATTAGATGTAAGAACGCAAGAAGAATTTCAAGCGGGGCATATTCCTGATGCAACGTTGGTTCCTGTTCAAGAATTAGAAGGAAGATTAAATGAATTAAAAAAGGATGACCCCTATTTAGTGGTCTGCCGCAGCGGCAACCGTTCCGTCCAAGCTAGTGAAATTTTAACAAGCAAAGGTTTTAAGAAAATTTATAACTTGACTGAGGGTATGAATGCCTGGCCATTTGAAATTGATCAATAGAGCTTCCAATAAAATGAGCTTCGAACATTGATGCTCATTTTATTGCTTTTGAAAACAGTAAGTTAAATTATTTATCATGAAGAGAATAACGTTGACATTATACCCGTATGGGTATAGTATTATTCGTGTCAATGCTTGTAAAAAGCCGATAAATATGTTGAAATGCTATTTAATGAAAAATGGGTATATTTTTTTATTTTTTATAATACCTATAAGGGTATATAAAGTTGGGAGTTTAAAATGCAATATTTAAATTATCTTATCATTGCACTATTTCTTTTCTTTATAATCAAGCGATTCTTGAAGACGCAAGGTGCTATCAATATTGCATCAACAAATTTGAAAGGCGATTTAAATGACAAAAATAAACAATTTGTTGATGTACGTACACCTGGAGAATATAAAGGAAATCATATAAAGGGTTTTAAAAATATTCCGCTTCATCAACTTGCTCAAAAAGCAGTAAAAGAACTTTCCAAAGAATTATAAGAAATTGTGATTTGTCAAAGTGGAATGAGAAGCCATTAGGCTAGTATGGAAGTTAAAAAAATTAGGATTTCCAAAAGAGATGAATGTCAAAGACGGCATGAGTGCTTGGTTATTAACTGCAAAGAGATAGTAACTTTATTATGGAGGGATAAAAAAATGGTGAAAGTAACACATGCAGCAATTACTAAAATTACAAATGAAGTTCAAGATGTAATCAATGAGGGCAAAAAGCCGCTGATCCGCTTATCAATGGGAATTGGCTGAGGGGGGCCGCAGCTTCGCCTGACTCTGGAGGAGTCGGCTTTAGATACTGATGAAATCATTGAAATAGACGGAATTCAGTTTTTAATTAATGAACGTGATCAAGTTTATTTTAATAATGTAAAAATTGATTATACAAAGTCACTATTCGGAGGCGGACAATTTACAATCCTTCGGGTTTAATATTAAAGAGGACTATTTAGCCTTTTTTTTCACACCTTTGATTATCACATGTAAAAATACTGCCTAAAAAATTTGTCTAGTTATCACTTTTATATTAAAAGGTGAGAAGGCCACCTCCATTTTTCTGGGAGGCTTCTCACCTTATTTTATTGTGCTAGTTTTTCAGCAGCATACGAAATAATGTTAGCTGCTTCATCTCCAAATGGATCTAATTGACGTGATTCGATGATGTTTCCTTTTTTATCAAGGATTGCGAATCCTCTTAGTGATTTAGGCCCGCTTGGATCCTTTAAATCAGCTTTTTCAATCATTTGTAGATATTTATCAGATAATATTGGATAATCCAGACCCAGCTCCGCTTTTAATTCTTTATGATGCTCTACAGAATCTGCACTTAGAGCGTAAATATCTCCAGGGAAACCAGCAAATAACTCTTTATTTTTCTGCAGCTCGACCAGCTGTGATTTACAGTAGTCTCAACTATTCCCTGTGAAGAAAAAAAGTAAAGTTGGTTTTTCCTTATTGTCCAAGGCTACTATGTTCCCTTTATCATCCTTAAGAGCTTTCTCATTCTCATCAGGAGAACATCCAGTTAATATGATGGTAAATAACATCAGGGAAAGAATGGTCATAAGATATTTCCTTTTCTGCATTTGGCAGATTACCTCCTTTGTATTTTATTTCACAATTATTATACCCAATGTGGTATAAGTTTTTAATAAAGAAATATGACTAAATATCAAACTATTATTTGAAAAGCTATTATTCATATTTAACCAGTGTCCTTTTGTCATTAAATAGTCATTTATTAAATTAAATAAACAAGATATCTATCTTATACTAGTAGGGGTATGAGTGAAATACGAACGATAACTTTTAAATGGAGGTGCTCATTTATGAGGCGGATTTTAGCATTGTTTTATTTTCTAATTCTTATATCTTCATTTTCTATGCATTCTATGCACGTTTTTGCAGAGGAAAAGGGATCGTCTAAAAATTTTGATTACACAAATCCAGAATTTAAAGCAACAGTAGACATGCTTTATATGGAAGGTCATAGCAACGATGATCTTGCAAATTGTGATGTTAAACAGTTGTATTATGAAGAAGTGGCTGACATGTTTTTTATAAATGGCATGTCAAAAAAGGAAATTCTTGATTACTATTTAAAAGCGCAAGGAGTGCATGCACTAAATGCTCCTCCTGAAAAGGGATTTAATCTTAGTCTTTGGATTACTCCATTTCTGTTAATTCTTATCATTTCTATTCTTTTATTTTTCGTGATCAAAAAGTGGAAAGGGAATAAAAATATTATCGCAAGTGAAGTTTCAAACTCGACAGATTTAGAACACGATATTTACGCATCCATAATTGACCAGGAAAGAAAGAAATTCTATTGATTTTTAGTATTTTCCCTCTATCAGATTAAATCGTAATGAATAATTGCGGTTTCTTACTTAAAAAGGAGAAATCTTTCCATTTTCTTAATATTCCCTTTGAAGATTCTGGAAATTTGTTCTGTATGATGAAATTGAAAATTGATTTACATAAATTTTGATAGGAGTTTGATATAATTGGAAAAAGAAAAAGTATGTCCTTCTATGGATTGTTTGGTTTGGCGATTAAACAATACCACAAAGAGGAAATACTTTTTTGTTTTTAATAAAATTATTTTATATTGGGCTTTTAAAGAGCCATCGCGTTAGCTATTTCGTTCTTCTCATGGATCAAAATGATACTAGGTGAGTTCAGTCCACAAGAACCGTCCCCATGGCTCCCCGTCTTTTTGATATTTCTGAATGTATAGTCCAAATGTATCAATAGGAAAAAAATTCTTGAATTATGAAATTCATTAAGCTAGTATATGGAATAAGTTCTTTTATTTTCAAAGTTTAATAGATTTCATATAAGTCAAATAGATAGTTAAGATGCCGAACGGCTGAAAAGGGAATCTGGTGTAAGACCGGAACTGCCCCCGCAACTGTAAGTGTGGACGAAATAGGCAAACCACTGTATTGATATTTTATAAAAAATATGGATACGGGAAGGGCCTAGAGTAGGAGGATACACAAGTCAGGAGACCTGTCTTAATTATAAAAGTTTCCATTTTCTTCGGGGATTGAGAGGATGAAACGTTGGCGACAAAAGGGATGGCTATTTTTTGCCCTTATCTGCTTTCGTTTTATCCGTTCAATCATCGTTGAACGGATTTTTTATTTTGGCTTTAAAAATGTAAAAATATTAGACATAGGTTCTAGAGCCTTTGAAAGGGAATTGGATGGTTAAGGGCAAATCATTGCCCACCAAAATTACATATGATTAGGGAAAAGGTGCGCTATTTGAAAAAGGCGCTTAAAAGGGAAGAACGGTGAAATTCCGTCACGGTACCCGCCACTGTTATGGGGAGTTTCATTGCAAATGTCACTGAAGAAATTCGGGAAGACGCAATGGAATGATGAACCTGAGTCAGGAGACCTGCCTTGCCCTAGATACTTCATTTAACCTACGGGCTTATAGGTGGAAGTGTGGATAAATGGAATCATTCTGTGGATTTTTGGATGAGTTTACTCTGCACCCCTATTTTTGTAGGGGTGCTTTTTTATATTTGGCTATGTTAAAGCTGTCAAGCGCCGGGGAAGCTCCTGGGCAGCCAGCAGAAAGATAGCGCCTGGAGAGTATATCATCAGGCAAGTTTAACAAAGTCTATATTTTAAAAGATTGGGAGAGTGTTTATGACCACTTGGAATTTAACAGGGACGAAGCATCACGTATTGATTTGTAACGGCAGCAGCTGCATGAGAAAAGGAGGGGAGGAGGCAACCCAGGAAATTCGGAATGAGATTGCGGAATTGGAGTTGGATTCATTGATCCATACGACAAGGACTCGCTGCAATGGAAGATGTAAGGATGCCCCTGTAGTCATCGTTTATCCTGAAGGAACCTGGTACAAAGAGGTCACACAAGGGGTAGGCCGACAAATCGTCAGGCAGCACTTAGCTGGTGGATGTTCCCTCGAAGAGCACGTGATTTATCAATATAATCAGGAAGGCTTTTTTCCACCAGACCAAACGGAATGTATTGAGGGAATATCAAAAACGGTAAAAAGGAGTACATAAACATGGAACTAATTACATTTGCTTTGTTAGCCGTAATGATCGGGATGAGACATGGAATCGATGGAGACCATGTGGCAGCTATTGCCGATATGGTCGGCAGTGAGCAACAAAAAAGAAAACAGGTTTCTCTTGGAATCATGTACGCGATTGGACATGGTGTGATTGTCCTGATTGTTGGCCTGATATCAATTTTTATTGGTCTGGAGCTGCCAAATACAACGCGCCAGGTTATGGAAATTCTTGTGAGTCTCACGTTGATTATTTTGGGAGGATTCATTTTATATTCGCTCCTTCAACAAAGAAATGACTATGAGTACAAAAGCCGTTTGAAGATTGTCTATGAATGGATGGCCAAGTTGATGGCGAAATGGAAGCTGGGAATCAACGAGAAAGCGGTATCCTCAATCAAAATGGGAGTAATCAGTGCCTTTGTGATTGGAATCATTCACGGGATCGGAGTGGAAAGTCCTACACAGATTGCCCTTCTAACGAATGCAGTAGGATTAAATAATGTAACGGCGGCGACGATGCAATTGCTTTTATTCGTTCTTGGACTGTTAATTTCGACTATTTGTGTCACCTTCTTTCTTTCGTGGGGATTTTTGAAAGCAAAACTGAAGAAACAAGTGTACATAGTTCTAGGATTGATCACTGGAATGTACAGCCTGGGATTGGGTGTCTCCATGCTGCTGGAACTTTGGAAAGGAGGAATATGAGATGAGGGGAAAGTTGCTGATCATCGGATTTGGACCTGGAAGTTCCGACCATATTACAGATCGGGCCAGAGAAGCGATTCAAGAAAGTGACATTATCATTGGCTATAAAACCTATGTTGACTTAATTGAACGGTTATTAATAAACCAGGAAATCATAAGTACGGGAATGACAGAGGAAGTGACCCGAGCCCAGGAAGCTGTCAGAAGGGCGGAACAAGGGAAAAAGGTGGCCGTTATTTCCAGCGGTGATGCGGGTGTATACGGAATGGCAGGCCTTATTTATGAGGTTTTGATTGAGAAAGGGTGGAAAAAGGCAACGGGTGTAGAAGTGGAAGTCATCCCTGGAATTTCTGCGATTAATTCTTGTGCATCATTATTGGGAGCCCCAATCATGCATGATGCCTGTACAATCAGTTTAAGTGACCATTTAACACCGTGGAATTTGATTGAAAAAAGAATTGAAGCAGCCGCACAGGCTGATTTTGTGATCGCTCTTTATAATCCAAAAAGCGGGAGGAGGACGAGACAAATTGCAGAAGCGCAAAGAATTCTATTAAAATACCGTTCCTCTGACACACCGGTAGGGCTGGTAAAGAGTGCCTATCGCGACCGCCAAAGTGTGGAGATGACGAATTTACAAGATATGCTTAATCATGAGATAGGCATGTTAACGACGGTCATTATCGGGAATTCTTCTACCTTCTTTTATGATGACCTGATGATAACGCCGCGTGGGTATCAGCGGAAATATACGTTAAATCAAACGGAACAGCCGTTAAAGCCGCATCAGCGGCTGAGAAGGGAAGCGGAACCATGGGCACTTGAGCAGCTTGGAGTGTCAAGAACCCTCAAGAGCCAATCAGCCGCCGTAAACGTGAAAGCTTCAGCAAGAGAAATGGCAGAGGCAGCTTTACAAAAGATTGTGGGTGAAGGTCCTGCATTCACGGAAGGGTCCTTTTCTATCGAAGACATTCAAGAAATTTTTGAGCTTGCTGTCAGCCCTGGAGTGGCAAATAAAAAATTTACACCAGTGCAGATGAAGGTATTGGCAGAAGTGGTCGTAGAGGAAGGTGTGATGGAATATACACCTGACCATCAAATAAAACTTCAGATACCTACTTCCAATCCTGATCAAGTCATTGAAAAGCTGCTGACGTCGGGCCTTTTATTATCTCCGATCGGCGATGTCTTAACGTTAAAAGCATGTGATTTTTGTGACGGAGACAAAAAGGATTCTATTCCTTATGCCGAAGAGATTCACGAAAAGCTGGGGGGAATGGACCTTCCAAAGGAATTAAAAATTGGCTTTAATGGCTGCGGCATGGCCTGCTACGGGGCAGTAAAGGAAGATATCGGCATTGTGTACCGTAAAGGAGCATTCGATTTGTTTTTGGGAGCAAAGACAGCCGGGCGAAATGCCCATCCAGGCCAAATTGTGGCAGAAGGAATTGCACCTGATCAAATTGTAGGCTTTGTTGAGAGGATCATTGATGAATACAAAGAAAAAGGCCATCCAAATGAACGTTTCCATAAATTTTTTAAACGTGTCAAAAGGATTCAAGGATTCGAATACCGGGATGTAACCCCAAAAATCGAAATAGAAGCAGCTGTTTGTGGGGATTAATAGTTTGCAAGATAACAAGGGGATTAAAAGCGCTTTTTACAAAGGGGAGGAAAGATGATGAAAGCAATCTTATTTGTGGGCCATGGAAGCAGGGATCCTGAAGGAAATCATCAAGTACGTCAATACATTGAAAACATGAGAGCCAATTGGGACGATTCCTTATTAGTTGAAACTTGTTTTTTAGAATTTGAACGTCCAACCGTTAATCAAGGAATTGATCTATGTGTCGAGAAGGGGGCCACTCACGTTTATGTTATTCCGATCATGCTCCTGCAGGCTGGACATTCTAAAATTCATATTCCGGCCGCGATTGATGAAGCAAAGGAAAAATACCCTGATGTACACTTTACATACGGGAGACCAATCGGAGTTCATGAGGAAGCCTTTGAAATCTTAAAAACTAGATTAGCAGAAATCGGGGAGAACTTGGATCGTCCCCCTTCCGATACGGCCATCCTCCTGTTAGGGCGCGGTGGTAGCGATGCGGATGCCAACAGTGATTTATATAAGATTTCTAGATTGCTATGGGAGAAAACAAACTACAAGCTGGTAGAACCGGCGTTTATGGGGGTAACGAATCCCCTGGTGGATGAAGGAATCGAGCGCTGTATAAAGCTCGGAGCTGCCAAAGTCATTATCCTGCCTTATTTTTTATTTACAGGAATTTTAATCAAACGATTAGAGAACATGATGGGCCAGTTCGCAGAACAATATCCGCAGATTGATTTTCAATTGGCCGGCTATTTTGGCTATCATCCAAAACTGCAAACTATTTTGAAGGACCGCGTGGAGGAAGCGATTGGTGATGAAGTGAAAATGAACTGTGATACATGCCAGTATCGGCTGCTTGCAATGGAGCATGTTGATCATCACCACCACCATGACCACGATCATGATCACCATCATCACCATGACCACGGACATCATCATGACCACAGTCATCACCATCATCACGAACACGGTCAGGAGACAATACATGTCGATGAAGGGAAGAAGGCAGGTAATTTTAAATGATTCTTTTTCTAGCCGGAACAAGTGATGCACGTGCGCTCGCTTTAGAAATGAAGGAAGCAGGCTACAGTCTACACTGTACGGTGGTAACCGAAAATGCCGCGGAGGAGCTTAAAAAGGCTGGACTTATTGTCCAAGTTGGCCGATTAACAGCCGAAGACATGGTGAGCTTGATAAAAGCAAAAGGAATTCGAGCAATTGTGGATGCGAGTCATCCATTTGCAGAAGAAGCATCCAAAAATGCGATAAGTGCGGCAAAAAAGGGAGGGGTTCCTTATATTCGTTATGAACGCGAGTCCCAAAGCTTTCAATATGAAAAGATGACAGTAGTCGAGAGCTACGAGGACGCTGCAGAAGCAGCGGCTGCGAGAAAAGGGGTTGTCATGCTGACGACAGGCAGCAAAACGTTGCATGTTTTTACGGAAAAATTATTAGGGAATCCAGAGATCCGGCTGATTGCCCGTATGCTTCCCAGAGCCGACAATATGGAAAAGTGCGAACAGCTTGGTCTGCCGCAAAAAAATATTGTTGCTATCCAGGGACCATTTACAAAGGAGTTCGACCAAGCCCTTTATAAACAGTACGGGGTCACCTTGATGATTACAAAGGAAAGTGGAAAAGTTGGTTCTGTTGATGCAAAGGTAGAGGCAGCCAAGGATTTAGGGATTGAAATCATTATGATAGGACGGCCGAAAATTCAATACGGAATCGTGTATTCCGATTTTTCCAAGGTCATCCAAGCATTAAGGCAGTCTGTGCTCAACCAATCAGTCACATGTAAAAAAGAAACTGTATTTTAATAAAGGAGTGAAGAAAATGGATTTTCGAACTGAATTTAAACCAATCACGATTCAGCCGCAACAAATAGAGGAAAGAAGCTTTGAAATGATTAATGAGGAAATTGGGGAGCATCCATTTACGGCAGAGCAATATCCGATTGTCCAGCGAATCATTCATGCATCGGCTGACTTTGAATTAGGGAAAAGCGTCCTCTTTCATCCTGATGCCATCTATTCCGGAATCCGGGCGATTCGAAGCGGAAAAAAAGTGGTCGCCGACGTTCAAATGATCCAAAGCGGGGCCAATAAAACCCGAATTGAAAAGTACGGCGGCGAAATCAAGGTGTTTATTTCCGACCCGGATGTCATTGCGGAAGCCAAACGATTGAATACGACAAGGGCCATCATCTCAATGCGAAAAGCAATCAAAGAAGCGGATGGCGGCATCTATGCGATTGGGAATGCGCCAACTGCCTTACTTGAACTAATCCGTCTCATAAAAGAAGGGGAAGCGAAACCAGGACTTGTCATCGGGCTGCCGGTTGGATTTGTTTCCGCCGCAGAATCAAAGGAAGAACTAGCCAAGCTGAATATCCCGTTCATCACCAATATTGGCCGGAAAGGCGGCAGTACCGTTACCGTTGCAGCATTAAACGCTATTTCCATTCTTGCCGACCGGGGATAACACATGCAGGAAGTACCAAAAGGAAAGCTGCGTGAAGGATATACGACAGGGGCCTGTGCAACAGCAACCACAAAGGCAGCGCTGATGGGATTAATTACCGGGGAACTGCAAACCGAGTCCACTATTTACCTGCCAGTTAAGCGTTTTGCCACCTTACATATCGAAAGCTGTGTGATTACTGCTCAAATGGCAACAGCAAGTACGATTAAAGACGCGGGTGATGACCCCGATGCCACTCACAGGGCCTTAATCTGTTCAACTGTTTCGTGGTCGGATGAACCAGGCATCGCGCTTGATGGGGGTGTCGGGGTTGGACGGGTTACAAAGGATGGCTTGCCAATTCCTGTCGGGGAGGCAGCTATTAACCCTGTGCCCCGGAAAATGATTCGTGAGACGGCAGAAGGGGTTTTAAAGGAATTTGGGATTACGAAAGGAATCAATATCGTTATTTCGGTACCAGACGGCGAAGAAATTGCGAAAAAAACGCTCAACGGCCGCTTAGGGATTATCGGCGGAATTTCGATTCTTGGGACACGAGGTATTGTCGTTCCTTTTTCAACAGCAGCCTATAAGGCCAGTATCATTCAAGCGATTAGTGTTGCCCGGGCAAGCGGGTGTGAGCACATCGTCATTACGACGGGAGGGCGAAGTGAAAAATATGCCATAAAGCAATTCCCTGAACTTCCTGAGGAAGCCTTTATCGAGATGGGCGACTTTGTTGGTTTTACCCTTAAACAATGTAAGAAGCAAGGGGTAAAGAGAGTTTCTATGGTTGGAATGATGGGAAAATTCTCAAAGGTCGCGATGGGAATTATGATGGTCCACTCGAAAAGCGCCCCTGTTGATTTTGATTTTTTAGGTGACGTTGCCAGCCGTGCGGGTGCTAATGCCGCCCTGGTTGAGGAAATAAAAAATGCCAACACCGCTTCGCAGGTTGGCGACATGATGGCAGCAAAGGGCTATCTCTCCTTTTTTGAACAGCTAAGCGATAATTGCTGCCTTGCTGCTTTAAAGGAAGTGGATGGCGGGATCGATGTAGATACGACCCTTTATACGTTGAAGGGTGAATTTTTAGGAAAGGCAGTGCGAAATAGTGGCAGCTATTAAAATGATCGGCATTGGGGATGAAGGAACAGTAAGCCTGCTGCCGATGTATGAAAAGTGGATAGATGAAAGTGAAGTATTAATAGGAGGAAAGCGGCAGCTTTCTTTTTTCCCTGAATACAGAGGAGAAAAAATCGTCATTGAAAGCGGCCTTTCATCACTTGTTGAGCGCTTGCAGTCCGAGACGAGAAACGTTGTGATTCTGGCATCTGGAGATCCTTTGTTTTATGGACTAGGAAGCTATTTATCTTCTAAAATCGATTTGCACATTTATCCTTATTTAAGTTCTGTCCAGCTTGCCTTTGCCAGAATGAAAGAAAGATGGCAGGACGCTTATTTCACCAGTGTTCACGGCAGGAGCATGAAAGGCCTGGCCCAGCGGATCGATGGGAAAGAGAAAATCGCGATATTAACCGATTCGGAGAATTCACCAAACAAGATTGCCCAGTACCTTCTCTCCTTTGGAATGACCGAATTTCAAGCATTTGTTGGAGAAAACATGGGCAGTGAACAGGAGCGATGCCGCTGGTTCAGCCTCGAAGAAATGAGCGATACCCGGTTTTCACCGCTCAATGTTGTCATTCTCAAAAAAACAGGTGAAAATCCGCGTTGGTCCATTGGCATTGACGATGAGGAGTTTTTTCAGCGTAAACCTGATAAAGGGTTGATCACCAAAAAGGAAATTCGTACTTTAAGCATCAGTGCCCTAAGGCTTAAGGAAGACAGTATCGTGTGGGATATTGGGACATGTACTGGTTCGGTTGCGATTGAGGCAGCGAAGATTGCCCGGGAAGGCCAGGTTTTTGCCATTGAAAAGAACGAAGGCGACCTAGAAAACTGCAAGCAGAATTTAGCCAAGTTCCGTGTCGATGCAACAATCCTTCATGGGAAAGCCCCAGACGGATTAGATACATTCCCAGATCCGGATGCTGTATTTATAGGCGGGACCGCAGGCGGGATGGGGGACATTTTGGATATCTGCTGCAATCGCCTAAAGGATGGCGGACGCATCGTCTTAAATGCTGTTACCATTGAAAATCTTTCAGAAGCGATGACGGCATTTAAAGAGCGGGGCTATCAAACAATTATTACACTTGCACAAATTTCGAGAAGTAAGCCGATTTTGAATCTCACAAGATTTGATGCATTAAATCCGATTTACATAATAGAAGCATGGCGACAGGAAGGGGAGTCAGGATGTTAGGGACATTATATGGCTTAGGGGTTGGACCCGGGGATCCGGAGCTAATAACCGTAAAGGCGTTTCGAAAATTAAAGGAATCACCAGTGATTGCCTATCCGAAGAAACAAAAGGGCAGCAAAAGCTATGCCCAGCGAATTATTGAAGTTTATTTTCAGCCGAACGAAAAGGAAATGCTTGGCCTTGTCTTTCCGATGACAAAGGATTCGGCGACATTGGAAAGAAAATGGACGGAAACCGTAGAAAGTGTCTGGGAAAAGCTGCAGGCGGGAAAGGATGTTGCCTTTGTAACAGAAGGAGATCCTCTTTTATACAGCACGTTTATCCATATGATGCGGCTGATGCAGGAGAAGCATCCTCAGGTCCCGATTGAAGTTGTGCCGGGAATTTCATCGATCAATGGAGCCGCCTCCAGGCTGGGGATTCCCTTGGCAGATGGCGATGAGCATGTGGCAATTGTTCCGGCGCGGGATGACTATGAAACCATGAAAAAAGTAATCGAAGAAAATGATTGCGTTATTTTTATCAAGGTAGCCAAAGTCATCGATTTAATGCTTACGGTTTTACGTGATTTAGATTTGCTCCACAAGGCTTCGGTTGTCACAAAGGTCACATCGGATGAGGAGATTATTTGGCAGGCTGACGAGCTGGAAGGAGCCGAGCTTGAATACTTAACGTTAATGGTGGTGAGAAAATGAAGCTATATATCATTGGTGCGGGTCCCGGCGATCCGGATTTAATCACGGTAAAAGGTCTTCAACATCTACAGGAGGCAGACGTCGTCCTCTATGCGGACTCTCTTGTCAATGAGGAATTAATTGCCAAAGCAAAACCCTCAGCGAAAGTGCTAAAGACCGCCGGGATGCATCTGGAAGAGATGGTTGATATTATGGCCGGCCACATTAAGCAAGGCAAAAAGGTCGTTCGTGTCCATACCGGGGACCCGGCGGTTTATGGTGCGATTATGGAACAAATCGTTCTGTTAAAAAAGAAAGACATTGAAGTCGAAATTGTTCCGGGAGTTAGCTCCGTCTTTGCTGCAGCTGCTGCGGCACAAGCCGAGCTGACGATTCCCGATTTAACGCAAACCGTTATTCTGACACGAGCCGAGGGAAGAACACCAGTGCCGGAATTTGAAAAGCTGGCGGATTTGGCGAAGCATCATTGCACGATTGCGCTCTTTTTAAGTGCGACGTTAACGAAAAAGCTGGTCAAGGAATTGACCGAGGCCGGCTGGAGTCAAGATACCCCTGTTGCCGTCGTCTATAAAGCATCCTGGCCGGATCAAAAAATTGTCCGGACCACACTTGAACGTTTGGATGAAGATATGCGTGTAAACGGGATCAGGAAACAGGCGATGATTTTGGCGGGATGGGCACTCGATGAAAACATCCACGATCAAAATTATCGTTCAAAGCTCTACGACAAAACCTTTACCCACGGATTCCGCCGGGGGGTGGAGGCCTGATGATCGAGCTTCAGGAAGCACAAAAGGCGGTCATACAGCAAAAGGGTGATTATGCCGTTGTGGCGATTACCAAACATGGAATAGAACTGGCCCGAAAGCTGGGTCATTCGTTTCAAAATGCCGATGTCTACTATATGAGCAAATTTGAAAAAGGGGATGAGTGGGAGAAGGACATTCAATTATTCTCGGGCAGCGTCCGCCTCCTTCTTCCTTCCCTTTTTGAAGCCTACAAGGGACTGATCATTATTATTTCCCTTGGGGCTGTGGTCCGCATGATTGCCCCGCTGTTAAAGGATAAAAAAACAGACCCTGCCGTCGTCGTGATCGACGATAAGGGAGAACATGTAATCAGCGTGCTGTCAGGACATATCGGCGGCGCCAATGAACTAACAAAGGAAGTGGCGGCCGCGCTAAAGGCCCGTCCGATTATTACGACCGCTTCGGATGTACAGGAAACCATTGCCGTTGATCTGTTTGGGAAACGGTTTGGCTGGGTCTGGGACTCGCCAGAAAAGCTCACCCCGGTGAGCGCTTCAGTCGTGAACGAAGAAAAGATTGCGGTCGTGCAGGAGTCAGGCGAAAGGGAATGGTGGCAGTATGGCCGCCCCCTTCCAGCAAATATTAAGTCCTACCGATTTATCCCAGAAGCACTGGTAGAAAAGCCGGATGCCGCACTCGTGGTAACACATCGAAATTTATCGAAAGAGGAAAAGCAGATTTTACATAATGGCGTCTTATACCGGCCAAAGGTCATTGTCCTTGGAATGGGCTGCAACCGCGGGACGTCTGCAGAAGAAATTGAAGCAGTGATTGACGAAACACTGGAGGAATTAAATTTTTCCAAAAAAAGTGTCAAGGCCCTTTGTACGATTGATATAAAAAAGGATGAAGCTGGGTTGCTGGAAGTGGCTAATAAAAATCGCTGGGAGTTTATCTATTACATCCCAGAGGAACTAAATTCCATTAACATTCAAGACCCGTCGGAAACCGTTTTTAAATATACCGGGGCATACGGCGTCAGTGAGCCGGCCGCATTGTTGTACAGCGGAGCGGAAACATTAGCGTTAACTAAAAAGAAATCAGGAAATGTGACCATTTCAGTAGCGGTCATTCCCTATTGACACAGGAGGTGAAAAGGGATGGCAAGTCGCAGACTTGTAATAGCAGGAACAGGAAGCGGTGTTGGAAAAACGACCTTGACGATCGGGCTGATGTCGGCGCTGAGGAAAAAAGGATATACCGTTCAGGGATTTAAATGCGGTCCGGATTATATTGACCCGACCTACCATACGGCGGTCACCGGCAGAATATCGAGAAACCTTGACAGCTGGATGCTAAACCACGAGCTGGTCAAAGAGATTGTCATCCGCGGGAGTGAGGGCGCGGATATTTCCATCATCGAAGGCGTAATGGGGTTTTTCGACGGAAAAAATCCGATGAATAATTCCGGCTCTACAGCTGAAATCAGTCTTATTACGGAAAGCCCTGTGGTACTCGTAGTTAATTGTGCGAGCATGGCCCGGAGCGCTGCCGCCATTGTCAAGGGATTTCAGGAGTTTCTCAAGGAAGCCAATATTGTCGGGGTGATCGCCAACCGGGTTGGTAGCGAAGGACATTTTAAAATCGTCCAAACAGCGATTGAACAAGAGTGCGGCATCCCCGTCCTCGGGTTTCTCAAAAGGGATGAGGAGCTAACGATTCCGGAACGGCATCTAGGGTTAATTCCCTCCGTCGAACGGGGCGAATTAAATCCGTTTTTTGACCGGCTAGGAGATATAGTCCTGGAAACCATCGATGTCGAATCTTTATATGAGCAGGCTAAAGTGTCACCTCTTAAGGTAAAAGAATCGCAGTTTAAGAGAAGGCAGCAGGCAGAAGTACGAATGGCTGTGGCAAGCGATGCGGCCTTTAACTTTTATTATCAGGAAAACCTGGAAATGCTGGAAGCTGCCGGATCAGAGCTGGTCGAGTTTTCGCCTTTAAAGGGCGAGACATTGCCAGAAGGTGTGGATGGCTTATATATTGGCGGGGGCTTTCCGGAAGAATTTGCCCAAGAGCTGGCCGAAAATAAAGAGGTAAAAAATTCGATTCGATCGGCGATTGAAAAAGGGCTGCCAACCTTGGCGGAATGCGGCGGGTTTATGTATTTAACGGAATCGCTTGAAACAACCGATGAAAAAAACTACGAAATGGTCGGCATTATTCCTGGTAAGGTGAAAATGCAGCCAAAGCTCGCTGCCTTAGGATATCGTGAAATCACAGCAGAAGAAGGGAATTTCCTGTTAGAGGGAGATTTGAGAGCAAGAGGCCATGAATTCCACTATTCTACCTTTCATCCACGAACAAAATTTCAGCCTGCCTACCAAACAAAAGGAATGCGGGGCTATAAACAAGAGGGATATCGGAATGGAAATTTAATCGCTGGTTATACCCATTTTCATTTTGGCTCGTGCCCTGAATTGGTCGAAAATTGGATCAAGAAATGTAAGGAGTACAAAGAAAATGGCTAAGGCTCTTCCGCTTATGTTTCAAGGCACCAATTCGGATGTAGGCAAAAGTGTCGTCGTGACGGCCTTTTGCCGTATTTTCGCCCAGGACGGACATAAAACGGTTCCTTTTAAATCACAAAATATGGCGTTAAACTCCTATATCACAGTGGACGGGAAAGAAATAGGAAGAGCGCAGGGGGTCCAGGCCGAAGCGGCAGGCATTCAGGCGACAACCGATATGAATCCGATTCTGCTAAAGCCGAACAGGGATAACCAATCACAAATTGTGGTCCATGGTAAACCGTACAAAAATATGGAAGCCGGTGCATACCGAAGAGAATTCTTTCAAACAGGTCTAGAGCTCATTCAAGGATCGCTTTCTGTTTTGTCGGAAAATTATGAACGCATTCTCATTGAAGGGGCAGGGAGTCCGGCCGAGATTAATTTGAGTGACAGGGAAATCGTCAATATGCGGGTAGCAAGAATGGCGGGCGCTCCTGTGATTTTGATTGGGGATATCGAAAAAGGCGGAGTTTTTGCCAGTTTAGTAGGAACCCTTCAGCTAATGGAGCCTGAGGCCCGTGCCCGTGTCATTGGCGTCATCATCAATAAATTCCGCGGCGATATTCGTCTCCTGGAACCTGGATTAACGTGGTTTGAGGAATATACAGGTAAACCAGTTCTCGGTGTGATTCCTTATTTGGAGAATTTAAATATCGATGCCGAGGATTCAGTTATTTTAAATCAATATACATCTGTACAAAATACCGAAAAAGAACTCGATATTACGGTGGTTCAGTATCCTAAAATTTCCAATTTTACTGATGTGGATCCCTTTTTTGCCGAAACTGATTGCCATGTCCGGTTTATTACAAGAGCGGATCAATTACACAATCCAGATTTAGTGATTCTTCCAGGAAGCAAGAATACCATTGAAGATTTGCTTTTTTTAAGAAAAAGCGGTATTGCGCAGAAAATAGTGGAATTACAGAAAAAGAACCAATCTGTGCTATTTGGGATCTGCGGCGGCTATCAAATGCTCTGCGAAAAAATCGAGGACCCGTTTGCAATAGAGTCAAATCACCAAGAAATCGAAGGTCTTTGCTTACTGCCTATCCGTACGACGATTACAAAAGACAAAACGACCGAATTATCAAACGGGCTCTTAAGTCTTTACGGTAAACATTTCAACGTATCAGGTTATGAGATTCATATGGGAGAAACGAAGAAGACGGAAGAATCCAAGGGGCTAATTGAAACACAAGGCCGATCAGATGGCTGTAAAATCGCAGATGAAAAAATCATTGGCACGTACTTTCACGGGATTTTTCATAATGATGAATTTCGTAAGGAGCTGTTGAATCAGCTTCGCCAAGCAAAAGGCTTAGAGCCGATTGATCAGCGTGTATCTTTTAACCAATTGCGTGAAGAAGCATTTGATCGTTTAGCCGATCATGTAAGGGCGCACGTAAAACTTGAGTTGATTGAACAAAAAATGAAGGAATTCCGGGGATTTCCCAATGAATGGTCTAAAAACGATGATTCAGCCTCTAGATTATGAAATGGGGCAAAAGGTTGAATTTGCATTTAGGGAAGGATGCGTAGCAGCGATTGCCTTCCCAATCTTATAGGCTGCCACATTAATGCTAAAGTAAATGGCTATGTTTTATTGGCAATTATTTTAATAGAGTATCTTAAAGGAGGCTCATCATGACAAAAGGAAAAGTGTATCTTGTCGGTGCCGGACCAGGAGATCCCAAGCTGATCACTGTTTATGGGGTGGAGTGCATCCAGCAGGCGGATGTCATTTTATTTGACCGCTTAGTGAATAATGAACTGCTAAAATACGCAAAACCTGAGGCAGAGTTGATTTTTTCCGGCAAACAGCCAGGAAAGCATCACATCATTCAAGAGCAAATTCATGAACTTTTAATCGAAAAAGCAACCGAAGGAAAAATCGTCACCAGATTAAAAGGGGGCGATCCATGTATCTTTGGCCGTGTAGGCGAAGAAGCGGAAATACTCGCAGCAAATGGCATACACTATGAAATCGTGCCGGGGATCACATCAGGGATCGCTGCGCCAGCATATGCTGGAATTCCCGTTACACACAGGGATTATGCTTCCTCCTTTGCCATTGTAACAGGCCATAGCCGGGGGGAAAAGGAACAAGATGAATTGAATTGGCCGGCTCTCGCTCAAGGGATCGATACGATCGCCTTTTATATGGGGATTGGGAATTTAAACTATATATGTACTAGGTTAATAGAGAACGGTAAAAGCCCTAATACGAAAGCAGCGATTATCCAATGGGGGACAACGGCCAGGCAGAAGACAGTTACAGGCAGTTTAAAAAATATCGAAGAACGGACACTTCAAGCTGGCATCACTCATCCAGCGATTGTCCTTGTGGGCAATGTGGTTGGCGTACGGGAAAAATTACAATGGTTTCAAGAAGGGGAAGTAAAACTAGGCGTCGGAATAGGGAGGGAGTAAAATGTCGATTATAGCGGAGATCAAAAATAGAAGAGCGATTCGCGATTATGCTCAACGAGAGGTCGAAGACGAAAAAATTAAAACCTTATTAGAAGCAGCAACATGGGCTCCAAATGACCGGATGCGTGAACCATGGGGCTTTTATGTGATAAAAGGCGAAGCCAAAAAACGGTATGAGGCGTTGGCAATTGACTATTTGCAGGAGCGCTTTCCAACGAAACCCCATCTGATCGAAAGCTCCTTAAAGGTGCTGATAACGACACCTGTTCATATTGTCGTGACAGCCGATATCGTACCAGGGGATGAAGAGGCCTCTATCGATAATGAATATGCTGTCTGCTGCGCAATTCATTCGATGTGGCTTGCCGCAAAGGAATTAGGCTTAGGGCTGGTGTGGCGGACAAGGGGTGTCGGTCTTGTCCGGGACGACCGGATGTATGAGTTTATCGGAGTACCTGAAAACAAGAAAATAATCGGAAACCTGTTTATTGGCTATCCCGATGTTGAAGCCTTAAAAAAAGCCAAAGCGACGGCTCGGACATCGTTTGAAGAAAAAACAGTTTGGCTGTAACGAGGAGTGAATCGGATGGAAGAATTGGCAGAAAACCAATCCAAGCGCGGTCTTACGTTAGTTTATACCGGCGATGGAAAAGGAAAAACAACCGCTGCCCTAGGGCTCGCTATTCGCGCAGCAGGACGGGGGAAACGTGTGCTCATGATTCAATTTATTAAATCTCCCGAACGAACCTATGGGGAAAAAATCACCTTCGAAAAATTAGGGATTGAAATCGTTCAAACGGGAGTGGGCTTTACCTGGACCAAAACACCGGAGGAACATAGGGCGGCCTTAAAATCAGCGTGGGCTTTTACGAAAGAAAAGGTGCTTTTTGGCGGTTATGATGTTGTGATTTTAGATGAATTGAATAATGCCCTGGCAATCGAAAAATTTCCGATTGAGGATATCCTTCCATTGAAGGAAGTCCTTGATTTAATCCAGCACCGTCCTAAGGGAATGCATCTTGTGATTACTGGACGGTCTGCACATGAGGAAATTATCGCTTGCGCTGATTTAGTAACGGAAATGAACCCTGTAAAGCATTATTATAATGAAGGAATTCCTGCTGTGAAGGGAATTGAGTTCTAATGGCCTGCATTCAAAAATATGGACACGGCGGTAATCATCTTCGTGGTTGAACTGGGAATGAAATAGTCGGATAGGAGATTAAAAATGAAACTTGGTAAAGGAAGCTGTCATGGAACGTTTGGAGAACTTGTACAAGGGGTCAGCGGTGACCGTCCTTATTTAATTACTCTGCCAATCCCAAGTTTAAGAAGTGAGGCTTGCTTTACCCCAGACCCGTCCATTTCCGAAATTAGAGTAGTAGATTCAAAAACAAAAGCCAAGAGGGGAGGAGAATTGTTACTCAAACGATTTGGCAGAAAGGAAGGCGGACATCTTGAGATACACTCCAATATCCCAACTGGCAAGGGGCTGGCCAGCAGCTCATTTGGCACAGCACTTGCTAAATATACATCGCTATAGTCAAATAATTCATTAGGACTTCCAAATTTGGAGGTCCTACTCCTTTACAGTCGCCTTTTTCTTAATTGCAATTTATCAATTCAGCCGCGCATATTACGACCCAGAATTTTTTCTAAAAATCGGGTGACAGGCACCATCCTTGCAGCAGGTATAAATATAAAGAAGAGAAAAATAACTTAGTTCACCGTGAGCTGAGTTATTTTTCTCTTCTTAATACGCACTATATAAGTTAATATGTTGTATGTATTTCCTTGTACTGTCATTTCCTTTTTTATCTGTGTTGATCTACAAGAATTTGATTACCGTCTGGGTCTTCAATTGTAAAAAACGCCGGTCCTTCACTTGATTCATCTGCTTCAGATAGCATTGTAATTCCTTTTGCTTTCAGTTGTTTTTGTAGTTCCCGAATGTCTGTAAACGATTCGAGATTTTCGGCTTTTTCATTCCAGCCTGGATTAAAAGTCAAAATCAATTCACACAAGTTACAGAATCAGAAATATTGAAGTTACATGGTGTTGGACCGAAAGCGGTGAGAATATTGAGTGAAGCTCTTAAAGAAAAAGGGCTTTCATTTGCAAATAAATCATAGTAAGGGAGTAATTTTTTTATGTGGTATAAATATTTTGATAATTGTGGAATTACATTATAGAGGTAGAAGCTGGAACTAAGCAATAAATGAAATCAATTCTTTCACGTTTTGATTGTACCGTTTGCTTACTTCTTTGTTTATACTTTTTTGTCTCATAAACAATAAGAGGAGAGAGTATAGAATTTCTTGTCCAAATGGTTTAGACTTTTATGTCTTTGTACAAATTTACAAATTAATAAGTGAAGTTTATGTTAACTAGAAAACATTATTACGTAAAATATAAATTTGACGTAATAATGTTGGTGGGATAAAATAGAAGTGAGGTGTTATCATGGTAAATCAGGAAAAACAAACTAATTTTAAAAAGCTGCAAGCCTTACTTCATGAATTACCCTGGTATGTTGAAGAATATATCAATCATAAATTAAGAAAACTTTCTACGGCTTCACTGTTTAATTACTGTCACGATTATAAGATTTTTTTCAATTGGATGATTAGTGAACAGTTATGGAACGGCAGCATTAAGGAAATCCCGTTGGATCGCTTGGAGATCATGACGGTTTTAGAGGTTGAAAATTTTTTAAACTATCTTCACTATCAATTAAATAATAAAGAACTAACTGTAAATCGAAAGTTATCTGCGTTAAAATCGCTGTTTAATTACCTGCAAAATATTGCAGAAACACCTGATTTAAAGCCATATATTAATCGTAATGTAATGGCAAAGATTGAATTTAATGAAGTAAAAGATAGCATGGAAACGAAAGCAAATAAAATGGAAGGCAAAATCTTACTTGGGGATGAGTATGAGAAATTCCGCTTATTTGTTGCCAATGAATACGGTGAATTAAACAAGGATAATAAAAAAATCAGTAACTTTTATCAGCTAAATAAGGAACGAGATACAGCGATTGTTTCGTTAATCCTTGGATCTGGACTGCGTCTCTCGGAGTTAGTTGGCATTGAGTTAGATGATATCGATTTTAGTAAGTATTGTGTCAGAGTCATTAGAAAAGGAAATAAAGAACAATTCGTTTATTTTAGCCAGGTTGCAATGGCAGATCTAAAAGAATACCTATCAATTAGAACAGCTAAGTATCAGGTAGAAAAGACAAATAAAGCATTATTTATTTCAGCTTCTATGGGACCGAAAGGAAAATCACGGAGGCTTACTGCGAGATCCGTTGAAAAACTAATTGAAAAATACGCAACGGCATTTGGCAAACCATCTTTATCCGTGCATAAACTGAGACATTCGTTTGCTACCAGATACCACGCAGAAATTAACGATGTTCCAAAATTACGTCGGCAGCTGGGTCATTCATCGATACAAACGACAATGATCTACACTCACATAAAGAATGATGATCTAAAAATTGCAGTTGATAAGATGGATATGCCAAAAGAACAAATGGAATAAATTATTATAGCTGTCACTTATGGCAGTTTCATTTGTTCTTTTTATCAGTTTACATAATATTATTATGGTAACAAAATTAAAAATGTCTCAATTCCTAAGTATACTTAAGATAATGAGACGGAATAAATTTTAATTAATATTGAAATCAATTTTTGAATTTATTTTTCTTAAAGTCTCGCAAAACTCTTCTTCATTTTTAGGAGAAATCATGACCGTGCCCCACTTGCCATGGTGTATTTCTAAACGGTTTAACGACAAAGCCGGACTTGATAATGGATTTCGAGTTTTTCTTATACTTTTCATAGTCATGATGTCAATCTTCCACCGAAATGGCCCTCCTACCACTTGTAATTGATTCCCATTTATTTCATAATACGTCCCAAACCATAACCACATGATAAATGAACTTGTTAATCCACATACTAGTACTGCAGTAATGATCTCCCCCTTCCCTTCCGGACCACCAGGTAAAAAAAGAAAAGAACCGATTAAAAGGGCAACAGTGCCCCATAAAAGGACACCAGTGATTATTCCTTTTTTCGAGTAAAATCTCAAAGTAATCATCTCCCCTCATCAAAACGCTCTTATACCAGAATCTTCTATAATAATATTTTATACGAAAAACTGTTTGAAAAGTTACAAAAAAAGCATTTAGAAAGCCAAAAAGCTCCCTAAATGCCACTTATTATCCTGCATTTTTCTGATTAAATGTAAACTGACTATTATACAAATCTGCATAAAAGCCGCCTTCTTCTAGTAATTCTTCATGAGTTCCTTTTTCAATCACAGTACCATGATTCATAACAAGGATGAGATCAGCGTCCCGAATTGTTGATAGCCGGTGCGCAATCACAAAACTAGTACGCCCTTTCATTAAATGATCCATTGCCTTTTGAATCTGTACTTCTGTCCGGGTGTCGACGCTGCTCGTTGCTTCATCAAGAATTAAGATGGCCGGATTAGCAAGAATCGCCCGAGCAATCGTTAATAATTGCTTTTGACCTTGTGATATATTAGAGGCTTCCTCATTTAGTATCGTGTCATAGCCTTCAGGAAGTGTGCGAATAAAGTGATCAGCGTTGGCTGCCTTTGCCGCTGCCACAATTTCCTCATCTGTTGCTCCCTCTCTACCATACGCGATATTATCGCGTATCGTACTATTGAACAGCCATGTGTCCTGGAGCACCATACCGAACAAACCGCGCAGCTGCTCTCTTTTTAAATCCCGAGTATCTATTCCATCAATTAAAATTTTCCCAGAATTAATTTCATAGAAACGCATCAATAAATTAATCAGTGTTGTTTTACCGGCACCAGTTGGTCCGACGATGGCAACTCGCTGTCCTTGTTTCACGTCAATATTCATATCATCAATTAACGGTTCATTTTCATTATAACTGAAAGAAACATCTTCAAACTTAACATCCCCTTTAGGAGCAATAATTTCTTTAGCTGCAACCGCTTCAGGGACTTCTTCTGTCTCATCTAAAATTTCAAACACACGCTCAGCACTTGCTATCGTAGATTGGATGACATTTGCAATATTAGCCGTTTGAGTAATCGGCTGGCTAAATTGTCTAGCATACTGAATAAATGCTTGAATATCACCAATTTCTATTGCCTTTTTTGTTACTAGAAGGCCGCCAACGACTGATACAAGCACATATCCGATGTTATTGATAAACGACATTAAGGGCATGATCATTCCTGACATAAATTGCGCCTTCCAGCCTGATTGATAAAGGGCTTCATTGGTTTCTTCGAATTTTTCAATTGATTTTTGCTCTCGGCCAAACACTTTGATTACTTTATGACCAGTATACATTTCCTCCACATGCCCATTTAGCTGACCAAGAGATTTTTGCTGTCCCTTAAAATAGGTTTGTGATTTTTTTGCAATTTTCGTAATCGCAACAAAGCTTAGTGGTAGTGTCAAGACAACGATCAATGTCATTAATGGACTAATCGAAAGCATCATCACAATGACACCGAGTAATGTAACCACTGATGTGATCAGCTGGGTTAAACTTTGCTGCAGGGTTGAACTGATATTATCGACATCATTTACAGCCCGGCTGAGAATTTCACCATGGGTCCGTGAATCGAAGTATTTTAACGGCAGCCTGTTAAGCTTCTCATCTACTTCTTTTCGAAGATTATAAACTGTTTTTTGTGCTACCCCTGCCATAATATATTGTTGAATATAAGCAAAAATCGCACTAATAATATACAGTCCTATTAAAAGTAGAATTATTTGTCCGATATAGTCAAAATCTATTTTTGCCCCAGGGACACCTTCTATTTTCATCATCAATCCTTTAAATAATTTGGTCGTTGCCTTACCCATTATTTTCGGGCTGACAATCGCAAACACAGTACTGATGATGGCTGTAATTAATACAGATAACAGTTGTAATTTATAAGGTTTTAAGTACCCTATTAGCCGCTTAAGCGTTCCTTTGAAATTTTTTGCTTTTTGGACTGGCATCCCCATGCCCATAGGACCGAATCCCCCGCCTGGTCCAGGTCTTCCTCCTTTGCCCCTCTGTCCTTGATGATTGGAATCGTTACTCATGCAATTTCCTCCTCTGACAGCTGTGACATGACAATCTCGCGATATACCTTACTAGTTTCCATTAATTCTTTATGTTTTCCAATTCCGGCTATTTCGCCATTATCTAAGACAATAATTTGATCTGCATCCATAATCGTACTTACACGCTGAGCAACGATTAGCATCGTTGAGTCTGCTGTTTCTTCTTTTAAAGCAGCACGGAGCTTAGCGTCTGTTTTAAAATCAAGTGCTGAAAAACTATCATCAAAAATATAGATTTCCGGTTTTCTAACAAGTGCCCGTGCAATCGACAAACGCTGTTTTTGCCCGCCTGAAACATTTGTTCCGCCTTGAGCGATAACTGAATGGAATCCATCAGGCATATTTTCGATAAACTCGGTCGCTTGGGCTATTTCTGCTGCATGCTTTACTTCTTCATCTGATGCATCTTCTTTACCATAGCGAATGTTTTCAGAAATCGTACCAGTAAAAAGTACCGCCTGCTGTGGAACAAAGCCAATCTTAACGCGGAGGCTTTCCTGTGTCATATCACTTACATTCACTCCATCTACAAGCACCTTACCGCTGTCAACATCATAAAAACGCGGTATCAAATTAATCAGAGTTGATTTTCCGGAGCCGGTCCCGCCAATAATGGCCGTCACTTGACCTGGGTTCATTTTAAAAGAAATATTGGAAATGGCAGGCATTTCAGCACCAGGATAGCTGAAGGTTACATTTCGAAATTCTACCTGCCCCTTTTGCCCTTCTACTCGTACGGGTACTGATGGATCTTGAATATCAGCTGTCGTTTCGAACACTTCGTTAATTCTGACTGCTGAAACGGATGCCCTAGGAATCATCACAAACATCATCGATAACATGACGAATGAGAACATAATTTGCATCGCATATTGAATGAACGCCATCATGTCGCCGACTTCCATATGGCCATTACTGATCCGAATCCCCCCAAACCAAACAATCGCTACTGTTGTAAGGTTAAGGACAATCATCATAATCGGCATCATCGCAGCCATGATTTTATTGACCTTAATGGCTGTTTGTGTAAGATCCCAGTTTGCTTCATTAAACCGTTTCTTCTCATGAGTAATCCGGTTAAAAGAACGGATAACACGAATACCTGTTAGGTTTTCTCTTAAAACACGATTAAGCTTATCAAGCTTTACTTGCATCGCTTTAAATAAAGGTATTCCCTTTCTTGCAATCACCACAATCGTAATGACAAGAACAGGTAAGGACACAGCCAATACCAAGGTTAATTTAACATCTTTTGATAAGGCCATAATAATTCCGCCAATACACATCATTGGCGCCATTACCATCATCCTCAGCATCATGATTAGTACTTGTTGGATTTGCGTAATATCGTTCGTTGTTCTCGTAATCAACGAGGCAGTACCAAGTTTATCGAACTCCTGTAAGGAGAAATTACCGACATGGGAAAATATATTGCTCCGCAGTAATTTACCAAATCCGGATGCTGCTTTTGCCGAATAGAAGCTGGCAACAATGGAACATATCATGCCTACAGCCGCAACAAGCAGCATAAGGCCGCCGATTTTCCAAATATAATTTGTATCGCCAGTAACTACTCCTTTATCGACAATGTCAGCCATTAACGTTGGTAAATAGAGTTCAGATAATGATTGCAAAAGAACAAGAGCTAAAACAAAGTAAATCTGTTTTTGAAATGGTTTCAAAAATTTGCTTAATTTTATCAAGATGGTTCAACTCCGTTTTAGATTGTTAATGAGTAAACAATATTATATATTATAAATTTGCGTAATTTATTGGTGACTTACTTGATTAAAATAATCATGAACTTTGGAAAGCAATTCGGCCAACTGTCCACTTTCCTGTTCTCCTAAATAATCAATTAATCCCAAAAAGGTTTCGCCAAAAGCTTTTCTTGTGTTTTCTGCTGCTTCAATCCCAGCTGGAGTCAGTTTTATTTTTACGGCTCTTCTGTCCTCAGGATCAATTGTTCTTTCAATTAGGCTGTCTTTTTCAAGGATATTAATGATTTGCGTAATGGTTGGCGGAGTAACCTGTAATAGTTGACTAATTTCAGAAACCTTCATTTCGGTATTTTTGTCATTAGCACAACGTTGGATCGTCGCAAGCACCCTGAATTCACTAGGGTTAAACCCTGCAATTTTCTTATCATGCCACCCCGTTTTTCTGAATTTCATAAATGATTGAAGAAGCTTTTGTACTGTGCCGCTTTCAAAATCGGCCATTTTTATCACCTCGATTTTCATGGTATCTAAAAATACTTAGGTTACTTAATTATTTACAAACCTAAGTATATTCCTCCATATAGACCACGTCAATTTTTAGATAAAGAATAAACACAGAAAAAATTTTCTGTGTTTATGACAGGTTTGAAAACATTAAACTGAAGAATTGATATTTTTATTTTTATTAGTGTGTTCCTTCCTGCTTAACATTTGCATTGAGTAGCTTCCAATGACCCTTCTCAAATGTCCACACGGATTCAACTAGTGCGATGGTGTCGGCGTTTGCGACACCAGTAACTCTTTGTACACCTTTTAATCCCATTTTTTCATTTTCTAATTGAATTGGTGACAGACTGTTAAATGGGTTTACCGACAATTCTGTCGGCTCATTTAGCTTTCCTTTGTAGTAAAAGCCTAGTTTTTTGTAATATTTCTTCCGATCCTTTAAATTAAACAAATAAGACTTTCCTGTTTTCTTCAGCTTAATTTCAGCCTTATAGCCATTTAAAAATTTTGCGTCCATCTCAAGTGGTTCTGGGATAGTTAAATCAGTGTGGACAAAATCCTTTAAAGAAAATAAAAAGTTGATAACAATTCCACCGCTTCCCCCTGTTAACACACTTGCAAATAAATCCTTTATTCCATCATGGTTTAAGTCTGTGAGTTGAAGTGACGCTTTCGATCCACTTTCTAATGGAAAAGTATATGTTTTCCCGTTCGAAGCGGCAACTTCAATATAGATTTTTTTCAAAAAAGAATCTTCGTCTTGATACGGGACACCTTTTAAAAAGATGGCATCATTTTGTCCGTCCCCTGTGATATCCATTTCTTCTTCTGAAATCGTTATGACTTTTGTATTTTCTTCAAATGCATAAACCCCAGTTATTGCTGTAATTGATATAAGAAAAAACGAAACAATTACAAGCAGCATCTCTTTTTTCATCAATATCCCCTCCATACTCTCTGTTGTTAGTTAGTATGCCCATTTTTGGTAAAAAGATGAAAAAAGGACTCTCTAATTTTTAGAGAGTCCCATGAATATTATTCACTTGGGGTTTCAGGTGTTTCTACTTTCCATACATTCGTTACCTTCCCGTTTTCACCTTCATCAAGGATAAACGAGCCGTTGGAGTAACGGTCACTAAAGCGAATATCGCTTGTTTTTAACGTTTCTGTGAAACCTTTATCAGTCTGAATAAAAATATCATCTTGATCGTTCGATACAACAAAGCCCATGATACGGTGTGGATTTGATTTGAGTTCCCTTAGGATGACTACACCACGCTTCGCACGGGTTGTTTTTTCGAACTCTTTTAATTTCATCCGCTTCACGGAACCGCGTTGGGTTGCAATCAATATTGATTCATTACTGTCTGAGTTAATCAGTTTACCCCCGACAACAAAATCGTCATCTTTTAAGTTAATTCCTTTTACACCTGCTGCTCGAATACCGACAATGCTAATTTCTTCCTCATGGAACCAGAGGGCGTAACCAAGGTTTGTGATTAGGAAAACTTCTTTTGTCCCGTCTGTTAGGTGTACATCAATGAGTTGATCATCATCCTTAAGATTGACAGCGACAAGGGGCTTAGAGTAGCGCTGAGCTTTATATGCTTTCAGTTCTGTTTTCTTGACCATACCATTTTTCGTAACAAAAACGAAGAAAGCTTCTGTTTCAAACTCCTTCACCGGCACCGCTTTGATAATTTCTTCATCGCGCTCAATTGGAATGATATTCGCCACATGCTGGCCTAAGTCCTTCCAACGGATATCAGGCAGCTCATGAACCGGGCAGAACAGGTAGTTCCCTTTGTTGGTGAAGAGAAGCAGCACATCCTTTGTATTCATATCAAGTTGATTTAATAGACGGTCGGATTCCTTCATAGCGAGATCCTGACCACCTGAAGCAGCATATGAACGCTGGCTAGTCCGTTTTACATAACCTTCCTTTGTTACGGTGACGATTACATCTTCACTAGGAACTGTTACTTCAAGATTAATTTTCAACTCTTCGATCTTTGCTTCAATTTTTGAACGGCGCTCATCTGCAAAGCGTTTTTTCACGTCTTTTAATTCTTTTTTAATAACGGAGATAAGCTTTTTCTCGCTTGCTAAAATACTCGTCCACTCTTCAATCTTCTTTGCTAATTCTTCCGCTTCAGTCCGTAATGCGGTGATATCTGTGTTGGTTAAGCGATAGAGCTGTAAGGAAACAATCGCTTCAGCCTGCATCTCGGTAAACGCATATTTAGCAATCAAATTGTCCTTCGCATCCCGCTTGTCCTTTGACGCACGGATGGTGGCAATAACTTCATCAAGGATGGATAAAGCTTTCATTAATCCTTCAACAATATGCTGGCGTTCTTTCGCTTTGTTAAGATCGAACTGGGTTCTTCTTGAAACCACTTCTTTTTGATGCCCTATATAGGCATCAAGTAATTCACGGATTCCCATTAATTTAGGGCGCTTATTATAGATAGCAACCATATTAAAATTATAGGTTACTTGCAGGTCACTATTTTTATATAAATAATTCAAGACACCTTCAGCGTCGGCATCCTTTTTTAACTCAATCACGATTCTTAGACCTGTCCGATCTGTTTCGTCGCGAACCTCAGAGATTCCTTCTACCTTTCGATCGAGACGGAACTCATCCATTTTTTTGACGAGATTTGCTTTGTTCACTTCATACGGAATTTCCGTGATGACAATTTGCTGTTTACCGCCGCGAACCTCTTCAATTTCCGCTTTCCCTCGAACGATAATTTTCCCTTTACCAGTTTCATAGGCTTTCTTAATCCCATCTATTCCCTGGATGATACCGCCAGTTGGGAAATCCGGTCCTTTGATAACTGTCATCAGGTCATCAACCGTAGCGTCCGGCTGATCCAATCTCATCATAACCCCGTCAATGACCTCACCAAGATGGTGCGGCGGAATATCTGTTGCATAACCGGCAGAAATTCCTGTTGAGCCATTCACAAGTAAATTAGGGAACATTGCAGGCAAGACAGTTGGTTCCTTCGATGTATCGTCAAAGTTTGGAATAAATTCAACCGTATTTTTTTCAATATCACGGAGAAGTTCAGCGGCTATGGCTGACAGTCGTGCTTCCGTATAACGCATGGCTGCAGGCGGGTCTCCATCGACACTTCCGTTGTTTCCGTGCATTTGCACGAGAACATTTCGGACTTTCCAATCCTGACTCATCCGCACCATAGCTTCGTAAACGGAGGAATCCCCATGTGGGTGGTAGTTACCGATGACATTACCAACAGTTTTGGCTGATTTTCTAAAGCCTTTATCAAATGTATTGCCTTCAACATGCATCGCAAAGAGAATTCTTCGTTGTACCGGTTTTAAACCGTCCCTGGCATCCGGCAGCGCACGTTCTTGAATAATGTACTTACTGTATCTGCCAAAACGATCACCCAGTACATCTTCTAGAGGTAAGTCACGGAATTTTTCAGTTGCACTCATCCTTCAGAACCCTCCTCGGAGACCGTAATATTTTCATTTTCTAAGATGGTGTCATCTTCTTCTAATCCAAATGCCACATTACTTTCAATCCATTTCCGTCGCGGTTCTACTTTGTCACCCATAAGTGTTGTAACGCGGCGTTCTGCTCTAGCAATATCATCTATTTTTACTCGAATTAGTGTTCTTGTCTCTGGGTCCATTGTTGTTTCCCAAAGCTGATCGGCATTCATTTCACCAAGACCTTTATAACGTTGAATGATGTAGCCTCGGCCGACCTTTTTCAATGCTGTTTGAAGTTCCTCTTCATTCCAAGCATACTCAATGATTTCTTTTTTGCCGGTACCTTTACTTACTTTATAAAGTGGCGGCAGGGCAATAAACACCTTGCCTGCTTCAACAAGCGGCTTCATATAGCGATAAAAGAAGGTGAGCAATAGTACTTGAATATGCGCTCCGTCTGTATCGGCATCTGTCATTATAACCACTTTATCGTAGTTAATGTCATCTACGTTGAAATCTGCTCCAACTCCGCCGCCAATGGCATGAATAATCGTATTGATTTCTTCATTTTTAAAAATATCGGCCAGTTTGGCTTTTTCGGTATTTATGACCTTACCTCGTAATGGTAATACTGCCTGAAAGCGTCGGTCGCGTCCTTGTTTCGCTGAGCCTCCTGCAGAATCACCCTCAACTAAATAAAGTTCATTTTTTTGCGGATTGCGGGATTGTGCAGGTGTTAGTTTACCGGATAAAACAGCCTCGCCGCGCTTTCGTTTTTTACCGCTTCGTGCATCCTCACGAGCCTTCCTTGCAGCCTCTCGTGCTTGATAAGCTTTAATCGATTTTTTAATCAGTAAGGAGCTTATATCAGGGTTTTCCTCAAGAAAATAGGAGAGATGTTCTGAAACGACAGCGTCAACAGCCGATCTGGCTTCGCTTGTTCCCAGTTTCCCTTTCGTTTGGCCTTCAAATTGAAGCAGTTCTTCGGGAATCCTAACGGATATAATCGCCGATAACCCTTCACGAATATCTGCACCATCTAGGTTTTTGTCTTTTTCTTTTAAAAAGGACACTTTTCTAGCATAATCGTTGAATACCCGAGTCATTGCCGTTTTAGAGCCTGCCTCATGGGTACCGCCATCCTTTGTACGGACATTGTTGACAAACGAAAGCACATTTTCTGAATAGCCATCATTAAATTGAAAGGCAAAATCGACTTCAATGCCATTCTGGGCCCCTTCAAAGCTGACAACAGGATGGAGAACATCCTTCTCTTCGTTTAAATATTCAACAAAAGCCTCGATCCCATTTTCATAATGAAACACTTCATGAAGGTCATTACGGTCATCATGGATTTCAATTTTTAATCCTTTTAGCAAAAACGCGGATTCTCTTAACCTCTCACATAAGGTTTCGAAGTTATATGTAGTTGTCGAAAAAATGGACGGGTCTGGCTTAAAATGAATTGTCGTTCCTGATTGATTCGTTTTGCCAATTTTTTCGAGTGTTGTTACGGGCTTGCCGCCATTTTCAAAACGTTGTTCATAAACAAATCCGTCTCTTTTTATCGTGACGGTTAACCATTCTGATAACGCATTGACGACAGAGGCACCAACACCATGCAGCCCGCCGCTTGTCTTATAGCCGCCTTGTCCAAATTTTCCACCGGCATGAAGCACTGTTAAAATAACCTCAGGTGTTGGTTTTCCCATTTTATGCATACCCGTAGGCATTCCGCGTCCTTTATCAATAACGCTTATAGAATTGTCTTTGTGTATTTTTACAATGATTTGATCACCGAATCCCCCAAGCGCTTCATCGACAGAGTTGTCGACAATCTCGTAAACGAGATGATGGAGACCGCGTGAATCCGTACTGCCAATGTACATCCCAGGGCGCTTTCTAACCGCCTCAAGGCCTTCCAGTACCTGTATGGCATCATCATTATAATCAAAAGCTTGTTGATTCCTTGCCACTAAAATACCCCTTTCATACATTACAAGAAAAACTAACTAATTCGTTTAAAAGTATCATGTATTATTTTAATTTAATTAAATAGAACTAACGTTTGCCACACTTATTTTAACACATGTTCTTGCGGCGTCTATGCTTAATTGTAGCGATTTATTTCATTTTGGCAAATATGTATTTTAAAATAACTCTATTTTGTAATATTTTATTTACACATTTTAGGAAGAAAAAAAGAAAAAAACTGCCAATTATCAGCAGTTTTTTTAAAAAGAAAAGGCAACTATTTGTTAATGCATGTTCCTCGTTAATGCATGTTCTACCTTAATACAACGATCCATGACAACTGTATAGCCTTTTTCTTTTAAAAACTCATACGCTTCTTCGTTAGCAAGTCCAAGCTGCGCCCAATAGACGTCTGTATCGATTTCGTCAAATTCCTTAGCTACATCAAACAATTGCTCAGAGCGCCGAAATACGTTTACAATGTCAACATGTCCCTCAATGTCCTTTAAGGCTGCCACTGCCTTCACACCAAGCACCTCGTCAATCGTTGGATTAACTGGAATGATTTCATACCCTGCTTTTTGCATCGCTGCCGAAACTTGATAAGAAGTTCGTTCTGGATTATTACTTAATCCTACCACTGCAATTCTCTTTGCTTTTTTTAATATAGCACCAATTTCCTCGCGGCTTGGATTCTCAATTGCCATGAATACCACCCCTATAGATTTTTTTCTTTATTTTACCTCATCCTACTAGAAATACATAATTTTTCTTGTAATTAAAGAAACAAGGCTCCCACTTTTAGGGAGCAAACGTGAGAAATTTTTAAACTGAAACGACTTCCGGCTTGATGGCTGCTGTGATCTTTGGGACGGACACACAGAATCTTGCTCCATCACCCGTATTATCAACTGATACACTTCCGTTCATCTTCTTGAGAATCATCTCCGTCAAATATAGACCAAGACCTGTTCCATTTTGCCTAGTCGTAAAATAGGGATCGAAAACTTTCTTAAGTAAAGTCGGCTCAATTCCACCTGCATTATCAATGAATTCTGCCGTAACAATTTCCCCTGTTTCGCTAATATTAATGCGAATTTTGCGATTGTTAATATCCTTTTGGACAAAGGCGTCTCGGGCATTTGTTAAAATATTTAGCACAACCTGGCTATATTCATTCGGATAGCCGTAGGCCATTTGTTGTCCCCTGTATTCAAATTCAACTTGAATTCCATGGTTTTTAAGGCTCATTGAAAAAATCGACAATGCTTCTTCAATTGAATCTCCGACGGAAAAAAGGATTTTTTCCTTATTTGGTTTATAGAATTTCCGAAAATCATTAATAGTACGAGACATATGCTTAATTTGGAGCATGCTCTCCCTAGTGAATCGGTCAATATATTGATCGTCAATTTCGCCAAACTCAAGCGCCTCTCTTACGTCATGTATTAAAAGAGATAAATTATTTAACGGTTGGCGCCATTGATGTCCAATACTCGCAACCATTCCACCCATGGCAGCAAGTCTAGATTGCTCAATTAATATATGGTCTTTCTGCTTATTCTTTATCACCTCCTCCTGAATTCGCTTTTCTAAATATCGGTTTTGGTTTACCACTAACTCATACTTTTTTAGTAATTCTTGATAGTTCTTTTCACTTTCTGAAATCTCATTCACAGGCCCTCACTCCCTAAAACTAATATGACGTTCGGATGCCATCAACTGTAATGGAAACTATTTTCAAAAAACCAGCCTTTTAACCTAATAAAGGCGGTGTGAGCAGAGCAAGTTTTCACTTCATTCGTCGTTTGAAATTTACCTTTCCACTACAATTTGACATACTGTTTCACCCTTGCGACTCTCCGCCTCTTTTCCATAGAAAAGATTGGGAAATTATAAGACAAACCGACCATTATTCGTGTTGACTCGGCCGGTTTTTTTGCTTGCTTGTTTATTTAATTTTATCCCGGATTTACGGGCAGTAAGACTCCCACATCAAAGTGTAAAGTATTAAGAAGGATAAGTAGGGTATCAACTGTCCATAAAAGCCCCGATTGGTGAGAGACAGTGAGACTAGCCTATGTACTTTCATTGGCTTAGTTGAACCATTCAGGTTCATACTGTCACTTTATCAGCGCTTGCCTTGATATTAGAGACAGTATAACAGGACAAACAACCAGTGCAGATTGGAAAAAAACTCCACTAATAGAAGTTTTGCTTTATCTAAATTATAGGGGCTCAATACATGGCTTTCAACGAGTTAACAAATGGTTTGAAAATTCTCCATATTTTTGTAATAAATTTGCCCTTAATTGTTCTTACTTTAGACGAATTAAAAAAAGGGAATAATAAAGGACCTGCATAACGGTCCTTTATTATTTCCCTCATTTTTGTGTTACTGCCTTATCAGCATTTAAATTTAATGCCGTCCAAGCTGTTTGGTCTCCAAATAATCTTGACCAAGTTCCAATTCCAGCCAGTTGATATTTTGCTGCTAAATCCGCTCGTTTTTTCAAAGACATTTCATCTTCTATCCAGATTTTATATGTGGCGTTTTCGTCAGCAGCTACATATTCTGCATAGTTTTGACCACTTTCTTCATCATAGGTTGGCTGTAATCCTTTTTCCGTAAGCAATGCCTTAACTTTATCCATTGAAAGAGCCTGTGCCGACACAGCAGTGGTACCGTCGGCATTTGTTTGTTCCTTCCATAGTCTTGCATACAATGGAACTCCAAGGATTAACTTTTCATTTGGAACCTCTTTAAGCAGGTTTTCAAGGTTACTCTCAACCCACGGTAAGCTTGCCACACTGCCTGCACCTGATGCCGCACCTGTATGTTCATCATACGCCATCACAATTAGATAATCGACAATTTGTGCAAGCTTCGCTCTTTCATAGAAGGAAGACCAGTTATTGTTTTCCCCAGCTGAAAAGGTGATGTCCATTGAAACAACTAAACCAGCTTCATGCAGATAGGGGGCTGCCTCTCTCATGAATTGAGTGACAAGCGGTCCATCGGCAGGATTTACATTTTCGATATCAAAATTAATTCCTTGCAGCTCGTACATCTGGCTAAAATGAAGTAATTGCCGGATGATGGCTTGCCGAGTTTCAAAATCCTTCAATGCCTCATGAGTTAGCACTGGATCAAATGAATTTGAAAACACTCCCCATACTTGATATCCCTTTGAATAAGCCCACTTGCTGTATTCAAGAGAAGCAAGGTTTTTTATTGACCCGTCATTTGCAGCGAGGGAGAACCATGTAGGTGATACAACATTAACACCTGCCATTTCAGGTATTTTAGAGGAGTCGGGATTTTTCGTATAAACTGCTTCCCAGGTTAACTGAATTGGTCCAGTGATTTTTGGCATCTGAAAAGTTTCACTTTGCCTCGTAATATTAATTTTTACGCTTTCTTTTTTATGAACATATTCTTTTTTGATAAAACCGCTGATTCCGTTTGCTTTCCTGACAAGGTAAAACTCTCCTTTTTCACCTTCGATGGTGATGGATTCGTTTTTTTTCATTTCAGCGGTATATGGTGACTGCCATGAAGGCTCGGTACGCAATCTAAGTTTTTCTTTGTTAATATCTTTATCTGTCAATCTCCCATTCTCGTATTTCTCTCCATCCTGTTGAATCCAAATGGCATTACTTTCTGGCAATTTTTTATATTGGATTGAAAAAAAAGAAAGAATCGAATCGAGGGCAACAAAAGTTTCTCCATTCCTAGTGATAATAGGTGACAGTTGTAATGTAACCTCCTTTTGATTGACAAAATAAGTTAATGAATCTGTCGGCATTTGGACAACTTTATCGCTGGTGGTAATGATAACCGAATTTGATTTTTCATCATACATAATGGTGCTATCAATGTTTTCTTTTAAATATTTTAGTGGGACAAAACACGTATTTCCTTCGATTAGTGCATTCCCCTGTTGTTTTCCATTGAAAAGGATTGGATTTTCACCTTGAAAATACGTTTTTTTATCCGTTGAGGCAAAAGGATATAATAATAGAAAAATGGATGAAATAATGAGGATAAATGCGCTAATAAGTCCTCCAATGATCCATTTCGCAGATAATTTTTTATTATTATGATATTCAATACGAGCCATATATAAAATCCTCCTTATTTCTATCCTAAAGTATCTTATTGGAAATGAGAAGGTATTTTTGTACTCCCGAGAAAACTAAACTTTTAAGATAATGGTGAAAGCAATAGTGTTTTTTCAAAAATACATGGTAAAATAGAAGAACTCGAACTTTTATTGAAGGAGAAAATGTTAATGGTTCAAATTATTTTAGTCTTGATCCTTGCTTATTTGCTTGGTTCGATCCCATCTGGTTTAATTATCGGCAAGGTTTTTTACAAAATGGATATACGCGAGCATGGGAGCGGAAATTTAGGGGGAACCAATACCTTTCGCACACTAGGAGTGAAAGCAGGACTAGCAGTAACACTCGCCGATATACTGAAAGGGACGTTAGCAGCATCCTTACCGGTTCTCTTTTCGATTGATATAAATCCATTATTGGCTGGTGTTTTTGCTGTTATTGGACATACCTATCCCATTTTTGCCGGGTTTCGCGGCGGTAAGGCTGTTGCCACATCTGGCGGTGTCTTATTGTTCTGTGCACCGTTATTGTTTTTAACAGTCTTAGTGGCTTTCTTTCTCAGTTTGTACATAACAAAATATGTATCCTTATCGTCAATGATTGCTGGAATTACCGCTATTTTGTTTGCCCTAATATCTGGGTTTGTGCGTGATTGGGACATCCCCTTGCTCATCGTTGTGTTCTTACTGGCATCGTTTGTCATTTACCGGCACCGGGCAAATATTACAAGAATCATCAATAAAACGGAACCTAAAATCAAATGGCTATAAAAGAACCTTAACCGGTTCTTTTATAGCCATTTTTTTATTACAATATTATAGTATGATAAACGAGAAGGACATAATTTGATTGATAACTTGATTTTGACAAGGAGATTTTATGAAGAAAAAGGCCATTTTTCCCTCTTTTATTATTATTCTGATTTGTATTGCTGTATCGGCAATCGTGCTGATACAGCAAAAGAAAGTTTCTGAAAAGGATGATAAGGATTATTCTCTTAAAGAACATAAGTCTCGACAATCTATTAATGTCAATCGTGAGCTGACAGAAAAAATAACCATTGGCGCAATTGGAGATATTCTGATTCATAGTCCTGTCTATCTTGATGCATTTAACGGTGCAGTATATAATTTTGATCCAATGTTTGAACATGTGAAACCACTATTGGAAAAGCCGGATGCACTAACGGCAAATCAAGAAAGCATGTTGGGTGGTCTTAAGCTTGGGCTCTCCGATTATCCCATGTTCAATAGCCCACATGAAGTTGCAGACGCTCTCGTCCATTCAGGGGTTGATATTGTTTCCACAGCCAATAACCATACATTAGATAAAGGGGAGAAAGGAATCCAGTCGGAAGCTGCCTATTTAGAAAGTATTGGTTTATCATATGTAGGTAGCTTCATTGATGAAAAAGATCGTCAGAAATTGCGAGTTATCCATAAAAATGGCATAAAAATTGCGTTTCTTTCCTACACGTACGGGACAAACGGAATCCCTGTTCCAAATGGAAAAGACTTTCTCGTCAACCTGATTGACCGCGAAACCATGAAGGATGAAATTCATCGGGCAAAAAAAGAAGCTGATGTCATTGTAATGAGCATCCATTGGGGTAATGAATACCAGCGGATCCCTACAAATGATCAAAAGGATTTAGCCAAGTTCCTGGCAAATGAAGGGGTTGACATCATCTATGGTTCTCACCCCCATGTGTTACAACCGATGGAATGGATTCAGACGACTGATGGCAGGAAAACGTTTGTTATCTATTCTTTAGGGAATTTTATTTCTGGGCAATATGGTGATTATAAAGATATTGGCGGTTTAGGTACCATTGAGGTTACTAAACATGTTTCAGAAAAAGAAAACAAAATTGAGCTTTCAAACCCTGTTTTCTATCCAACCTACATAGCAAATCAAAGGTATCATAAATTCCGTGTCGTACCTTTAGAAAAGGCAGGAGAATATGGCCTTTCAAATGCAGAGGCAAAATACAAAGAAATTCAAGACTATATGAACCAATGGCTCCGTTGAACGGGGCTTATTCTAGTAAAAATATAATTGGTATTACCTTATATCGTGTAAAGAACGAGTTAAAACCTTGTTAAGATCCATAAAAAAGGCACACTTGAAAAATAATCATTTCCAAAGTGTGCCTTTTTTATTTCCCCAGATATGTTCGATTAAGCCTTCATTTAGTAAAATTTCTTTTTGTCTCTTACCGATTAAATCAAAATGAGAATAACCATCTGTTCTGTGATGAATCCATTCTTTTTTTAATCCGTGTTTTTGCCCCCAAGCAGCTAATCGTTCAAGATCATGACATCCAACCTTTGTTACTGTCTTACTTCCTGGAAAGCGATCATCAAGCCAATAATGGGTTAAAAAGGCAATTTCACCATGATCAATTCTTCTTTTCCATTCAATTAGTTCTTGCCGTTTTATTCCAAAGGCCAATCTATCACCTCACATGCACAAGTTTTTGGAGGTTTTCCTTGGTATTATTTTTTCTTGATTTCTTCGTATTTTAAATACCATTCTGGAAAAGCCTTTTTAAATGATGTTGGTCTGAAATTGTCTTTTATGACGATAATGTGAGTAGACGTCCCTACGACACACACATCTTCATCCCCGTTTACGATCGTATAGCCATAAATGGTTTTAATTCCGTCATTAAATTCGACCCAAGTCCTTACAAATGCTTTGTCTCCATATCGTAATGGTTTTTTGTAGGTAATTTGAATATCATAGACAGGTGCATAGTAACCGGACTCCTCCATTGATAGATAGTTATAGCCGAGGTCTTCAATCAACCCTGTTCTTCCAAGCTCAAAAAACTTTAAATAATTGGCATGATAAATGACACCCATCATATCTGTATCTGCGTAATAAAGCTGAATTTCCCTTGTCGAAACAAAATAATTATCCATAAAAACGTTCCTTTCATTGCTTACTAAATTACATTTTCCTTATGGCTTTTTTAACATCTTCTACTTCAAGAAACATCGATTTTTCAAATAGGCTTTCGTCCTCTTCTGCATCCAATAATCGGAATGCTTGCGCCTGAATCATCTCATCTACCAAGTTTGTAGCAAATCGGCCATTCCCCTTGAACATTTCCGCTTCTAATGTTTGAATCAATAGATTCTTTGCATCTTCAGTAAAATTGTACTTGAAGCCTTCAGCATAGGCAGTCATAATCGCGAGCAATTCTTCTGAGGAGTAATCCGGGAAAAGGAAGAACTTTTTAAACCTTGAGCGTAGACCTGGATTACTTTCAAGCAGCTGGTCCATTTCATTTGGATAACCAGCCAACACCACCACAAGGTTTTCGTTTTGCTTTGTCATTTCATCGACGAGCGTATCAATAACCTCTTTTCCAAAATCACCTGCTGTATGACTAAAAAGTGAATAAGCCTCATCAATAAATAAGACACCGCCAAGCGCTTCCCTTATCTTTTTCTTTGTTTTTCCTGCTGTTTGCCCAACATATCCCGCGACAAAGTCAGCCCTGCTGGCAACAATTAAGTGACCTCTTTTTAAAATCCCACATTCTTTTAAAAACTCAGCGTAAATTTTAGCAACAGTTGTTTTTCCAGTACCAGGATTTCCAGTGAAAACAGCATGAAGTTGGATAGGAACGGTTGGCAGTCCTTTTTTCCTTCTAAACTGTTGCATTTTCACAAATGAAATAAGCGTCCTCATTTCGACTTTTAATGTGCCGAGGCCAATTAAGCGGTTTAGCTTTTCTTGTGGTGATTCAGCAATATTCTCTTTTTCCGTTTGAAAATCCTCTTTATTAAGCAGCATATAGTCTAAAATATCAACTTCCGTCTTTTCGTTGTCTGCTCCCTTTTTAAAAATAGCATCTAACACGATATTGCGGACTGTCCTGGCATTTCCAAATGTTTCATCGACCCGTTCCTGATCAAGTCGATGGTTTATTTCAATTTTTGATTCTTCCGTTAAGATATAATCATTCACTAATGCTACTCGCTCGGCGATCTGGATTAACTCCTCGTTCGAATAATTTGGTAAATGAATAAAGTTCGACTGTGGAAATCGGCTGCGCAAACCGGGATTGGCGTTTAAAAAGGAGCGCATCTCTTCCGGATAGCCCGCTAAAAAAACAGCGAATTTCCCGCCATACTCACTACCAGTCATGAGTGAAACAAGGGTATCAATCGCCGCTTGTCCGTAATCATTTCCTGTTTGACCCTCACGTTTTAGGCTATAGGCTTCGTCAATAAATAACACACCGCCGATAGATCGCTCGACAATGCTGCGGACGTTTTCTTCCGTTTGTCCCACATATGAACCGACAAGCTGCGATCGATCTGTTTCAATGACTTCTGCCCGCGGTAAGACTCCGAGCTCATGATAGATCTTTGCCATCAACCGAGCCAGAGTGGTTTTTCCTGTACCTGGATTCCCGGTTAAAATCATGTGAAGACTTAGTTCATCTTTAATTTGAAAGCCTAAATCTTTCCTATGTTTTTGGTATTTTAAAAAACGGTAAAAATCATTAACTCGTTTTTTTACCGAACCCATACCAATCATATTATTTAACTGTCCCAAAGCATTTTCTTCTGTTGGTTCAAATTCGTCTACTTTCACAAATTGCTGCTGCCACGTCTGCTTGATTTCTTCTACTGCAGCCATATGCAATTTCAACTCTTCATAATAGGTTGACGTATGGAAAACACCTGTAATCGATTGATCATATTCTTCTGCAGCTTTTAAGAGACTTTTTGTTTCTTCAATTGCCGAAGATAGTAAATCAGCCAGCTTTTGATACCTTTGGAAAAGGTCGTTATTTACCATTGTAGAGGTTATATCCACCATAGCCTGTAAATCGTGAAGCTTTATATCCGCTTCGGCTAAAAAAGTTTGACAGACATCTATGAATTGCTCGGCTGTTTTCTTTTTCGCTGTTCGATTATCCGTTTCACGCAATGGCGGAAAAGTAAGTGAAGAAAGCAGGTTATGCATCTTTTTCCAATCGGACTGAATCATATATTCTTTAGCTTTTTGGTTTTCAGGATGAAGCTCTAGTGCTTTTTCAAGCCAAACACCTGCCAATGAATCATCTTTATTTCGTCCAAGTCGAGATACAGCGGCTAATGTAAACAGCTTCGATAACTGTATTGGATTTGACTCGTGACTTAAGGCGGTAATCAATTCGCTTTCATCTATAATAACTCCTGTTTCATTCAGTTCTTTTTCCCACTGAATAATTTGCTCATTGTATCTTGAACGCTGGTTTCCTTGGTGTTTCAATCTCATCACTTCTTTTTCGAAAATTCCTTTTTATATTACCACAACGGGTTAGGATAGACGAAATAATAGGTACAAAAACAAAAAAAGGACCCATTTTGGTCCTTTTTTGAATAAGCTTTATTCTCAAGATTCATCCTGAATCTCTGCTTGGAAGGATTCAATGCTTTCTCTTCTCCGCTGATTCTTTGCTTCAATTTGCTGGCGTTGCTGCTCACTATCTGTAAATTGCATGGATTCTTCCGCCTTTTGGATATTTTCCGTTGTATCCTCAATCATAGATTGGAGCTTTTCAGCATTATCACTGCGATCATCAGGCTTAGGCTGGTTATTAAAGGCCATGATAAAAATCCTCCTCATGTTGTATTTGGTACAAATATAGTTTGTAACGGTGTAGAAAAATTATCACAAAAATTTTATGGTAAGGGATTAGACAAAAAAGACCCGCTGGATTGGCCAATGGGTCTTATACACTTCATTATTCACCTTTAGTTTGCATTACCTGGGCATGTTTGCCGGAAGTATCTTGCATCTTTTTGCCCTTATTTCCACCGAATCCTCGGGGTTGTGTTCCAATATGATCTGGTTTAAATCGTTTTGTTTTATATCCTGTTTCATTACTCATGTCAAATCCCTCCTTATGAACATTTTGCCCATAAGGGTAAGAAAAGATGATTGGAAAACTTTTGCGTTATTCTGCTTTTCCGAGGCGTTTTTCTTCTATGCGCTGCTCAATTTTTTCCATCGCAGCACGATCTTTTAAAAGTTGAGATTTATTTTCAGATACAAGTTCTGCGAAAGAACGTTTTCTAGGTTTTCTCATTGATATCACCTTCCTTATTTACTATTGTAACAGTTATTATGCCCGGAAACGGTTGTAATTATTACAACTTTTTGAAAATTATATCGATTTTTTGTAAATGAAATTAATTTTTTGTAAAACAATAGACATTGGCATCAACCAATGTCTATTGTTTAGTTCAATTTTTTGGTAAAGTCTTTCATGTTATCGAGCTTCATGGTGCCAATAAATTTATTTCTAATGATCCCCTTGCTGTCAATAAAAAACGTAGTCGGTATCGATATGATCTGATAGGTTTCATTTACTTTGTCATCTGTATCAAGAAGGATAGGAAAGGTAATTTTATATTCGTCGACAAACGCTTGGACATCTAACTGCGGATCAATGTTAACAGCCAAAATTACTGTATCATCATCGATTTGTTTAGAAAATTGCTCCATTTCCGGCATTTCTGCTTTACATGGCCCACACCAAGTTGCCCAAAAGTTTAGCATCACCTTTTTCCCTTTTAAATCCGAAAGCTTTACCGTTTCTCCCGTCAATGTTTTTAATTCAAAATCAGGTGCTTTTGCCCCGATCGAAAGACCTTCTTTACTAGCTGATGCCTGGCTTGTCGTTTCGGGTGCATCTGTCTTTTTATCCATTGCCTGAACAATTGCTACAGTAAGTAAGGTAACCAATACAACGGCAGCAATTACTTTTTTGACCATTCCCGAAGACCTCCTTTATGTAGTTTGCTACATTGATTTTACACTATAATCCCAGTTGAAACCAAATTTGGATATGCCGAAACTGTGACAATTTCCTTAAACTTAATTTTAGATATAATAAATGGAAAAGCAAGCTTCTATTCGCTTGCTTTCTAAAGATACTTTTTCAATTCGTTCAATATGTTTTGGGAGACCTTTTCAACAATCAAGTTCAAATCTTGTTCAGATAATGATAGTTCACGTGAAGCGGTTATTTTTTCAGCATGGAGTCCGTTCTGTGTTTCAACCCCTAGTGGTGATTTCCCTTTTATACCCATTTTTGTTTTCATCTCAATCAGATTTTGTACATGCTTTTTCGAAAGCTCCCGATCTCCATTTAGCTGTTTCGTAATCCAATTAATTTTTGCAGTAAATTCTAACGATTCCATTAGATAATACGCATGTTCCAAATCCTTGCCCCAAGTCAACGCGCCATGGTTTTCTAATAGCACGCCTTGATGCTCTTGTACGTACTTCTTTACAGCATTTGGTATTTCTGCCGTTGAAGGAGTTCCATATTCAGCAATAGGTATAGTCCCGAGGTAGACGACTGATTCTGGCATAATCGCCTGATCCAAAGGAATTCCTGCAATGGCAAATGCTGTTGCATATGGCGGATGAACATGGACAACAGCATGGATGTCTGGTCGTTCATGATAGATAAGAAGATGCATTTTCATTTCAGAGGTCGGCCGATAATCTCCATCAAGTACATTTCCTTGCCCATCCACTTTGATGATCATTTCAGGTGTCAGTGAACCTTTACTGACACCAGTTGGGGTGATGAGAAATTCATTGTCATTAATCCGAATGGAAATGTTGCCGTCGTTGGCAGCGACAAACCCTTTATCGTAAATCCGCTTTCCAATATCACAAATTTGTTTTTTATACTTTATTTCTGTAATCATAAGCAACCCGCTTTCCACGTTTTCATTGAAAAAGTTTTGGCAGCCCATCTTGATAATTTCCAGTTAGGATTCCCTTTTCGGTAATAATTGCAGTAATCAATTCGTGTGGTGTGACATCAAATGCTGGATTGAACACCTTCACACCTTCAGGAGCTGTTCTTTTTCCAAAACCTTCGGTGATTTCAGCTGCTTGGCGTTCTTCAATTGGAATAGCTGCACCTGTTTTTGTGTCTAAATCGATCGTAGAAAGTGGTGCGCATACGTAAAAAGGAATATTGTGTGCTTTTGCTAGCAGTGCCACTCCGTAGGTTCCAATTTTGTTTGCTACATCCCCGTTAGCTGCGACACGATCACAGCCAACAATCACTGCTTGAACCCAGCCTTTTTGCATTACCATCGCTGCCATATTATCCGTGATAAGAGTGACATCAATCCCTGCTTGCATAAGCTCCCAAGCAGTCAGACGAGCGCCCTGCAGAAGTGGCCTCGTTTCATCTGCAAAGACCTTGATATCCCAGCCTTTTTCTTTAGCCAAATAAAGAGGGGCAAGAGCTGTCCCATATCTTGCCGTGGCGATGCCGCCAGCATTACAGTGGGTAAGAATTCCAATACCGTCATGTAAAAGTGTTAACGCATGCTCTCCGATGGTACGGCATACTTCTTCATCTTCATTTCTGATTAAATGAGCTTCTTGTTCTAAAGCTTCTTTAATTTTCGGAACAGGCTGATCTTTTTCTTTAGTTGCCCGTTCGTCCATACGTTTCAATGCCCAAAATAAATTTACAGCTGTTGGACGTGATGTGGCCAAATATTCGGCTTGTTTTTTAAAAAAAGCGTAAAAATCTTCAAATGAATTTTCAGGGGCATTCTTTATGCCTACCACTAACCCATAGGCTGCTGCAATCCCAATTGCTGGAGCACCACGCACTTTCAATTGTATAATCGCATCCCAGGCATCTTCAATTTTTGTGATTTCAAGAAATTCTGTTACATTTGGAATTTTTGTTTGGTCTAATATTTTTAACACACCGTTTTCATAAGAAACGGATTGTAAATAGGTGTCTTCCATGGAAAGTCATCTCCTCTTCAATAAATAACATTCCGCTGCATATTTTCAGCCTTCTACCATTGTAATTTTAACAATATTCATGATATATGCAATACTTTTCATTTTTGAAAATGATCGAAGCAATTATTGACGCAAGGCTTATTCGGACAGGACAAGAGGAATATTGCCTTTAAAAGTCCGAATGCAAGACTTAGGGTCCAGTTGCCTAATTGTTTTTAAACAGCATAAAAGAAAGAATGGCTTGGAGAAATTTCGAGCCATCCTTTCTTTGAATCATACTGGGTTTTCATTGAATAAATTTTTTTGATATAGCGGTGAGATTACTTCTGTTGATACAGTTTTGTACAAGTGACCGAAATCATGTTTTCACTTTCACTCTGGGTCATATAGAGTTCTTCTATGTGACCGTTATTACAGCATCAACACAAACCGGTCACTTAAAGGAGCTCTTAGATGACCATAAGCTCAATTCAGAGGTTTTTCTTTTCTTTGAGAAGTAGGTTAAATTCACGGTCTAGCATGAGATATTTTGGATCACTCTGATCTATTTGTGAAAGCTCACCAAGAATCGTTGCTATGCGATTTTCAATAATCATAAGAGTTTCTTTTCTACGATTCTCATCATTCTTCTTATCTTTATTATGGTATTCCTCTGGCTTCATTTCAAACCGTTTAATTTGTTGATTTTCAAACACTAGCAGCCGATTACAAATTTTATTTAGAAAATAATAATCATGGGAAACGGTAATAATCGTGCCGGTAAACTCATTTAAGGTTATTTCGAGCTGTTCCCTGCTCGGTAAATCAAGATGATTGGTTGGTTCATCCAAAATAAGAACATCATATTCCTGCATTAACATATCAACCAGCTTAACTCTGGTCCGTTCTCCGAGACTTAAGGTCCCGATTGGCTTGGTAATATGACCTTCTTTTAATCCTAAATTTGCAAGTAAGGTTCTTGCCTTTAGAATGCTCTCTTTGTCCGTATAGCCTAGTGCTTCCAAAGTCGATTTATCAATAGGTAAATCAGAAACATCCTGGCTTAAGTAAGCAATTTTGATGGTTTCGCTTTTCCATAGCTCTCCTTCCGAAGGCTGCTCCACACCAAGAATCATCTTTATTAACGTCGTTTTTCCACAACCATTTTCCCCTAAAAATCCAATTCGATCCCCCTGATTAATGTAGAACTTGGAATCTCGAAAAAGAGTCCTGTCCTCGAATGCTTTAGTAAGCTTCTTCGCCTCAATAATCCGTTTGCCTTTCTTCCCTTGGAGTTCAAACTGGAATCGAACTTTAGTTTCTTCAATAGGTTTATCTACTTTATGTTTTTCTAGCTCATTTTGTAGGCGCTTCATTTTCGATTTCACTTGATTATCTCGCTTTTTTGCCTTTACCCGATGATATTCTTTAAAGCCCTCTTGTTTTGTTGAATTTCGATGAGCATTTTCCGACCAAGATTTTAACTGTTCCATTTGCGCCTCAACTAATTTTATTTGGTGCTGCTGGACATTGTATTGGTGCCGTTGATTATCAACTCTCAGCTGTTTTTCCTTCCGATAATTGCTGTAATTGCCATTGTAAAAATGAATCTTCCCAAATTCTAATTCAAATATTCGATTGACTGTTTTATCCAAAAAATGACGGTCATGCGAGATAATCAAAACGGGTCCATGGAACTTCTCCAATTCGGCAATCAGCCACTCAATCCCAGTAAAATCTAAATGATTAGTAGGTTCATCCAAGATTAATAAATCTGGCTTTGAAGCCCAAACCATTGACAGTGCAAGCTTTAACTTTTCCCCGCCGCTTAAATGGGACAGCCGGGTATCCTCCCAGTCATAAACTTTTCTAAGTCCAAGCTCACTGGCATGCTGAAATAGGTTATTTTCTGCTGCATCTGACAGTAATTCATGAAAATCATTCACTTCATAGTCAATCGATTGGGAAAGGTATCCTATTCTTAAATCGTTTGGTTTCTCAATTACGCCTTTGTCTGGTAAAATCTTGCCGAAAATGAGATTGGCTAATGTGGTTTTCCCCGTCCCATTTAGTCCCACAAGTCCGATTCTCTCGCCATTTTTAATTTCAAATTGAATATTATCCAAGATTTTTTGCAGATTAAAGCTTTTTTCTAAACCCTTTACATTTATCATCACTGAATTGGATGTATGCTTATTAAACATAAAAAAACCCCCTTCATTGGAACCCGAAGAGAGTTTATGTCAAAAAAATAATCGTCCGCTGCCAATAAAACTGGTCAACAAATAAACCTTAATAAGGTTGTATTAATACGATCAGGACATAAAAAAGGACAGATTAATCCTATTCTTCAGGTTCTTCATTTTTCGTTAATACGAATCATGTACTGAAAAAATAAGATTATAACTTCATGCCACTTTACCATTCCTTTTCGTTTGTTAGTTATATTTTATTCAAAAATCATTAAAATTGTCAATCGTTTCCTCTAAAAAAACACCATGCCAAAATCGGCATGGTGTTATAAATTCATTAAGCTTGTAATTTTTCACGTAGAACCATTTGCAGAATTCCGCCGTGACGGTAGTAATCAATTTCAACTTCAGAATCGAAACGAACAAGTACTTCGAATTCTTTCTTGTTACCAGCTTCGTCTGTAGCTGTTACTTTTAGAAGGTCACGTGGTTTTACGTTTTCATCTACTTGGACATCAATTGTTTCTTTACCAGTTAAACCAAGTGTTTCAGCGCTTTCGCCATCTTTAAATTGAAGTGGAAGTACGCCCATTAACACGAGGTTTGAACGGTGAATACGTTCAAAGCTTTCAGCAAGAACTGTTTTAATGCCTAAAAGGTTAGTACCTTTTGCAGCCCAGTCACGTGAAGAACCCATTCCGTAATCCTTACCAGCAAGAACAATCAGGCCAGTGCCGTTTTCTTTATACTTCATGCAAGCATCGTAAATCGATGAAACTTCACCAGTTGGCCAGTAAGTAGTGAAACCACCTTCTGTTCCTGGTGCAATTTGGTTACGAATACGAATGTTCGCAAATGTTCCGCGCATCATAACTTCGTGGTTACCGCGGCGAGAACCGTAGGAGTTAAAGTCACGAGGCTGAACGCCTTTTTCAAGCAAGTATTTACCAGCTGGAGTATTTTTACCAATAGCCCCTGCAGGAGAGATATGGTCCGTTGTGACAGAGTCACCAAACTTACCAACCACACGAAGTCCAGTTAAAGGTTCTACCTTGCCAGGCTCAGGTGATAGGCCTTCAAAGAACGGTGGGTTTGCGATATATGTTGAATCTTCATCCCAAGTATATAATGGCTCATTGCTTGTTTTGATTTCATTCCAACGCTCGTTGTCACCGAACACGTTCTCGTATTCTTTACGGAATAATTCAGGAGTAACCGTGCGTTTTACGACATCATTAACTTCAGCAGTAGATGGCCAAATATCCTTGAAGAAGACATCGTTGCCGTCTTTATCTTTACCAATTGCTTCAGAAGCGAAATCAATGTTCACAGTACCAGCAAGTGCGTATGCAACAACAAGTGGTGGTGAAGCAAGATAGTTTGCTTTTACAAGCGGATGAATCCGTCCTTCAAAGTTACGGTTACCTGAAAGTACAGAGGTAACTAAAAGATCGTTTTCAGCAATTGTTTTTTCAATTTCTTCTTTTAATGGACCGGAGTTACCGATACATGTTGTACAGCCATAACCAACAAGGTTGAAGCCGATTTGCTCAAGGTATGGGAGTAATCCTGAATCACGAAGGTATCCAGTTACAACCTTTGAACCTGGTGCCAAAGAAGTTTTAACAAACTTAGGAACTTCCATTCCTAGTTCAACTGCTTTTTTTGCAACAAGTCCAGCGCCCACTAAAACATATGGGTTTGAAGTGTTTGTACAGCTTGTTATGGATGCGATTGCTACTGCACCTGTTTTAATTTCAGTTTCGTCACCATTATCGAATTTAACCGTTGCTGCTTTTTCAAGCTCATCAGCTTGTAAGCCGAAGCCTTGGTTTCCTTGTGGTGCAGAAACAGCTTTCACGAATTCATCTTTCATTTTTGAAAGTGGAATCAAATCCTGTGGACGCTTTGGACCAGAAAGATTTGCTTCAATCGCGGAAAGGTCGATTTCGATTACATTTGTATAAACCGGTTCAAATCCTGGGTCGAAGAATAAACCGTTTTCTTTGCAATATTGTTCAACAACCTTGACTTGTTCTTCATCACGGCCTGTTAAGCGCAGATAGCCTAATGATTCATCATCAATTGGGAAGAATCCGCATGTGGCACCATATTCAGGAGCCATGTTGGCAATTGTTGCGCGGTCCGCAAGTGGTAATGAAGAAACGCCTGGTCCAAAATATTCAACGAATTTACCAACAACACCATGTTTACGAAGAACTTGAGTTACTTTAAGTGCAAGGTCAGTTGCAGTGGCACCGTTTGGAAGCTCGCCAATTAATTTAACTCCAACTACTTCAGGCACTGGGAAATAAGATGGCTGTCCAAGCATTCCTGCTTCTGCTTCAATACCGCCTACGCCCCATCCAAGAACGCCAAGACCGTTAATCATGGTTGTGTGGGAATCAGTACCAACTAATGTATCTGGATATGCTTCTAATTCACCGTCAGTGTCAGCAACATGAACAACATCCGCTAAATACTCAAGGTTAACTTGGTGAACAATCCCAGTTGCAGGTGGAACGGCACGGTAGTTATTAAATGATTTCTGAGCCCAGCTTAAGAACTGGTAGCGTTCAGCATTACGTTCAAATTCATAATCCATATTGATTCTTAAGGAATCCGCTGATCCGTAAGCATCAACTTGTACAGAGTGGTCAATAACAAGATCAACCGTTTTCTCTGGATTGATTTTATCTGGATCGCCGCCAAGGTCAGCCATTGCTTTTCTTAAGGAAGCAAGGTCAACAACTGCTGGAACACCAGTAAAGTCTTGCAGGATAACACGAGCTGGTTTGAATGGAACATCTACTTCTTTAAGCTCATCTGTTCCCCATTTTGCTAAGTTTTCAACATGCTCTTTTGTGATTACACGGCCATCATATTGGCGAAGTACAGATTCAAGTAAGACTTTCACGGAATATGGCAATTTAGAAACCTTGCCAATACCTGCTTCTTCAAGTGCACTTAAGCGGTAATAGTGGTAGCGTTTACCGTTTGCTTCAAAGGAAGCACGTGCGTTAAATACATCATTTTTTACCATGTGTAAAAACCCCCTCATTCGTCATAGTAAAACAAAATTAACGAAAAATCGAAAAGTTTGAATTTTCCCATCCAGCTTCACTTTTCTCACAATTCTAATCTTAATACAACGTTTTACATAAGTAAATAACAAGAAAGTTATTGCGATTGATAAGTTTTTCTTATGTTTTTTATGTAATTTGTTCGGAATATTATGAAAATCGCATTAACACTAGATTAGAATTGGTTTAGGGAAAATACTCATCTTCTTTATTATTATCTCAAAAAACTTTTTCATTGTCATTTTTCAAGGTATGTAGGAAATAGTAACAGTATCGGGAGGTGAATGAAATGGTAAAACGAAAGTCTAATCATGTAATTCCAGGGATGAATGCTGCTAAGGGGCAAGGAAAAGGAGCTGGATTCAATGAGGAATTGGCTAGTGAACCCGAATTAACGGCAAAAGAGAGAATGAACAATAAAAAGCGCAAGAAAAATCAATAAAAGCTAGAGGGAATCCCAAATTGCTGGGATCCCCTCTAGCTTTACCTATTCCGCTTGATTTACTTCTGAAACGATATTTTGTAAATCCTGTTGGAAACGTTCTAATTGTGCTCTTTGCTGTTCTGATGCGACTTCAAGAGCATTTTCTATTTGCTGATACGCTTCGTTTACTTCGTTCTTTAAATGCTTCAGTTGATGTCCATAACTGGCACTATCACTTACAATTGTCGCAAAAAGACCTTGTGCTTCCTCATATCCTTGTTGCGCAGCTTGGAATGCCTGTTGTTTGTCCTTGTTGTAAGGATATTTTTGCATGAATAATCTCACTCCTTCATTTTGTATACCCATTAAATTGCTCAGAACAGAAAAAAATATTCGGGGATAAAAAGAATTATTGATTGCATCCTAATGAATGAGGAGGGATAAAAAATGAACAAAAACGATGGAAAAGATATGCGTAAAAATGCACAAAAGCAGTCTGGGCAGCCGCTACCATTGAGCGGTTCGCATAAAGTAAAGAATAACAACCATTCCAGGGCAAAACACAACTCACACCATGATATGTAAAAGGAAAAGCACACTACCTTTACGGGAAATACACTAGTCACTGGGTGCTGGAGCTTGTTAATTCTCAAAGTCCAACCCATTAATTTTTGATAATAGAACCACTGAACCCCTCTTACTTTAAGAGGGGTTCACATTTAGTAATGCTTCAAGCAAGATATCTTCATCATCCGGCGTCACCGTTCTAAGATCAAGGAGAAATTCATCTTTTTGAATACGTCCGATGATCGCTGGCTTCGATTCTGTTCGAAGCTTTCTTGCGAGCTGCTCCGCAGAGAGTGACTCATGTTTTAAGGCAATGACTATAGTTGGGAGCAGGACATCAGGCATCGTTCCCCCGCCCACTTGGCTTGCATCTTGTAAAACTTTTGCCTGAAAGCTGTTTGTCCTTTGTAACAACTTTGTAACAAATGCTTTCGACCTTTCGTCTAATTCATTAAGAGAAACTAATAAATCACGGATTGTGGGAATATTTCTCATCGCAGTTTCACTGCGGGCATAATCGATTAATGTACCCTCAAGGGCAGCTAAAGTCATTTTATCAACCCGAACAACTCTTGCTAACTGGTGTTTTTTTAATCGGTCAATTACCTCTTTTTTTCCGGCGATAATCCCTGCCTGTGGTCCGCCTAGAAGCTTGTCTCCACTAAAGGTAACCACATCTGCCCCCATTTCAATGACCTCTTTCACGACCGGTTCATCACCAATTCCATGCTTACGGAAGTCATATAGTGCTCCACTGCCAAGGTCTTCGTAAAAAACAACACCCTCCAGCCTTTTCGTTAAATCTATCAGTTCTTCCGCTTCGACAGATTTTGTGAATCCGACCACCTTAAAGTTACTCGTGTGAACCTTCATAACAATTGCGGTTTCAGCAGAAACAGCATTCTCGTAATCGTAAAGATGTGTCTTATTGGTTGTTCCCACTTCTTTAAGTGTGGCGCCACTTTCTTCCATGATTGAAGAGATGCGGAAGGAGCCACCGATTTCAACAAGCTGTCCCCTTGAAACAATAACTTCTTTATTTTTAGCGAGTGCCCTTAATACAAGATAAACGGCAGATGCATTATTATTAACGACCATAGCAGCTTCAGCACCTGTAATATCTTTCAGAAGTGCTTCTATATGACTATGGCGTGAACCTCGTTCCCCTTCATTCAGTTTGTATTCAAGATTTGAATAATTATGTGCCGTTTCTACCACATGGCGAATCGCGTTCTCGCTTAATCTTGCCCTGCCAAGATTGGTATGTAATATCGTACCCGTTGCATTGATTACTTTTTCAAGCGTATAAGAAAATTGTTTTATTACATTAACTTTCAAAGTGATAAATAATTCATCAATGAATTGGGTTGTTCCAGGAATAGCCCCCTGCCATTGATTATTTATGATGGAATCCCTAATTTGCTCAAGGGTATTTTTTAATTGCTTAGTAAGCTGAGAATGATCGAGCTGACTTTCATTTAGAAGATGTAAAAATTCACCATGATTTTGAAGTTCATGGACTGCTGGGATTGAACGTAGCCATTCTTTCACGATAAAAACTCCTTCACAAATCCTTCTTTTTAGCCGATAGGAAAGTATATCATTCTTATCAGGCATAAGTGCAACTACGCCTCTGTCTTCGCCCTTAAGGGCTCGCCAGTCTGCGAGTTTTCATTACCTATTATATCACAGGAGTTTCACGTTTTTAGTCAGGTTGAATAAAATGAAACGAGCAAGGGGGGATTGGAAATGACAAAAAAGAAACAGCAGCAAAATCAATCCTTTGATTTTGATTTAGTGGAAAAATGGCTGGAGAATTATTTTTTGGACCCGCTTACATCCTATTATGACCAGACTCAATTTCAAATCGATCTTTATGAGACTGAAAAGGAATGGATTGTCGAGGCTATTTTAAGCGAATTTGAAGCGGCAGAAATAAAGGTATATATAGAAGAAAAAATATTAATGATTTCTGCCTGCAAATACCCCCCTTCTGCTACCCATAAAAAGAGCCGTTCGATTGAGTTCCCTTTTCTCGTTACGAGACAAGAAGTAACAGCTGCATTCACAAATGGAATATTAGAGGTTTTTATTTCAAAAACAGAAAATGGATTAGGAAAAAATAGATTTATTACACTGCCTTAAGTTCAATTTAAGGTGAAATTTTTTATTATCCAGTTAACATAATAATGTTACCGACAATATAAAACCCTCATAACTATACGCTATGAGGGTTCCTTCTATTTTGACTCAATAATATTAATCATCTCTTCTGTATCTGGAAAAACACCTGTATCAAGTTTTGAATAGATCTTTTCACCATTGACCGTCAATTCGAATGCACCGCCTGAACTAGGAATAAGTTCTAGCTTTTGAATGTTTCGATTAAAATGGTTAAACAATTTTTCCGCGAACCTCGCGGCTTTTGGTGAGTAGTTTCATTGCATGCAAAATTCGATCATCACATGGTAAGTCTTCATAAAATCCTCCTACAAACAATTTTTTTAACATTCAGATTGTAAAAAAATTATACTCTATCCCCTATTATTCCGCAATTGTTCATCATGATTAGTGCGGATAATAAATGAAAGAGTTATACTAATAAAATGGAGGTGGACATGATGAGTGAACAAGAAAAAATTCGCCTGACTTCTTTATCAACAAAAGCTGGTTGAGGTTGCAAAATTGGTCCGGAGGACCTGGCGCAAGTTTTGCGTCTATTACCAAAACAAGAACCTGTTCCCGAATTATTAGTGGGACTTGATACATCTGATGATGCCGGGGTATATCGTTTAACCGACTCCATTGCACTGATTCAAACCGTTGACTACTTCACTCCTATAGTAGATGACCCCTATATGTTTGGTCAAATCACAGCTGCAAATGCATTAAGTGATGTCTATGCAATGGGCGGGGAACCGAAAACCGTATTGAATATTGTCGGCTACCCAATTAAAAAGCTCGGTGCGGAGATGCTTTCCGAAATCCTTCGCGGTGCCGCTGATAAAGTTAAGGAAGCGGGAGCAATAACGGTTGGCGGTCATTCGATTGATGATCAAGAACCAAAGTTTGGACTATCGGTTACAGGAATCGTTCATCCTGACAAGGTATGGAAAAATGTTGGTGCAAAACCTGGTGATGTTCTTGTATTGACAAAACCAATTGGTGTGGGAATCATTACTACCGGGATAAAAAGAAGTGCGGTAACCCTTTTGCAGGAACAATTGGTAACCGAAGCGATGGCGATGCTCAATAAGACAGCTGCAGAAGTGTTAATGAATTATCAGCCACATTCTGTTACGGATGTAACCGGGTTTGGCTTACTTGGCCATGGCAGTGAAATGGCGCGCGGTAGTGCTGTGAGTTTTGAAATTTCATTTAGTCAAGTTCCCATTCTTGAGGGAGCAGTTGAATTAGCAAGAGATGGTGTGGTACCGGGAGGATCTAAGTCCAATCATAAATGGTTAAGTGATGACGTCGTTTATGAAGGTATTGTTCCTGAAGAACAGCTTGTCCTTTGTGATGCCATTACATCGGGTGGTCTTCTTGTTTCAATTAGTGAAGAACATGCTGCTGAGTATGTTGACAAGCTCAAATCTAAGGGATTAACTCAAGCTGCAATTATTGGCAGGGTGACTGAGAAAAAAGATAAACTTATTTATGTTAAGCGATAACAGCGGAGCTTTCGTGAGCTTCGCTGTTTTATTTTTACCATGATATGGAAAAACAGCTATAAATCGTTAAAAATGAGCTAATGCGGGATAAAAATGAGCCATAACCTAATGGAAATGAGCCATCACCTAATGAAATAGAGCCAAAACCTCTAGACAATGAGCCATTGTTCCTCTTATGAAAAAATCCTGAACCATTTTGGTTCAGGATTCATCAATTATAGTTTTTGACGCAGCTTTTCAAGCATATCCTTCGTCATTCTGTCTAAATCATACTCGAATTTAAAGCCCCATTCCTCTTTAGCAGCCGAAGCATCAATCGAATTCGGCCAGCTATCGGCAATTTTTTGACGGGCAGGATCCACAGCATAAGAAATTTCAAAGCCTGGAACATACTTGGCGATACTTGCAGCAATTTCTTCCGGTTCAAAGCTCATCGCAGTGACATTAAAGGAATTGCGATGAATCAATTTTGAGGCATCTGCTTCCATTAAATCAATGATCGCATGTAAGGCATCCGGCATGTACATCATGTCCATGTAAGTGCCCTTATCGATGTAGGATGTATATTTGCCGTTTTTGACAGCTTCATAATAGATTTCAACGGCATAATCTGTTGTCCCGCCGCCTGGAAGTGCAACGTAGGAGATTAAGCCTGGGAAACGCAATCCACGTGTATCGACATCAAATTTATGGTAGTAATAATCAGCAAGCAGTTCACCCGCAACCTTATTTACTCCATACATGGTAGTAGGACGCATGATAGTATCCTGTGGGGTAAGATCCTTTGGTGTGGATGGACCAAAGGCACCAATCGAGCTAGGTGTGAAAAATTGGGCATTTAATTCTCTAGCTGTTTCCAGAGCATTCATTAACCCACCCATGTTTAAATTCCAAGCAAATACAGGCTTTGCTTCTGCTGTAGCCGATAAGAGTGCGGCTAAATGCATCACCGTATCAACCTGATATTTTTTGGCTGTCTCAACCATTTTGTTTAAATCGGTAACATCTACAGTTTCAAAAGGACCACTATTGGCTGCCTCACTGTCATTCTTTTTGATATCAGTAGCAATGACGTTATCTGCACCATAAATATCTCTTAGCTTTAAGGTTAATTCTGATCCAATTTGTCCTAATGCACCTGTGATTAAAATTCGCTTCATCGTTGTTTCTCCGTCCTCTTCAGTTATGCTGAATAAATCTGTTTTCCATATAGATATTTCACCCAATTGCCATGAGTGCAATCCGCTTTACTTTTTAATTACGCCCATTTCCTTGCCGACTTTTTCATAAATTGCAATGGCTTGATCGAGCATTTCTTTTGTATGGGCAGCTGTTGGCATATTGCGGACACGGCCGGTCCCTTTTGGAACAGTAGGAAACACAATCGCCTTCGCATATACTCCTTCTTCATTTAGGCGTTTACTAAATTGCTGCGTTAGTGTTTCATCGCCAATAATACATGGAGTAATTGGGGTTTCACTATTCCCTATATTAAAGCCTAATTCTTTTAAGCCTTTTTTCAAGTAGTTGCCATTTTCCCATAGCTTTTTGTTAAGCTCAGTACTTTCCATTAATATTTCAATGGACTTCTTACTTGCAGCCACATCTGCAGGAGTTAATGAAGTCGAGAATAGGAATGGACGGCTCCTGACCTTTAACCAGTCAATTAGGTTTTTCTTACCAGCGACATAGCCGCCGACCACACCAATTGCCTTTGATAAAGTGCCGATTTGGAAATCAATTTTATCAGAAAGTCCGAAATGCTTGACTGTCCCGGCTCCATCACCCAGGACACCAGACCCATGGGCATCGTCAACATAAGTAATGAGATCGAATTCCTCTGCAATCTTGACGATTTCAGGTAATAATGCTACATCGCCATCCATAGAAAATACCCCGTCAGTAATAACCATAATTTTATTATAGAGGCCTGACTCTTTTGCCTCTTTTGCTTTCGCACGTAAGTCTTCCATATCAGAGTGATTAACACGAATAATTTTAGCTTTGGATAATCTGCAGCCATCAATTATGGAGGCATGGTTTAATTCATCAGATAAAATGGCGTCATTTTTGTCCATTACTGCAGAAATAGCCGCCATGTTACAATTAAAACCGGATTGATAAGCAATCGCTGCCTCGGTATGTTTGAATTCAGCTAATTTTTCTTCTAATTCGACATGAAGCTTAAGTGTCCCATTGATCGTCCGAACTGCTCCAGCTCCAACTCCATATTTTTCAATTGCATTAGCAGCTGCTTTTTTAAGACGGTCATCTGTTGCTAAACCTAAATAGTTGTTTGAAGAAAGATTGACAAGTTCTTTGCCATTAATCGTAATGACAGGTCCATTTGGACTTTCTAACGGGTCAATGACATTGTATAAACCTTTTCCTTTTAAATCTTCAAGATTTTCATTTAAAAATTGCTCCAAAGTGTTACTGGACACATTTCATTCCCCCTTATTCTTTTTAATGATAAAAAACACGATTGTCCGCACGGAGAGGACATATCAATATTTATCAAGCTGTGGTATGTATGGATTTCTATAGTATACTTTATCATACTTTTTTGCTTTTGTTCATTACTAGTGGACAAATATTTTTAAATCCTTCTTTTAGTGTACCCATGTTAATTTTAGGTTATTTCCTTATATTTTCATTTTTAACAATCCGACAAAACATTTTTAAAGCATGTATCTTTTCGCTATAATACTCCTTGTACCATTTCATCAGCTATTAAGAAAGGATGTTAAAATTGTCAATCTTATCGTCTGCACTTTATGCCATCATTTTGGGTGGGCTGTTTATTTATATCTTTATTTTTTTATATGATTTATTTTCTGGTGAAAAACACGAAAAACAAATAAAAAAAATACAAAAACATTTTCGGAAAGAAACAATAAAGAAAATTGATATGCTAGAACATCAGCCGCGAAAATTTACGATGTACCAGGTTATAACCAACAATGGAACCATGAAGATAAAAGTAAAACCAGGTTATAAAGTAATAAAAATTGTATCAAAGCAGAAAAACAAAAAAAGACAGAAAAAAGGAACCATACAATGAATTGGTTCCTTTTTCTAATTATATTTTTAATTGACCTTAATGGTACTTAATTTCCCTGCATTACGGTTAATGGTTTCAAGTGATTTTTGGTATTCTTCTTCCAAACGGTTAATAATATCAGCTGTTGATTCTATTCGATCAATAGCCCCAACGCCATGACCAGCGGACCAAATATCCCGCCAGGCCTTTGCATTTGTTTCCTTTTGCATATCGTCAAAGTTAACCTTGTCTTTCCTCACCAATTGTTCCGGGTCAAGACCAGCTTTCTTAATACTAGGTTTCAGCATATTCGCTTTTACTCCTGAGAAAGCATCCGTTAAAATGATATCTTCCTGCGTAGCCTCTACAAGCATTTCACGATATTCATCAGTTGCCATACTTTCTGTTGCAACAATAAAGCGTGTACCCATGTAGGCTAGGTCTGCTCCAGCTGCTTGTGCTGCTAAAATGCCCTTGCCGGTTGAAATCGAACCTGCTAGAACAATAATGCCTTCCCAGAAGGTTCGCACCATATCAACAAAAGCGAAGCTATTAATTTGTCCTGCATGCCCGCCAGCACCACTAGCTACTAAAATCAGACCGTCGACACCTGCCTCTGCTGCTTTCTTGGCAAATTTTATATCACTGACATCTGAGAAAACGAGGCCGCCATATTCATGAACAATGTCAACTACTAGTTTTGGACTACCCAAAGAAGTTATCACCACTAGTGGCTTATGTTTCTTAATCAAAGCCAATTCATCCTGCAAGCGGCTGTAGGAGCTATGTACCACCATATTCATCGCCCATGGAGCAATTTTTCGGTGTGGATCATTGGCTCGAGCCTCCTCAAGCTCTTTGTTTAATTGTCCCATCCATTGATCAAGAACCTCGATTGGTCTTGCATTTGGAGCGGGAAATGAACCAATAACACCATTTAAACAACAATTTTTAACAAGCTCGGTGCCTGACACCAAAAACATAGGCGCCGAAATGACCGGTAACCTTAGTTGACTCCACCAGTTTTCAGGAAAAGATTTTTTCATAACGTTCACCTCTTAGTTTTGAATTTTCAGAATAGAACACTTACTCTTATAGTACCTGAAACTGAATGAGTATTCAATCATTTTTTGGAAACTAATGACAAGTTGGAATCGTTTTTAAAAACCGAACAATGATAATTATAATTTTTTTATCGTTCGCTTATTTTGAAATAAAGGGTTGAAATACACACATACCGTGTTATAATGTGTACATAAATTTATAAGGCTTCGCTCATATAATCGCAGGGATTTGGCCTGCAAGTTTCTACCGGATTACCGTAAATAATCTGACTATGAGTGGGTAATGAGAGAAAGACGCATTTTTTACTAGTGTGCTTTTTCTTTTTCCTTTTGGACACAAAGCCCAAAGGTCATTGCCTCACTCAATTTTTGATGTGAGCAATGACCTTTGGGCTTTTATTTTTTCACAGGGGGTAAACTATGAAGTTATTAGAAGAAACAATCAAAAAGGACGGTCTGGTCCTGAATGAGAACGTATTAAAGGTCGATTCGTTTTTAAACCACCAAATAGATCCTAAATTGATGCTTGAGATTGGGAAAGAGTTTGCAGAACGATTTGCTAATGTAGGAATAACGAAAATAGTAACGATTGAATCTTCAGGGATTGCCCCTTCTGTAATGGCTGGATACCATATGAATGTACCTGTTGTATTTGCTAGAAAAAGAAAATCTTTAACACTCACTGGAGATTTACTTACAGCAAGTGTTCACTCATTTACGAAAAATGAAACAAACGAAATCTCGATTGCAAAAAAGTTTATTAATGAAAATGATCGGGTCCTTGTTATTGATGATTTCCTTGCAAATGGACAGGCTGCCCTGGGGTTAGTGGAAATCGTGCAACAAGGCGGTGCTGAGGTTGTCGGGATTGGTATTGTGATTGAAAAGTCTTTTCAGCCAGGGGCACAAATTCTAAAGGAACAGGGTTTAAGGGTTGAATCCCTTGCAAGAATTAGCTCACTTACAAACGGAGAAGTAACATTCATTAATGAAAAATTGGAGGCATTAGTCTGATGAAACAAAACCCATTAAAAACTGCCTCTTTAGGGATTCAGCATGTATTAGCGATGTATGCTGGAGCTGTTATCGTACCTTTGATAATTGGCGGGGCACTTGATTTTTCTAGTAAAGAATTAGCTTATTTAGTATCACTTGATATTCTGACAAGTGGGATTGCGACTCTTTTGCAAGTGTGGCAAAATCGCTATTTTGGTATTGGTCTTCCCATTGTCCTTGGCTGTACGTTTACTGCGGTTGGACCAATTATTGCCATAGGCGGTCAGTATGGCCTTTCTGCGATTTATGGATCCATTCTGATTTCAGGTATCATTGTCATGCTTATTGCTAAGTTCTTTGGAAAGCTTATCCGGTTCTTCCCTCCTGTAGTTACCGGATCGGTCGTAACGATCATTGGGACTACTCTTATTCCCGTTGCCATGAACAACGTCGCCGGTCGTCAAGGCAGCCCAGACTTCGGCTCAGTGACCAATATTTCTCTTGCTTTTGGCACTTTATTATTCATCATTATTCTCTATCGTTTCTTTAAAGGTTTCATTCGAGCTATTTCCATATTACTAGGATTAATTGCCGGAACAATCGCAGCTGTGTTTATGGGGAAGGTTGATTTTACAGCTGTTGGCGATGCATCATGGTTCCATGTAGTAGCTCCGCTGCATTTTGCAACACCATCCTTTGAACTGGCTCCTATTATTACGATGACCCTTGTGGCTATTGTAAGTCTGGTAGAATCATCTGGCGTTTATTTTGCACTAAGTGACATTACTGGAAGGAAACTTACTGAAAATGATTTGGTAAAAGGGTATCGATCCGAAGGCCTGGCAAGTGTAATTGGTGCGCTATTTAATTCTTTTCCCTATACGACATATTCGCAAAATGTCGGACTTGTCCAGTTTTCAGGTGTTAAAGGAAAAAATGTTATTTATACAATGGCTGGAATTCTGATTTTCCTTGGATTTGTTCCAAAAATTGCGGCCTTAACAACTGTGATACCTACCTCCGTCCTTGGAGGCGCCATGGTTGCAATGTTTGGGATGGTAATTGCATCCGGAATTAAAATGCTCAGCAAAGTAGATTTTTCATCTCAAGAAAATCTTTTAATTATCGCCTGTTCTGTTGGCGTCGGATTAGGTGTTACCACCGTTCCGAATCTATTCGCTCAGCTGCCGGATAGTATCAAAATCCTAACAAATAGTGGGATTGTCGCCGGAAGCTTAACAGCGATTTTCCTAAACATAGTCTTCAATGTCGCAAAACCAATCAAGCAAAGTCAATCTAGTCAAAACTTAAAAGCATCTTAATCGTTTTTGTAAAAAATCAGCCGGAGCTAATCTAAGCACCGGCTGATTAAATCTATTACACTAGATACTCTAGTTTGAGTTGCGATAACTGCCCCTGTATTTTCCGAACCCGCTCCAGTCGTCGTTCTTGTGATTGAAATAGGAGCAATAACACCGGCTCCTCCAAAGTTGACAATTCCACCGGAAATTGTCCCAATTGTAATGCCATCTTTACTAACTGCTGCCACTCAATCCCCTCCTCCCCTTTTAACTTATTATATGTACAAGGAAGAGAGCTTGTCTAAACAGCTTTGAAAAATATGCTTTCATCATAAAGAAAGCTTTTTTACAGCAACTATTTCTACGTACAACCGGCATTCTTTTCTAGTTTACATATCCACTTATAATACCCCAATAATATCAGTAATAGGATTGGATTGATGACAGCAGTATGCCAAATCCTCCACCAACCGTAGTGAAAGTAACCCCATGGTTCGGGTAATAAGGTAACGAATTCGTATAGTAAAATAAAAAGGACGAAAAAAATCATATAAAAGATTTGTTTTGCAGCGCCTGTTTTATATGGATACCAATTTAAAAAGATCATATTAACTGCAGGAAGTAAGAATAAGTGCGGAACCAATCCTGGCAAATCGATTTCTTTATCAAAATACCAATATCCTTGGTATTTGAATTCGACAAACATATCGAAGATAACCTGAAAAGCAATCGTAAATGTCCAAATATGTACAATTTGATTGCCTGTAAGTAATTTATTTTTCTTAAAAGCAATCAAATTAAATATAAGAATGGCAATTATTAGTCCTATCATAGGTTATTTCCCTTTTTTCATTACAATACCCAAATGGATAGACATACTATACATTGGTTGCAAAAGGAAAACTGCTAAACAGCAGGTGGTTATTACATCTTATAAAAAGCTGCTGTTTCCAATTAATTTATCATGTTTTTCTTGTCAAAAATCTAGTCGAATCTTCGAAAATCTAGTATGATGTAATAATGGATTAATTCATGAACAAAGCGAGGATTACAAAAAAATGAGCTTACTAACTGTTGAAAATTTATCCCATACATTCGGGGACCGTACCTTATTTAAGGATGTTTCCTTTCGATTATTAGCTGAAGACCATGTTGGACTTGTCGGTGCAAACGGCGTTGGTAAATCTACGTTAATGAATATTATTACTGCGCAATTGATACACGATAGCGGTCGTGTCGAATGGACACCAGGTGTCCACTACGGATACTTGGATCAGCATACCGTCCTTACTCCTGGTAAGACAATGCGTGATGTTTTACGTGATGCCTTCCTTCCTCTTTTTGAAAAAGAAAAGGAATTAAATGACGTAACAGCACAAATGGCTGATGCCTCTCCCGAGGAATTGGAAGTATTGCTAGAAAAAATGGGCGAAATCCAAGACGCATTGGATGCTGGTGGTTTTTATTCTTTGGATATAAAAATTGAAGAAGCAGCACGTGGTTTGGGTCTAGATGCGATTGGGTTAGACCGTGATGTTGTTGCACTAAGCGGCGGGCAGCGTACAAAAGTGCTTCTTGCTAAGCTTCTTTTGGAACAGCCTAAGGTTCTTTTGCTCGATGAGCCGACCAACTATTTAGATGTTGAACATATTCGCTGGTTGACATCTTATTTAAAAGATTACCCATATGCGTTTATTCTTATTTCCCATGATACAGAATTTATGAATCCTGTATCCAATGTTATTTTTCAATTGGAATTTTCTAAGCTAACCCGCTATACAGCAAGCTATGAGAAATTCCTGGAACTTGCGGAAATCAATAAGAATCAGCATATTAATGCCTATGAAAAGCAAAAGGAATTCATCAAAAAACAAGAAGACTTTATCGCTAAAAATAAAGCGCGCTACTCCACAACCGGCCGGGCGAAGAGCCGTCAGAAGCAGCTGGATCGTATGGAGAGAATTGACCGCCCTGAAACGGCAATGAAGCCTACTTTCGGTTTCAAAGAGTCGCGCAGCAGCAGCCGTTTTGTTTTTGAAGCGAAGGATTTAGAAATTGGCTATTCTCAACCACTATTACCAAAAATGAATATGGCGCTCGAACGTGGCGAAAAAGTAGCGATTATCGGCTGTAACGGGGTTGGGAAGTCAACTCTTCTTAAAACAATGCTGGGTAAAATTGATCCATTGAACGGTAAGATTGAACGTGGAGATTTCCTCTTCCCTTCTTATTTTGAGCAAGAAGTAAAAGCTGGAGGATTGACACCAATTGATGATGTCTGGAATGCCTTCCCTTCGATGGACCAGCATCAGGTTCGGGCTGCCCTTGCCCGCTGCGGATTAAAAAATGAACACATTTCCCGTCCAATGAATCAGCTCAGCGGTGGTGAGCAGGCAAAGGTTCGCCTTTGCAAACTAATGATGAATGAAAGTAACTGGATTTTATTCGATGAGCCGACCAATCACTTGGATATAGATGCTAAAGCAGAATTAAAGCGTGCCCTAAAAGAATATAAAGGCACTGTCGTTCTTGTATGCCACGAACCAGATTTTTATGAAGATTGGGTAACGAAGGTTTGGAATGTCGAAGAATGGTCACAGAAGTCTGTGTAAGGTAGCACGATCCCCTGCTAAATTTTAGTGGGGGACTTTTTTAGTTAAATCCATGGAATGCATCTTTAAGTATATTTTTTCGCCCTATCTTCCCTATCTTTAACTATTAAACAAGGTCCATTCCTAATAAACTAATAAATTATCCATTTCAAGTATGCATATGTATAATAATTTTACAGAGAATAAAAAAGTCGGTGGTGTTATCGATGTACAAAGTAATGATTGTTGAAGACGATCCAAAAATTAGTCATATTATTTATGAACATCTTAAAAAGTGGAAATATGAACCATTTGAAACGAACGATTTTGAGAATATTGAACGTCAATTTCTAGCATTGAAGCCTGACCTGGTTCTTCTTGATATTAATCTTCCAGTCTATGACGGATTTTATTGGTGTAACAAGTTCCGTCAATTCTCAAAGGTACCAATTATCTTCATCTCTTCTCGAACGGAAAATATGGATATTGTCATGGCAATGAATATGGGAGGAGATGATTTTATCCAAAAGCCGTTCTCCCTAGAGGTGCTAATGGCCAAGTGTAATGCCATTTTAAGGAGAACATATACATACCAACAAGAGGATAAAGATTATCTTGAACACAAAGACTTAATCCTAAATGTGAGTAAGGGGAGTATCTCCTATCGTGACTTCGAGATTGATTTAACGAAGAATGAATTTCAGATCTTTTTTTTACTAATGAAAAAGAAAGAATCAATTGTTACCCGGGATGAATTGATGCAGGAGCTGTGGGAAAGTGAGAATTTTATCGATGATAATACTTTAACGGTAAATATTGCACGCATTAGGAAAAAATTAGCGGACATGGGGCTCAGTGATTTTATCGAAACGAAAAAACGACAAGGATACATCATACCATGACCTTTAAACATTATCTTTCCGATCAAAAATGGCTGCTCTTTACCTTTTATTTTATCCTGCTTTTCATTTCGACTTTAATTAGTGTGGACCCTAAATTGCAGGTTACCATGGGCAGCATCCTTTACATGGCGATCGTATCGACGATTATTTTTAATGTTTATTTCTTAGGCTTTTATTTTAATAAAAAAACCCAGCTTGAAAAATGGGAGCAATTTGCTTTAGATGGCTTAGGCACCTGCCCTGAAGCTAAAACCTTTGAGCAAAAAGTATACGTACAAACGTTGCGCAATGTCAGCGATAACTATTTGAAGCAGATTCAGAAAAGGAACGAATCCGCGAAGGAACAGCTTGAATTTATGACCCAGTGGTTTCATGAAATTAAAACACCGATTGCCGTCAGTCGCTTATTATTAGAAACTGAAGTCGAATCACTAAGCCTGCAGGAGGAAATGAATCGGATTGAGGGTTATGTTGAACAGGCACTCTATTTCTCGCGCCTTCATGATTTTAATAAAGATTACGTCATCCAAGAGATTGACCTTGAAAAACTAATCAAGGAAATCGTAATGGCTGAATCCAAGACATTTATTTCAAGAAAGATAAAAGTCGAAATGCCTAAAATAAACTTAACTGTTTTAAGTGATAAAAAAGCATTAACGTATATCATTCGCCAGCTCCTTCTCAATTCGCTCAAATACACAAATGAACATGGGGAGATTTCCCTCACTCTTAATCCAAAAACAAAACAGTTAACCTTACGTGATAATGGAATGGGCATCCCTGCTGAGGACCTCCCACGTGTGTTTGAAAAAGGCTTTACCGGGAAAAACGGGCGCACCCATCAACGATCAACCGGAATGGGTCTTTATCTAGCGAAGAAAACTGTCGAGAAATTGGGACACGACATCTCACTTTCCTCTCAAGTAGGGATATTCACTGAAGCGATTTTAACTTTCTCTGAAGAGGAAAATTCTTTTTATCAAATGTAAAAAACAAGCTCCATTGGGGGCTTGTCAGGCTGTCGAATAACTCTCGGCAGCCTCTTATTTTATTCATTTACTTCAATGATTCACCGCGTTAATTTGGTATAATATTATTGGTGTATAGGGTTATAAACAGGTCTGTTGATTGGCGCTCCAGGCACTTCGCTTTCCGCGGGCGTGCCGGGGAGCCTCCTCGTCGCTTCGCTCCTGTGGGGTCTCCCCTGCCCCGTACTCCCGCAGGAGTTTTCGTGCCTTCCGCGCCAATCAACAGAGTGCTTTCAATAAAGACCTTCAACTCAACTAATAAATAATAAAAATAAGTGGTGAAATCAATGTTTAAGCCAGAAGAGTCTAGCAAAAGTGAATATGAATTTGTATCTATTGATGAATTGGTAGCTGATGACCATCTTCTTCTTTTAATTGATAAATATATTGATTTTTCGTTTCTTCTTGAAAAAGTCCGTCCTTATTACAGCGATGATAATGGACGCCCTACTGATCCTCTTATTCTTTTTAAGATGATGTTTATTGGTTATATTTACGGCATTCGTTCTGAACGTCAATTAGAAAGGGAAATTAGAACAAACTTCGCCTACCGCTGGTTTTTAGGTCTGAAATTCAAGGACCCAGTGCCTCATCACTCTACAATTTACTGGAATCGTCAACACCTTTTAAGGATACAAATATTTTTCAGGAGATTTTTGATGAAATTGTTCTTCTAGCAATGAATCATAAGATGGTTGGCGGACGTGTTTTATTTACGGATTCTACACACTTAAAGGCAAATGCAAGTGAACAGGTTCTTCTTACTGCAGCCTGCCAAAATATAAAAAAGTTTGTGGCAAGGGTAGAAAAAGTGTGTAGCAATACTTTAAATTGAATTGCCTCCCTGTTGATTGGAGCGGAGGGCACTCGACTCCTGCGAGATTGAGAGGTCACTGGACCCCGCAGGCGCTTTCATCGCCGAGGAGAAGGAAAAGCGGAAGCGTCTTGTCCAGCCCCGACACGCGCTGGAGGGCCTGACGTTGAAGTCGTTCTTTGACTTCAGCGGCAGGACCGAAGCGACCTCGAGGGGCTAGGCGCTGCAGCTAGACGGGCTCCAGGACCTCCCCGCGGAAAGCGAGTGCCCGGAGCGGAAATCAACAGGCCCATTCGCAGGGACAATCAATAAATTTGGTATTTAGATTTTGACAGAATAAAAAATTGCCGAGAAAAATACCCTTTCTCGACAATCTGGATCCCGCTTTTTAAGCGGGATTTTTGCTATATTGGCCTAGTGACTCCGTTCTAATTAAAAAAGTACAAGCATATAAATGAACGATAATCTAGTGAATGTGTGAAAAAGGAGGATTTTTCATTGTATGCGTGTTTCTAATGTAACTGTACGTAAACGGCTAATGATTGCACTATTCGTTGGAATTCTAACCTTCTTAATTATTGATGTTCGGCTCGGATACGTCCAATTCGTCTTAGGTGATATGCTGACCGACCGTGCAAAGGGTTTGTGGAGCCGGAATATCCCTTTTGAACCTGAACGTGGACAAATTGTAGATCGTAATGGAATACCATTAGCAACAAATATTAGTGCTCCGACAGTTTATGTGATTCCAAGGCAAATTAAAGATCCGGCAACAACTGCGGAGAAGTTGGCAGCCGTGCTAAATATGCCAAAAGAAAAAGCATATCGAGACATTACGAAAGGTGCATCGTCCGTTCGGATAAAAGAAGGCAGGAAAATTTCTCATGAAAAGGCAAAAGAAATTAGGGCACTTGATCTTGATGGGGTCTATATTGGTGAAGATTCCAAAAGGCACTATCCAAATCAGAGTTATCTTTCCCATGTTCTTGGTTTTACAGGGGTGGATAACCAAGGTTTAATGGGACTCGAGAAGTATTATGATAAAGAGTTAAGTGGTGAACGTGGGGCTGTCAAATTTTACGCCAATGCAAAAGGTCAAAGGATGAATGGGATGGCTGATGATTATGAACATCCTGTAAACGGCCTTGATTTGAAACTATCCATCGATTCCAAAATACAAACCATTATCGAAAGGGAACTGGATATTGCCGAGGCAAAATATAATCCAGATGGTATTGTTGCGATCGCTATGAATCCCAATAATGGAGAAATATTAGGGATGTCGAGCAGGCCCACCTTTGATCCGGCAAATTTCCGTAATGTTCCGCAAGAGGTATATAACCGAAACCTTCCAGTATGGTCCACTTATGAACCAGGTTCGACTTTTAAAATTATTACTCTTGCTGCTGCGTTGAATGAAGGAAAAGTTAACTTGGAAAATGACCACTTCCATGATTCGGGTTCAGTTCAAGTGGCTGGTGCAAGGCTAAAATGTTGGAAAAGAGGCGGTCATGGGAGCCAATCATTTTTGGAAGTTGTACAAAACTCCTGTAACCCAGGGTTTGTGGAATTAGGTGAGCGTTTAGGAAAAGAAAAGCTTTTTAAATATATTAAGGATTTTGGATTTGGCCAGAAGACAGGAATTGATTTGCAAGGGGAAGGTACAGGGATATTATTTAATATGAACCGTGTTGGACCTGTTGAACAAGCCACAACTGCTTTTGGACAGGGGGTATCAGTTACACCAATTCAACAGGTAACGGCGGTGTCTGCTGCCATCAATGGCGGGATTCTTTATAAACCATTTATTGCCAAAGAGTTAATTGACCCGGTTACAAATGAAATTGTGATGAGAAATTCTCCGGTAGAAAAAAGACGAGTTATTACTGAGGAAACATCGAAGGAAATTCGCCACGCACTTGAGAGTGTTGTTGCCCAAGGAACAGGAGGCAAGGCGTTTATTGAAGGGTATCGTGTTGGCGGTAAAACAGGAACAGCACAAAAAGCGCAAAACGGAAGATATTTGGAAAATAATTTTGTTGTTTCCTTTATCGGTTTCGCCCCTGCAGATGATCCGCAGATAGTTGTTTATGTTGCAGTAGATAATCCGAAAGGTGTTCGAGCATTTGGGGGGACAATTAGTGCACCAATTGTTGGCAATATCATGAAGGACGGCTTAAGTGCGATGGGGGTAGAGCCTCGAAAAGATCAAATTGAAAAGAAGATAAAATACCCTGAAACTCCATTACTAAAACTGCCTGATTTTGTTGGACTAACAAAAAGTGAACTCATGGAACAACTTATTAATTTAAGAGTCGATACCAGTGGAGAAGGCGATGTTGTTGTAAGACAATCACCTAAACCTGGTACGAAGGTAAAGGAAGGCTCAAAAATTAGACTTTACTTTGGAAAAGGAGATTAATATGAAGTAGACCAAAAGGACCAAAAGGGCGGCCGGAATGTTTTCCGCCGCCTAAAATTTTATTTAACCTATATAACTAAATAGCAAAATAAAATAATTTAATGTAAAATAAGATGGAACTTTCGTAAGAAGTCATTTTAAGGCAAATGTTGGAAAGTGGATATGTAAGGTAATGAGAGGATTTGAGAGAAAATGAAGCTACAAAAGCTGCTTGAGTATTTGCATCCGATCCATCCTTTCAAGGGAGAAGGTCCGGAAATTACATCAATTGAAAACGATAACCGGAAGGTGCAAAAAGGGAGCTTATTTATTTGTATTAAAGGTTACACAGTCGATGGTCATGATTTTGCAGAATCCGCTGTTAACAATGGAGCTGCGGCAATACTTGCTGAGCGTCCGTTAGACCTTGATGTACCTGTTATCGTTGTTAACGATACAACAAGAGCAATGGCAGTACTCGCGAATGCTTTTTACGGGCAGCCCACAAAAAAGCTGCATTTAATCGGCATCACGGGAACGAATGGAAAAACAACAACCAGTCATTTGATTGAAAAAATATTTGCTGATGCAGGTAAAAAAACAGGTTTGATTGGCACCATGTACACAAAAATTGCTGATAAGACAATTGAAACGAAAAACACAACTCCAGAAAGCTTGATACTTCAAAAAACATTTCAACAAATGGTTGATGCTGGTGTCAGTTTAGCGGTAATGGAGGTTTCTTCGCATGCCCTTGACTTAGGAAGGGTTCATGGTTGTGAATATGATGTGGCGGTTTTCACGAACCTGACGCAGGACCATCTGGATTACCATAAAACAATGGAGGAATATAAACGCGCCAAGAGCTTGTTGTTTGCCCAGCTAGGCAATACCATTGACCAAAATAAACCAAAATTTGCAGTCTTAAATGCAGATGACCCTGCATCAGACATGTATAGCAGGTCAACGGCTGCACATGTAATTACATACGGAATTGATCAGAAGGCAGATCTTCAGGCAAAAAATATTCAAATGACTCCTAAAGGCACTAATTTTGATCTAATTATTGATAGTACCATCTATCCAATTCAAATGCAGTTAATTGGTAAATTTAGTGTTTATAATGTCTTAGCAAGTATCTCTGCTGCATTAGTATCAGGAATTGGGATTAAGGACGTTATTCGTTCTATCGAAGGTGTCGAAGGGGTTGCAGGTAGGTTTGAACTTGTTAATGCAGATCAGGATTTCACCGTGATTGTTGATTATGCACATACACCAGATAGTTTAGAAAATGTTTTAAAGACGATTCAACATTTCGCGAAGAAAAGGGTTTTCGTCATTGTCGGCTGCGGTGGAGATCGTGACAGAATGAAACGGCCATTGATGGCGCAAATTGCCTGCAGTATGGCAACAGACCCGATTTTCACCTCAGATAATCCAAGAAGTGAAGATCCATTAGCAATATTGAAGGAAATGGAAGCAGGTGTACAAGGTGAAACATATCAAGTCATACCTGATCGTAAAGAAGCTATTTATACTGCTGTCAATCAGGCAGCAGCTGGTGATGTCATTTTAATCGCTGGTAAAGGACATGAAACCTATCAAATAATTGGTAACGTTGTTCATGACTTTGATGACCGGCTTGTTGCCAGGGAAGCAATCGAGGGGAGATAGCAATGTTTTTAGCTCTGAAAGACTTGGCATGTTTGTTTACTGATAAACAGGGAATCCAGGATGACATGATGTTTTATACTGTTGCGGATCAAGCAAATACTGTTCAGCCAAAAGGGTTATTTGTACCAATAAATGAAGAGTCAGGGGAACTTTTAGATGCTATTGCAAATGGAGCTATCGCTGCCATCTGGGATTATGAAAAGAAACTCCCACGATATACACCAACCTATTTCCCTGTTTTTTTCACAAATGATAAGGCAGAGGCAATAAAAAATATTTTAAAACTATACAGTGAAAAATTAGATGGAGAAACGAATAAACACATGGAGATAACTAACTTTAAATTTTCAAATAAAAAACTTCTTAATAAAAATAAACAAACATATGATATAGCTGTGATATTAGAAAAGCTGACAAATAATTTACCGATTGATACGGAAAGGAGGGGATAAAATGAAGGAGCAAGTTATTTTTTTCACAATAATCATGGGTTTTCTTATCTCAGTTTTACTTTCTCCGATTCTTATTCCCTTCTTAAGAAGGTTGAAATTTGGACAAAGCATCCGGGAGGAAGGTCCCAAATCACACCAAAAAAAATCAGGCACGCCTACAATGGGTGGTGTGATGATTTTATTCTCGATTATCATTACCACATTGGTTATGATTGGGAAATACTCAGAACAAACTCCAGTTACAGCATTTTTACTATTGTTTGTGACATTTGGGTTCGGTTTGCTCGGTTTTTTGGACGATTTTATCAAAGTAGTATTGAAAAGAAATTTAGGATTAACATCAAGACAAAAGCTTTTAGGTCAAATTATTATTTCCGTAATATTTTACCTAATCTATAAACATACTGGACAATCGACAGAACTTAAACTGCCTTTTGGGGATTACTCCATCGATTTAGGATGGTCATATGTGTTTTTAATCATATTCTGGCTGGTCGGATTCTCCAACGCAGTGAACTTGACAGACGGTCTCGACGGTTTGTTGTCAGGAACGGCAGCTATCGCTTTTGGAGCATTTGCTGTTTTGGCGTGGAACCAAAATAACTTTGAAATAGCTGTTTTCTCTGTTGCAGTGGTTGGTGCTGTCTTAGGATTTTTGGTTTTTAACGCTCATCCTGCTAAAGTATTTATGGGGGACACTGGGTCACTTGCACTTGGTGGTGCGATAGCTGCGATTGCTATTTTAACAAAGCTTGAGATTCTGCTTATCATTATTGGCGGAGTTTTTGTCATCGAAACCTTATCAGTTATTCTTCAGGTCACATCCTTTAAGATGACTGGAAAACGAATTTTCCGAATGAGTCCGCTTCATCATCATTATGAATTAGTTGGCTGGTCAGAATGGCGGGTAGTCGTTACTTTTTGGAGTGTTGGTCTAATATTTGCGATACTAGGTATCTATATCGAGGTGTGGTTGTAATTGAAACAGATTGAATCTTATCAACATAAAAAAATTCTTGTCCTTGGTTTGGCCAAAAGTGGTGTAACGGCAGCGGCACTGCTTCATAAGCTTGGAGCATTTGTTACAGTGAACGATAAAAAGCCATTATCGGAAAACCCGGAGGCACAAGGATTATTAGAGCAAGGGATTAAAGTGATTTGTGGTGATCATCCGATTGAACTTCTTGATGAAGGGTTCGAACTTATTGTGAAAAATCCTGGAATTCCTTATTACAATCCTATGATTGAAGGAGCCATTGAAAAAGGAATACCTGTCATTACAGAAGTTGAGCTTGCTTATGAGGTTTCAGAAGCACCTTTTATCGGGATTACAGGAACAAATGGAAAAACAACAACCACCACGCTTGTATATGAAATGCTGCATCAAGGAGAGAAACAGCCATTAATTGCCGGTAATATTGGAACTGTTGCCTCGGGTGTTGCTCAAGCGGCAACAAAGGAAAATACCATTGTCATTGAATTATCTTCGTTTCAGCTAATGGGAATCGAAACCTTTAACCCGAAAATTGCGATTATCACAAACCTTTATGATGCCCATTTGGATTATCACGGTACACGAAAGGATTACATTGCAGCAAAGGCAAACATCACTAAAAACCAGACAGAGCTGGAATATTTAATTGTTAATGCAGACCAAGAAGAAACATTGGAAATCGCGCGGCACTCAAAAGCCAGCATCATACCTTTTTCTACAAAGAGGGAATTGGTAGAAGGTGCTTATATTAAAAATGGCTGGATTATGTTTAATCATGAAAAGGTAATGGAAATTAGTGAAATTGCCTTACCGGGGGTACATAATCTCGAAAATATTTTATCCGCCATGGCGGCAGCTAAACTTTCCGGGGTAGGAAATAGAGCAATCCAAGAAGTGCTGCGAACATTTACTGGTGTCAGGCACCGTTTGCAATACGTCGCTGATGTAAATGGAAGAAGGTTATTTAATGATTCAAAGGCAACGAACATTTTAGCCACTATCAATGCTCTTGCTGCGTTTGAATCCCCGATCATCTTACTTGCCGGAGGATTGGATCGCGGCAATGAATTTGATGAGCTGCTTCCTTATTTAAATCATGTTAAGGCCTTGGTAACATTTGGCCAAACCGCTCCTAAACTTGAGCGGGTTGGGGCTCAAGCAGGAATAAAAAAAATTACACGTGTCGATAATGTTGAAAAGGCAGTGCCTGAAGCTTATCGAAACTCCGAATCAGGTGACATCATCCTGTTATCTCCTGCTTGTGCTAGCTGGGATCAATATAAAAGTTTTGAGATCAGGGGAGACATTTTTATCGAAGCGGTGCATAAGCTTTAGTAAGGGCTTGTACGAACTTAGTGTCAATGCACCCAGAGTGGTTCTCTAAGCCCTAAAACTCGTAGTTGAGGTGTATAGTGGTGCCGACAAAGAGAACAACTCCTGATTTTATTTTAATTATTGTAACTTTCACGCTGCTGGCAATAGGGTTAATTATGGTTTATAGCGCAAGCGCGATTTGGGCTGAATATAAATTTCATGATTCCTTTTTCTTTGCAAAACGGCAAACTCTATTCGCTGGAGTCGGAATCGCTGCCATGTTTTTTATTATGAACATTAATTACTGGACATGGAGAACTTGGGCTAAAACCATTTTAATTGTTTGCTTTGTCTTGTTAGTACTAGTCTTAATTCCAGGAATCGGAAATGTTCGGAATGGATCAAGAAGCTGGATAGGAGTAGGGGCATTTTCAATTCAGCCTTCAGAATTTATGAAACTGGCGATGATTGCTTTTTTGGCCAAATATCTTTCTGAAAGACAGAAGCTGATTACTTCTTTTAGAAAGGGGCTTGTACCTTCCTTAGGACTTGCCTTTTTAGCCTTTGCAATGATTATGCTGCAGCCCGATTTAGGTACAGGAACCGTCATGATGGGAACATGCGTTGTAATGATTTTCATAGCGGGTGCAAGGGTTAGTCATTTTGCTTTCCTTGGACTACTGGGTGTTGCAGGGTTTGTCGGCTTAATTGCTTCGGCTCCTTATCGAATAAAGCGGATTACCTCCTTTTTAGATCCTTGGTCGGATCCATTAGGCAGTGGGTTTCAAATTATTCAATCGCTTTACGCCATCGGTCCCGGCGGTTTATTCGGACTTGGTCTTGGTGAAAGCAGGCAAAAGTTTTTTTACTTACCTGAACCGCAAACAGACTTCATCTTTGCAATTCTTTCAGAAGAATTAGGATTTATTGGTGGTTCTTTTATTCTGCTATTATTTGCGCTATTGTTATGGCGTGGGATACGCATCGCTCTTGGCGCTCCTGATTTATATGGAAGTTTTCTTGCCGTAGGAATTATCGCAATGGTGGCGATTCAGGTAATGATTAATATCGGTGTTGTAACAGGTCTTATGCCAGTAACAGGCATTACATTACCATTTTTAAGCTATGGGGGCTCCTCGTTGACCTTGATGTTAATGGCTATCGGTGTTCTCCTAAATATTAGCCGTTATTCAAGATATTAAAAATGATACCCTGTTCACATTAACAGGGTTCTTTTTTATTTGAGGATTACTTTACAATTACATAACAATCTTTTTTCATTTGCTTTATTATCTTTATTTTTATAGTAAGATAGGTATGCATTCAGGTGTTAAATCGTTAATGAGGTGGAAAAAAATGAAAATAGTAGTAAGCGGCGGCGGGACTGGCGGACATATTTATCCTGCGCTCGCACTGATTAGGGAAATTCAAAAAGAGAACAAAGATGCCGAGTTTCTATACATAGGTACAAAAAATGGCTTGGAGAGTAAAATCGTCCCTCGGGAGAAAATTGCCTTTAAATCCATTCATATTACTGGATTTAAAAGAAAGCTTTCATTTGAGAATGTCAAAACTGTTTTTCGTTTTCTAAAAGGTGTGAAAGATAGTAAAAGATTATTAAAAGAGTTTAAGCCTGACATTGTTATAGGAACTGGTGGATACGTTTGTGGTCCTGTTGTTTATGCAGCCCATAAGCTTCGGATCCCAACGATCATTCACGAACAGAATAGTGTTCCGGGGCTTACAAATAAATTTTTGAGCCGGTATGTAAACAAAATTGCCATCTGTTTTGATGAAGCAAAAAATTATTTTCCAAGTGAAAAGATTGTTTTCACGGGAAATCCTCGTGCTTCCGAGGTGATCGGAAAGGATGGAATAAAAGGGCGACTTTCAGCGGGGCTAAGCACAACTAAACCTGCCGTTCTAATTTTTGGTGGCAGCCGTGGTGCGAGGCCAATTAATGAAGCAGTAGTTAAAGCCTTCGCAGAATTGGCTGAAAAACCTTATCAGATTCTCTATATTACTGGCGATGTCCATTATGAGGATGTCAAAAAGGAAGTGGAGTTAGTAGGAAGTCCGACTAATGTAGTGATAAAACCCTTTATTCACAATATGCCAGAGGTTCTTGCAGGGATTGATTTAGTTGTCTCAAGAGCGGGAGCAACGTCGCTTGCCGAAATTACTTCACTCGGTATTCCAAGTATCCTTATCCCAAGCCCATATGTTACAAATAACCATCAAGAGAAAAACGCTAGGTCTCTAAGTGATCATGGTGCGGCTGAATTACTTTTAGAAAAAGATTTAAATAATAAAAGTCTTGTGTATCATATCGATCGGATTCTCTTAAATAATGAAAATTTACATGATATGAAAATTAAAGCTAAGAAAATGGGTGTTCCAGATTCAGCGAGCAGACTTTATTCAGTAATGAAACAGCTTGTAAAATCAATTCATAGGTAGCCCAAATTAATATTTAGCATAAACTAAAATAAAACGCATCTAGGAAAGTTAGGGTGGTAAATATGGACGCGATATTAACGGAATTGCAAAATTTAAATATTGGAAAAGTGAAAAAAAATGAATCTCTCCTTCATCACACTACAATAAAAATTGGTGGTCCTGCTGACCTTTTTATTGAGCCTTCATCAGTTGAAAATTTAAAGCAGGTGATGGCGGTAATTAACAAACACCGCATAAATTGGCGGGCGATTGGAAGAGGTTCTAATCTTTTAGTTTCAGATAAAGGGATTGAGGGAGCAGTGATTAAGCTCGGTCCTGGATTGAGCCACCTCGAAATTAACGAAACAGAAATTACAGTTGGCAGTGGTCATTCACTGGTTAGTCTCTCAACATTAATTAGTAAAAAAGGACTTACTGGCCTTGAGTTTGCCAGCGGCATCCCTGGATCAGTCGGCGGAGCTGTTTATATGAACGCCGGTGCACATGGATCAGATATTAGCAAAATATTAACTAAGGCTCATGTTTTATTTGATGACGGGAGGATGGAGTGGCTTTCGAATGAGGAAATGGAATTTTCTTACAGAACATCTGTTCTACAGAAAAAACGCCCGGGAATTGTAGTGGAAGCTGTTTTCCAGCTTGGCCTGGGAGATAGAACAGAGATTGTTTCCCAAATGCAACACAACAAGGATTATCGAAAAGAGACACAACCATGGAATTTTCCTTGTGCAGGCAGTATTTTTCGAAACCCGCTTCCAAATTATGCCGGAAAACTAATTGAAGTCGCTGGCTTAAAGGGCTTCAGTATTGGTGGGGCAAAGATTTCCGAAATGCATGGGAATTTTATTGTCAATGCAGGAAATGCAACTGCCGGTGATGTGCTCGCCTTAATTCAGCATGTCAAAGATACCATTTACAGTTTATATGAAGTTAAAATGGAGACTGAAGTGGAAATAATCGGAAGGAAATAGAAGTAGCGGGTGTACAAAGTTCTAAAAATTTTAACTTACTTTTCTTGTAAGAAATGCCTTACGAATGACAAATATTGTGTTATAATTACTGATAATATAAATAGGTGGGAACTCTAAAGAAAATGAGTGACGGCATGAATTTTCGTGCCGTTGTTTCTCTTTTCAAGGTAACCATTTTCACGTGTTTAGAGGACAAGCTTTTTATTGATATTTTTGGGCAACGTCTTTTTATCCCGCATTAACGGGAAGTAGGACCTTCGTCAAGACATTATAAGAGCAAAAAGGATAGGTGGGGGGCAACTGCCTTTAAAGCCAGAATGGTTCAACTAACAATTAGTGGGGATAGAAAAAACCACTGATTGAAGTTTCACTTTATGTGGAGGAAAAATGAATGGAAAAAGGTAAAATCGTTGCTCTTGAGGATCGTATTCCAAAGTTAAAGGAGCAAAGACGGCGAAAAGCAAACAAACGGCTTGTACTTCTGCTCATTCTGTTTTTTACAATGATTTTAATTGTTGCATATACTCAATCACCATTAAGTCATGTTAAGAATATTACCGTAAAAGGGAATGAAGTCTATTCGGATGCTGAATTAATTAAAACAAGCGGCATTACAAATAATACAAATATTTGGAAGGTAAGAAAAAGTGATATTGCTTCAAAGCTTCAGCATTTATCGGAAATAAAACAGGCAAAAATAGAAATTCATTGGCCTAATACCATTCAAATTCAAGTAAAAGAACATAAAAGAGTTGCTTATCTTAAGCAAGATACAAACTATTTTCCAATTATGGAAAACGGTAAAATCTTAAAAGATAGAAAAACGGAAATAATCCCAGATAATTCTCCGATTCTTTTCGAATTCAAAGAAGGCGATGTCCTTAACCAAATGGTAAAAGAGTTAGAAATTCTTCCAAGTGAAATTTTAAACTCCATTTCTGAAATTCATTATTCTCCGAAGAAAACTGATCAGTATCATATTTCCTTATTTATGAATGATGGCTTTGAAGTAAGTGCAACTCTTAGAAGTTTTTCGGAAAAGATGGTGCATTATCCTTCAATCATTAGCCAACTAGACCCTAACAAAAAGGGAATTATCGACTTGGAAGTAGGCTCGTATTTTAAGGCTTTTGAACCGGAAGTGGAGGAATAAGAAGTTGAAACAGATAAAGGTGAAGGGTAAGCATTTTATCTTGTCCCTTGTATGCCTTGTTTTAGGGTTTATGTTGGCTTTCTCCTATCATTTAACACAAAAAGAAAATCAAACAGAAAATCGGGACATATCAGGTAAACAATATGAAAAGACCCTTGCATTACGAAATCAATTGATCGCACAAGAGGAGACCAATCGAAAACTGCAAAAGGAATTAAATCAAAAGCAAGATAAAGTTCTTAAAAATGAAAAGGATCTTGCAAAGGAAGCACAGGTTTTCCTTAACATTGCTGAGGATACTGAAAAATATCGGATGTTCCTTGGCAAGGTGAAGGTAAAAGGGAAAGGTGTAAAGATTACTCTATCTGACGGCGCATATGATCCGAAAGAAGATAATGTAAACAACTATCTTGTACATGAACATCATGTTTTTAAAGTGGTGAATGAACTCTATATCTCTGGTGCTGCAGCTGTTGCCATAAATGGACAAAGGCTTACGAGCCATTCTTATATTATTTGTAACGGTCCAGTAATTACCGTTGACGGGGTTCCATACCCTGCACCGTTTATTATTACCGCAATTGGTGAACCAGATGTCTTATCGTCTGCATTAAACCTGTCCGGAGGAGTAAAGGATCAATTAGTCAACGATAATCTTGTTTTTACTCTGGAAAAAGTAAATGAAATTGTCCTAAATCCAATTTTAGGCAGTTAAACAGTGTCCACGTTATGAGAATATTAAAGGTTAGGTGAAAAAAGTGGACAAGCCAAAAATAAATGTAAGTTTTACCTTAATTGCAACAGTAGTTGGATTCATGATTGCTATTCAATTCCAGACTGTGAAAAAACCTGTTGAACGTGATACACGTGATGTATGGCAGCTTCGAGAAGCATTATTAAAAGAAAAAGAACTTCAGTCTGATTTATTGAGCGAAATTCGTTCGAATGAAGAGAAACTATCAGCCTATGAATCTAAACGAAAACTAAGTAAGGAACAGGTGTTAAAGGATACATTACAGGAATTGAAATTAGAAGCTGGACTTACCGAGGTAACTGGCCCTGGTATTACATTGCAAATTGAACCTGTTATTGAGGATGCACAATTGGGGGTCCCAGTTACGCGAGTCGTTTCACCCGAACTCTTAAAAAGGTTATTAAACGAATTAAATATGTATGAAGCAAAATATGTAGCAATTGACGGTCAAAGAATTATTAATACCACTGTTATTAGGGATATTAATGGGGATACAAAAATTGATGGGCACACAATTAGGAGTTTACCTATCGAGATTAAAGTGGGCGTAAGTGAAATGAATACTGCTGAAAAATTATCTAATCGGATGAAGGTCTCAAAAGCAAGGGATGAATTTTTTACTGAAAGCCTGCGACTAAACATCTCAGCACCAAATCCAACTATTACGATTCCAGCCTATGAAAATTCAATTCGTATTAAGTACATGGAGCCTATCAAAGAAGGGGGCGGTTCTTAATGTGGCTTCCGATTATAGGACTCGTTATTGGAATTATTCTCGGTTTATTAACAGAAATTCGAATTCCTGAAGAATATTCCAATTATTTGTCGATTGCAGTACTTGCAGCTTTCGATACTCTATTTGGTGGAATCAGGGCTTACATGCAAAATATTTATGATGAAAAGGTGTTTGTTTCAGGATTCTTTTTTAATATAATACTTGCTGCAAGTTTAGCTTTTCTCGGTGTTCATCTTGGTGTAGACTTGTATTTAGCAGCAGTTTTTGCATTTGGGGTCAGGTTGTTTCAAAATATTGCCGTCATAAGACGAATATTATTGACAAAATGGTCAACAAACAAAGAAAAAATAGAAAAAAATTGATATTTTTTAAAGGGAAATATGTTGTTGTGACGAATAATTTTATAAGATATTACTATGAAACTTGTATTGAACAAAATGAATTGTTGTTCGACCTAAGGAGATTAAAAGGAGGTGCCAAAGAATGAACAGCAATGAAATATATGTTAGTCTTGACATCGGTACATCCAGTGTAAAAGTAATCATTGGTGAAATGGTCAATGACTCTGGGAAAGACTCGTTAAATATAATTGGTGTTGGCAATGTGAAATCTGAAGGCTTACGAAAAGGATCGATTGTAGACATGGACGACACCGTTCATTCTATTAAGCGGGCGATTGAGCAGGCAGAGAGAATGATAGGGATGGAGATCCGAGAAGTGGTGGTCGGTATTTCCGGAAACAACATCATGCTTCAGAACTGTCACGGAATTGTTGCTGTTTCCAGCCAAAATCGAGAAATTACGAATGAGGATGTCATTCGTGTCATTGAAGCATCACATGTGGGATCCATACCGCCAGAAAGAGAAAATATCGGCGTCATTCGAAAGCAATTTATATTAGATGGTAAGGATGAAATTAATGATCCGCGTGGGATGATTGGTGTTCGTTTAGAAATGGATGGTACACTAATTACTGGCTCTAAATCCACTATCATTAACACATTGCGTTGTGTAGAACGTGCTGGTCTTGAAATTTTAGATATTATCCTGCAGCCGTTGGCAGCAGGGGATTTTGCCTTATCAAAGGATGAAAAGAACCTTGGTGTTGCCCTTATTGACATTGGCGGTGGATCTACTACAATTGCTGTATTTGAAGAAGGATTTTTAAAGGCAACAAGTGTGATTCCAGTTGGCGGAGATCTTCTCTCGAATGATCTTTCCAAAGTCTTGCACACTTCTACTGAGGATGCTGAAAAAATCAAGGTCAAATATGGACATGCTTTCTATGATAATGCCTTGGAAGATGAGTTCTTCAGTGTTCCAATCATTGGAAGCGATCAGCATCAGCAATTTAATCAGCTCTATTTATCTGAAATTATTGAAGCTAGAATGGAAGAAATTTTTGAATTGATTGCGAATGAATTAAAACGATTAGGTGTAAATGATTTACCAGGTGGTTTTGTCTTAACAGGCGGAACAGCAAAAATGCAAGGTGTGCTGGAGCTTGCCCAGGATATTTTTCAAAATCCAGTTCGGATTGCCTCACCTGACTATATTGGTGTAAGAGAACCTCAATATACAACAGCGGTTGGCTTAATTAAATATGCTTATAAAAATGCTAGATTACCTGGAGGAACAAGCAGTGGTACGTCAGCTGTTTCTGAGCCAATCGAAAAAAGAATGCCAAAACAACATCAACCCAAAGCAAAAGTAGAAAAACATCCGGAAGAAAAGATGTCATCAAAAGTAAAAAAATTCCTTGGTTACTTTTTCGAATAATCGAAAAGGAAAATCGACGAATTAGGAGGATTTGTCATGTTAGAATTTGATACAAATTTAGATTCTCTTGCAACAATAAAAGTAATCGGAGTTGGCGGTGGAGGTAATAACGCGGTAAACCGAATGATCGAACATGGCGTTCAAGGTGTAGAATTTATCGCAGTTAATACCGATGCTCAAGCCTTGAATCTTTCAAAAGCAGAAGTAAAAATGCAGATTGGTGCTAAGCTGACTCGTGGACTCGGGGCTGGGGCTAATCCAGAGGTAGGTAAAAAAGCGGCAGAGGAAAGTAAGGAACAAATTGAAGAAGCACTTCGCGGCGCTGACATGGTGTTTGTTACTGCAGGAATGGGCGGAGGAACAGGTACTGGTGCTGCACCAGTTATTGCTCAAATTGCTCGTGACTTAGGTGCCTTAACAGTTGGAGTTGTTACTCGTCCATTCACCTTCGAGGGTAAAAAGCGTTCGAATCAAGCCTCCGGCGGAATTGGTTCGATGAAAGAAGCCGTCGATACACTCATCGTTATTCCAAATGATCGTCTTCTTGAAATTGTCGATAAAAGCACTCCAATGCTTGAGGCTTTCCGTGAGGCAGATAATGTTCTCCGCCAAGGTGTTCAGGGTATTTCCGATTTAATTGCAACACCTGGTTTAATTAACTTAGATTTTGCTGATGTAAAAACCATCATGTCTAATAAAGGATCGGCATTAATGGGTATCGGGGTTGCTGCAGGTGAAAACCGTGCAACAGAAGCTGCTAAAAAGGCTATTAATTCCCCGCTATTAGAAACTTCTATTGATGGTGCACAGGGAGTGCTGATGAACATTACGGGTGGAGCTAACTTGAGTCTTTATGAAGTTCAAGAAGCAGCAGATATTGTTGCAACTGCGACCGACCAAGAAGTAAATATGATTTTCGGTTCTGTTATTAATGAAACGTTAAAAGATGAAATCATTGTAACAGTCATTGCAACTGGCTTTAATGAAGAGGTTGCCCAGCCAAAAGTAACTCGTCCCTCTTTCGGACAAGCAAAACCACCTGTTAGCACTGTTAAGAGAGAGCACAAGCGGGAAGAAGCACCACAGGAACCAGTTCGTAACACAAATGTATCCCAAGAGGATACACTGGATATTCCAACCTTCTTACGTAACCGTAATCGTAGAAGATAGAAACGCGGAAGCTAGAAAGTTCTCAAATAATAAAGAAGTTTAATAATAAAATGCATGGTCCAAATTGGATCATGCATTTTTTCTGTTTTTAAATATGACAAAATCCGTTGGGAATAGTGAAAATTTCTGTTTTTTTGATTACAGAAAGTGACACACTTCAGCCATACATGTAGGTTATACTTTTTCGTAAACAGAAGTAAGGGTGAAGTCCATTTGATTGTTTATTTAGATGTAATCTGGGCTCTAAATTTGTTATTTGATAGTCTTCTCCTTTATTTAACAGCAATTTTTCTGAAAAGAAGAATACGGCTATGGAGATTACTAGCCGGGGGATTTATTGGCTCATTGATTATTTTATTATCGTTCACACCATTAAATGTCTATTCAAGCCATCCAATTTCGAAACTTATTTGTTCCATTATGATGGTTTTAATAGCTTTTGGATTTAAGAGGGTAACTTTTTTCTTGAAAGCATTAATGACGCTGTATGTTTCTACTTTTTTAATTGGCGGAGCATTAATGGGAGCCCATTATTTTATTCAATACAATCCTATGTTGACAACTAAGGTTTTCATGTCCAGTGTAAAAGGTTTTGGTGATCCAATAAGTTGGCTTTTTGTTCTAATTGGTTTTCCGGTTGCCTGGCACTTCTCAAGAAAAAATGTAGAAGGCATGGAGATGACAAAAATTCAATTCGAACAAATCGTCAGTGTGAGGCTGAATATTGAAGGTGAAAGTATGATTTTTAAGGGATTAGTGGATAGTGGAAATCAACTATATGATCCCTTGTCAAAGCTCCCTGTTATGTTTGTCTCTATCAAAAACCAATTGGAAGCCATCCCTGAATCAATCAAAAAGCTGGCTGTCGACCCAGATCCACTTATTATGGGAATCCAAGATTTCCCGGATGAATGGCAAAATAGGCTAAGAATTGTTCCTTGCCGGGTGGTTGGTAAAGAGCATCAGCTCATTGTTGCCATACAACCCGATCTTATTTTGATCGAACATAACGGGACTAAATATTTATGTGAAAAAGGTCTTGTATCCTTTACGTTACAGCAGCTATCGGCCGATGATGCTTTCCAGTGCATTGTTCATCCGAAAATGCTGACTGGTCCAAAACAGCAAGGAGGGTCTGAGAAGGTAAGTTAATAATACTATACTCAGAAAAACATATTTTAGAAGGAGGAACATGCATGAAAAAATGGAGACTTCGCTTATCCTATTATTGGTATAAGTTGTTAATTAAATTGGGCCTAAAAACGGATGAAGTTTTTTATATTGGCGGAAGCGAAGCCCTGCCGCCTCCTTTAAGTAAAGATGAAGAAGAGATGTTATTAAAAAAACTGCCTGTTGGTGATAAGGCAGCTAGATCGATATTAATTGAACGAAATCTTCGACTTGTCGTTTACATTGCTAGAAAGTTTGAAAATACAGGTATTAATATTGAGGATTTAATCAGTATTGGGACAATTGGATTAATCAAAGCGGTTAATACCTTTAATCCTGAAAAGAAAATTAAACTTGCTACATATGCATCAAGATGTATTGAAAATGAAATTCTCATGTACTTAAGACGAAATAATAAGATAAGATCAGAAGTATCATTTGATGAACCGTTAAACATTGATTGGGATGGTAATGAACTGTTATTATCCGATGTACTGGGAACCGATGATGATATTATAACAAAGGATCTAGAAGCAAATGTGGACAGGAAGCTGCTGACAAAAGCATTGCACCAGCTATCCGACCGTGAAAAGCAAATTATGGAGCTTAGATTTGGTCTAATGAATGGAGAAGAAAAAACTCAAAAAGACGTAGCAGATATGCTAGGTATTTCCCAGTCCTACATTTCACGATTAGAAAAGAGAATAATTAAAAGATTAAGAAAAGAATTTAATAAAATGGTATAAGAAAAGTAAAAAAAGAAATTTTTTTCCATCAAAAAAACCTATGATATTCGTGATTTAATTGCATATTTCGACATTTATGCATCTGTCTATGGTCATGGACAGGTGCATATTTTTCCTTCTCAAGGAGATACTGTTTTTTGTACAGCAGCTCCTGTGAGGAGGGAAAAGGATTGACTCGAAATAAAGTTGAAATTTGCGGTGTAGACACATCAAAACTTCCTGTTTTAAAGAACGAAGAAATGAGAATACTCTTCAAGCAAATGCAAGAGGGCGATATTAGTGCACGTGAAAAGCTCGTAAACGGGAATTTACGGCTTGTCCTAAGTGTTATTCAGCGGTTTAACAACCGCGGCGAGTTTGTTGATGACCTGTTTCAGGTTGGCTGTATCGGACTAATGAAATCAATTGATAACTTCGATTTAGGTCAAAATGTAAAGTTTTCCACTTATGCCGTACCAATGATTATAGGAGAAATTCGAAGGTACCTGCGTGATAATAACCCAATTCGTGTTTCCCGCTCATTAAGGGATATCGCCTATAAGGCGCTTCAGGTCAGGGAACGATTAATGAGTGAAACCTCACGTGAACCGACTGCTGAAGAAATCGCAAAGGTTTTAGAAGTACCACATGAGGAAATCGTATTTGCCCTTGATGCCATACAGGACCCTGTGTCCCTGTTTGAACCGATTTACAATGATGGCGGCGACCCAATATATGTGATGGATCAATTAAGCGATGAAAAAAATAAAGATATTCATTGGATTGAAGAAATAGCCCTAAAAGAAGGTATGCGAAGACTTAACGAACGTGAAAAATTAATTTTACGGAAGCGTTTTTTTCAAGGAAAAACACAGATGGAAGTGGCTGATGAAATTGGGATATCTCAAGCCCAGGTTTCCCGCCTTGAAAAAGCAGCGATTAGACAAATGAATAAAAATATCCAAAGTTAAAGCTGTCCTTTCCGGACAGCTTTATTTTTTCTTTATAAATAAAACTTCAACTGCCATCATATAGTTATTATAGTAATGTAATTGGGAGTGGTGCAGGTGGTTAAGATTTCAGAATTCCAGATAAAAGATGTCGTGAATGTATCGGATGGTAAAAGGCTTGGGAATATTGGGGATATCGAGATTAATTTAACAACAGGAAAAATTGATGCGGTCGTCATCTCCGGCAGCGGCAGGGTACTTGGCTTTTTTGGAAAAGATGAAGATATAGTCATTCCTTGGAAAAATATCATTAAAATTGGCCAGGATGTTATATTGGTAAGATATAAAGGCACTGTGGAACGAATAACAGAAGAAACAGAAGTTTGACAATTGCGGTGACCAAAATTTCTTTTCATGGTAAACTATAGAAAAACATTAGAGGTATTGAAATGGAACCCTTTGTTTTAAGAAATCAGTCCTATTTAACAATTGATAACTGGGTTAGGCAATTTCCAGAATTAATTGCCGGTTTTACAACCAAAAGTGGAGGTGTGAGCAAAGGAGTCTATGAATCGCTTAACCTTGGCTTTCATGTTGGTGATAATGGCACAAATGTTTGTTCAAATAGAGAAGAAGTGGCTGAATTGATTAATTTCCCTCTAAGTCATTGGGTTGGGGCAGAACAAATACATGACATTGTCTTAAAGAAGATTACAAAAGCAGATCGTGGATATGGGTCCAATTCCTATGACCATTCCTTTAAAGGTACTGATGGTTTTTATACGAATGAAGAGGGCACCCTGTTAACGCTTTGCTTTGCCGACTGTGTCCCTCTTTTTTTTATTGCACCTGAAAAAAAGATGATTGGTACGGCACACGCTGGTTGGAAAGGGACAGTCGGGCAAATCGCAAAGCAAATGATAATGGCCTGGGGCAGGGAAGGAATTCAACCTGAACAGATTTTTGTCGCAATTGGACCATCTATTTGTGAAAAATGTTATATTGTAGATGAGCACGTTATTAACTTAGTGGATAAATCACTAGAAGATGACGCAGTAATACCCTATAATTTAGTTAAAGAAGGGCAATATTCATTAAATTTACGTGAATTAAACAGGCAAATTCTTCTCGCAGCGGGTGTTCCAGATAAAAATATTCTTCAAACTCAATTTTGCTCTAGCTGTAACCATGAGGAATTTTTTTCTCACCGCCGCGATAAAGGTAAGACTGGAAGAATGCTGAGCTTTATTGGCTGGAAGGAGACTGTGGATCGTTTATGAGAGTAGCTGAAAAACTAAAACAAATTAATCAACAAATAAATGAGGCATGCCTAAAAGTCCATCGGACCGCTGATGAAGTGAAATTGATTGCTGTAACAAAATATGTTAGCACTGAAAGAGCAAGTGAAGCGCTAGACGCAGGGATAAAAAATCTTGGTGAAAACCGTGATGACGGGCTGCTTGAAAAGTGGGAAGTTTTAAAGGACAAGCCCCATTGGCACTATATTGGTACACTTCAAACACGCAAGGTAAAAAATATAATTGATAAGGTCGACTACATTCATTCTTTAGATCGACTTTCACTTGCTGAAGAAATCAATAAGCGAGCAAATCATAAGGTAAAATGTCTCGTACAGGTCAATATTTCTGGTGAAGAATCAAAGCATGGTTTATCCCCTGATGAAGCAATTTCTTTTATTGGATCACTGCAGCCATTTGAAAATATTAGTGTGGAAGGCTTAATGACTATGGCACCCTTCACAGATGATGAACAGATTCTTCGTGACTGTTTTCGAAAACTAAGGGAACTTCGCGATCAAGTTCAAGCCTTACATTTAAATTTTGCGCCTTGCACAGAGCTGTCGATGGGAATGTCGGGCGATTTTACAATTGCTATTGAAGAAGGGGCAACAATGGTTAGAATAGGCACAGCACTTGTAGGTGAAAATGGTTAGGAGAGAAAAAAATGACGATTAAATCAAAACTAAAAACATTTTTCTTTTTAGATGATGAATATGATGATAACAATGATGAGTATGTAGAGGCGGTTGAACCAGTAAAACAAAAACAACAGCCAGTGAAAAGTCAAAATGTTGTCAGTCTTCAAAGCGTACAAAAGTCTACAAGTTCTTCAAATGTCGCTAAGTCGTCAAAAGTAATATTAGTGGAGCCGCGAGCTTATTCAGAGTCAGCAGAGATTGCCGATCAATTAAAAAATCGCCGTGCGGTTGTAGTGAACCTGCAGCGCATTGATAATGAACAAGGCCGGCAAATTATCGACTTTTTAAGCGGGGTAGTTTATGCCATTGGAGGAGACATTCAAAAAATCGGTTCAAGTATTTTTTTATGTACTCCTGATAATGTCGAGGTATCTGGGAATATTTCAGAATTAATCCTAGAACATGAAAATCAAAATACAAGGTGGTAATGTAAATGGCATTTGTTTTTAGTCTATTGCAGCAGATAATCCAGATTTATTCGTGGGCATTAATTATTTACATATTAATGTCATGGTTTCCAAATGCAAGAGAGTCCTCTATTGGTCAATTCTTAGCAAGAATCTGCGAACCATATTTAGAGCCATTTAGAAAAATAATTCCACCGATTGGGATGATGGATATTTCTCCAATTGTTGCCTTTCTTGTATTGAACTTTGCCACAAGCGGGCTGCGCAGTTTATATTTATGGCTTGTGTAAGAATTAATTTATTTAGGTTGTGTTTTCAATAATGAATATTTATCAACATTTCAGGCCGGAAGAACGAGAATATATAGACCAGGTATTGCATTGGAAAAATTATGTTGAGACACAGCATACCCCTAAGCTAACTGATTTTCTGGATCCCAGAGAGCAGCATATTCTTAAAATGCTAATTGGTGAAAATGGCGAGGTTAGGTACCAGCTTTTTGGCGGCAGTCAAGATGTGGAACGAAAAAGGGCTTATATTTTCCCAGAGTATTTGACTGCTAAAGAAAATGATTTCCAAATCTGCCTATTTGAAATAGACTATCCCACGAAGTTCGTAACAATTGAACACAGGCAGGTTTTAGGGACACTTATGTCTTTAGGGCTAAGGCGAGGGAAATTTGGAGACATCCTTAAAAAGGATGGTCAGATTCAATTTTTTTCAGCAAAGGAAATAAGTGACTATATAAAAAGCAATGTCGAATCGATCGGCAGGGCTGGGGTAAAATTGGTTGAAACGAATATTGCAAATGCCATTGCCGCAAAAGAATTATGGGAAGAACAGGATTTAACAGTATCTTCATTACGTCTGGATACTGTTATTTCTGGTATTTATCAAGTATCAAGGCAAAAATCACTATTGTTCATTCAACAGGGGCTTGTTAAAGTGAATTGGACATTAATTGAAAATCCTTCATTTATTTGTGAAGCTGGAGATATGATTTCAGTAAGAGGATTTGGAAGGGCAAAAATGATCGGAATTGACGGTAAAACCAAAAAAGAAAAATGGCGAATTAATTTCGAGAAACAAAAATAATTCATTAAAAAGCAGGATTTTCGAAAAACTTGTCGAATATTTGCTTATACATATAGATGTACAGATTGTATGGAGGTGGCATCAATGCCGTTAACGCCGTTAGATATTCATAATAAAGAGTTTAATAAAGGTTTTCGCGGGTACGATGAAGATGAAGTGAACGAATTTCTTGATCAAGTCATTAAGGATTATGAACTAGTACTCAGAGAAAAAAAAGAAATGGAAGAGCAATTGAATGAGATGAAAGAGCGTCTTGGCCATTTTAAGAATATAGAAGAAACACTCAACAAATCCATCGTTATTGCTCAAGAAGCAGGCGAAGATGTAAAACGTAATGCCCAAAAGGAAGCAAAGTTAATTATTAAAGAAGCAGAGAAAAATGCGGATCGGATTGTAAATGAATCTTTATCGAAAGCGAGAAAAATTGCGCTTGAAATCGAGGATTTAAAGAAGCAGTCAAAAGTGTTTCGAACACGATTCAAAATGTTGATTGAAGCACAGCTTGATATGCTGAATACGGATGATTGGGATCATTTATTAGAATATGAGGTAGATGCATCAGAGTTAAAAATTCATCAAGAAGAAGATTCCTTAGCTTGACGAAATGTGTTTTTTTAGCATATAATTTTTAAACATAGGTATATAGAATGGAAATTGACGATGAAAGGGACAGTACAATTTTTCTAATGCTTTATGAGCGAGCCGGGGATGGTGAAAGCCCGGTAAAGTTGAAAAGTTGGAAAATCACCCTCGAGTTCCAGACCGAAACCCAAATGAAAGGGCAGTAGGCTCAGGCGTGTTATTCACGTTACGAATGGTAAAGCGGATAGAACGATTTTAAATCGGCTATCTATCAGGGTGGTACCGCGGGAGTCAAACCTTCTCGTCCCTTTTTTGGGATGAGAGGGTTTTTTTATTGGGAAAATGGTCATTCTGTTCCACTTTATGTACAGATATACAGGAGGAAGAAAAAATGGAGTATAAAGATACGTTATTAATGCCGCAAACTGAATTTCCAATGCGTGGAAACCTCCCCCAAAGAGAGCCTGAAATTCAGACAAAATGGGAAGAAATGAATATTTATCAAAAGGTACAAGAACGGACGAAGGGCCGGCCAATGTTTGTCTTACATGATGGACCTCCATATGCAAATGGGGATATTCATATGGGTCATGCCCTTAATAAGATTCTAAAAGATATGATTGTCCGCTATAAATCAATGAGCGGCTTCCATGCCCCATATGTCCCTGGCTGGGATACACACGGACTGCCGATTGAACAGGCATTAACCAATAAAGGTGTCAAACGAAAAGAAATGACGGTTGCTGAATTCCGCGAGCTTTGTACAAAGTATGCTCTTGAACAAATTGATAATCAGCGTGCCCAATTTAAGCGTCTCGGTGTTCGCGGTGATTGGGAAAATCCATACATTACCCTTAAGCCTGAATACGAAGCACAGCAAATAAAAGTGTTCGGTGAAATGGCTAAAAAGGGCTATATCTATAAAGGTCTTAAACCTGTTTATTGGTCCCCATCAAGTGAATCAGCATTAGCGGAAGCTGAGATTGAATATCAAGATAAACGCTCACCATCGATCTATGTTGGGTTTAAGGTGAAAGATGGAAAAGGTGTTCTGGATACTGATACACAAATTATCATCTGGACAACTACCCCATGGACAATTCCTGCGAACCTGGGAATTTCCGTTCATCCTGACTTAACTTATGTGGTGATTGCGGTAAATGGTAGTAAATACCTAGTTGCTGAAGCTCTTTTAGAGGCAGTAACGAAGGAAATTGGCTGGGAGGATGCTGCTGTTGTCCAAAAGGTCAAAGGTGCGGAATTAGAAAATATCGTAGCGACCCATCCGTTATATAACCGTGATTCATTAGTTATGTTAGGTGAACACGTCACGACTGACGCTGGAACAGGTTGTGTTCATACTGCTCCGGGTCATGGGGAAGATGACTTCTATGTTGGTCAGAAATATGGCTTAGATGTTCTTTGCCCTGTTGACGATAAAGGTGTTATGACTAGCGAAGCACCTGGCTTCGAAGGCTTATTTTACGATACGGCAAATAAACCGATTGCACAGGCTTTAGAAGAAGCTGGTGCCCTATTAAAATTATCGTTTATTACTCACTCCTATCCACATGATTGGAGAACAAAGAAACCGGTAATTTACCGTGCAACAGCTCAATGGTTTGCGTCCATTAAAGACTTCCGAGATGATTTACTTGAGGCAGTTAAGGAAACTAAGTGGGTACCTGCTTGGGGAGAAACAAGACTATTTAATATGGTGCGTGACCGCGGTGACTGGTGTATTTCTCGTCAGCGGGTTTGGGGTGTACCGATTCCTGTTTTCTATGCTGAAAACGGTGAAGAAATTATTACCGATGAAACAATTAATCATGTATCCCACCTATTCCGCGAGAATGGTTCGAATATTTGGTTTGAACGTGAAGCAAAGGCATTACTGCCAGAAGGCTTTACCCATCCAGGAAGTCCTAATGGCACATTTACGAAAGAAACGGATATCATGGATGTTTGGTTTGATTCAGGTTCATCACATCAAGCCGTACTTCTTGAAAGAGAGGATTTAGTCCGCCCTGCTGACCTTTATCTTGAAGGATCAGACCAATACCGCGGCTGGTTTAACTCTTCCTTGTCAACGGCAGTAGCAGTAACGGGAAAAGCACCATATAAAGGTGTCCTAAGCCACGGCTTTGCTCTTGATGGTGATGGCAGAAAAATGAGCAAGTCACTCGGAAACGTCGTTGTACCAGCAAAAGTAATGAATCAATTAGGAGCTGATATTTTACGACTCTGGGTTGCTTCCGTTGATTATCAGGCAGATGTTCGTGTTTCCGATGCAATCTTGAAACAGGTTGCTGAGGTTTACCGGAAAATCCGTAATACCTTCCGCTTCCTGCTTGGGAATTTAGCCGATTTTGATCCAGCAGTAAATAAGGTTGAATACGAAAACTTGCGTGAAGTTGATCAATTTATGCTTGTAAAATTGAATAAGCTGATTAAATATGTTCGCAATGCCTATGAAAATTATGAATTTGCAGGCATTTATCATGCAGTGAATAATTTTTGTACCCTTGATCTAAGTGCCTTCTATCTTGATTTTGCAAAAGATGTTTTATACATTGAAGCGGTTAACCACCACGAGCGCCGTGCGATTCAAACTGTTTTATATGAGTCGCTGCTTGCCCTAACAAAATTGGTTTCGCCAATTCTTTCACATACTGCAGATGAAGTTTGGAAGTTCATTCCTAATGTCCAAGAAGAAAGTGTCCAACTTACCGACCTTCCAGAACATCAGGAGCTTGCGGGTGCGAAAGAACTAGAAGAAAAATGGACAGCATTTATGAAGCTTCGTGATGATGTATTAAAGGCTCTTGAAGAAGCCCGAAATCACAAAGTAATTGGTAAATCATTAACAGCAAAAGTAACACTTTTTGTTAATGATAAATCGAAGGCACTATTAGAATCGATTGAAGAAAATTTGAAACAGCTGTTTATCGTCTCTGCATTTGAAGTGGCCGGACCGTATGAGGAAGCTCCCGAAAATGCGCTTAAATTTGAAACAGCAGCTATCATAGTTACCAAGGCTGAAGGTGAAACTTGTGAACGATGCTGGATTGTGACACCAGATGTAGGTCAAAATCCAGAACATAAAACCCTATGCCCTCGCTGCGCTGATGTTGTAAAAGAAAACTACTCACACCTAGCATAATAAGAAAGCCCTGAGTTAACCTCGGGGCTTTTTCATTATTTATCCTCTATCGCTAATTGTTGTTGATGATGTCAAATGTTTTCCCGTTTCAGCTGTTTCCTGCCGGAAATAATAAGACAAATGACAAAGCAACGGAGGTAACAACTATGAAAGCCATGCAGGAACAGCTGTTTTTGGAACTCCGTCAAACCCAAGCAGAAATTGAAAAATCGCTTAAAAACCAACAAAAGCAAGGTTGGTTAACTTCTATTCTGGAAGAAGAACTTGAAGACGTTGATGCAGCATTAAAAAAATTTAAAACAGGAAATTTTGGTCAATGTGAAATTTCTGGTGAAATGATGCCAGATTATTTATTAAAAATGATCCCAACATTAAAGTCAATAGAGGATTCTGAAAATTTGGAAGTGTATTACAAAAAACCGATTTACTAGCTATTTTTAGAATGTTACATTGTTGTTTGGCGTTAAAGTATGCTAAAATGCTAAGAGTACGAAAAATGGAAGCATCCCTTTAGCAATGTATGGACTCGACCGTTCACGACAGAGATAAAAGAACACGGAGATCGATAGCGATTCGATGTTGATTTATCGTAAGGAGGAGTGGATCAGTACACTTGTCGCAGGGCGCTGGAACTAGACAGTAAGTTTAGGTTGATGTGGAGGTATTTCTTAGTGTTTTATTACTTAATCGCTATTTTTGTTATTTTATTAGACCAGATTACAAAATGGTTAATTGTTAACAACATGTATTTAGGGGAAAGTATCACCATCATTGATAAAGTTTTGTATATTACTTCACACCGCAATAGCGGAGCAGCATGGGGAATCCTTCAAGGTCGAATGTGGTTCTTTTATGTAATTACGATCGCTGTCATTATCGCAATAATGTATTATCTTCACAAGGAAGCAAAGGGTAAATGGTTATTAGGAGTATCATTAGCTTTTATGCTCGGGGGGGCAATTGGTAATTTTATTGACCGTGTCCTTCGTAAAGAAGTAGTCGACTTTATTCATACGTATATTTTCGGTTATAATTTTCCGGTCTTTAATATTGCGGATTCAGCTTTAGTGATCGGTGTTATCCTGCTGATGATTCAAATGTTGCGTGATGAGAGAGAAACAAAGGAGAAAACGTATGGAGAAAATGGAACACACCATTCTTGAGGTGCAAAAAGGAGATCGGATTGATAAGGTAATCTCTGGACTGAACGAAGAATGGTCACGAACTCAGGTTCAGCAATGGATTAAGGATGGGAATGTCCTAGTAAACGGGCAAACTGTAAAGACCAATTATAAATGTAGCCTTAATGATCAAATTGATATCATAATTCCAGAACCAGAGGAATTGGATGTACTGCCTGAAGAACTTGATTTAGAAATAAATTATGAAGATAAAGATGTGTTAGTTGTAAACAAACCGCGGGGGATGGTTGTTCATCCTGCACCAGGTCATATGTCTGGAACGCTTGTTAACGGCTTAATGGCACACTGTAAAGATTTATCAGGTATTAATGGAGTGTTAAGACCAGGTATTGTTCACCGTATTGATAAAGATACATCAGGTCTGTTGATGGTTGCTAAAAACGATATGGCCCACGAAAGCCTTGTGAACCAATTAGTTGAAAAAACAGTTACCCGTAAATACAGAGCAATTGTTCATGGGGTCATTCCTCATGACTTTGGGACGATTGATGCCCCGCTTGGCAGGGATACAAAAGACCGTCAAAGCATGGCGGTTGTTGATAACGGAAAGCATGCCGTTACCCATTTTCAGGTGCTGGAGCGTTTTAAAGACTTTACTTTCGTGGAGTGTCAATTAGAAACAGGCAGAACCCATCAAATACGCGTTCATATGAAATATATCGGTTATCCTCTTGCCGGTGATCCAAAGTATGGCCCCAAAAAAACACTTGATATTGATGGACAGGCCTTGCATGCAGGTGTCCTTGGATTTAGCCATCCCCGGTCCAACGAATATTTGGAATTTGAAGCTCCGCTTCCAGCGGAATTTGAACGTTTGCTTGATCAACTCCGAAATAATCGTTGACGTGAGCCTAATTTTAAAGTAAACTAGCTATAGTTTAATAAGCCTTTAATTCGGTCCCGTGAGGCTGAGAAGGAAACGGTTAAAGATAGTAGGCAATCTATGCCTATATCATGTAAATTAACTTGTCCACCTCTCGCCAAAACCGGTGAGAGGTTTTTTATTTAAAAAAAAGAAGGTGTAATATGAACCAAAAAGCACTTGTTCTTGATGAACAGGCAATCGGAAGAGCGTTGACAAGGATTGCCCACCAAATTATTGAAAAAAACAAAGGAATCGATGATTGCCTGCTTGTGGGTATACGAACGAGAGGTATTTTTCTTGCAGAAAGACTTGCGACAAAAATTGCTGAGATTGAAAAGAAGTCGATTCCAGTTGGTGAATTAGATATTACCCTTTACCGTGATGATTTAACGAAAAGAACAGAAAACCAAGAACCACTTGTAAAAGGTTCAGATATTCCAATTGATATAAGCGAAAAAAAAGTCATTCTTGTTGACGATGTTTTATATACAGGCAGAACGGTCAGGGCAGGTCTTGATGCATTAATGGATATTGGGCGGCCTGCAACGATACAACTAGCAGTGTTAGTGGACCGGGGCCATCGCGAACTGCCAATCCGTGCTGATTATGTGGGAAAAAACATTCCGACTTCAAGTGAAGAAAAGATTGTGGTCGAGCTTGCTGAAGTGGATCAGCTTGATCAAGTAAGCATTTTTGACAAATAAATAGCAACCCTTTTAAATGCAGTCCCGTGAGGCTGACAAAGGGGAAATAGCCGGTTGTTTTATTTAAGTACGGCAATTTCTAAACCCTCTTTGTACCTATACGGACAAAGAGGGTTTTTTTATTAAAAAAGAGTAAAAATAAAAAAATAAATCAGGAAACAGGGGAGATCAGAATGAACAAAAAACCCATCCTAGACGTATCAGATAAACCAAAACTATCTCAGTGGCTTACATTAAGTGTTCAGCATTTATTCGCGATGTTCGGAGCGACGATCCTTGTCCCTTATCTTACTGACTTAAGTCCGGCAATTGCTCTAATTTCAAGCGGACTAGGAACATTGGCTTTCTTGTTAATAACAAAATTCAAAGTCCCAGCCTATCTTGGTTCATCGTTTGCTTTTATTACGCCTGTTATTACGGCTAAAGCCGGAGGGGGTCCTGGAGCGGCTATGGTTGGAACCTTCCTAGCTGGTCTAGTCTATGCGATTATCGCTCTGATTATCAGCCAAGCAGGACATCGTTGGATAATGAAGCTTCTGCCGCCTGTTGTGGTTGGACCTGTAATCATAGTTATTGGCTTGTCTGTCGCCCCAACAGCAGTGGG